>Ga0272446_1004914_pt1 | contig 15270 bp, 15 predicted proteins | sample YNPCB0061_FD_194587 | JGI IMG/M metagenome (GOLD analysis project Ga0272446, IMG submission 194587) | Hot spring microbial mat communities from Yellowstone National Park, WY, United States - YNP-CB-006-1 | ecosystem: Environmental > Aquatic > Thermal springs > Hot (42-90C) > Sediment | place... | reverse complement strand
GCCCGCGCCCGCGAGGCCCACGCGCTCGAGCGCCTTCGTCAGCGTCGCGCGGAGCGCCGCGCGCACCCCCAGCACCACCGGCCGCGAGGTGCGCTGCGCGGCGAGGAACTCCAGCACCGTCAAAGGGAGCGCCGTCGGCACGTGCAGCCGCTGCGGCACCACCGCGACAGGCCCGGCGGACACCTTCACCGTCCCTCGGAAGGGCACGAGCCCCAGGAGCGCGTCCAGCACGGTGCTCTTCCCGCTGCCGTTGGGCCCCACCAGGGCGTGCAGCGCGCCGGCCTCCACGCGGAACGAGACGCCGGCGACGCGACCCGGCACCTCCAGCGCGTCCACCTCGACGACGGCCGTCACGGCGACAGCCCGCCCACCAGCGCGTCGACGTTCCCCTGCATCTCGCGCTCGAAGCGCTCCGCGGAGAACCCGCCCGTGGCGATGTGGCTCACCACCACCACCTTCGCGCCCGACTGGGCCAGCACGTCCGCCAGCGCCGCGGGGAACGACGCCTCCGACAGCACCAGGTGGACGCCCTCCCGCTTCACCAGGTCCACCATCGCCACCAGCTCCTTCGCGGACGGCACCAGGCCGTGCGCGGGCTCGACGACGCCCGCGAGGCCTACGCCGAGCTCCTGCAGGAGGTAGCTGTACCCGTCGTGCACGGTGACGACGCGCGCGCCCTTGAAGGCGGCGACGCGCTTCACGGCCTCGGCCCGCTGGGCCCGCAGCCGCTTCGCGTACTCCGACGCGTTCTTCGTCAGCGCCTGCGAGAGCTCGGGGCGCAGCTCCCCCAGTGCCCGCGCGATGACGTACGACTGCTGGATGGCGTTGGAGAAGGACAGGAAGGTGTGACTGTTCACCGCCTCGCCGTGCGCGCCGTGCAGCAGCGCCGTCGAGGCGTTGACGCGAATGACGCGGCACCGCGTGTTCCCCGACGCCTTGAGCATGTCGAGGATGAAGTCGTCGTGGCCGATGCCGTTGACCACCAGCGCGTCCAGCTCGCCCAGCTTCGCCACGTCCTCGGGGCGCGGCTGGTAGGCGCCCACGTCGACGTCGCCCGGCAGCACCGGCCGCACCTCCACCGGCAACCCCTTCGCCACGTTCGCCGTCCACGAGAAGTACGGGTGCAGCGTCACGCCCACTTTGAGCGGCGTGGCGGCGAGCGACAGGGCCAGCAAGGCAGAGACCATCGACGCGGACACCCTACCGCAGGCCGGGGTCCTTGCCTCTGACGCCCAATAGCGTCGGGGTGACTCGCGCCTTTCTCGCCGTGGTGCGCTGTCGACTGCTGCATCCGCCACAACCCATGTGGGAAGTGCAGCACTCGATTCCCGCGCCGGAGCCGGGCGGAGAGCCGTGCCGTCACGTCAATGCGGGCAGGCCCTCGAGCATCACGTCCAGCATGGCCACGGCCGACGTCGCGTCGGGCATGCCGGCCACCTGGACGAGCGCCGGGTCGACGGGCGCCGAGAGCTCCTCACGCAGCTTCGCCACCGCCGCCCGCTGCGCCGCGTACACCCGCGCGCGCTCCTCGGCGGTCAGGCGCCCGTCAGCCCAGGCCGCGATGTCCCACGAGAGCTCGGCGTGCCTCGTCTCGTCTTCGGCGATGCGCGCCATCGCCTCGCGCACCTGGGCGTCCTGCGCGTGCTGCGCCTGGTGGTGCGCCACCAGCGCGCCGTACGTCTCGCGCACGCAGCCCTCCACCGCGTTGTCGAGGGCGACGTCGACGAGCGCGCGCAACGGCCGTGCCTCCACCCGGGGCGTCTCCACGGTCGCGCCGAAGCGCGCCGCCAGTTGGGCGGTCACCTGCGCGTGCCGCACCTCCTCCAGCGCCGACAACACCGCCGTACCCTTCAGCGCGTCGTCCGCGCCGTGCAGTGCCAGCTCGTCCCGGAGCCGGAGGAAGGCGTCGACGCTGGCCGCTTCGAGGTGCGCGGCGACGGCGAAGTGCCGGCCCAGCGCGTCCTCGCAGCCCGTGCGGCCGTTCGACGCGAGGCCCAGCGGCCGCCGCCCGATGGCGCAGTTGGGGTCGCCGTACTCCGCCACCTCGCTGCGCTCCTCCACGACGTCGCCTGCCGGCGTGACGTTCAGGTAGTAGCGCGTCACCTTCGTGCCCGGCCCGCAGGTGTAGCCACGGGTGGCGATGACGTCGTAGCCGCCGCCGGGCCGCTCCTTGACGCCGCCGCGGTCCAACCGGTCGCACTGCAGGTCGTAGGCGTTGGCCATGGCCAGCAGCGCCGCCTCCTGCGCCGTGTCGATGGTGCCGAGGAAAGCCTTGAGCTCGTCCAAGGTCGACCACGCCTTCACCTCGTCGGCCTTCGTCGTGCCTAGGTAGTACGAGGTGCAGATCTGCAGGCAGTCCTGCCCAAAGCCGGCGTCGGGAGACAGCGCGGCGAAGGCGGCGTCGCAGGCCGGCTTGTCGGTGGCGGTCGCGCACGCCGTGCCCGTCTTCGACACCAGGGACGAGGTCGGCGGCTCGCCGCCAAAGAAGTCACTCAACCGCCGCAGCTCGATGACGTCGGGGATGACGGCGGGCGCGAGGCCCGTCACGGCGAGGCCGCCGCTCTCACACGCAGGCGACTGGTAGCCGGCGGTGTTGGGCCCGCACGAGGCGAGCGCGAGCGGCGCGACGACAGAGGCCTTCAGGGCACGACGAAACAGCGCGCGGAGCGTGGACGGGGGCATGGGGTCTCGTCGGGGAGCAACGAGGATGCCACGGGAAGCGACCGGAATGACGCCCGTGAGCGCCGGCGCGTGCCTCGAAAAACCGTCAGGCCCTCAGGGCCCCGCGAACTTCGCGACGTACTTCGCCGGGTCCTTCTGGAAGTCGGCCACGCAGTCGTCGCAGCAGAAGAAATACGTCTTCCCTTCGAACTCCACCTTCGGCGAGTCGGAGGCCACGGTGAAGACTTCACCCGACACGGGGCAGGTGGTGCGGTCGCCCAGCGCGGCCTCGCCGGGCTTCTTGAGCGCGGCGGCGGTGGCGGACGTTCCCTCCGCCGACTTCGTGGAGGCACAGCCGGCGAAGGCCAGGAGGGACAGGGTCAGAGCGAAGGTGCGCACCATGGGGCGCGGAGTCTAGCGGCCGCGCGCAATTCTGCGAGGCCCTCAACGCGGCGCCGCGGCCTTCGCCTGCCGGCGCAGCTCGTCGCGGAGGCGCGGCAGTGCAGGCGCGAGCTCGGCGCGGCGCTGGAGGAGCTCTTCGACCAGCTGGACGCACGCGGCGGCCTCCGCGTCGCCATCCAGGCTGCTCCACAGGAGCGGATCGCCGGCCTCGAGCGGCAGCGCGAGGGTCCGGTTCGCCGCGAAGGACGCGGAGTCGGGCCGCACCATGGACGGGCTGACGAACTGCTCGGGAATGGACCTCTGCGAGATGGCGTCGAAGACCACGGCGTCGCCCGCCTTCAAGTCGACGGCGGCTACCACGATGGGGACCAGGTTCCAGCCCTGGCGCTTCGCGGCCACCAGCTTCTGGGACAACGGCCACCCGACGAGGCCCGCGAGGAAGCAGCTGGTGACGAGCCCCGCGGCCACGCCGGCGGCCACCATGGCGCGGGGGCGACGCGGCGAGGCGCTCACGGCTGCCCCGCCTCGCGTGCCCGCACCTCGGCACGCACCGCCTCGAGGACCGCCGAAAGTCCAGCGGGGTTACCCGGGCCCCACGCTTGCGCGATGCGCGCCTCGCAGCCCCGCAGCACCGGCCGCGGCGCGACGTGCGCGAGCCACACCGTGTCGCCGCGCTTGAGCGGCGTCGTCAGCGTCTTGCCCACCAGGCCCGACGCGTCCAGCGGCATCACCACGGACGCCGTGGCGAACTGCTCGGGCAGCTGCCCTACCTCGACGTCGGACCGCGCCAGCACGGTGCCGGCCTCGAGGTCCCGCGCGGCCTTCAGCACCGTCACCAGGTTCCAACCCCGCTTCGCCTTGGCGCCCTGCCTGTTGGCCCACAGCACGGCGAGGCCGGCGATGAGCACCAACATGACCAGCGTGGTACCCAGGTAGCTGAGGAGAAACGTCACGGCGTCCGGCGGGCTCGTCGGCTTCATCTCGTCCATGGGCCTCCCGCGCGGCATCGTCGCTCAACCTTGCAGGGCGCGTCACGCGGTGCTTTCTCTCGCGCCCCATGCGCCGCTCTGCCGTCGTCGCCCTGCTCGTCCTCGCCGGCCGCGTGCATGGCGGCGCCGACTTCCGCATCACCCCGGACGCGACGCTGCTGGCCGGCCGCGAGCGCTACGTGTCGAGCCCCCCCGCCGCGCCGCCGCGCAGGCTGAACGTGGTGCTCATCGTCGCCGACGACCTCGGCCGCCACGACACCACCCTGTACGGCGAGCCCGGCATGGTGAAGACGCCGTCGCTCGAGCGCCTGGCGAAGGAAGGCGTGGCCTTCACCCAGGGCTACGTCACCGCGCCCATCTGCTCGCCGTCGCGCGCGGGGCTGCTCACCGGCCGCTACCAGCAGCGCTTCGGCCACGAAGGCCAACCGCACGAGCGGTACGCGCGCAACGGCCTCGAGTACTTCGTGTTCAAGAACTTCATCGCCACCGGCGACTGGGTGCTTAAGCGCGCGGTCTCGCCCGACGACGAGGACATCGCGCGCCAGGGCCTGCCGAAGTCCGAGGTGACGCTGGCCAAGGTGCTCAAGCGCCACGGCTACGCCACCGGCATGTTCGGCAAGTGGCACCTCGGGTGGAGCCCGGACTTCGAGCCGCACCACCGCGGCTTCGACGAGGCCTACGGGCACTACGAGGCGTACTCGCTGTACTTCCGCGACCGGGACAGCCCCGCGGTGGTGAACCACCGGCACGAGGACTTCTCGGACCGCTTCATCTGGGGCAAGGGCCGCGACGGCACCGCGGCGCTTCGACGCAACGGTGTGGTGGTGGACGAGCCCGGTGACACCACCGACCGCTTCACGGACGAGGCCATCGCCTTCATCGAGAAGCACAAGGCCGAGCCCTTCTTCGTCTACCTGCCGCTGCAGAACCCGCACACGCCGTTCCAGGCGAAGCGGGCGCTGTACGAGCGCTTCGCCGACGAGCCGGACGAGAACCGCCGCGTGTACAAGGCGCTCATCGCGTCGCTCGACGAGTCGGTGGGCCGCGTGCTGGACGCGCTCGACGCGCGGGGCCTCTCCGACGACACGCTGGTCCTCTTCATCAGCGACAACGGCGGCGCCGAGTACACGCTGGCCGCCGACAACGCACCCTTGAATGGCGGGAAGCTGACGATGTTCGAGGGTGGCATCAAGGTGCCGTTCGCGCTGCGCTGGCCGGGGCAGGCGCCGGCGGGGGCGCGCTTCGAGGCGCCGGTGTCGACGCTGGACATCATGGCCACGGTGGCCGCGGCGGTGGGCGCGCAGCTGCCGGACGACCGGCCCTACGATGGCGTGGACCTCCTGCCCTTCGTGCTGCGCGGCGAGGCGACGGGCGCGCCGCACGACGAGCTCTTCTGGCGCGCGGAGTACGCCCACGCGGTGCGCAAGGGCGACTGGAAGCTGGTGGAGAGCGTCGACGTGGGCCAGGTGGCGCTGTTCGACCTCGCGAAGGACCCCGGCGAGACGAGGGACCTCTCGCGGGCGCACCCGGACGTCGTGCAGGCCCTTCAGGCCGACTTCGCGAAATGGGAGACGCAGTGCCGGCCGCCGTTGTGGCCGCACGTCATGGAGTACCGCTTCCGCACCGCCGACGGCCGCGAGTTCTGGTACCCGCTGTGAGCTTGGCCGCGCGCTGGAGCCGTCGTTACATGCGTCCCGCACCGGCATGAACCTGACCCGCGAGTACACCCGGGCCGAGGCCTCCCGTAACGCGGTGTGGATGGCGGGGCTCCGCGCGGCGGGCGTGCTGCTGCTGTTGGCGCTCTCGGCGTGGCAGGCCCTGGTGCAGGGCCTGTCGGACTGGGCGGCCAACCTGCCCATCTTCGCGGTGTACGGCGCCGCCTCCGTGCTGGTGCTGCTGGTGGTGTGGCGCGTCCCCGCGAGCCGAAACGCCAGCGGCCTCGCCCTCGCCGTCGTCGACGTGCCGCTGCTCCTCTGGCTGCAGTGGGTGGCGGTGCCCATCAGCCCCTCGCCCGGCGCGGCGGCCACCGTCACCGCGCTGGCGTACGCCGCGGTCATCCTCCTGGCCGTCTTCACGCTGGAGCCGCGGCTGGTGTGGCTGGTGACGGGCGCGGCCGGCGTCGCGTCGTGGGCGCTGCTCTTCCGCGCGGGCTTGAGCCCGGTGTCTCGGCTGGTGGCGCCCATTCTCCTGCTGGTGGTGGGCGGCGGCGCGCACTACCTCGTCACGCGCGTGCGGCAGTTGCTCGAGCGGGTGGCGCTCGAGGCGGCGCACCGCGAGAAGCTGGGCCGCTACTTCTCACCCACCGTCGTCGACCGGCTGCTGGTGGAGGGCGAGCGCGCGCCCGAGGTGCGCCAAGTGACGGTGCTGTTCAGCGACATCCGCGACTTCACCGCCATGTCGTCGAAGCTGTCGGCGCGCGCCGTCGTCGAGCTGCTCAACGAGTACCACTCGGTGATGGTGGAGGTGGTGTTCCGTCACGGGGGCACGCTGGACAAGTTCATCGGCGACGGGCTGATGGTCTACTTCGGCGCGCCGCTGACCGACGAGCAGCACGCGAAGCACGCCATGGCCTGCGCGCTGGAGATGCTGTCGGCCCTCGAGAAGCTCAACCTGACGCGCACCGCGCGCGGAGACCCGCCCCTGCGCATCGGGCTGGGGCTCAACTCGGGCGAGGCGGTGGTGGGCGACGTGGGAAGCCAGGCGCGCCGGCTCGAGTACACCGCCATCGGCGACACGGTGAACCTCGCCAGCCGCCTCGAGGCGCACTGCAAGACGGCGCACGTGCCGCTCGTGGTGTCCGAGTCGGTCCGCGCGCGCGCGGGCGAAGGCTTCGCGTGGCAGCCGCTGCCGCCCGCCATGGTGAAGGGCAAGGCCGAGCCGGTTCCTGTCTTCACGGTGGCCGGCCTGGCCCCCGCGGCGCAGACGCCGAACGCGCGCTGACGCGGGCGTCACGCGAGCGAGCACGACGGCCGACGGCGCGCGCGACGAGGCGCCTCGCCCGCGCACCTTCAAGGTTCCAGCCGCGAGACCGACGGCGCAGCCACGCCAGCACGCCGACGAGGGCCGCGGCGCTCACCCGGCGCGACGCCGGCCCCCAGCCACGCCAGCACGCCGAAGAGCATCGCGGAGCTCAGTCGACGCGACGCCGACGGCGCAGCCACGCCAGCACGCCGACGAGGGCCGCGCTGCCCGGCGCGCCCTGGCACCCGCCTCCCGCGCTCGAGTTGTCGCCGCCGCCTCCACCGCCCGCGCCGCCGCCGGTGACACCCGCGTCGGGCTCGACCGCGTCGTCGTAGCACTGGCCCTCGTAGCAGGTGCGGCCCGCGCCGCAGGGCTGGCCGTTGTCGACGACGCCATCGCAGTCGTCGTCCAGCGCGTTGCAGCGCTCGGCGAAGGGCGGCCCCGGCGTGCAGTCGGCGAGGTCGCACGTGGGGCCGTACCGCGCGCACCACCCCACCCCGCAGATGACGCGCGCGCCGTCGTCCACCTGCCCGTCGCAGTCGTCGTCGCGCAAGTTGCACGTCTCCGCCGCGCCGGGGTGGATGCTGGCGGTGCGGTCGTCGCAGTCGTCGTTGTTCGCCGCTCGCCTCGCGCCGCCGCAGCCGCTCGCCGGCGCGCCGTTGAGGGCGCCGAAGCCGTCGCCGTCCTCGTCGGGCCAGGTGGTGACGGTGGCGAGCGCCTCGTCGACCTCGCCGTCGCAGTCGTCGTCCTTCCCGTTGCAGGCCTCGGCAGCGCCGGGCTTCACGCGCACGTCATTCTCGTCGCAGTCCCCGGGCTGCGCCGAGTAGCCCTGCGGCGTCGCGCAATCCACGGCGGTGCCGGACTCCACCGCCCCCACGCCGTCGCCGTCGAAGTCGCGGTAGTACGTGGTGCCCGCGCAGCCGAAAGCCGTGGAGAGCCGCCCGGTGCTGCCCGAGTCTCCGCCCGAGCGCCCGTCGCCGTTCCCCAGCAGCGTGTTGGCCTCGAAGACGACGCCGCCGGGCGCCGCCGGCGCCTTCCAGGACACGTCGAACGTCACCTGCCCGCCCGCCGCCGCCTTCGGCGCGCTGTGCACCACGTCGCCGTTGAGCAGCCGCGTGCTCTGCCCCGACACCGTGGAGAAGGTGCCCACGCCGTTGGCAGTGAGGAACAGGCCGCCCACCGCGCCCGCGCCGCGAATCGTCACGCGGACCGTCACCGTGTCGCCGGGGTTGAAGGTGCTGGGCGTCACCGCGATGGTCGTCACGGGCGTGGCGGCGCCGCCGCTGTGGCAGCCGAAGCACGTCGACGACGCGATGCCGCTGCTGCGCGCGTCAGCGGCGCCTGCGATGACGACGAGGCACGCGGCGACGAGGCGCACGGCGGGGGCCATGTCCCCTTCGTAGGAGACGGGGCCCGCGCGAGGCAAGGCGGCGTGGCCGCGCCGAAGCGAAATTCACCCCGAAATTCCCCCGGGTTTTGCCAAGGCCCATGACAGGGCGCTCGCGGAGCGCGCCGCCCACAGGCGCCGACAATGGCGGCATGAGCCTCAGCACTCTGCGCTACGGCATGCGGAGCTCCGCGGTCCTCGCGCTGCAGAAGCAGTTGTCCCAGCTGGGCCACTTCAAGGGTCCCTTCACCGGTTACTTCGGGCCCATCACCCGCGGCGCCGTGTCGTCCTTCGAGCGCGCGAAGGGCCTGCGGCGCGACGGCGTGGCGGACCCGGCCATGCGGCTGGCGCTGGCGGCTGCGGTGAAGAAGCGCGCGACGGCCTCGAGCCCGGCGCCGGCCAGCTGGAAGTCGGCCGCGGCTCCGCCCAACGACTACCGGCGCGTGCGTTACGACGGCGCGACGATGAACGTGCGCACCCGCACCATGCTGCAGCGCGCGGAGAGGTACGCCCGGGCGATGGGCGCGCCGGGCCGCTTCACCGTGACGCAGGGCAGCTACCACCCGGGCGTCGGAGCCAGCGCGGGCACGCACGACGGCGGCGGCGCGCTGGACATCCGCATCCGCGGGTACTCGACGGCCACCGCCGACAAGATGGTGAAGGCGCTGCGCATGGCGGGCTTCGCGGCCTGGCGGCGCGGCGTCGGCGACGGCTTCGCTCCGCACATCCACGCCATCGGCATCGGCGATCGCCAGGCCACGTGGGGCGCCCGGCAGCAGGTGAAGGAGTACTTCGCGGGTGGCGACGGGCTCCGCGGCAGCCGGCGCGACATTCACCTGGGCGCCACGGGCCACGGCATCGGCCGCCCGGTGCCTACCTGGGCGGCGCGCTACGCGTAGGCGGTTGGCCCGTCGCGCGAGGCGCAGCGCTCGAGGACCAAAGGGCGTGCCGGGTCGCCATCCCGCGCTTCGCTACGGGACGTTGACGTCGGCCGCGGCGACCGGCTCCGGCTGCAGCGCCGAGGCGCTCAGCATCGCGCGCAGCGCGGTCGCCTCCGGCGTCGGGCGGGCGAGCAGCTCGTCGAGGTAGCGCGGCGAGAAGACCTGGTACCAGAGCCGCACCTCGACGCGCGCCGGCGTGCCGGACAGCTGCAGGTCCACCGGCACCACGTCGCCGCCCGGCCCGAAGTCCGCGTCGCTCACGCCCACCGGAGCCGTCGAGCTCGGGCCCGTCGTGGCGTCCGCGTGGCCGCGCGGCAGCAACCGGTTGTCCTTCACGAAACCCTCCGCGCCCAGCGAGTCGTACGAAGGCCCGCCGGCGCCGTCGTGCATCACCGCCTCGTAGATGACGACGTCATCGCCAGACTGGACGGTGGTGCGGTGCGGTCGGAAGCCGCCGCCCGCGCGTTCGCTGGCGAGGACGGCGCCCGCCGCGTCCACCACGCGGCCCGACGCGCCGAAGCCGCCCACTTGAAAGAGCGTCGCGCCTGCGGCGTCGAGCACGCGCAGCTCGAGCACCGCGCGCCGGCTCGGGTAGCCCGTCAGGAACTTGTGGCCCGTGAGGTTCTCCAGGTGCACCGCGAGCTGCAGCCGGTCGCCCTGCCGCTGCACGCCCGTCACCGTCACCCGCGCCGCCGCAGACGCGAGGTTGTCGCGCGCGAGCTGCTCCGCGCCCAGCAGCAGCGCGTCGCTCGCCGGCGGATTCAGCAGCGCGCGCCCGTCGCGCAGCAGCCGCGGCAAGAGCGTGTTTGCCCCCACGAAGGTGTGCCGCGAGAAAGGAGACCTCGGGCCGATGGACGGGAAGTTCGTGCCGTCGGGCCGGTGCGCGAGCATCGTGGCCACCGGGCCGCCGTCGGCCTCCTGGTCCGGCAGGTGGCACGCCTGGCAGCTTGAGGGCGTCGTGCCGCCCCCCTCGGTGGTGAACGCCGAGCGCCGCCACGCCAGGTACGTGAGCTGCTCACCCATCTGGTGTCCGTGCGGCGTGCCGTCGGGGTCCAGCGCCTCGGTGATGAGCGTGTGGTACGTGCCGCAGAGCGCTGACGACTGCACGTGCAGGCCCTGCGTCGGCGTGTAGTTGACACGGTTCACCATCGGCATCGCGAAGGGGTTCGCGTACGGCCCGAAAATGCGACGCGAGCCGTCGAACTCGAAGCCGCCGCTGAAGCTCGAGGCCTGGCCGAGGTTGGTGGGCTGCACCTGGTGGCACGCGGTGCACGAGACGCCGTCGCGCGCCAGCGTGCCTTCGTTGGTGGTCGCGTACGGCAGCGCTGGCGTCGTCGCCTGGCCGGCGGCGAGCTGGGCGTGGCGGCCCATCGGCGCGTGGCAGGTGAGGCACACCGACGCGATGGTGTCTCCGGCCGCGGGCGCGCGCGCCACTTCGTTCGCCAGCGCGGCGCGGAAGAGTGGATCGCGCACGGAGTTCGCCATCGCCGTGGCGCTCCAGGGCTCGACGAGGCCCAGCGGCTGTCCCAGCGCGTCGCGCAGCGCCGTGGAGCTGGCCGACGAGCCGTGGCACTCGCCGCACACCTGGCCCGTCGCGAAGCGCTCGTGCTGCAGCGCCCGGCCCGCCGGGAGCGGCGCGTGCGCCGGTGGCAAGCCTCCGTCTTCGGGGAGCCCGGCGTCGGCGCCGGCGTCGAGGGCGGTACCCGAGTCGAGGTCCGTCCCCGAGTCGGCTCCGCCGTCCATGACGACGACGGTCATCGCTTCCTCGAAATGGCTGGCCGGCACGCACCCCAGCAGCAGCAAGAACGCGACTCCCCAGCGAATGGGCCGCATGGCGCCTCCGCCGCTGAGGGCCCGCGGGGGCGACGGCGGTTTCGAGGTGCGGCGACATGCCGTACCCTCGCGCGGCGAATTGAGTACAAGCGCGGGCGCCGTGTCCGCGACGCCTGCTCCTTCTCCGTCCGTCGTCGAGCGCCTCGGCCGCGTGCTGTTCCGCTGGCGCGGCGTGCTGCCGGTGCCGGTGGTGCTGGCGGCAGTGACGCTGGATTGGCGCGCCCACATCTTCCCCGGCCCCGGCGGCGCGGACGTGGACTCGGCGTTGAACGTCGTCGGCCTCGCGCTGTGCGTCGTCGGCGCCGCGTTGCGCTTCTGCACCATCGCGCTCGTGCCGAAGGGCACCAGCTCCAACAACCGCGTGCTGGCCGTGCAGGGGCTCAACACCACCGGGCCGTACGCGGTGCTGCGCCACCCGCTCTACCTGGCGAACGGGCACATCCTGCTGGGCCTGTTGTGCATCGCGCACGCCCCATGGAGCTGGGCGCTGGGCCTGGGCTACTTCGTCGCCACCTACGCCTTCATCGTGCGCGCCGAGGACCGGCTGCTGGAGGCGACGTTCGGCGACGCCTGGCGCGAGTGGGCCGCGCGCGTGCCGACGTGGGTGCCAAAGCTGTCCGCGCTGCCGGCGGCCTTCTCGGGGCCCTTCGCGTGGAAGCGCGCGGCGCTGCGCGAGGTGAACACGCTGGTGGCGTGGGGCGTGGGGGCGAGCCTGCTGCTCGGGTGGGAGTGGTTCGCCCGCGCCCAGCTGCACGGCCTGCGCGCCCAGGCGCTGCGCGCGGTGCTGCTCGCGTTGCTCGCCCTGTTGCCGCTGGGCAAGCTGGCGCGGTGGCTCACGCGCCCGCGTTGAGCCCGGCGGGCTGCGACCCAGTTTGCACTCCCTGCGCGCGACGGGGGTCACGCCGGCACCGTGCGCACACTGCTCGCTTCCGCCTTCGTCGTCTGTCTCACGGCTTGCCCCACGCAGACGGGGACGCCGGGCCCCGAGGGACCGAAGGGCGACAAGGGAGACCCGGGCGAGGTCGGCCCCGCGGGCCCCGCTGGCCTCCAGGGGCCGGAAGGTCCGCGAGGGCCCCAGGGCCCCGAAGGCGCGCAGGGCGTGCAAGGCCCGCCGGGGATGGTGCTCGTCATCGACGGCGGCGTGGTGTCGGGGCCTCCGGGGGCCGCGGTGGTGGTGACGCCCATCGCGCCAGGCGGCGCGACGTGCCCCGCGGGTGGCGTACGCGTGACGCAGCTGTCGGACGGCGGCGTGTCCAACGTGTGCAACGGCGTCGACGGCGCCACCGGGCCGCAGGGCCCGCAAGGCCCGGCGGGCGCGACGGGTCCGCAAGGCGCCGCGGGACCGCAGGGGCCGGCCGGTCCACAGGGGGTGACGGGCCCCACGGGTCCAGCCGGGCCCGCTGGTCCCGCCGGGCCTCAAGGGCCGCAGGGCGCGCAGGGGCCTCAAGGCGCTCAGGGCCCACAGGGCGCGGCGGGCACGACGGGGCCGCAGGGGCCGCCCGGACCTCCGGGCCAGGTGCTGTTCCTCGACGGCGGCACGCTGCTGACCGACTACGTCAGCTTCGCCGGCTTCACCGCCGCCACCTTCAACGGCGACCTCGGCGGCATCGTCGGCGCGAACCTGAAGTGCGAGGCGGAGTTCCCCGGCTCGTTCTTCTGCACCTCGGCGGACTACTACCGCAGCGAGCCCACGGTGACGCCGCCGGCGTCGGGCGCGTGGGTGGACTACGACCGCGACGCGTCCGGCAACCGCAACGGAAGCGCCTGCTACAAGAGCGGCACCAGCTTCGGCGCGTGGACCGAGTCCACCAACGTCGACTACGCGCCCTTCATCAACGTGTCCGGCTACATCTACAACGGGCACAACTGCGACCAGGTGAAGCCGCTCGCCTGCTGCCGGGGCGCTGTTCGCATGGCGCTGCGCGGCTACACCACCGCCACCTTCAACGGGAACCTCGGCGGGCACCCCGGGGCCAACCAGAAGTGCCACGCGCAGTTCCCCGGCAGCCGGTTCTGCACCTCGGCCGACTTCTACCGGAGCGAGCCCAAGCAGTACCCGCCGGCGTCGGGCGCGTGGGTGGACTACGACCGCGACGCGAGCGGCACGCGCAACGGCTCCGCCTGTTACAAGAGCGGCACCACCGAGGGCCCGTGGAAGGAGTCGACCAACGTCGACTACGCGCCCTTCGTCACCGCGTCGGGCTACGTCTACAACGGGAGCAACTGCGACCAGGTGAAGCCGCTGGCCTGCTGCGAGCCCCGGTGACGCGCTGACGACCGCGCGCGAGTGTGCGAGAAGCGCGCGCCATGACGAACGACGACGAGCTCGAGCGCCGCTTCGAGGGCCGCGAGGCGCTGCAGGCGCTGCTCGCCGAGTCCGGCTCGCTGGCCGACGTGGAGGACGTCGCCAACGCCTTCGCGCTCGCCGCGAAGGACGGCGTGCCCCCGTCGGTGGTGATCCCGGCGCTGTGGGAGGAAGAGCCGCAGGTGACTTCGGCGGGCCAGGCACGCCGGCTCTTCAGCAACCTGCTCGGCCTGTACGACCTGGTGGCGTCGGGCGCGACGGTGGACCTGTCGGTGAAGGCGAAGCCGGCGAAGCGCGAGAAGACGCCGGCGCCGCAGCCCTTCGGTGACGGCGAGCCCGACGAGGCCTTCGTGGAGACGGCGTGGCGGCACCTCGACGACTTCCCCCGCACCAGGGAGAAGCTCGAGCACACCTTCGACAACCGGCAGGACGCGCTCGTCTCGTGGCTGGACGCCGAAGGCCTGTCCGACGAGGCCTTCACGCTGGGCCGGCACCTGCTCATCGAGGTCTTCGCCATGCTGGCGCTGGGCGGCGCCGACGTGCCGGCGGTGGACGTGGCGAAGCTGCCGAAGAAGGCGGCGGCTGACGCGGTGCCGGCGGCGCTGGCCAGCTGGCTCGAGGAAGGCGTCTTCGAAGCCGAGTCCGACGAGGCGCGCCCGCTGAAGGCGGCCGAGGCGAAGCAGCTGCGCGCGCTGCTCTCCCGGGCGGTGGCGGCGATGTGGGCGGCCCGGCGCCGCGCTTGACGCGGCGTGAGAAAATGCCGAGTGTAGGCGCCGTTCCGTTCGACCTCGCCGCGGACGTCTTCACGGCGCAGGTCCCGAGAGTGGCACGACGTTCGCCCTCCCGTGGCTGCTGCATTCGCCGAACGTGACGAAGGAGCGAGCGCGTACATGGCACGAGACGGCGGACGGGATCGCGACGACGACAGCACCGGCTTCACCGGGAAGCGGAAGAAGACGTTCCGCGAGCTCGACGCCCAGCGCGGCAAGTCGAAGTACCACTCGCGGCAGGACGACCCGCAGCAGCAGCGCATCGAGCGCAGCGCCAGCTACGAGAAGTACAAGCAGGCCGCCGACGCGCTCTTCACCGGCGGCGCGCTGCCCGAAGGCCTCGCGGCCACCTTCGACCCGGAGGGCAAGCGGAAGGAACAGAAGGCGGCGATGAAGCGCGTCACCGAGGCGCCGGACCGCAAGGCCTGGGCCGAGCGCGTCGTGGAGTACCTCGAGAAGTACCCCGAGATGCCCAACGACGCCTTCTTCCTCGACTCGCTGCTCGATCACCCGAAGGACCGCATCGTCGACAAGGCGCTCGCGAAGCTGGAGGCGATGCAGGCCGAGGGCCTCTTGCCGAAGGAGAAGGCCCCGCGCTCGCTGGAGCAGCGGCTGCGCACGCTGGAGATGACGAGCCTCGACTCCGAGGTGCAGGCCCGCGCGAAGGCGCTGCGCGGCGTCCTCTTCTGACCGCGCGTTACTGCGAGACCGTGCGCGTGGGCACCAGCCTCAGCACCTTCGTGTTGTCGCCCAGCTGCCCCGACGAATTCGCGCCCCAGCAGTACACCGCGCCCGTGGTGAGCAGTGCGCAGGTGTGGTTGTCGCCGGCAGCCACCGCCGAGACCGCGGCCGGCAGCGGGATGACGGTCGGCTGCCAGTTGCCGGAGCTGGGCCCCGCCTGGCCGAAGTTGCTTCGGGTGCAGTTCCCGGTTTGCGGCGGCGTGACGGGAGCGATTCCGATCGGTTACGAGATCTGAGTTGAGGTACGGGGCCGCCATGCGGCAGATATCTGGTCGCTTAC
>Ga0272446_1004913_pt1 | contig 15274 bp, 14 predicted proteins | sample YNPCB0061_FD_194587 | JGI IMG/M metagenome (GOLD analysis project Ga0272446, IMG submission 194587) | Hot spring microbial mat communities from Yellowstone National Park, WY, United States - YNP-CB-006-1 | ecosystem: Environmental > Aquatic > Thermal springs > Hot (42-90C) > Sediment | place... | reverse complement strand
CGGCCTTCGGCCTGATGCTGCTGCTCGCGCAGGGGATCGCGCTCATGGTCGGGGCGGCGAGCGCCGAATGGGAGGGGGTCGAGCGCTTCGTGCACGCCCTCTCCTACCTGATGCTGCCGATCGGGGGCGTGTTCTTCATGGTCGCCTGGCTGCCCGACTGGCTGCAGGAGCTCGTGCTCTGGGTGCCGACGGTGCATGTCTTCGAGCTGCTGCGCGAAGGCCAGTTCGGGGACCGGGTCACGGCGATCTACGACCTCGGCTACATCGCGGGCTGGATCCTGGTGCCGCATCTGCTCGGCCTCGCCGCGCTGCGCATCACGCGCCGGCGCATCGGTCTCGAATAGGCGCGGCCATGGCGCTCGAGCTGATCGACGTCCACAAATCCTACCCCATGCACGGCGGGCGCAAGCACGTGCTGCGCGGGGTCAACGCCGTCTTCCGCAGGGGCGAGCGGGTCGGCGTGCTGGGCCGCAACGGCAGCGGCAAATCGACGCTGGTGCGCATCCTGGGCGGGGTGGAGGCGCCGACGCGCGGCCGCATCCGGCGCTCGATGTCCGTCTCCTGGCCGATCGGCATGGCGGCGGGGTTCCAGACGGCGCTCTCGGGGGCGGACAACACCCGCTTCATCGCCCGCATCTACGACCGGCCGGTCAAGGAGACGGTGGCCTTCGTCGAATCCTTCGCCCAGCTCGGCGAATACCTGCGCATGCCGGTGCATACCTATTCCTCCGGCATGCGCGCCCGGCTCGGGCTTGCCATCTCGCTGGCCATCGAGTTCGACTGCTTCCTGGTGGATGAGGCGCTGGCCGTCGGCGACGCCAGGTTCGGACGGGCCTTCGCCGAGAGGATCTCGCGCGCCGGCCTGATCCTGGTGACGCATCAGCCCTCCCTGGTCCGCCAGCTCTGCACCCGCGCCGCCGTGCTGGATCGGGGCAGCCTGACCTTCTATGAAGACATCGATGAAGCTCTCGCCACCTACAACAGCCTTTGAGGCCCAGGCGATCGAGGCGGTTCCCGCCTGGAGTCCGGCCCCGCCCGCCCCGCCCGCCCCGCCGCCGCCGCGCGGGGCGCTGGCCCGCGCGCTGCGCCACCCCTTCACCTGGTGGGTGCTGGCGCCGACGCTGCTCGCCGCCGCCTACTTCTACCTCCTGGCCAGTCCGCAATATGTGAGCGAGGCGCGCTTCGTGGTCCGTTCGCGCGCCGACGCGCCGCAGCTCTCGCTCGGCATGGTCCTCTCGGCGGCGGCCGGCGGCGCCGGGCAGTCGGGGACGGAGGCGCACAGCGTGCGCGACTTCCTCCTCTCCCACGACGCGGTGATGCGCGTGCATGAGCGCCTCGACCTCGTCGCCATCTGGGGGCGGGAGGAGGCCGACCCGATCGCCCGCCTGCGCTACGACGATCCCGAGCGGCTGACCCGCTACTACAACGGCATGGTCACCGCCTCCTACGACACCACCACGGGGGTGGTGACGCTCAAGGTGCGCAGCTTCCGGCCCGAGGATTCGAAGGCCATCGCCGAGACCCTGCTCGCCCTGTCCGAGGATCTCGTGAACCGGCTCTCCGCCCGCGCGCGCGAGGATGCGCTGCGCGTGGCGCGGGAGGAGGTGGCGATCGCCGAGCGCCGCGTGCTCGACAGCCGCGAGGCGCTGACCCGCTTCCGCGAGCGGCAGCAGGACCTCGACAGCGCGGGCTCGGCCCAGGCCGCGGTGCAGACCATCGCCCAGCTCGAGGCGGCGCTCGTCGCCGCGCACGCCGAGCTCAGGGAGCGGATGGCCTTCATGCGCCCCGACAATGCGGCGCTGCAGGTGACCCGCAACCGCATCGCCGCCCTCGAGCGCCAGATCGCCGAGGAACGCAGCCGCCGCACCCAGGGCGAGGGCGCTCTCGCCCAGCAGCTCGCCACCTTCGAGCGGCTGATGCTCGAGCGCGAATTCGCCGACCGCCAGCTCGCCTCCGCCACCGCCAGCCTCGAGACGGCGCGGATGGAGGCGCAGCGCCAGCAGCTCTACCTCGCCCGCGTCGTCGAGCCGAACCTCGCCGTCTACCCTCTCTATCCGCGGAAACTGATCAGTGTGGGCAGCATCTTCCTCGGCCTCTCGGTCGCCTTCGGCATCGGCTGGCTCCTGGTCGCGGGCATGCGCGAACATGCGGCCTGAGCCGCGGCGCCTCCTCGCGCTGCTCATGGCGGTGGCCTTCGGCATCAGCGCCACCGGCGGGGCGGCGGCGCAGGGCGCGCGCGGGGCGCTGCCGCCGGGCATCGGGGGCGTTCCGGGCGCGCTGCCGGGCATGCCGAACCTCCTGCCCGGGCCGGGCGCCATGGGCGGGGCGCCGCCCGCCGGAACGCCCGCCGTGCAGCCGCCCCCGGTCTTCGACCAGCGCAGCCTCGCCGACATCCCCGGCCAGCAGCGCGGCACCGAGCGGATCGGCAGCCCGACCCAGGCCGAGGGCGGGCCTGCGCTCGTCGCCCCGCTCGGCGACCAGGGGCGGATCAGCGGGCCGGCCACGGCGGTGTTCGGGGCGGCGCTGTTCACGGGCCAGCCTCAATCCTCCTCCGATGCGCCCAATCCGAACTACGTCCTCGCGCCGGGGGACCGCGTCTCGGTCCGCGCCTGGGGGGCGGTCGAGTCCGAGGTGGTCGGCGTGATCGACCCCGCCGGCAACCTGTTCCTGCCCAATATCGGGCCGGTGCGCGTGGCAGGGGTCCGGGTGGGCGACCTGCAGTCGGTGATCGAGGCCGAGGTGCGCAAGGTCTACACCTCGCAGGTGCAGGTCTATGCGACCACGCTCTCGACCCAGCGCATCGGCGTCTTCGTCACCGGCTTCGTGCGTCAACCCGGGCGCTATGCCGGCGTCGCCTCCGATTCCATCCTCGACTTCCTGGTCCGTGCCGGCGGGGTGGACCCGGGGCGCGGCTCGCACCGCGAGATCACGCTGACGCGCGGGGGGCGGACGGTGGCGAGCGTCGATCTCTACCAGTTCCTCCTCGAAGGGCGGCTGCCGCAGCTGCGCCTGCAGGAGGGCGACACCATCGTGGTCGGCCGCCAGCGCGCCATGGTCGGGGCCGATGGGGCGGTGCGCAACAACTTCCTCTTCGAGAGCACCTCCCGCGCCTCCCTCTCGGGGCGGGAGCTGATCGAGCTCGCCCGGCCGCTGCCGGCGGCGACGAATGCCGTGCTGCGCGGGGTGCGCAACGCCCAGCCCTTCTCCCGCTACATGACCATCGCCGAACTGGCGCAGCAGACGCTGCTCGACCAGGACACCGTCACCTTCGTCGCCGATGTCGCGACGCGGACCATCCGCGTCAGCGTCGAGGGCAGCCGTCTCTATCCCTCGGTGCTGGTCGCCGACCGCGACATCACGCTGTGCCAGATCCTCGACCACATCGCGGTGGATGCGGGGCTTGCCAACACCGAAGGGGTGTTCGTCCTCCGCCCCTCCCTCGCGCTGTCGCAGAAGCGCGCCATCGACGAGGCGCTGGACCGGCTGGAACGCCAGCTCTTCCTCGCCCCCGCCGCGACGACCCGGGTCGCCGAGGCGCGGGCGCAGGAGGCCCAGCTCATCTCCCAGTACATCTCGCGCGCGCGCCGGGTGCAGCCGGAGGGGCGGCTCGTGGTGATGGGCCCCGACGGGCGCTGCACGCCGCTCCGGCTCGAGAACGGGGACATCATCGTCATCCCCGAACGCTCCCAGACCGTGCTCGTGCAGGGGGAGGTGAACTTCCCGCAGGCGGTGGTCTGGCGGCCCGGCTGGACGACCGAACAGTTCCTCGAGGCGGCGGGCGGGCTGACCGCGCGCGGCAGCGCCGCGACGCTGATGATCCGCCGCCCCTCGGGCCAGGCGATCCTCAATCCGCAGGAGCCGCCCCAGCCCGGGGACGAGCTGATCGCCCTGCCCTATCTCGACCCCAAGGTGTGGCAGTTCGCGACCGATCTGGTGACCACGCTGTTCCAGGTCGCGCTCGCCGCCCGCGCCTTCATCAACATCCGCTGATGCGCCTTGCGCTGCTGGCGGACATCCATGCCAACCTCGAGGCCTTCCGCGCCTGCCTCGACCATGCGCGGCAGCGCGGCGCGGAACGGGTCGTCCTGCTCGGCGACCTCGTGGGCTATGGGGCCGATCCCGGCGCGGTGGTGGACATCGCCATGGCCGAAGTCGCGGCCGGCGGGCTGGCGGTGCTCGGCAACCACGACGAGGCCGCGGCCGGGATCGGCGCGAGCGGGATGAACGATGCGGCCGCCGCCGCCATCGCCTGGACCCGGGAGCGGCTGAGCGCGGCGCAGCGCGCCTTCCTGCGCGACCTTCCCCTCACGGCCGAGGAGGAGGGCCGCCTCTACGTGCATGCGGAGGCCTCGCTGCCGGGCCGCTGGCGCTACGTCACGGATGCGGAGGCGGCGCGCCGCAGCCTCGCGGCGACCGATGCGCAGGCCACCTTCTGCGGCCATGTCCACCGGCCGGCGCTCTACAGCCTCGGGGAGACCGGCAAGGTCACCAGCTTCCGCCCGGTCGGCGGCGCGCCGGTGCCGCTCGCGCCCGGGCGGTCCTGGCTCGCGGTGCTCGGCGCGGTGGGCCAACCGCGGGACGGCAACCCCGCCGCCTGCTACCTGCTGCTCGAGACGCGGCCGCTGCAGGCGACCTGGCAGCGGGTGCCCTACGACGTCGCGGCCGCGGCGGCGAAGATCCGCGCCGCCGGCCTGCCGGAGCGGCTCGCCGACCGGCTGTTCCTCGGCCGCTGAAGAATGCTCGCCGACATCGCCGGCTTCACCGTCGCCGAGGTGCTGCACGAGGGGGGCATGGCCGTCCTCTATCGCGTGACGCACCCCGACCACGACCTGCCGCTGCTGATGAAGGTGCCGCGGCTGCGCCAGGGGGAGGACCCGGCGGCGATCGTCTCCTTCGAGATGGAGCAGATGATCATGCCGCGCCTTTCGGGCGCGCATGTCCCGCGCCTCGTGGCGCTGGGCGGCTTCGATGCCGCCCCCTTCATCGTGATGGAGCGCATCACCGGCCCGGCCCTTGCCGAGCGCCTGCGCGAGGCGCCGCTGCCGGCGGCCGAGGTCGCCGCGATCGGCGCGGCGGTGGCCGAGGCGCTGGATGATCTCCACCACCAGCATGTCGTCCATCTCGACGTGAAGCCGGCCAACATCCTGTTCCGCGAGACCGGCGAGGCGGTGATGGTGGATTTCGGCCTCGCCCACCACGACCTGCTGCCCGACCTGATCGCCGAGGAGTTCCGCCTGCCCTACGGGACCACGCCCTACATGGCGCCCGAGCAGGCGCTCGGCGTCCGCTCGGACCCGCGCAGCGACATCTTCGCCGCCGGCGCGCTGCTCTACCAGCTCGCGACCGGCGACCTGCCCTTCGGCGAGCCGCAGCACCTCAAGGGCGTGCGGCGGCGGCTCTGGCGGGACCCGGTGCCACCCCGCCGGCGGCGGCCGGACATCCCGCCCTGGCTGCAGGAGGTGATCCTGCGCTGCCTCGAGGTGAGGCCGGACGACCGCTACCCGAGCGCGGCGCAGCTCGCCTTCGACCTCCGCCACCCCGGGCAGGTGGCGCTGACGGCGCGCGCGGAGCGCCGGCGGCGCGACGGGCCGCTCGCGGTGCTGCGGCGCCGCCTGCGCGGCGTCGGGGATCTGGCCCGGCCGCCGGCGGGAACGCTCAGCCAGGTGCAGGCGGCGCCGATCCTCGCGGTCGCGGTCGATCTGGGCCCGGCGGCCGAGGGCACCTGGCCGGCGCTGCGCAACCAGGTGCAGAAGGTCCTCGCCGGGCGGCCCAATGCGCGCCTCGCCTGCCTGAACGTGCTGACCTCCGCCCATCTGCCCGCCGAGGCCGCGTCGGAGGAGCAGGGGGGCAACCGCCATGTGCGGCGCCTGGTGGAGCTGCGGTACTGGGCGCGGCCGCTCGGGCTCCCCGAGGGACGCATCACCTTCCACGTGCTCGAGGCCTCCGACGTGGCGGAGGCGATCCTCGGCTATGCGCGGGCGAACCGCGTGGACCACCTGATCCTCGGCGCGCGGGCGAACTCCCTTGCGCGCCGGCTGCTGGGCTCGGTGGCGGGCAAGGTGGCGGCGGAGGCGCCGTGCAGCGTCACCGTGGTGCGCCAGCGTTTCGCCCCCTGAGGCCGCCAGGCCGGGGGCAAGCGCTGCCGCCCGCCGGCGGGGCGCCGGGCCGGATCCGGCCCGCCCTCCATCCGCCGCACGGCATGGCGCGGATCGCCGAGGAGCAGTTCCGGATGGCGGTCAGGGACGTGCCGGGGCCGCCGATCCGCATCCCGATCTGGCTGGTCTGGCACGAGGGGCGGCGGCGAGATGCCGGCCATGCCTGGCTGCGCCGGCTGGTCGCGCGGGAGATCCGGGCCGCCGCCGAGACCGGCCTGCTCGCGGCGGAGCCCGCCGCCGCCAAGTGACGCGCGGCCGCGCCCTCCCTCCCCGCCCCGTCAGGCCGCGAGGCCGTGCTGCTCGCGCACGGGCAGGAAGCGGATCATGGGGAACTCCTCCTCCGCCCGGCGCCGGCGCCAGTCGGAGGTGAAGAAGGCGACCTGCTCGCCGTCGTGGTCCTCGGCCATGTCCATGCGGTGGGTGGCGGCGAAGCGCTCGATCGCGGCGCGGTCGTCGGCGGCCAGCCAGCGCATGGTGGTCCAGGGCGCCGCCTCGAAGGAGGCCGGCACGCCGTATTCCGCGCGCAGGCGAGACTGCAGCACATCGAGCTGCAAGAGCCCGACCACGCCCACGACCGGTGGGGAGCCATCCAGCGGGCGGAAGAGCTGCACCACCCCCTCATCCGCGAGTTCGTCGAGCGCCTTGCGCAGCTTCTTGGCGAGCATCGGATCCTCGAGCCGCACCCGGCGCAGATGCTCCGGCGCGAAGGAGGGCACGCCCTGGAAGTTCAGCGCATCGCCCTCGGTCAGCGTATCGCCGATGCGGATGCCGCCATGGGTCGCGATGCCGACGACGTCGCCCGGCCAAGCCTCCTCGGCCACCTGGCGGTCCTTGGCGAAGAAGAACAGCGGCGCGTTGACCGGCACCTGCCGGCCGCTGCGCACCTGCCTCAGGCGCATGCCCTTCTCGAGCCGGCCCGAGCAGATGCGCAGGAAGGCCACGCGGTCGCGGTGCTGCGGGTCCATGTTGGCCTGGATCTTGAACACGAAGCCCGACAGCCGGGGTTCCTCCGGGCGCACCAAGCGCGTATCGGCCGGGCGCGGGCGCGGCGGGGGCGCGAAGCGCGCCAGCCCTTCCAGCAGATGCGCCACGCCGAAGTCGCGGAGCGCGGATCCGAAATAGACCGGCGTCAGCGAGCCTTCGAGGAACTTGCCGAGGTCGAAGGTGGCGGCCGCGCCGGCGGCGAGTTCGGCCTGCTCGCGCAGCGCCGCGGCGCGCTCGGCGGGCACGCGGGCCTCGAGGGCGGGGTCGTCGAGGCCGGCGAGCGGGATCACCTCCTCCGAATCGAGAAGCCGCAGCGAGGGGCGCAGGATGTCGTAGACGCCGACGAGATCCGCCCCCTGCCCGACCGGCCAGGCCACCGGCGCGGCCTCGAGGGCAAGCGTCTTCTCGATCTCGTCGAGCAGGTCGAAGGGGTCGCGCCCCTCGCGGTCCATCTTGTTGACGAAGGTGATGATCGGGATGTCGCGCAGGCGGCAGACCTCGAAGAGTTTGCGGGTCTGGCTCTCGATGCCGCGGGCCGCATCCAGCACCATCACCGCGGCATCGACGGCCGTCAGCGTGCGGTAGGTGTCCTCGGAGAAGTCCTCGTGGCCGGGCGTGTCGAGGAGGTTGAAGACGAGGCCGTCGCGCTCGAAGGTCATGACCGAGGTGGCGACCGAGATGCCGCGCTCCTGCTCGATCTTCATCCAGTCCGAGCGCGTGCGGCGGGCGTTGCCCTTGGCGCGCACCTGGCCGGCGAGCTGGATGGCGCCGCCCTTGAGAAGCAGTTTCTCGGTCAGCGTGGTCTTGCCGGCGTCGGGGTGGGCGATGATGGCGAAGGTCCGGCGCCGCGCGGCCTCGGCGGCCACGCGGGGGTCCGCGGGAAGGGGCATGTCCATGGCGGGGGAACCTAGTGGCGGCGGGGCGCCGGCGCCACCCGGGCGGGATCATGCCGCTCCCCTGCCCGGCAGGCGGCTGGCGCGGCCGGGGGCGCGGGGCGGGCCGCGGCCCGGGCGGCGGTTGCGCCGGCGCGCGGCGCGCGCCTTATTGCTGCTGCGGTGGCGGTGTCTCCTGCCACGGCAGCGAACTGAGCGAGGAACCGTCGCCCGTGCCCCTCAAGCCTCTCAAGAAAGCCGTCCTGCCGGTTGCCGGCCTCGGCACCCGCTTCCTCCCCGCCACCAAGGCGATGGCCAAGGAGATGCTGCCGGTGGTGGACAAGCCCCTGATCCAGTATGCGGTCGAGGAGGCGCGCGCGGCCGGGATCGAGCAGTTCTGCTTCATCACCGGCCGCGGCAAGACCGCCATCGTCGAGCATTTCGACGTCGCCTATGAGCTCGAGCGCACGCTCGAGGAGCGCGGGAAGCGGGCCGAGCTCGAGGCGCTGCGCGCCCAGTCCATGCCGCCGGGCGCGATCGTGACCGTGCGCCAGCAGGTCCCCTTGGGCCTCGGCCACGCGATCTGGTGCGCGCGCTCCTTCGTCGGCGAGGATCCCTTCGCGATCCTGCTGCCCGACGACCTGATGCTCTGCGACACTCCCTGCATGGCCCAGCTCGCCGAGGCCTATCGCGAGACCGAGGGCAATGTCGTCGCCATCGAGGAGGTGCCGCGCGAGCGGGTCAACCGCTATGGCGTGCTCGACGTGGCCGAGGACAAGGGGCGGCTCGTGGCGGTGAAGGGCCTCGTGGAGAAGCCGCCGGTGGAGAAGGCGCCGTCCAACCTCACCATCATCGGCCGCTACGTGCTGATGCCGGAGGTGATGGGCTTCCTCAACAGGCTCGAGAAGGGCGCGGGGGGCGAGGTGCAGCTCACCGACTCGATGGCCAGGCTGATCGGCATGCAGCCCTTCCACGGGCTGCGCTACGAGGGGCGGCGCTTCGACTGCGGCGACAAGGCGGGCTTCCTCGAGGCGCAGGTGGCCTTCGCGCTGCGGCGGCCGGACCTTGCGCCGGCAATGCGGGCGATTCTCGACTCCTACCGCTGAGCCTGCCGCTCTAGCGGCGATCCGGCACCGGCACGGGCAGGCTGCCGCGCCGGGCGGCCAGTGGCGTGGTGGCGCGGCTGCCCTGTTCCGGGGCGCTGCGCGCCGCCGCCCGGCGCGGGGCGGCGGCCGTGCGTGCGGGCGCGGCCGCGGCGCGGGAGGCCGCCGCGGCGGCCGTGGTCCCGCGCCCGGGGCCGACCCTCGCGCTGGCGGCGGCGGGCCGGGTCGCGGCGCGCGCCGCGGCGGCGCGGGGCGCCGGGGTGGGGCGGCCGGCGAGTGTGGCGGCGCGGGCCGTCCCCACGGCCGCGGCGGCCATGGCCGCGGCGGGCGGGCGGGCCGCCACGCCGAGCCGGGCGAAGCCCTGGTCGAGCAGCGCGCTCATGTGCTGGTCCCGCTCGACCCAGGAGGAGCCGCCCATGGTCACGCCGATCAGCCGCACCCCGTCGCGCTCGGCCGAGGTGACGATGTTGAAGCCGGAGGCCCGGATGTAGCCCGTCTTGATCCCGTCCGCGCCCTGGTAGTCGCCGAGCATGCGGTTGTGGTTGCGGATGGTCTGCCGGCCCCAGGCGAAATGCACCGTTCTGAAATAGTGGTAGCGGTCCGGGAAGTCGCGCAGCAGCCTGAGGCCGAGCGTGGCCATGTCCCGTGCCGTGGTCACGTTGTCGGGGTCGGGCAGGCCGGAGGCGTTGCGGAAGGTCGTCCGCGTCATGCCGAGGGCGCGCGCGCGCAGCGTCATGGCCTGGGCGAAGCGCTCCTCGCTGCCGGCGAGATGCTCGGCGACCGCGGTGGCCACGTCGTTGGCGCTCTTGGTGACGAGGGCGAGGATCGCCTGCTCGACATTGAGGGTCGCCCCGGGCGGCAGGCCGAGCTTCGAGGGCGGGCGGGAGGCGGCCTCCTCGCTCATGCGGATCGGGGTGTTGAGGCGGATCCGGCCGTCGCGCAGCGCCTCGAACACCATGTAGAGGGTCATCATCTTCGTCAGCGAGGCCGGGTAGCGCGGCTCGTCGGCATTGGCGGCGATCAGCACCTGGCCGTTGCGGGCGTCGAGCACCATCGCGGCATAGCGGTCGCTGCCGATCTGCGCCACGGCGGGGGGTGCGAGGCACCAGCCGAGGACGAGCGCCAGCAGGGTGGCGAGGGTGCGCCGGCCGGCGCGGGGCGCGCGAACCGGTCGCCGATGGGCGCGCGTGGAATTCATGCTGTGTCCCCCTTCGTCCCGCGCGCGCCGCGCGCCGGCCGACCACCATATGCGAATCCTAGCCGCCATGACCGGCAGCGTCCACCCGAAAGCGCAAAGACTTCGTTGCCTGGCAAGGGGTTACATTCGCTTCTTGCGCGGTGCTGTGATGGGCCGCCCCATGTCGTGAGCGGAATCATTTTGTGCGACGCAAAAACTTGTTGCGCCGCCCGCTGCGGTTCGTCTAGAAGCCCCTCATGTTGCAGCGCAGCAAGCCGCCCCGGATGGCCGGGGCGCGCAGGGCGAACGGGGCCGCCACGGTCCCGTCAAACACGAGCGAGAGGACAAGACCTATGGCTGAGAGCAAGTCCGACGTGAAGAAGATCGCCGCCGAGGGCGAGGCGCAGGCGCAGAAGATCATGACGGAAGGCACGGCGCAGGCGCGCGCCGCGATGGAGAAGAGCATGGAGCAGATGACGAAGGGCGCCGAGGGTCTCCTCAAGGTCGCCGAGGAGTTCGCCGAGTTCGGCCGCGGCAATGTCGAGGCCTTCACCAAGGCGGCGCAGACCTGGGCGGTCGGCGCGCAGGACCTCGCCCGGCAGGCGATGGCGCTCGCGCAGGGCATGACCGACCACACGCTCGAGGGCGCGAAGGCGCTCGCGGCGGTGAAGAGCCTGAACGAGGCCGCCGAGGTCCAGGCGAAGTTCGCCAAGGCTGCGCTGGACAAGGCCATGGCCGAGTCCGCGAAGATGCAGGAGGCGGTCTTCAAGCTGACCGAGCAGGCGGTGGCGCCGATCTCGGCCCGCATGACCGCCGCCATGGAGAAGCTGACCAAGCCGCACGCGGCCTGAGGCGCGCGCAAGGACCGACCGTCCCGCCCCCCTGCCCTCCCCTCCCCCCCGGGGCGCGGGGCGGCCGCGCAAGGCCCGGTCACCGGGGTCGTCTCCGCTCGAGCGGCGGCGGCCCCGGGGCCGGGCCTTGTTCATGCCCAGGCAGGAATTTCACGCCAGCATCGACAATCTGCGGGGCGGGCGTGCTCGGGCCTTCACCTGACGCCGCGCGCTCCGATATCCTGCATGGCGGCGCGGGCCGCGGCCGGCCGCGCCAAGGGAACCACCGACTGCAGCCATGAGCGACCAGGACAAGCGCACCGGAGGCGGACAGGGCGGCGACGGGTCCCAGACGGGGGTCGTCGTCAAGACGCGCCCGCGGACCAAGAAGCCCGCGATGTACAAGGTGCTGATGCTGAACGACGACTACACGCCGATGGAGTTCGTCGTGCACGTGCTCGAGCGCTTCTTCCAGAAGAGTCGGGAGGAGGCGACGCGCATCATGCTGCATGTGCACCGCCGCGGCGTCGGCGTCTGCGGCGTCTTCACCTACGAGGTGGCGGAGACGAAGGTCACGCAGGTGATGGACCTCGCCCGCCAGAACCAGCACCCGCTGCAATGCACGATCGAGAAGGAATAGCCGAAGGGGTCGCAGAACTCCGGGGGGAGACCAATATCACGGCCGGATACCGGGTGCCGCGGCATCCCAACGAGGGCGCCGCGCCACTGATAAGGGAGCGTCACTGACCATGCTGTCCCGCAACCTCGAGCAGACGCTCCATCGCGCCCTGGCGCTCGCCAGCGAAAGGCGGCACGAATACGCGACGCTCGAACACCTCCTGCTCGCCCTCGGCGATGACCAGGACGCCGCGACCGTGCTGCGCGCCTGCGGCGTCGATCTTGACCGCCTCAAGCGCGACCTGACCGAGTTCCTCGACAAGGACCTCGCCGGGCTGGTCACCGAGCGCGGCGGCGATCCGAAGCCGACCGCCGGCTTCCAGCGCGTCGTCCAGCGCGCCGCGATCCATGTCCAGTCCTCGGGCCGGGACGAGGTGACGGGCGCCAATGTCCTCGTCGCCCTGTTCAGCGAGCGCGAGAGCCACGCCGTCTATTTCCTGCAGCTGCAGGACATGACGCGGCTCGATGCCGTGAACTTCATCTCGCACGGCATCGCCAAGGCGCCGGGGCGGTCGCAGCCGCGCCCCGTGCAGGGCTCGGGCCCGGGCGCCGGCGAGGAGGCCCAGGAGAAGGAGGAGAAGCCGCGCGGCGGGCGCGGGCAGGACGCGCTCTCGAACTACTGCGTCAACCTCAACAGGAAGGCGCAGCAGGGCCGCATCGACCCGCTGATCGGCCGCGACGCCGAGATCGAGCGCACCATCCAGATCCTCTGCCGGCGCACCAAGAACAACCCGCTCTATGTCGGCGACCCGGGCGTGGGCAAGACCGCGATCGCGGAAGGCCTCGCCAAGCGCATCGTCGAGGGCGACGTGCCCGAGGTGCTGCAGAAGTCCACCATCTACGCCCTCGACATGGGCTCGCTTCTGGCCGGCACGCGCTACCGCGGCGACTTCGAGGAGCGCCTCAAGGCCGTGGTCAGCGAGCTCGAGAACCAGCCGGGCTCGATCCTCTTCATCGACGAGATCCACACCGTCATCGGCGCCGGCGCGACAAGCGGCGGGGCGATGGACGCCTCCAACCTGCTCAAGCCGGCGCTGGCGCAGGGCACGCTGCGCTGCATCGGCTCGACCACCTACAAGGAATACCGCAACTACTTCGAGAAGGACCGCGCGCTCGTCCGCCGCTTCCAGAAGATCGACGTCAACGAGCCCTCGGTCGAGGATGCGGTGAAGATCCTGCAGGGCCTCAAGGCCAACTACGAGAAGCACCACAAGGTCCGCTACACGCCGGAAGCCATCAAGGCCGCGGTGGAACTCTCGGCGAAGTACATCCACGACCGCAAACTGCCGGACAAGGCGATCGACGTGATCGACGAGGTCGGCGCCTCCCGCATGCTTCTGCCCGAGGGCAAGCGGCGCAAGACGGTCACGCTCAAGGACGTCGAGGACATCGTCGCCAAGATCGCGCGCATCCCGCCCAAGAGCGTCTCCACCGACGACCGCGAGCAGCTGCGCAATCTCGAGCGCGACCTCAAGGCCATGGTCTTCGGCCAGGACAAGGCGATCGAGGCGCTTTCGGCCGCGATCAAGCTCTCCCGCGCGGGGCTGCGCGACCCGGAGAAGCCGATCGGCAACTACCTCTTCTCGGGCCCGACCGGCGTCGGCAAGACCGAGGTCGCGAAGCAGCTCGCCAAGACGCTCGGGATCGAGCTGATCCGCTTCGACATGTCCGAATACATGGAGCGCCACTCCGTCTCCCGCCTGATCGGCGCGCCCCCGGGCTATGTCGGCTTCGACCAGGGCGGGCTGCTGACGGACGCGGTGGACCAGCACCCGCACTGCGTGCTGCTGCTCGATGAGATCGAGAAGGCGCACCAGGACCTCTACAACATCCTGCTGCAGGTGATGGACCACGGGAAGCTCACGGACCACAACGGCAAGACCGTGGACTTCCGCAACGTCATCCTCATCATGACGACGAATGCGGGGGCGGCGGATCTCGCCAAGCCGGCCATCGGCTTCGAGCGCAGCGCGCGCGTCGGCGAGGACACCGAGGCGATCCAGCGCCTCTTCACGCCCGAGTTCCGCAACCGCCTCGACGCCATCGTGCCCTTCTCGGGCCTGACGCCCGAAATCGTCGGCCAGGTGGTCGAGAAGTTCGTCATGCAGCTCGAGGCCCAGCTCGCCGACCGCAACGTGACCATCGAGCTGTCGAGCGCGGCGAAGGAATGGCTCGCCGAGAAGGGCTACGACCCGCTCTACGGCGCCCGCCCGCTCGCCCGCGTGATCCAGGAGCACGTCAAGAAGCCGCTCGCCGAGGAACTCCTCTTCGGCAGGCTGACCAAGGGCGGCGCGGTGAAGGTGGGCCTCAAGGACGGGGCGCTGACCTTCGACGTGGTCGAGGCCGCGCCCCCCGCCCTGCCCAAGCCCGAGGAGGGCGAGGGCGACGCCGAGCGCGAGCCCGAGCAGGTGGAATGACGCTGCCCGCCACGACGGCGCTCATCGTCGTGGACGTGCAGAACGATTTCTGCACCGGTGGGGCGCTGGCCGTCCCGGGCGGAGAGGAGGTGGTGCCGCTCATCAACCGCCTCCTCCCGCATTACGGCACGGTGGTGCTCACGCAGGACTGGCACCCGCCGGACCATGTCTCCTTCGCGTCGCAGCATCCCGGGGCGCAGCCCTTCGAGACCATCGAGCTCGCCTACGGGGCGCAGGTGCTCTGGCCGGACCATTGCGTCATGGGCAGCCGCGGGGCGGCGCTGCATCCGGCGCTCGACACCACGCGCGCGCAGCTGATCCTGCGCAAGGGCTGCCACAGGGCGGTGGATTCCTATTCCGCGCTGCTGGAGGCGGACCGGGTGACGCGCACCGGGCTCGATGGCTGGCTTTCCGCCCGCGGCGTGACCGCGGTCCACCTCTGCGGCCTCGCGACCGATGTCTGCGTCGCCTGGACGGCCCTCGATGCGCGGCGCTTCGGCCTCGCCGCGCGCGTGATCGCCGAGGCCTGCCGGGCGATCGACCGCGCGGGCAGCCTCGAGCGCGCCTGGGCGGAGATGGCGGCGGCGGGGGTGCGCCGCGCGCGGGCGGCGGATATCCTCGCCTCCTGACGGCGCGATCCCGCGCCGCGAGGCAGGGGAACACGCCGATGACCGCCATCAGGGACTGGGCCGCCTATTCCGCCGCGCTGCGCGAGCGGGGCAAGGAACTCGGCCAGCTCCATCCGGAGATCGTGAAGGGCTTCGTCGCGCTGTCCAACGCCGCGGCCAAGACGCAGCACCTCGATGCCAAGACGCGGGAGTTCATCGCGCTTGCGGTCGCCATCACCACGAAGTGCGAGGGCTGCATGGACGCGCATGTGAGGAAGGCGCTGGCGGCCGGCGCGACGAAGGAGGAGATCGCCGAGGCGCTCGGCGTCGCCATCGCGCTGAATGCCGGGGCGGCCTTCACCTACGCGCTGCACGCGCTGGACCGGGCGAAGGAGGGCTGAGGCGCGATCCTGCCCGGGGCGCTGACAAGCGCGATCCGGGAGGCGCTCG
>Ga0272446_1004912_pt1 | contig 15277 bp, 15 predicted proteins | sample YNPCB0061_FD_194587 | JGI IMG/M metagenome (GOLD analysis project Ga0272446, IMG submission 194587) | Hot spring microbial mat communities from Yellowstone National Park, WY, United States - YNP-CB-006-1 | ecosystem: Environmental > Aquatic > Thermal springs > Hot (42-90C) > Sediment | place... | reverse complement strand
TCGCGGCGGCGATGGCGCTGCTCGCCGCCGGCTTCTCCATGCGCCCCGCCCGCCGCGGCGGTGTTGCGCAGATGATCGCGGGCGGCGTCGCGGCCGGCTTCGCGCTCTTCGTCCTCGACCGCGTGACCGCCGAATTCGGGGAGGCCGGCACGCTCCCCGTCGCCTTCGCCGCCTGGGCGCCGGCCGCCGCCGGCTTCCTGCTCGCCACCGCCCTCCTGCTGCACCTCGAGGACGGCTGAGCGATGGCCCCATCCCCGCGCGAGGCGCCGCTCGCCGCCCTGATCGCCCTCATCGCCGGGCCGGCGCTGGCGCAGACCGCCCCCCCGCCGCCGATCCCGCCGCCGCAGAGCATCGCCCCGGTTCTGCCCGACGCCGCCCCGCCCGCGGCGCCCCGCGCCGCCTCCGCCCCCGCCGCGGACCAGCCCGTGACCTTCACCGCCGAGGAGGTGGAATACGACCAGAACCGCGCCCTCGTGGTCGCCCGCGGCCGGGTCGAGGCCTGGCAGGGCAACCGCGTGCTGCGCGCCGACGAGTTCACCTACGACCGCAACACCGGCATCGCCACCGCCCGCGGCCATGTCCAGCTCATCGAGGCGGACGGTCAGGTCATCTTCGCCGACAGCGTCGAGCTCCGGAACCAGTTCCGCGACGGCGTGCTCGAGGGCCTGCGCGGGCTGCTCGCCCAGAACGGGCGGGTGGCGGCGGCCGGCGCGCGGCGCACGGACGGGACCTTCTTCGACCTCTCCCGCATCGTCTATTCGGCCTGTGACCCCTGCCGCGACGACCCCCTCGCCCCCCCGCTGTGGCAGCTGCGCGCGCGGACCGCGACGCTCGACCAGCAGGCGCGCCAGGCGCGCTACCGCGACGCGGTGGTGGAGTTCGGCGGCGTGCCCCTCTTCTGGACGCCCTACCTGCAGCACCCCGCGGGCGGTGCGCCGCGGCAGTCGGGCTTCCTCAGCCCCACCTTCGGCGTCACGCGCTTCCTCGGGGCCTTCGTCGAGACTCCCTATTACTGGGCGATCGACCAGAGCCAGGAACTGGCGCTGCGCCCGCAGATCGCCACCGGCGCGGCCCCCAATCTCGGCCTCGAATACCGCCGCCGCTTCAACTTCGGCGAGATCGCGGCCGAGGGCTCGCTCGGCTATCTCGACGGCTCGGACAGGACGGAACGGGGCTTCGGCGGCCACCTCTTCTCCCGCGGCCGGTTCAGCCTCGACGAGACATGGCGCGCCGGCTTCGACCTCAACCTCGCCACCTCCGAGAACTATCTCCGCATCTACCGCTACGGGGCGCGGCGGCTCTTGACCACGACCCTGTTCACCGAGGGCTTCTGGGGCACCGAAAGCTACGCGCGCCTCGACGGACGCGGCTTCCAGGGCCTGCGCCGGACCGACGACAACAGCCGCATCCCCGTCGTCCTGCCCAACCTCTACTGGGACTGGCACTCGCCGCCGGACCCGCTGGGCGGCACCTTCACCATCGACACCTGGAACTTCGCGGTCTTCCGCGAGCGTGGAACCGACACCCAGCGCGCCGGCACGCGCATTGGCTACAGCCTGCCGGCGACCGACGGTTGGGGCGGGCTGTGGACGCTGCGCGCGCAGACCGACCTTGCCGTTTACGGCTTCACCAACCTCTCCGGCGCGCCGAACTTCTCGACCGGCGCGAATGACGGCGGCACCACGCTCGCCAACATCCGCGCCGGGCTCGACTGGCGCATGCCCTTCGTGCGGCCGGCCGGCGCCTATGGCCTCCAGCTGATCGAGCCCCGCCTGCAGGTCGTGACCGGGCCGCTCACAGGGGCCCAAGCCGGCGTGCCGAACGAGGACAGCATCGACTTCGAGTTCACCGACGCCAACCTCTTCAGCCTCAACCGCTTCGCCGGGCGCGACCGGCAGGAAGGCGGCACGCGGCTGGACTACGCCCTGCGCGGGGCCTGGTACTTCCCCAATGGCGGCCTGCTCGAGGGCCTGGCCGGCGCCTCCTACCGGCTGCAGCGCGATGGCGGGCCGTTCTACCAGGGCAGCGGGCTCGAGGACCGCGCCTCCGACTACGTCGCGCGGGCGCGCGCGATGCCGGTGCCCTGGCTCGAGTTCTTCGGCCGCGGGCGGTTCGGGCAGCAGGAGGGGGAGCTGCGCTTCCTCGACCTCTCCTCGACCGTCAGCCTGCCGACGGAGACCACGATCACCGCCGGCTATCTCCACACGCCGGCGGTCCCCTACCTCAATCCCGTCCGCAACCGGGACGAGGTCGGCCTCGGCGTGACCCAGCGGGTGGGCCACTGGCGCTTCAGCGCCTTCGGGCGCTACGACCTCGACTTCAGCCGCCCGGTGGCGATCGCCGCCTCGGCCGGGTACGAGGACGAGTGCTTCCTCTTCGAGGCCCGGTTCCTCCGCCGCTTCGCCGAGAATCCGGCGACCGGGCGCGACTACCCCGCCAACACCGTCCTGCTCTTCCGCATCGGGCTCAAGACGGTGGGCGATTTCGGCTTCCGCGCGATCTGAGGCGGCGGTAGCCGCGGCGGACGCCAGGGCGTAAGAAGGCCGTGCCATGACAGACGCGACGCATCCCCCCGCCCGGCGCCGCTGGCCGCTCACCATGCTGGCCGCGGCCGCCCTCGCCGGCGTGATCGCCCTCCTCACCCCCGCCGAGGGGCAGGCCCAGGCGCAGGGCGCGCGCGTCAACCGCATCGCGGCGGTGGTGAACGGCGATGTCGTGACGCTCGCCGAGGTCGAGAGCCGGCGCCGGCTGCTCGCCCTCTCCGCCGGCATGACGGGGGAGGTCGCCGGCCGCGCCAACGACCAGATCCTCCGCCTGCTCGTGGATGAGCGCCTGCGCATCCAGGAGGTGGCGCGCCGCCGCATTCCCGTCACCGACCAGGACATCGCGGCCGCGGTGGCCGACATCGAGGCGCGCAACGGCCTCCCCCCCGGCGGGCTCAGGGAGAACCTCCGCCGCGCCGGCATCGACCCGCGCGTGCTCTACGACCAGATCCGCGCGCAGATCGGCTGGAACCGGCTCTTGCGCGCGCTGCTCGGCGCCCAGGCCAATGTCTCCGAGGCCGAGGTGAACGAGTATCTGGCGGCGGCGCGGGCGCGCACGGGCCAGCCCGAATACCTCGTCTCCGAGATCTTCATCCCCGTGACCAGCCCGGGGCAGGAGGCGGAGGTCCAGCGCTTCGTCGCCGACGTCATCGCCCGCCTGCGCCAGGGCGCGCCCTTCCCGATGGTGGCGACGCAGTTCAGCCAGGCGCAGACGGCGCTGCTCGGCGGCGATCTCGGCTGGATCGAGGCCGAGCGGCTCGACCCCGAGGTGGCGGCGGTGGTCCGGCAGATGCCGGAGGGGGCGATCTCCAACCCCATCCGGGTGCCGGGCGGCTTCCAGATCGTGACGCTGCGGCAGAAGCGCCTTGCCGGGCGGGACATGGCGACGATGCTGACCGTCCGCCAGGCGGTCTTCCCCTTCGAGGGCCAGGTGAACCCGGACGCGCCCACGCTGCAGCAGCTGCGGCAGATCGAGGCGGGGCAGCGCCTGTCGGAAACCGTCCGCTCCTGCGAGGGGATGGAGGCGGCGCGCCAGGCCGGGGCGCGGCTGAACGACCCCGGCCCGGTGCGCCTCGACACCATCTCGCCGCCCGAATTGCGCGATCTCCTGGGCAGCCTGCCGATCGGCCGCCCCTCGCAGCCGATCATCTCGCCCGACGGCGTGATGGTCATCGCGGTCTGCTCGCGCGAGACGCGCAACCTCGCGGAAGTGACGCCGGAGCAGGCGCGCGAGCGCCTGCTGCGCGAGCGCGTCGAGCTGGTCTCGCGCCAGCTGCTGCGCGACCTGCAGCGCCGGGCGCAGGTGGAGATCCGCCTCGGCGGCGGCGCGACCCCGGCCGGCGGGGAGGCTCCGGCGCGGCGCGGCGGCTGAGCCCGCGCGCATGGGCGGCCTGCCGAGCCTCAGAGAGACGGTCGCGCGGCACGGACTCGATGCGCGCAAATCGCTCGGCCAGCATTTCCTGCTCGATCCCGCGCTCTGCGCGCGCATCGCGGCACTCGCCGGGGACCTCACGGGCCGGCACGTCATCGAGGTCGGGCCCGGTCCCGGGGGGTTGACGCGCGCCCTCCTCGCCACCGCGGCGGCGGAGGTCGTGGCGGTCGAGATCGACCGCCGCGCGGTCGCCGCGATCGCCGAACTGGCGCGGGCGCATCCGGGCCGGCTCAGGGTGGTGGAGGGCGACGCGCTCGGGATGGACCCGGCCGCGCTGGCGCCGCCGCCGCGCCGGATCGTCGCCAACCTGCCCTACAACATCGCCTCCCCCCTCCTCGTCGGCTGGCTGCGCGGCGCCGCCGCGCTCGAGGGCATGACCCTGATGTTCCAGCAGGAGGTGGCCGAGCGCATCTGCGCCGCCCCCGGCAGCGCGGCCTATGGGCGGCTCGCGGTGCTGGCGCAGTGGCGCTGCCGCTGCGAGATGCTGCTCCGCCTGCCCCCCGGCGCCTTCAGCCCGCCGCCCAAGGTGTGGTCGGCCGTGGTCGGCCTGACCCCGCACGCGGCAGATCCGGGGCCGGCGCTGTTCCGGGCGATGGAGCGGACCACCGCGGCGGCCTTCGGCCAGCGGCGCAAGATGCTGCGCGGCGCGCTGAAGGCGCTCGGCGACGCCGAGGGGCTGCTCGCCGCCGCCGGAATCGACGGCGCGCGGCGGGCCGAGACGCTGGATGTGGCGGAGTTCGACGCCCTCGCGCGCGCGCTGCTGCAGGCGGGCGGCGGCTGACCGCCGCGCGGCCCGCGCCGCCCCTTCAGCCCCCCACCCAGACGAGGATGGCGGCGAGCGTCGCCACCGAAACCACCGTCGAGACGAGGACCGTCGCCCCCGACCGGTCCGCCCCGGTCGCGTAGCGCCGCGCGAGCAGGAAGGCGTTGGCCCCGGTGGGCAGCGCCGCGGTCAGCACGGCAACCCCCGTCTCCAGCGCCGAGAGGCCGAGCAGCGCCGAGGCGCCCCAGACCATCAGCGGCAGCGCCGCGAGTTTCAGCCCCGTCGCGGCGGCGACCTCGCCCCAGGACGGCCCGGCGCGGAAGGCGGCGAGCGACCCGCCGAGGCAGAACAGCGAGATCGGCGGCGTCGCCGCGCCCAGGAGTTCGAGCGTGCGGCGCAGCACCCCGGGCACCGGCAGGCCCAGGCTGCTCCAGCCCAGCGCCACGAAGACGGCCATCACCACCGGATTGCGCGCCACCCCCGAGAGCGTCGCCGCCAGGATGCGCCGCCAGGGCGCCTGCCGGTGCAGCCCGATCTCCGCCACCACCGTGGCGAGCGTCAGCAGCAGCATGGAATGCAGCGCGATGATGGTGACGAGGATGCTCACCCCGGCCTCGCCGAAGGTCGCGGCGATGAGCGGGATGCCCATCATCACCGTGTTGCCGAAGGTGACGTTGAGCGCGAAGAGCCCCGCCTCCCCGAGCGGCAGGGCGAGGCGCCGCGCGCCGAGCCGGAGCGCCGCGCCGTAGAGCAGCAGCGCGGCCGCGAAGAAGGCGAAAGCGGCCTTCCCGCCCCCGGCATGGCCCGCGGTGCCGCCGGCGAAGAGCAGCGCCGGCGCGGCGAGGTTGAAGGCGAAGGCGTTGAGGCCGCGGAAGCCGCCCTCGTCGATCAGGCGGCGGGTCGCGGCGAGGTAGCCGAGACCGATGATGAGGAAGACCGGCGCGACGATCGCGAGGACGGCGCCCAAGCGCTCAACCCGCCAGCAGCCGGGCGATGAAGGCGGCGAGCCCGTGCTGGCGCCGCCGCTCGCTGCGCGCGGCGTGCAGGATGGCGCGCACCTCGGCCACCGTCGCCGCGAAGTCGCGGTTGACCAGGACGTGGTCGAACTCCTCCCAATGCGTGATCTCCTCCCGCGCCGCGGCCATGCGGCGGGCGATCTCGACCTCGCTGTCCTGGCCGCGGCCGCGCAGCCGGGCCTCGAGGTCGGGGAGCGAGGGGGGGAGGAGGAAGACGCCGACCACGTCCTCGGGGAGCGCGGCCTTCATCTGCCGGTGGCCCTGCCATTCGATGTCGAAGAGCACGTCGCGCCCCGCGGCGAGCGCGGCCTCGACCGGCGCGCGCGGCGTGCCGTAGGCGCGGCCGAGGAAGCGGGCGTGCTCGAGGAACTCCCCGCGCGCGGCCATGGCCTCGAACTCGGCCTCGGTCTTGAAGAAGTAGTGCACGCCCTCCCGCTCGGCCGGGCGCGGGGGGCGGGTCGTGGCGCTGACCGAAAGCGTGAGCGCGGGCTCGGTCTCGAGCAGGGCGCGGGAGACGGAGGTCTTGCCCGCCCCGGGCGCGGCGGCGAGCACGAGGCAGAGGCCGCGCCGGGCGATCCCCTCATTCGACATTGGCCGACTGCTCCTTCAGCCGCTCGATCGCCGCCTTGAGCTCGAGGCCGATGCGCGTCAGCGCCGTGCTCGCCGACTTGCTGCAGAGCGTGTTCGCCTCGCGCACGAACTCCTGGGTCAGGAAGTCGAGCTTGCGGCCGATCGCCTCCCCGCTCGCGATCAGGCGGCGCGCCTCGGCGATGTGGGCGGAGAGGCGGTCGAGTTCCTCGCGCACGTCGGAGCGCGTGGCGAGGAGGGCGACCTCGACCGCGAGGCGATCCTCGGGGACGCGGCGTTCGCCCTCGAGCAGCGCGGCGAGGCTCTCGCGCAGGCGGGCCATGTGCAGCGCCGGCTGGTCGGCGGCCTCCTTCTCCGCCAGGTCGCAGAGCGCGGCGATCTCGTCGAGCAGCACGCCGAGGATCCCGGCGAGCTTCGCCCCCTCCGCCCGGCGGGCGGCGAGAAGCCCCTCGAGCGCGCGGCCGAAGGCGGCGGCGACGGCCTCGCGCTTCGCCTCCTCCTCGGCCGCCTCGGGCTCCGCGCTCTCGGCGCGGAGCACGCCGGGCAGGGCGAGCAGGGCCTCGGCGCGCGGCGGCGGGCAGCCGGGGATGCGCGCGGCGAGGTCGAGGGCGATCCTCAGCGCCTGCTCGAGCGCGTCCGGGTCAGGGGCGAGGCGCGGGCCGGCGCGGTCCTCCCGCTTCAGGGTCAGGGTGGCCGAGACGTTGCCGCGCTTGAGCAGCCGCGCCGCCGCCTCCTTGAGCGGCGAATCGAGGGCCTCGAACCCGTTCGGCAGCCGCAGCCGGACATCGAGCCCCCGCCCGTTGACGCTGCGCACCTCCCAGAGGAAGGAGGTGCCATCCGGCAGCGTGCCGCCCTCGCGGGCGAAGCCGGTCATGGAGGAGAGGGGAGGTGGGGCCATGGCGCCGCTTCTCCCCCGCGGAGGGACGGGATGCAAGCGCGCTGGGACCATGTGCTGATCACCGGGGCGTCCTCCGGCCTCGGCCGCGCGCTCGCCGTGGCCTGCGCCCGGCCGGGGGCGGTGCTGCACCTGTCGGGGCGCGATCCGGCGCGGCTCGCCGCCGCCGCCGGGGCCTGCCGCGCGCGCGGGGCGGAGGTGCGGGAGGTGGTCCTCGACGTGCGCGACGCGGCGGGGATGGCCGCCTGGATCGGCGGGGCGGGGCGGCTCGATCTCGTCATCGCCAATGCCGGCATCTCCGCCGGCACCGGCGGTGCGACCGAGCCGGCCGAGCAGACGCTGCGCATCTTCGCGACCAACGTCACCGGCGTGCTCAACACCGCGCTGCCGGCGATCGAGGCGATGGCGCGCCAGGCGCCGGGCCCGGACGGGGTGCGCGGGCGGATCGCCGTGATCGCCTCCCTCGCCGCCTTCGTCGCGGCGCCCGGCGCGCCGGCCTACTGCGCCGCCAAGGCGGCGGTGCAGCGCTGGGCGGAGGCGCAGGATGCGGGCGAGCGGAAGCGCGGCATCCGCCTCCATGCGGTCTGCCCCGGCTATGTCCGCACGCCGATGACGGCGCGCAACCGGTTCCGCATGCCCTTCCTGATGGACGCCGAGGAGGCGGCGCGGCGGACGCTCGCCGGCATCGCGCGCGGCCGCACGCGCATCGCCTATCCCTGGCCGACCTATGCCGGGGCGCGGCTGCTCGGCATGCTGCCGCCCGCGGCGCGCGCCTGGGTCTTCGGGCGCATGCCCGCCAAGGACGCGGACGGGACCATCTGAGATGCGCGAGCTCACCACCGCGGCGTTGCTCGAAGCCGTCCGCGCCTGGCGCGGGTCCGATGGCGCTGACCGACCACGCACGGGCCTTCTTCGTGAAGATCGGCATCGTGCAGGGCGGCACGCACGGGAACATGGTGCCCGCCGAATGCCGCGCGATCTGCTATGCGTTGGTGCCGACGGCGGCGGAAGAAGCGGCGCTGCGGGCGGCCGTGCAGGCCCTGCCGCGGCATGACGCGGATGTGCGCGCGGAGGTGACGGCGGGGCTCGGCCGCCCGCCCTTCGCCAAGACGCCGGCGATCCAGGCGCTCTTTGACCACGCCGCGGCGCTGGCGGCGGATTGCGGGCTGCCCTCGGCGGGCGAGCGCGTGGCCGGCGGCGGGTCGGATGGCAACTTCACCGGCGCGCTCGGCATCTCCACGCTCGATGGCCTCGGCGCCATCGGCGGCGGCCCGCGCACGCGGGAGGAGCACATCGACCTGCGCTGCCGGGTGCCGCGCACGCGGCTGCTGGCGCGGCTGTTCGCGACGCTGGGGCCGGGCGTGGCCGGGCTATAGCCCCAACCGCGCCCAGGCCGCGCGTTCCTCGGCCGCCGCGGCGATCGCCTCCACCCCCTCCCGCACGGACGGCAGGAGCCGCCACGGGAAGGGCCTGCGCCGCCCGCCGAGGCGGAGGATGCGCACCTTCTCCCCGAAGCGGCGCTTCGCCTCCCCCTCGGCCTCGCCCAGCGCGTCCGCGAGGCCGAGTTCCACCGCCTCCCGCCCGGTCCAGAAGCGGCCGGTGAAGAGCGACTCCTCGGGCGCCTTCAGCCGCCCGCCGCGGCGCGCGCGCACCCAGGCCTTGAACTCCTCGTGCAGCCGGCCGAGCAGGTCCTCGAGCCGCGCGACATCCTGCTCGCGTTCGGGCCGGAAGGGGTCGAGGAACGCCTTTTCCGCCCCCGCCGTGCGCAGGCGCCGCTCCACGCCCAGCCGCGCGATCGCCCGATCGAAGCCGAAGCCGGCGCTGATCACGCCGATCGAGCCGAGGATGGAGGCCGCATCGGCCACGATCTCATCCGCCGCGCAGGCGATCCAGTAGCCGCCGGAAGCGGCGGCATCCTCGACCACGGCGATGGTCGGGACCTTCTTCTCCTCGGCGAGGCGGCGGATGCGCGCGGCGATGAGCGAGGACTGCACCGGCGAGCCGCCCGGCGAGTTGATCACGAGCATCACCGCCGCAAGCCGCCGCAGCGAGAAGGCGCGATCGAGCAGCGGGCCGAGGCCCGCCGCGCTGAGCCCGCCGCCGAAAGGGTCGGGGCGCGCGGCGATGAGCCCGGCGAGGCGGACCAGCGCCACCCGGGGCGGACGGGCGAGGAGGGAGAAGGCCATGCGCCATTGATGCCGCCCCGGCCCGCCGCATCAAGCGGCTAGGCCGCCCTGAGCCCGATGCGGCGGCAAGGCGCCGCAACCTCGCCCGCCAAGCCCCCGATCGGACTCGGCGCGGCCCCGTCTGGCAGGCGCCGCCCACCGGCGGCATCATGCCGCAGGCCGCCGGCTGCGCGCGGCCGCGCAAGGAGTCCCGATGCCGATCCGCCCCGCCACCGCGGCCGACATCCCCGCCATCACCGCCATCTTCAACGAGGTCATCGCCACCTCCACCGCGATCTATGCCGAGGAGCCGCTGACCATCGAGGACCGCGCGGCCTGGTTCGCGGCACGCCAGGCCGCGGGCTACCCCGTGCTGGTGGCCGAGGAGGAGGGCGCCGTGCTCGGCCTCGCCTCCTTCGGCGAGTTCCGCGCCTGGCCGGGCTTCCGCCACACGGTCGAGCATTCCGTCCATGTCCGCGCCGGGGCGCGCGGCCGCGGCCTCGGCACCGCGCTCGTCACGGCGCTCTTCGCCCCCGCGCGCGCGCTCGGCAAGCATGTCATGATCGCCGGCGTGGATGCGGCGAATGCGGGCTCGATCCGGCTGCATGAGCGCCTCGGCTTCGAGCGGGCGGCCACGCTGCGCGAGGTGGGGCGCAAGTTCGGCCGCTGGCTCGACCTGCTCTTCCTGCAGAAGTTCCTCGACGCGCCGGGGGCGGAGCGATGACCGAAAGGGAGATCCGCGACCTGCTGCTGGCCACCCGCCGCATCGCGGTGGTCGGCGCCTCGGACCGGCCGGACCGGCCGAGCCATGGCGTGTTCCGCTTCCTGCTCGAGCGGGGCTACGAGGTGGTGCCGGTCAACCCGGCGCTCGCCGGCCGGGCGGTGCATGGCGTGCCTGCGGTCGCAACCCTCGCCGAGGCCGCCCCTCTCGACATGGTGGACATCTTCCGCCGCAGCGCCGAGGCCGGCGCGGTGGTGGAGGAGGCGATCCGCCTCGGCGCGCGCTCGGTCTGGATGCAGCTCGGCGTGGTGGATGCGGAGGCGGCGGCGCGCGCACGGGCGGCGGGGCTTGCCGTGGTGATGGACCGCTGCCCGGCCATCGAGTGGCGACGGCTCGGCCTGCCCGACCGCATCTGACCGGAGCGGCGGCGTGAGGGCGCGCAGCCGCCGCGCCCGGGGCCGGCGCGTCACGGTTTCATCATGAAGCCGGGGCCTGGGCCTGTCTTGAACCGCAGCGCGGCCCGGGCCATCTGGCGCGCCGTCGGGACAGCGGGCCGCGGCGCGGCGGCGCCCCCGACCCATGCGGGGAGAGGGATTGCGAGGGATGACGGAAGAGGAACGGCGGATCATCACCGCCTTCGTGGAGCGGATCAGCGGCGCGGCGCCGGTCGCCGGACCGCCGAGCGGCCCCTGGGGTGCAGCGGCGCCGGCGCAGAGGCCGAACCTGCCGCCCGTGGATCCCGAGGCCGACCGCCTGATCGCGGAGCTCTTCGCCCGCCATCCGGAGGCGCGCTACCGCATGACCCAGACCGCCTTCGTGCAGGAAGCGGCGCTGGTCGAGGCGCAGAACCGCATCCAGCAGCTCGAATGGGAGCTTGAGAACGCGCGCCGCCAGGCCCAGGCGGCGCAGGCGGGTGGCGGCGGGTTCTTCGGCGGGCTGTTCGGCGGCCGCTCCGGCGCGCCCATGCCCCCGCCCATGCCGCCCCGGCCGCAGCCGGTCTATCCGGCCGGCTACAACCCGGCGGCGCTGCAGCAGCAGGCGCGCGGGGGGACGGGCTTCCTCGGCACCGCGGCGGCGGCGGCGGCCGGTGTCGCCGGCGGCATGCTGCTCGGCAACCTGCTGATCAGCGCCTTCGGCGGCCGCTCGGCGGAGGCCGCCGGCCTCGGCGCGGCGGATGCCGCCCCCGTCTCCTCCCCCTGGACCGATCCGGCCGCGGTCGGCGGCTGGGGCGGAGAGAAGGCGGCCGCCGAACCGGCCGCGGCCGCGGAGGACGCCTGGGCCGCCGCGGATGACGGCGACTGGGGCGGCGACGAGGAGATCTGAGCGGGACGGGGCGGCGCCGCGCGGCCGGCGCCGCACGGCCCCTGCGGGGCGCATTGCCGCCCCTCATTGACGCCGTGGGGTCCATGATGGTTCCTCATGGCATGCGCGTGCCCGATCTCGACCTCGACCTCCTGCGCGGCTTCGTGACGGTGGCCGAACGCGGCGGCTTCACCGCCGCCGGGGTCGCGCTCGGCCTGACGCAGTCGGCGATCAGCCTCAAGGTCAAGCGGCTCGAGGAGATCCTCGGCCGGCGGGTGCTCGAACGCGGCGGGCGGGGGGTGAGGCTGACGCGGGAGGGCGAGACGCTCCTCGCCTATGCCCGGCGCATCCTGGCCCTGAACGACGAGGCGGTGCGGCGGATGATCGCGCCGCCGGTGGCGGGGCGTCTCCGCCTTGGCGTGGCGGACCATTTCCTGCCGCGCAACCTCGCCCCCGTGCTGGCCCGCTTCAGCCGCGCCTATCCCGATGTGCGGCTGGAGGTGGAGGTGGGACGCAGCCACGAGCTGCGCGCGGCGATGGCCGAGGGCAGGCTCGACCTCGTGCTCGGCAAGCGGCGGGACGGCGAGACCGAGGGCCGGCCCATCTTCACCGAGACGATCGTCTGGGCCGCCGCGCCGGAGTGGTCCCCGCCGGCCGACCGGCCGCTGCCGATCGCGATGCTGCCGCAGGGCTGCATGTTCCGCGACCGGGCGCTCGCCGCCCTCGCGCGCGCCGGCCTCGCCTTCGAGGTGGTCTTCACCTCCGCCTCCCTGCCCGGTGTGGCGGCGGCGGCGCAGGCGGGGCTTGCCGCGACCGTGCTCGGGCGCACCGGCCTGCCGCCGGGCCTTGCCGAACTGCCCGGCCTGCCCGCCTGCGGCACGGCCGAGATGTGCCTCTTCGGCGACGCCGAGGGACGCTCGGCGCTGGTCGAGCCGCTGATCGGCTTCCTGCGCGAGAGCGTCGCGGCGACGGCGCCGTAGGGCAGATCGCCTGCGGCTCGCCCCCCGCCGGAGGCGCGAGGATGCTCGCGCGGGCGGGGTGAGCCGGGCCCGGTGTTGCGCGAACAGCTCCGGCGCGCGAAGGGGGTCAGGCGGTGCGACCCTCGTTGCTCTCGATCCAGGCGATCAGCCGCCTCAGGCCCTCCTCCATGCCCACCTCGGGCCTCCAGCCGATGGCCCGGAACGCCTCCTCATGCGCGATGCGGAATGCGCCGCCCGAGGTGAGGCGGACCTTGCCCGGCGTGTCGCCGACGAACTCCGGCTCGATGTCCGACCCCGCGAGCCTCGTGACCATGCGCACGAGTTCGAGCGTGGTCACCGGCTCGGGCCCGGAGGCGTTGAGCGCGACATCCGTCGCCGACGATTCGAAGGCCATGCGGTTGGCGCGGGCGAGGTCGCCGACATAGACGAAGTGCTTGGTCTCGGACCCGTCGCCGTAGACCTGCGGGCGTTCGCCGCGCTTCAGGCGGTCCCAGGTCTCGATGATGTAGAGCGCATTGGCCGCGCGGTAGTGCTGGCGTTCGCCATAGACGGTCGAGTAGCGCAGCACGACGTAGTCGAGGCCGAAGCGCCGCTTGTAGTCGCGGCAGAGCTGCTCGCCGATGATCTTCGTCGCGCCATAGAGGATGGCGGCCGGCGGCGCGCCGGCGGAATGGAAGGGCGTGCTCTCCACGAGCTCGCCCTTCACCCCCGGCCCGTAGCCGTAGACGGCGTTGGAGGAGGCGAAGACCACCTTGCGCAGGCGATTGGCGCGCGCCGCCTCGAGCGCGTTCTGCACGCCGCGGATGTTGACGTCGAGCCCGCCCCAGGGGTCGCGGTCCATGTTGAGCGTCATGTAGGCGGCGAGCAGCAGCGCGCCGTGGCATCCCTCCATGGCGCGCAGCAGCTCGGGCAGGCGCATCACGTCCCCGCGCACCGTCCTCAGGCGCGGGTGGTCCTTCAGATGCGCGATCGCCGCCTCCGAGCCCATCGAGAAATTGTCGAACAGCACCACCTCGGCGGCGCCGGCATCGAGGAGTTCGGCGGCGGTGGCGGAGCCGACGAGGCTCGCCCCGCCCACGATGATGAAGCGGTGGCCGGCGACCGGCACGGCGGCAGTCATGCGCTTTGATCCCCTGCGGCAGGTGCGTGGCGCCGATGATCGCGCGGCAGCGGCGCGGCGGCCAGGGCCGTTTCCGCGGGGCGGCGCCCGCGGCGACGGCGCAAGCCTTGTGCCGAGGAGCGGAGCGACGTTCCTTGCCGCATCCGGGCTGCCGCGACCCTCTCTAGAGACGCGCCCGCGCCTGCAGCGCGGTCAGCTCCTCGAGGAAGCGGGCCGCCGCGACATCCGGCGCCCAGGGCCGCCAGGGCGGGTCCCCGTAGCGCAGCGCGAGGGGGTCCCTCTCCATCACCGCGGCGCGGATGCCGAGGGTCTGGCGCACCTCCTCGGCCGTCCAGCCCGCGACATGCACCGCCTCGGCCGCCGCCACCGCCACATCGGCCGCCTTGTGGGCGCGCTTCTCCTCCGGGCGCCAGGGCGGCAGGCGGTAGCGGGCGGCGATCACCGCCATCAGGCGCGCCTGGAGTTCGGCGAAGCCCCGCCCGAGGAAGGGCTTGAGGGGCGAGATGCAGTCGAAGTTGATCAGGCCCTCATCGGCGTCGTGGAGCAGTTCGCGCAGCTCCTGCGCGGGGCTCAGGCGGTGGCGGGTGCGGCTGCGGCGCAGCGCGAGGACGGTGAGCGAATGCTGCGCGACCGAGAGCGGCTCCGGCCAGGCCGAATGCCCGCCCCAGCGGAAGGTGCGCGCAAGCCCGGTCGCGAGATCGCCATCGGTCCAGTCGAGCGGCGTCGGGGAGAGGAGGTCGAGGCGCCGGCCGGAGGGCAGGCGCACCCAGGCGCGCTCAGGCACGGGGGGCGGCGTCAGTAGGTGGCGAAGACGCGCTCGAGGTCGGCGATCCCGTGCGCGAGCGCAAGCGCGAGCAGGATCCTCGCCTTCTGCGGCGTGAGGTTGTCGGCGGTGACGAAGCCGAGCGCCGCGTTCCTCGTCGTCCGCGCCGCCCGCCCCGACCCGGCGCGGGAGGAGGTGACGACGGCCACGCCCTTCCTCACCGCCTCGGCCATCGCCGCGGACATCGCCGGCGTCACGTAGCCCGGCGCGAAGCCGGCGGTGACGATGCCCTTCGCGCCGGCGGCGACGAAGGCCTCGATCGCGGTGCCATCGGCGTCGGCATGGGCATAGGCGATGTCGACGCGCGGCAGCGCCTCCATGCCGCGCACGTCGAACTCTGTCTCCGGTGCCAGGCGGCGCAGCGGCCGGCGGTACCAGAAGATGCCGTCCGCATCGGCATGGCCGAGCGCGCCGAAATCCGGCGTGCGGAAGGTCTGCAGGCGGAGGGTGGAGGTCTTCGTCACCTCCCGCGCCGCCTGGATCTCGTCGTTGAGCAGCACCAGCGCGCCGAGGCCGCGCGCCCCCGGGTCGGCGGCCACACGGCAGGCGTTGAGGAGATTCATCGGCCCGTCCGCGGCGAGCGCCGAGGCCGGCCGCTGCGCGCCGACCACCACCACGGGCTGCGGGATCTTGAGGGTGAGGGAGAGGAAATAGGCCGTCTCCTCGAGCGAGGCGGTGCCGTGCGTGACGACGATGCCGGCAAGGTCCGGGTGCTCGGCCGAGAGGCGGTCGCAGATCCCGAGCAGTTCCTTCCATTCCGGCCAGCCGAGCGCGGTCGAGGGGATGGCCTTGAACGGCACCGGGATCACCTCCGCGACCAGGGCGAGTTCGGGCACGCGGGCGATGAGCCCGTTGACATCCAGCATCCGGCCCGCCGCCCCGTAGTCGATGAGGTCGAGCGGGGAGCGGCCGATCGAGGAGATGGTCCC
>Ga0272446_1004911_pt1 | contig 15278 bp, 17 predicted proteins | sample YNPCB0061_FD_194587 | JGI IMG/M metagenome (GOLD analysis project Ga0272446, IMG submission 194587) | Hot spring microbial mat communities from Yellowstone National Park, WY, United States - YNP-CB-006-1 | ecosystem: Environmental > Aquatic > Thermal springs > Hot (42-90C) > Sediment | place... | reverse complement strand
GGGAGAACCAGCCCCATTTACCCAGACACCAGTAGTGGAGTCGGGCTAGCGGTAGAGGTTAAGATTCGGGTTAAGATGATGGCTTAAAGATTTATGAATTAATTTTTACAAGATAAAATGGCCGAAACTTTCATGTTCAATGCCCTGCGGGAAGCTATTGATGAGGAAATGTCCCGCGATTCCACGGTTTTTGTTTTAGGGGAAGATGTCGGCCACTACGGCGGCTCCTACAAAGTCACTAAGGATTTGTACAAAAAATACGGGGAGCTGCGGGTGCTCGATACGCCGATCGCTGAAAATAGCTTCACTGGCATGGCAGTGGGGGCGGCCATGACCGGTTTGCGCCCAATTATTGAAGGCATGAACATGGGTTTTTTGCTCTTGGCTTTTAACCAAATTGCTAACAATGCGGGGATGTTGCGCTACACCTCCGGCGGCAACTTCAAAATCCCCATGGTGATCCGGGGGCCGGGCGGTGTGGGCCGGCAGTTGGGGGCAGAGCACTCCCAGCGCCTAGAGGCATACTTCCAGGCAGTACCGGGGCTGAAAATTGTGGCCTGCTCGACGGCCTACAATGCCAAGGGCCTCTTAAAGTCTGCGATCCGGGATAATAATCCGGTGTTGTTTTTTGAACACGTGCTGCTGTACAACCACAAGGAAAATCTCCCGGAGTATGAGTACTTGTTGCCCTTAGATAAGGCTGAAATAGTCCGCCCCGGTGACGATGTGACGATCTTGACCTACTCGCGGATGCGCCACCAGGTGATGCAGGCCGTCAAGACCTTAGAGGAAAGCGGCTACGACCCGGAGGTAATTGATCTAATTTCCCTCAAGCCTTTAGATATGGAGACGATCGCAGCTTCGTTACGTAAAACCCATCGGGTGATTGTCGTGGAAGAGTGTATGCGTACTGGCGGAATTGGTGCTGAGCTGACTGCTTCGATCAACGATCGCCTGTTTGATGAATTGGATGCCCCGGTGTTGCGCCTATCCTCCCAGGATATCCCGACTCCTTACAACGGCAATCTGGAACGCTTGACGATCGTCCAGCCTGAGCAGATTGTTGAGGCTGTCCAAAAAATCCTTGCCCACCAGTTTTAAGGCCATGACTTTACAATTGCGTATCTACGTGCCTGACCATCCCCTAATTAAGCATTGGTTGGGGGTAGTGCGCGATCGCGAAACCCCCACTGCCATATTTCGTACTGCCATGACCGAGCTGGGCCGCTGGCTGACCTACGAAGCTTGCCGTCACTGGCTGCCTACCCAAGACACGACTGTGGAAACCCCCCTGGCAACCACCGCCGCAACATTTGTAGACCCACAGGTGCCGATCGCAGTTGTACCAATCCTCCGGGCTGGCCTAGCACTGCTAGAAGGGGCCCAAGGATTATTACCCCTAGCTTCGGTTTATCACCTGGGGATAGCCCGCAACGAAGAAACCCTAGAACCTACCTGCTACCTCAATAAACTCCCGCAGCAGTTTGCCCCCGGTACGCGGATACTAATCCCAGAACCGATGTTGGCGACCGGCGGCTCACTGATGATGGCCATGGAGGAATTAACCCAACGGGGTGTTGATCCGGCCCTTGTGAGGATTGTATCCGTGGTAACCGCCCCTCCAGCTTTGCAGCGGTTGGGCACCGTCTATCCGGCTTTGCAGATCTATGCGGCGGCGATCGATGAGAGTCTCAACCAACACGGTTTTATTGTTCCGGGGCTGGGGGATGCGGGCGATCGCACCTTTGGCACCACATAAATCGGCCACCAGCCACAATTCTGAATAATCCCTAACGAAACTCCACAGCCCCATCCATCTCAGCTATTTTCAATAGCAGGCAATGTCAGGCGATCGCCCATTGCTCCCAAAAAACTCACAGCGCACCAAATCTAATCTAATTAGGAGAATCTATCTATGGGCTGGCTACAAAGACTATTTGGGATGGAAAAACCACCAGAACAGGCTGCAGTTTCCCCGGCTACGGATTTAGCAGCTGGCATGTCTGCTCCGCCCCCAGAACGCATGGGGCTAAACGGTGAATACGATGAAAGCGGCCTGGCTAAGCGGGTGGCCCTAGCCTACGACCAGGATCCAGAGCTAAGCAGAATTCCCTCGGTGGATGTTTTACAGACCGGCACCACTGTGGTACTACGGGGCATGGTACCTTCCCAGGCAATCATCGACAAGCTCGTATCTGTGGCCAGTGGTGTTACTGGTGCCCAGAGTGTTGATACCAGCGGCATGAGTATTGGCATTCCCGCTGAGCGGGTTGGTCTCAATGGTGAATACGACGAAAGTGGCCTAGCCAAACGGGTTGTGCAGGCCCTACAGGCGGATGCCAACCTGGCCAGTGCCGCCCCCTTTGACATTGCTCAAACTGGCGGCACTGTGGTAATTAGAGGCCGGGTACCCAGCCAAGAAATCCTCGATCAGATGGTGGCGATCGCCCAGGGGGTCTCCGGGGCCACCGGCGTAAGAACCGATGAAGTTGTGATCGGTTAACCAATCCTAGGGGCGGCCAGGCCGTCCCTCCCCGGACTCCATGGGCAATCTGCAAGACAAGCATTCTCAGACAACTGAAACCAATCCCCTCATGCCGATCAATAATATAGATGGCAACAGCTTCATTACAGCGTCCACAAATGCTCTTGGTGAACCGGGATGACTAATTTTCAAAGCCAAACAGATACAAGATATGCGTGTAGAGTTTCGGGAAGTCAATCCTTTTGATCTCTGGATTTGGTGGGAATTTCCCGATGTACCATCCCAACGAGAACGCCAATACATTGAAGAAACTTTTAATTCTTGGTTTTATTTGGGCAAACTGGGGGCCTTTGATGCAGAAAATCTTCAGGTACAAGACATTGGTCTAGACCTCAATTACATGGAGTACGACATCGAACAAGCTGAAACTACTCTGCCTGCTTTTTTCCACAACCAAGGGGATTTTGAATACCAGGGCACCTGGGCCCGCTGCTGGTTTGATCTAGGGACCAGCGATGCCTTGGCTTTGGATATTTTAATCAATAGCTTAATCAGACTCAGCAAAGACTACGTACAGATCGATCGCCTAATCATCGGCGGCGAAAATGAAGACTGGCCAGCAGACACCAATCCCTACAAAGATACCAGCTACAACTAGCCCAGCTGATTTCCAGACCTTGGTGACACAGCACTTTTCATTTCAATAAAAGACATTTCTATTTTTGAAATCCTTGCTAGGTAATGATTCTTGATGAGGCGGAGGTCGCCGCCTCATCAAAAAGTGCTGTATCTTTCAAATCATAAGCAAATCATCTACTGTTATTTTTGAGATAATCACCCTCCTCAAGGAGGGGTGGTTGCTATTATTTATTTCGCAATGTCTTTGCCTATACCAATCCAAGTTTTTATCTAAAACTCTAGACAAGGCTTTAGATAATCCAACACTGTCTTCAAGGAAGGAAGTTTATACCTAAGTTCTTGGTAATTAAAGATCACTAATGCTGCTGGGGAACCCACCATCCCATGCCTAGTCTTTAGGGGCAGACTACTAGCCAGAAAGTCCTATCCTAAGACTGTTAATTAACCATTAGTTTAGCTATGGGTCACCCTAGTCAGTTTACATGTAAGTTAATCTAATGGCTGAATCAATTTACACAATATTGTCTAAAATCTGGTTAGTGGCGACTACAATCCATGTTAAATCCTGTACGAGGTAATTTTTGAAAATGAAACTGCTGTCCCGTTCCCTAGCATTAGTTAGTACTGCTCTAGTTAGCACCTTGAGCAGCTTTGCAGCCTTGGCCTTGCCTCCAGCACAGGTACGCTCCACCCTCGCGCCAATCCCGGTCTATACAATTGCCGACGGTGAAGGCAAACCGCTTATTGCCAATGTTCCCAGTGCCAATAACCCCAATGTTACAGAGTCAATTGCTGGGGTTTTTATCAGCCGTCAAGATGCGGATGCGTTTTTGAACCGGTTGCGATCGAACAATCCCCAGTTAGCCAGCACCGTCAGAGTTGTACCGGTTTCCTTAGCGGAAATTAATGACCTTGCTAATCAATCGCGCGAACAACCAAATCCAATTATATTTACCTTTATTCCCCAAGCAGCCCAGGTAGAGCAGGCTATGGCAATTCTGCGTCAAGCCAATCCTAATGTCCCACGTTTTGAGGGGGTGCCTCTATTTGCGGCTAGAACTACTCAAGATCAAGGATACTTGACCGTCACCCTGGAAAATCGCCAGGTGATCCCTTTCTTTTTTGAAAGGGAACAACTCCAGGAATTGGTCGATCGCTTTCGTAGTGAGCAGCCGAATTTAGCCAACAACATTCAAATTCAAGTAATCCCCCTGGAAGGAGTAATCCAGACCCTCCAGCAGAGCAATAATCCAGAACTGGCTCGAATTGTTTTGTGGCCCTCCCGCGAGGCCCTCCAGTTTCTTTTGTCTCAACCGCGATCTACACCACAGCCCTCACCAACCCCCCGGGTCAGTCCTAGCCCATCCCGTTAGGTGTAGGATATTTGCAGCAGTTGGTTCACTGCGAATGTGAATTTTAACTGACTGAGGTAATGGAATCATCTACGGTAGTTAAGGGCATAGAGCTTTGGCAATGGCGGCAGCAGGCTTTGCAGGCAGCGCGCGACCACAATTTGCCAGTCAGGGAGGTGGACTGGCTACTACTTTCAATCACTTCCCTGAGTTCTTTAGAGATTAAGCTAGAAAGCTTTCGGCATTATCCAGCCATCAGCATTGATCTCAGCCTAGACCGTCTGGAGCAGTTGTGGCAGCGGCGAATCTTGGAGCATTTTCCGGTACAGTACATTGCTGGCTATACCCTGTGGCGACGTTTTCGCTTGCAAGTTAGCCCGGCTGTTTTAATTCCCCGCCCAGAAACAGAAATGCTGATTGATCTTGCGATCGCAGCTTTATCCCAGCCCACGGGAAACCTAGTTGATTTGGGAACCGGCAGTGGGGCGATCGCCATTGGTCTAGCCGAAGTTTTTCCAGAAGCTAGCATCCACGCGGTAGAACTCAGCCCGGAAGCCCTAGTCATTGCCCGGGCCAATGCTGAAAATAGCGGCTTTAGCCATCAAATTCAATTTTACCAAGGCAGTTGGTGGGAACCCCTAGACCACCTCAGAGGTCGCATCCAGGCGGTTATTGCCAACCCTCCCTATATCCCCACTGGGATGCTGCCGACCCTCCCGCCTGAAGTGGCTAATCATGAACCTTGCCTTGCCTTGGATGGGGGCATGGATGGTCTGGCCTGTCTGCGCTATTTGGGCTTAACTGCTCCCCAGTACCTCCAGCTTGGGGGCTTATTCCTAGTGGAGATCATGGCTGGCCAAGGGAAACAAATGAGCCGGATACTGCACGAACAGGGTTGCTATGCTGATATCCAAATTCATGCAGACTTGGCGGGGTACGATCGTTTTGCCCAAGCGACCCTAGTTTCAACCTAGTTTCACTGTTAATGTGCGATTAGTAGGCGATTTCTGGGGCCAGAGCTGGGAATTCCAGGGCTATAATAACGGACGTTAAAGTTAGCGACAAATGAATATGCTGCAAGAGTTGAGGGAAACCCAAGTACAACAGGGGGCGGTATTGGCGGAGGGAATGCCAGTTAGTTTTGGAGGGGCATCCATTGCCGCGAAGGATAGCCGGGGTCTGTTGTACGATCGCTCTCACTGGGGAAAGATTCTTGTCAAGGATAGTGATCGCCTCAAGTTTTTGCACAATCAAAGCAGCAATAACTGGCAAATCCTCCAGCCTGGCCAGGGTTGCGAGACAGTCTTTCTCACCTCTACCGCTAGGACGATCGACCTAGCTACGGGTTACGTTTTAGCAGATGCGGTATTTTTAATAGTTTCAGCTAATCGCCATCAACATCTCCTCTCGTTTTTAGACAAATACATTTTCTTTTCTGACCACGTCCAACTCCAAGATATTCAAACCGACTATGCGGTCTTTAGTCTGATTGGGGCAACCACCACAGGGGTGATGGCCAGTCTGGGGATTGAGCTTGATCCGAGTCTTGCCCACAATTCTCATCAGGCTTTTTCCTGGGAAGGGGGAGAAATCCGAGTTGCGATCGGCTCTGGATTGGCTAGCCCCGGCTATACCCTGATCATTACGGCGGCCCAGGCAGCCAGCCTTTGGCAAAAACTTTACAGTGCAGGGCTGATGCCCATCGGCAATCAGCAGTGGGAACAACTGCGTATCCAAGAGGGCCGCCCCGCCCCGGATGCAGAACTCACTGAGGATTACAATCCCCTAGAAGCCGGGTTATGGGCAATGGTTTCCTTCAACAAGGGCTGCTACATTGGTCAAGAGACGATCGCCCGCCTCGACACCTATAAAGGAGTCAAGCAGCAACTCTGGGGCTTGCGCCTAGACGGCCCGGCGCGAGTGGGGGATAATCTGCTGCTGGGGGAAGAAAAAGTCGGTAAGCTGACTAGCTATACTGAAACCGAGCAGGGACATCTGGGGCTGGGGTATGTGCGTACCAAAGCCGGTGGAGCGGGTTTGCGGTTGCAGGTAGGCTCCAGCCGAGCGGAGGTGATTCCCGTGCCTTTTCTCCAGTACGGTCGCTCATGAGGACTACCCAGTCAATCAGACCAGTTTAAGTAGATCAAATACAACAGTCAAACAACTTATGCCTACCCTGGGAGTCAACATCGACCACATCGCCACAATCCGGCAAGCCCGCCGAGCCAACGAACCGGATCCCCTTTTAGCCGCCCTTTTGGCTGAGCTGGGTGGTGCCGATGGGATCACAGCCCACCTGAGGGAAGACCGCCGCCATATCCAAGAGCGGGATGTGCGAGTTTTGCGCCAAACAGTCCAGACTCACCTCAATCTAGAAATGGCTGCTACTCCAGAGATGGTTGCGATCGCTCTAGAAATCAAGCCAGACTACGTAACCCTAGTGCCGGAGCGGCGTGAGGAGATCACCACCGAGGGTGGTCTAGATGTAGCTGGGCAACTAGATAAGCTAAAGGCGATCATTGCTCAACTCCAAGAAGCGAGCATTCCAGTCAGCCTATTCATCGACCCCGATAGTAACCAGATCAAAGCCGCCCAAAAAACCCAAGCCCAATTTATTGAGCTGCATACCGGCCGCTACGCCGAAGCCAAACAGGATGACGATCGCAACCAAGAACTAAACTCCCTGCAACAGGCCACCGAAGAAGCGATCGCCCTGGGAATGCGAGTTAATGCCGGCCATGGCTTAAACTACCGTAACGTTGCCTCCGTGGCCAGTATTATGGGTGTTGAAGAATTAAATATCGGCCACAGCATCATCAGCCGGGCTGTTTTAGTCGGCATGGAGCGGGCAGTACGGGAAATGAAACAAGCCATAAATATCCCTTCATCGAGTGACTTTAGCAACGATAATTTCTTTTAACCCACAAATAAATTACCAAAACCACTAAAGAAATTAACTTCTATGACCACTTACTATTACTTACTGGCCAGCCAAAAATTTCTTCTTGAAGACGAACCCCTTGAGGAAGTATTTCGGGAACGTACCCGCAATTATCAAGAACAAAATAAAGAAATTGATTTTTGGTTAGTTAAGCAACCAGCTTTTCTGGAATCTCCAGCCATGGCAGAGCTTAAGCAAAAGTGCCCCCAACCAGCGGCGGCAATCATATCCACCAATGCTCAGTTCATTACCTGGTTAAAGTTGCGCCTTGAATATGTAATCACCGGCCAGTTTGATGACTCCCAAGTGGGCGACCCCTTGGCTGGGGTTGCCTGATTACTGGAAAAACACATGCTCACCAAAAACCTACTTACTTTAGCTACCCACAATAAACCTCAACCTTTTGGCGATCGTCGCCTCTAACTTTTTGTGATTGTTATCATTGCTGCTCCAATGGTAGACCAGTGGCATGGGAAATTAGGGGAATTCCATGCCAAAGCATCATCGTCCATCGGGGAGTAAGTTTGGTTACTTGATAGTTTTATTTTTGCTGGGGCTGGGCTTAATTTTAGCCGGGCCATGGCTAATTTCGGCTTGGCAATGGTGGCAGATGCGGCCGACGATCGCTCCTCTTCCCCAAGATGCCCTAGTCCAAGCTTACTTTAACCATAATCTGGCCAGTAACTACCGGGAGCCTTACCGCCAGAAAATTAGGCCGGGGGACGACCTGGAGCAAATTATTTTAGAGGCGATCGCCCAGGCCCAAAGCTCCATTGATGTGGCTGTGCAGGAGTTTCGTTTACCCCGGATTGCCCAGGCCTTGGGGGCCAAGCAAAAGGCCGGAGTCGCAGTACGAGTGATTTTAGAAAACACCTACAGCCGTCCCTGGAGTGAATTTACCCCGGCTGAGGTGGCGGCGTTGGATGAGCGCGATCGAGGGCGTTACCAGGAATTTGTTGCCCTAGTGGATCAAAACCGCGACCAAAAAATCAGTCCAGAGGAAATTGCCCAAGGCGATGCCCTAGTGATTTTACGCAATGCCCAAGTACCTTGGCTAGACGATACGGCTGATGGCTCTAAGGGCAGTGGTTTGATGCACCACAAATTTATGGTGATTGATCAGCAGACTACGATCATCACCTCCGCCAACTGGACTACCTCAGATGTGCACGGAGACTTTGCCAGCCCAGATAGCCGGGGCAATGCCAATAACCTACTAAAAATCCGTGATGCCCAGCTTGCCAGTATCTTTAACCAAGAATTTAACCTCATGTGGGGGGATGGTCCCGGCGGCCAAAATGATAGTGTCTTTGGCACCAAAAAACCCCAACGCCAGCCCCAGATCCTCCAAATCGGTAACAACCAAATTACTGTGCAGTTCTCCCCTTCTAGCCGGAACATCCCCTGGGCCCAAACCAGCAACGGGTTGATTAGTCAAGTCCTCAGCCAGGCTAATCAACGTATAGACTTAGCTCTGTTTGTGTTTTCGGAACAAAACTTAGCCAATACCCTCCAGACCCAGCAACAGGCGGGCCGCCAAGTCCAGGTTTTGATCGATCGCCGCTTTGCCTATCGTTCCTACAGCGAAGGCTTAGATCTATTGGGGGTAGCCTTGGCTGAGCAGTGCCGCTACGAAGCCGGAAACCAGCCCTGGGCCCAGCCCATTCAAGCGGTTGGAATACCGGATTTACCCAGGGGTGATGCCCTGCACCACAAGTTTGCCGTATTGGATCAAAGTACTGTGATTACAGGCTCTCACAATTGGTCAGAGGCGGCCAATAGCCAAAACGATGAGGTGGTAGTTGTGATCCAAAATCCTACGGTGGCCGCCCATTTTCAGCGGGAGTTCGATCGCCTGTTTAAGACTGCGATCCTGGGGATTCCCCCAGAACTCCAAGCCGAGATTGACCAGCAAAAACAGACCTGCCCGCCGCCCAAAAGTCCGATCGTTAACCTCAATACAGCTACCGCCAAGGAAATCGCCACTCTTCCCGGCATTGGCCCCAAGCTAGCCGAGCGGATCGTGGCCGCGCGTCCCCTGCGATCCCAAGCAGATCTTATGGCTGTACCGGGCATGAACCCCAAAATTCTCCAGCAAATTACCGGGAAGGCTACTTGGTAGTCTACAGTTATCCACAGCGTGGGCAATCAAAGTAGAACCGAATCTAGATTTTTGAGTGATTTCCTCCAGTAATAGGCAAGAGGTGGAGATTTAGGAAAGCATTGCGATTAATTAGTCCTAATTTAAATTTAATGATTGCCCTGGGTAATCTTATAGAACAAAAGTATTGATTAAGCCGAGTTAAAGTTTTTGCAATTCTTATCTTTTACCCGACTTTCCCCCAGATATTCCCCATGATTTCCACAGGAGTACCCAGAGTTTTCCACAGATTTTCCACAGTTTTCCACAGGTTTTCTGCCAAAAATAAGGGATTGCTGCAAATCTGGGGAATTCTCTTAGTACTACTCATTCCCAGAAAAACCTCTTCTTTAAGTAAAGTTCTGTAACAAAAAGTGCCCGCAAACCCCAATTGCTTCGTTGGCAAACCCAGGGCTATAAGACTAAATCAGAAAATATAGATGTTGACATACCCTGTTAATCCCAGATAAAAATAATCTGCTATGCAAACCACTTTTCCACAGATATGTATCCTACTGTTAGCATCGTTTCGGAAATTCCTGAGGAACTCCACCAGTCCCTTAAGTCCTATTTAGAAATTCATCCCAACTGGGATCAAGACCGAGTATTGACAGCTGCACTATCGATGTTTCTTATGCAAAATAGTGCTGGTACTGTCAATTACCGAATTTGTGCCCAGGTCTACCTCGAAAGCTTGTTCCAAAATCAGGCACAATAGTTCTAGTTAAAACCGTTGCCCCCTTGGGGTACTTCCAAGAAACCTATGGCTTATCTTTGGTTTAAAGCTCTTCATGTAATTGGCTTTGTGGTTTGGTTTGCAGGCTTATTTTACCTAGTACGCCTGTTTATCTACCATACGGAGGCAGCAGCCCAACCAGAGCCAGCTAAGACCATTTTGCAGCAGCAGTACGCTTTGATGGAGAAGCGGCTTTACAACATCATCACTACTCCGGGGATGGTGGTGACTGTGGCCATGGCGGTGGGTATCCTGACTCAGGAACCAGATGTCCTCAAGGAGTGGTGGCTCCACGCTAAGTTAGCCTGTGTGGGGATTTTACTGCTGTACCATTTTTATTGTGGCCGGCTGATAAAACGGTTGGCTGAGAACCAATGCCAGTGGACAAGCAAGCAGTTACGGGCCTTCAATGAAGCTCCGACTTTGCTGCTGTTTGTGATCGTGCTTTTGGCGATATTTAAAAATCAATTGCCGATGGGGGCGACTACTTGGGCGACGATCGCTTTAGTGGTGGTTACAGCTGTAACTATCCAGCTCTATGCCAAGAAAAGGCAGCGCGACCAGCAAAAACTAGCCGAGAACCCGGAGCTAATACCTTAGTGGCCTAACACAATTAACTCTAACCAGCTTACTGGCGTAATTAGGACATAAAAAGTAATTAAAGGGTTAACCCGACCATGTGGCAGGCAAAATTAGACCAACTACGGGAGCTGTTCTCCCAAATGGAGCAGGCTTTAATTGCTTATTCTGGCGGAGTAGATAGCACTTTGGTGGCTAAGATTGCCTTTGACGAGTTGGGCGATCGCGCCTTGGCAGTAACGGCTGATTCCCCTTCTTTATTACCAGAGGAACTGGAGGAGGCCGTTGCCCAAGCTGGGGCGATCGGCATTCGCCACGAGGTGGTAACTACCCATGAAATGGATAATCCCAACTACACCTCTAACCCAATCAATCGCTGCTACTTCTGTAAAAGCGAACTCCACGACACCCTCAAACCCCTAGCTTTAGGAAGGGGCTACCCTTACGTAATTGACGGAGTTAATGCCGATGACCTTGGAGACTACCGTCCCGGCATCCAGGCAGCCCAGGAGCGGGGGGTGAGGTCTCCCTTGGCAGAGGCGGGAGTTACTAAGCTAGAGGTACGCCAAATTTCTCAACACCTGGGGCTGCCGTGGTGGAATAAGCCTGCCCAGCCCTGTCTGAGTTCCCGCTTTCCCTACGGAGAAGAAATTACCCTGGAAAAACTCCACCGCCTTGGGCGTAGCGAACGCTATCTACGCAATCTAGGATTACAGAATTTCCGAGTCCGTTCCGATCGCAACACGGCCCGGATCGAGCTTATGCCAGAGGATATCCAAGATTTTGTTACTAAAACCGACCTCAACCAATTGGTTGCCGCGTTTCAGGAATACGGATTTACATACGTGACCCTCGACTTGGAAGGTTATCGCAGCGGCAAGCTGAACCGAGAAATTGCCCATACGTCTTCTCAAAGCCTTCAACAGTAATTTAATAAGTCTAATTAGTTATCTAAGTTAACATTGCCCTAGATTTTGAAGCTATGCTGCGATGAATTCGGCATTTATTAATCACGGTTATCACCTTCATCGTGCTGGGCACCCTGAGGGTCAATATTCAGACTGTCACCTACTACCCCACTCCGAAAGACCGAGTTAATACCATTTAGATATGGTGATTGGAGTAAAGAAAGAAACCAAGACATGTGCCACAGTAAAAACTGTCACCATTTAATCTTAAAAATATGAGAGGTATATGGTCATGCAAAAACCAGTTGATTTTAGAAAAGACACCAATGCGTGGATTGTACAAGTTTGGGCGGCATTCTTGATTTCTGTTTCCGCAACTGGGATTGGGATTGTTTATATGCCTGTTGATGCTTGGGCGAAGGGATTTTTGGGGATTGGGTTTGTATTTTCTCTTAGCTCTAGCTTTACATTAGCTAAGACAGTGCGGGATAACCAGGAGGCTAGCAGATTAATTGCCAAAATTGAAGAGGCCAGGGTAGAAAAGATTTTGGCTGAGCACTCGCCGTTGAAATGATGTCTCTGAGTTGCGATCGCCTCCACAGTCCGTAATCCTGGCGTTGCTCTACCACTTGGCGATCGGATTTGATCACATTTTCATCTTTTTTGATGATCCGGACAATTCTGATTGGGGTATTGCGGCTCAGCTTTTTATGGCCCTGCATTGCGATCGCAGCTTGCGGAGCTATATCCAGTTCTCTCGCCTCATTTGGATAGGGAAATTATGCCCCGGCAGATGCTCAATGCGGCTAGGGCCTTGATTGTAGGTTTACTGCCTATGCTCGCAAATATCTGCATTTAGGGGACTGACCTTGCCCAAAACCCCGAAAGCGATACTTGTGCGATCGCGCAGTCTATTTTGCCACAACTGACAAATCAGAAATCTAGACTACCACCAATGACCCCGCAATTATCACCAAACTACTACTAGATTTAAAGATTCTCCCAGAAATTCCTCAACTTGCCGGGCTGCTCAGTTCCCTGTGAGTTATTGGCGGAAGAAACCATCAGGCTGATCACTTCTGGCTTTCCGAGGGGGGTGATAGTTATACTGGAGCAAACCGCGAGGGGAATCATGCTTTGGCCCAAAATAGGAACCATGATCTTGCTAGGAGTAACAACAACACCCGCTGTTCTCCAAGCAATGCAGCCAGTAACTGCCACTCAAAAGCAATTTGCGCCGGTAGTCATTAACCGCCTTGAAGTTTATCAGCACCCATCTGGATTATTTTCCTTGGAGGTACCTGCTGGTTGGACTTTTCAAGATAGTAGCCAGCCAGATGAAGTTATCAACTCTTGGACAGATGCCAACATTAATGCCGTGATTGTCATCGATATCTTTGAGACCGAAGAGAACCTTTCTTCCCAAGAACTGCGCCAAAGGCTCCGGGAACTGATCGGGGAGTTGTTTGGGTCTGAGCCACAATTTCAAATTGTTGATCAATCACCCCAAGCTGATGGCAGTGTCAGGGTGAGCTGGTCTTACTTGGTTAGGGTTGCTGATGGTAGTGGGATTTTGCAGGGCCGGAGTCTGATTGAGCAGAGGAGCAATAAGATCGTGATTTTGTCGATCGCCTATCCCGAAGCTCAAGAAGCACAGCTAGCCGATGTATTTAACCGGATTATTGCCAGCCGCCGGATCAATACGTCAGTGTCTGTGGGGCAAGATTGATATTTCCAGGTAGATTGAGTCATCTCCTGGCAATGGGCTGAAGGTTTTGAGCGCCACTGGTGCTTACTCTATTGGGGAGCGATCGCCAGCGGTAAATTATCCCCCGCTTCTGTAAAGTAGATCTCACGGATATCAGGGGGAATTGCCATTTCCAGGTTTTTGTAACCCTGCTGGAGAGAAGCTTTTACCTGGGAAGGAGTAGCTTGTTCACCCTCAGCTTGCAGGTAAGCGGCAATACGACTCTCACTCCAGTGGAAAGTCTGGGACATGACCACCATTAACCGCAAGGAGGGGGAAAGGTTGCTGAGGGCTTGCTCTAGGTAGCACCACAGGGGCACTGGGGCTGATTGCAAAGAATAGTTAATTTGTTCGACTGGCGGGGCTTCAATCTGGTTGATGCAGTAGGCAGTCATGTTGATTAACCAATTCTGAAGGGATGTGGCCACGGGGGAATCAGGCCGGGTGCGGAGGTCTAGGCCCCGTAGCTCGTGAAAAATATGCCGCCAAGTTTGGGCAAATAGGTAATCTGCCTGGACGGGCGATCGCGCTCCATGGCTAATCAGGGTATATACAATCGGGCTGTAGCGACAGAAAATCGCAGTAAAATAGCGGCCTTGGTCTAGGTAGTTTTGGCAGAGGGTCAACAGCTCTTGGTCGCTGTGGTGGAACAAGGCCTTTACTAGGGGGTGATTTGCTTCCGGGAAATAGGGAATCTGCACAGTCTATTCCTTAAGTCTCGATGGGTTGCTATCTATATTAACCCCAGTTGCTCTGGTTTTTCCGGCAGATCAAAAAACCAGTCGGTGTGTGGTTCTAGTATTTTGCTAGGTGGCTTGCGATCGCAAATATCTCTAGGGGCAGATTGGTCAAGATATTTTGATAGTTTGGCAATTAAGACACCCCATTGCCAGGAAACTGAGCGATCGCCATAAATTCCTTACATAGTCGTTTTGGCCACAGACCCGCATCCGGGGATGTGATATGTTGTTGCCAAGGCTTGGGTAGCAATAGATCAAGGGCATCGTTTGCACTCCTCAACTGCTGCTCACTTCACATTGGTCAACCTTTTAAAAATTTATGTACCGGTTCCAGGTCAGTGCAATTACTCAGCCGGGGGAGACGATCGCCCTAGCGGGGTCGGTGCCAGAAATGCAATCTTGGCGTGGCGTAGTACCGCTCCATACCAGTCTTGACCGCTACCCAATTTGGTCAGTGGATCTAGCTTTCAGCCAGGATCCCGCCATTGACCGCATTGAATATAAGTACTTGCGAATCAGCCCCGATGGCAAGGTTGAGTGGGAATCAACCGGCCCCAACCGCTGGATTCCCCTAGAACGAGGTTCTCAGCCCAGTCCAATTATTGTTGCTGATGGTTTGTTTGGGGAGATCCTCCCCTATCCCTACGGCTATTATGCAGAGCCGGTACCTCCCACATTGAGTGATGATGATACACCGGGGCGCAGGGTAGTGGTCTTGGGTAGCTCTGTGGCCATGGGCTGTAGTGCTTGGCTATTGCGGGGTTGGGCTTGGCAGTTGGGGCAAGCTTTAGCGGAGAATTACGACTGGCGGTTGGTGAATGTGGCAGAATTGGGGGCTAACGTGGGGACGACGATCGCCCGGTTCACTAGGGTGGTGGCTCCCCAACACCCAGAGATGGTGATTATTGCCCTATCTTTGGGCAACGAGGGTCTGGCTAGTAGTGGGCGATCGCAATACCGAGCCATCCAGCGCCGCTTTGAAAGTGGCTTGCAACAGTTAATCAAAATGAC
>Ga0272446_1004910_pt1 | contig 15284 bp, 12 predicted proteins | sample YNPCB0061_FD_194587 | JGI IMG/M metagenome (GOLD analysis project Ga0272446, IMG submission 194587) | Hot spring microbial mat communities from Yellowstone National Park, WY, United States - YNP-CB-006-1 | ecosystem: Environmental > Aquatic > Thermal springs > Hot (42-90C) > Sediment | place... | reverse complement strand
GGCTGGAATCAGCCGTGTGCGTGAAGATGCTCGCAGCGAATGCCCTGGGCGGTTTCCACCCGTGTGGAAAACGCTCTGGCACGCGCTCGGGGCGGGCTCAGCGCGGGGCCGGCCGCGCCGCGAGGGTCGCAGCGACCGCGGCGACATTGGCGCGCGCCTCGACGATCCGCTCGGCCGCAAGCCTTGCCCCCATCGACCGTGCGAGCGCCTCGCCGCGCGCGAAGGCCTCCGTCTCGCCGAGCGCGCCGAGCCGGCGCAACAGGTCGGGAATGAAGGCGGCGCCGCCGAGCTCGGTCGCGCGCTCGATGGCGGTGCGCGCCGCCTCGCGCGCGCCCGCATGGTCGCCCGCGAGCGCGAGCGCATCGGCCAGCAAGCCCAGCGCATAGGGCAGCAGCACGGCCCCCTGCGTGCTGATGTAGAGGCTGATGCCCGCCCTGATCCAGGCAACGCCCTCCTCGGCCGCGCCGTCCATCGCATGCACCCAGCCGTTCAGGATGCGCGCCAGCGCGCTCCAGTAGGTGATGCTGCGGTCGAGCGCGACGGCGGCGACCTCGGCGGCGAGCCGCCGCACGCCCTCGACCTCGCCGAGCGTCTGGCTCACGGTCGCGGCGATGCCGGCGGCATAGGCGAGGCTGAGCGAGTGCCCGCCCTGGCGCGCGCGCCGCACCGCGGCCTCGGCTTCGGCGAGCGCCGTCGCGGCAGGCCCCGTCAGCATCGCGTTGATCGCGAGGTTGCTGTAGGCGAGAGCGATCACGTCGCTGCCTCCGCCCGGCGAGCAGGCATCGGCATCGGCCACCACGGTGGCGAGCAGGGCGCGGCCGGCGGCGAGCTCGCCGAGGCAGGTGAGGCACCAGCCCATCCGCCGGCGCGCGTCCCTGATCTGGCCCGGGTCGCCGCCGCGCTCGGCGAGCGCGAGGAGCCGCTCGCCGAGCCGCCGCGCCTCCGGCAGCGGCCCGCGCACCATGTAGAACGCCTTCAGTCCGGAGAGCGCGGGGTAGAGGGCGCTCGCGTCCGTCACGCCCTCGGCGATGCCGCGTGCCGCCTCGAAGGCGGCGAAAGTCTCGGGCGCGGCGTAGCCCTTCAGCGCCGTCAGCGCCGTGCCGAGCTGCAGCGTCAGCTGCAGCGACAACAGACGCCGCGCCTCCCCGCCCTCGTCGGCAAGGGTCGCAAGCGCCGCAAGCGCCGAGCGCACATGCCGCTCCGCCTCCTCGTTGGCGGAGGAACCGAGCGCGCGCGCCGCGGCGACATGCCACAGCCGTGCCGCCCGCTCCGGCTCTCCGGCCTCGGCCCAGTGCAGCGCGACCGTCTCCGGCTCCGCCCGGGCGATGTCGCTATGCGCGCCTTCGATCAACTCCGCGGTGGCGCGGTGCAGAGCGCGGCGGCGGTCGCGCCTGAGGCTCGCATAGGCCGCCTCGCGCAGCACCGCATGGCGGAAGGCGAAGCCGCCGGCGGCCGGACGCACCGGCACGAGCAGTCCAGCGCCGGAGAGGCGCGCCAGATGCTCCGCCACCGTCTCGCGCGGAAGGCCGGTGAGCGGCGCGAGCAGCCCCGCCGTCACCTCGCGGCCGACCACGGAAGCGACCTGCGCCGTCGCCTTCGCCTCGCCGACCGCATCGAGGCGGCTCTCCAGCACCTCGGCGAGCGTCTCGGGCACGGCGTCTGCGGCGGCGGTGCCGCGTTCGGTTGCCGCACGCGCGTATTCCTCGAGGAACAGCGGCACCCCGTCGCAGCGCGCGACGATCCGCCGCACCGTGTCGGCGCCGAGCCGGGCGCCGACGCCGGCGGCGACCACGCGCTCGGCCTCCGCGGCGGCGAGCGGGCTCAGGGCGAGGCGGAGGACGTGCGGCGCCTCCGGCACCTCACCCAGCGCCTCGGGCCGCAGCGTGGCGACCAGCAACACGCGCTGGCGCGGCACCTCGTCGAGCATCAGCCGGGCGAGCGCGAGCAGGGAGGGGTCAGCCCAGTGCAGGTCCTCGATCACGACCAGCAGCGGCGCCTGCTCGGCCGCCTGCGCGACGAAGGCGAGCAGCGCGTCGAACACGACACGGCGGATCGCCTCTGGCGTCATGTCGCGCGTCGCCGCGGAGGAGAGGTCGCCGCCCTCGAGCAGCGCGGCGAGGATCGCCACGGAGGGCTCGGGCGGCAGGCGGAGCCGGTCGACCATCGCCGCCGTCGCTGCCCTGACGTCGGCGGCTGCCGCATGGTCGGCGAGGCCGAGCGCACGGCGGACCGCGACCACCATCGGCCGCAGCGCTGACGCCGCCGTCTGCGGCGCGCAGGCGACGACGAGCTCGCCATGCGCCGCGCCGCCGGCGAGCACGTGCTCGGTCAGCGCGAGCACAAGCCGCGACTTGCCGATCCCCGCCTCGCCCGAGACGAACACGGCCCTGCCCTCGCCGCGGCAGGCGCTCTCCCACGCTGCGGCGAGCGCGGCGAGCTCCGCCTCGCGGGCGATCAGCGGCGGCGGCGCGCCGTCGAAGCCGAGGCGTAGGCGCGCGCTGCCCGCGCGCGCGGTCACGCGCTGCACCCGCATCGGGCGCGGCAGGCCGGGCGGCGGGGCGATGTCGTGACAGACGAAATACTGCCCCGCCACGCGCTGCGTCCCCTCGCCGATCACCACGCCGTTCGGCGGCGCGGCGACCTGCAGCCGGGCGGCGATGTTCGGCACGTCGCCCACCACCGCGTCGTGCTCCACCGCGCCCTCGGGCCCGATGCTGCCGACCAGAACGAGCCCGCTCTCGATGCCGATCCGCACCGCGACGGGGCTGCCGCCGATGCCTGAGGGATAGCGCGCGGCGATCGCGGCGACGAGGTCGAGGCCGCAGGCGATCGCCGCCTCGGCGTCGCGGCCGAGCGCGCGCGGATAGCCGAAGGTCATCAGGATGCCGTCGCCGATGTAGCGGGCGATGTGCCCGCCATGGCGGCGCGCGCACCCCATCGCCGCCTGGCGGTAGGCGACGAGAAGGTCGGCGAACTCCTCTGGGTCCATCCGCGCCGCATGCGCCGAAGAGCCGACGAGGTCGCAGAAGAGCACGGTGACGTGCCGTCGCTCGCCGCCCGACACCGCCGCGGCAAGTTCGACGCGCGCTCCACAGCCAGGGCAGAACCGCGCCTCCTGCGGCAACACGGCGCCGCAGGCGCGGCACGTGTCGCGATGGGCGCCATGCTCAGGCATCACCGGACGGCTCAATTCCTGCCTACGGTCGATGCGCGGAGTGAGCGCGCCCGCCGGCGCACCTGTCAACCGCCCCGCGTGTCGTGTGACGGGCGCACATTGTGCCCCCCGACCGCCGCCCCTACACTCCGTCCCGCTTGGCGAACAAAACGACCGGACAATGACATCCGCCCCGACACCGAGGACCATCGCAGCGGGACGATGACGCCGCCCTTCCCCAACCCAGTGCTCGGGACGCCGCCCAAGATCTCGGTCTCGATCACCGAGGCCTGCCCCTCTACCTGCGCGCACTGCTACACGGGCTGTGCCAGCGCGCCCAAACCTGGCGTGATCGCCGTGCGCGAGTGGCGTGCGATCCTCGACGGCCTCGCCGACCAGGGCTTCATCAAGGTCTATTTCGAGGGTGAGGAGCCCTTCGCCAAGCCGGGTTTCCTTGATCTCCTCGAGGCCACCGCCCCGCGCATGACGACGCTCGTGCGGAGCAAGGGCGCCGGGATCGACGCACGCGTGGCGGACCGTCTCGCCGCCGCGCGCCTCGGCCGTCTCCTCGTCGACCTGATGGGCGAGGATGCCGCGACGCACGACGCCGCCGCGGGGCGGAAGGGGTCGTTCGCGGCCGCCTGCCGGGCCATCGCGCTCGCGGCCGAGCGCGGCATCCCGGCTGATGCGCTCGTCGTGCTGACGCGGGCGAGCGCGCCCAGGCTGAACGCGATCCTTGCGCTCGCGCACCGGCTTGGTGCCGCGCGGGTGGGCATCCTCAGGCTCTACCCGCTCGGCCGCGCCAAGGCGATCTGGGAGGCGATCGCGCTGCCGCTCGCGGCGCAGATGCAGGCGCTCGCCGCGCTCGCGCCGTCGCCCGGGCTCAAGGTGATGCAGTCGTGGCACCCCAGGAACCAGAACTGCTGCTGGCAGGCCGCGGCGCTCGACGCATACGGGCGAATCATCGGCTGCCAGTACCTGCGCGAATACGTCGATCACGGCAACATCCGCGACCGCGACTATCTCGACGCCTGGGCGAACGCGCCGCTCTACCGCATGCTCCGCGCCGGCCATGTCGAGAAGTCCTGCCCAGACTGCGCAGCGAGCCAGAGGAGCCATGGCGGCTGCCGTTCCACCGCCTTCGCCTTCCACGGGCGCTGGGACGCGCCCGACCCGTTCGACGTGACGCTGAACGACGGAGTGGACCTTGCCGTCCTTCCCGACCGCCTGCGTGAGCATCAGCCCGAGCGTGCGGCTGCGGCCGGTGCCTGAGATGGGCGCCTGCCTCGCCTATGACCCCGTGCGCGCGCGGCTCGCCACTCTGAACCCCACGGCCTGGCTGATCCTGTCGCTGTGCGACGGCCGCCCGCGCGAGACGATCGCGGAACATTTCGCGCGCGAGATCGCGTCGTTGCCTGGCGAGCCGCCGGAGCCGGGCGCCTTCGCCCGCGGCCTCGCCCGCCTCGCCGCACTTGGCCTCGTCACCATCCACCCGCCACGCCTGGACCGTAGGGAGAGCCCCCCATGACGACCGACCCCTCGCCCCGTGCGCTGCTCGCTCGGCTCGGCGCGACCGAGCCGGGTGCGGCCGAGATCGTCGCCGAGGTGCGCACAGAGTCGGTACTGCCGTTCTTCCCGGACCCAGGGCGCGACCAGGCGTCAAGCGGGCTCATGGTGAGCGGGAGGCTTGCGGCGATCATCGGCGTGACCGCGACGCTGCCGTGGCAGCGCGCCGCCCAGCTGCAGGACTGGCTGACCGAGCGGCATGGCGAGGACCCCGACAACACCGGCGAGGCGGAGCTCGCCCGGTTCATCTCCGGCACGATCTTCGCTGGCACCGAGCTTGCCGGGACGGCGAGCTATCTCGGCACCTATATCCTCGCCGGCCGTGCGCAGCGGACGGTGCGGCTTCTCATCGGGCTGACCCAGCCCGTCGCTGCGGAGCGCTACGGCGTCGCCTGGGCGCGGGCGCTCGACGAGACACGGCGGGCCGATCCGGGGAAGTTCGCACGGCTGCGCGGGTTCCTCTCGCTCCTGCTCGAGGACGCCGGGGTCACGGTCGAGCGCTACGTTCTGCTCTCGGCGGCGGGCGATCTCTACGGCCACTCGATCGCGACCGGTCCTGGCGGTGGCTGAGCGTCGCCACTGCCGCGACAGGGCCGATCCCGCTCACGCCGCGCGCAGCGAGGCGACGAACTGCGAGAGCTCACGACGCAGGGTCTCGCCGTTCTGCGCCAGCTCGGCAGCAGCGCGGCGCAGGTCGCCGACAGCGCCGTTCGTCTCTGCCGCGGCGGCGTTGACATCGCCGATCGCGGCGCTGACCTCGCTGGTGCCAATCGCCGCCTGCTGAACGTTGCGGGCGATTTCCGCCGTCGCCGCGCCCTGCTGTTCGACCGCGGCCGAGATCGCCGCGCTGATTCGGTCGATCTGCTCGATCACGTCGGCGATGCTGCGGATCGCAGCGACCGCCCGGTCGGTGTCGCCCTGGATGGCCGCGATCTGAGCGCTGATCTCCTCAGTCGCCTTCGCCGTCTGGCCGGCCAGCGCCTTCACCTCGCTGGCCACGACCGCAAACCCCTTGCCGGCCTCACCGGCGCGCGCCGCCTCGATCGTCGCGTTCAGGGCGAGAAGGTTGGTCTGACCGGCGATGTCGTTGATCAGCCGCACCACGTCGCCGACGCGCCGGGCGCTCTCGGCGAGGCCCTTGACGGTCACGTCCGTCTCGCGCGCCCGCCGCACGGCCTCGGCGGCGATCCGCGCGCTCTCGCCCACCTGCCGGGTGATCTCGCCGACGGAGGCGGAGAGCTCCTCCGTGGCGGCAGCGACCGTCTGGACATTGCTGCTCGCCTGGGTGCTGGCGGCCGCGACCGCGCCGGCCCGCCTGCCTGTGCGCTCGGAAATCGCCGCGAGCGTATCGGCGCTCGCCTGAAGCTCGGTGCCGGCCGAGGCGACGCCCTGGACGACGCGGCCGACAGCGGCGTCGAAGGCATCGGCGACCTTGCGTCGCTCCGCCGCCGCCGCCGCCGCCGCCTCCTCGAAATACACCGACAGGGCAAGGTCCATGTCGAGGAAGACGGCGCTGGTGACGACCGCCATCAGCTCGGCAGCGCGATGGCCGCGGAAACGATGCTTTGCGGCAACGAGTTGGCCGATCTCGCCCAGCACCAGCGCATAGCCGCCGAGATACCAGCGCGGATCAAGACCGATCCGCGCATGCGCCGCACCGACGCGTCGGACGCCCTCGACGAAGCCCTCGTCGAAGGAGCCGGAGAAGAGCTTTTCCCAGTGCCTGCGCTGCGCACCCTTGAGCCGGTCGATGCCACCTTTCGCGTGCGACTGCAGCATCGCCGCCGTCTCCGGCGTGCGCTGAAGCTGGTCGTAGAGCTTCGAGACGAGATCGTCGAGCGATGGAGAGATGATGGCCCAGGCCTCGGCAAGCGCCGTCCGCTCCGCTGGCGAGAGACGCAGGAAGGCAAGGCGCGCGGCGAGGGCCGGCGACATGGTGGCCATAGTTCGGTGTTCCCTTCCTCAACCGGCGCGGCACTGCCGGCATTATCTCGAAAAGGGTAATGCGAGGGGATTACCAGCCGGCTAACAGCCGCGGCGGAGCGCTAATGCCCGGGGTCGCGCGCCCCCTCCGCGATGGCGCGGATCGCCGCCTCGTCGCGCAGCGTCACCCGCCCCGGCACGAGCGAGACGAGGCCGCGCGCCTCCCAGGCCTTGAGCGTCCGATTGGCGCTCTCGCGGCTCGTGCCGGCCATCTCGCCGAGCTGCTTCTGCGTCACCGCGACCGAGGCGAGCCGCTGCACCGCCGAGAGCTGCAGGAGAGCGCGGGCGATCCGCGGCGCCGTCTCCTGGAACATCAGCGCCTCGACCTGCGCCGAGGTCTGCCGCAGGCGCTCGCACAGCACCTCCATCAGCGCGAGCGCGAGCGCGCCGTTCTCCTCGAGCAGCGGCAGGAGGTCGCGCCGCTCGACCACCATCACCTCGCCGTCGGTGTCGGCGATCGCGTCCGCCGTTCGGGGATGGCCGTCGAGCAGAGCGATCTCACCGACTACCTCGCCTGCGCGGATTAGATTCAGGACGCCGTCACGCCCATCCGTCGAGGGCACCGAGACGCGGATCCGACCCTTCACGACGAAGAGGAGACCGGTGCCCGGGTCGCCGCGTCGGAACAGGGTTTCGCCCCGCGCCATCGGGCGGAGTTTGGCGAAGCCGGCGAGCCGCCCCAGAGCCTCGGGCGGGAGCTTGCGAAGCAGTGGCGCACGGGCGAGCAGGGCCGCACGCTCGGCCAGCGTATCGGCCTTCGGCGGCGGCGCACTCTCGGCGCGGACAGAGGCGCCCATCCCGTCGCGTCCCCATTGTCGGAGGGTTGCAGTGCGAAAGAGCGATGCAACCTCTCCAGAGGTGTTATGCTGCGATGCCGGGGAGGCGCGAGGCAAGAGACAGGGGGTGGACAAGACATGACGCTTTCGGAAACGACGATCACCACCGCGCCGGACTTCCGGCTTCCCGCAACCGACGGGCGCACGCTGGCCTTCGCCGACATCGCCGGGCCGAACGGCACGGTGGTGGCGTTCATGTGCAACCACTGCCCCTATGTGAAGGCGGTGCTTGAGCTGATGATCCGCGACTCGCGCGACCTCGCCGCCCTCGGCGTCGGATTCGCGGGGATTTGCTCGAACGACGCCGAGGCCTATCCGGAGGACGGGTTCCCTGAGATGCAGCGTCTGGCGCGCGAGAAGGCGCTGCCCTTTCCCTACCTGCACGACGCGACACAGGAGGTCGCCCGCGCCTATGGGGCGATGTGCACGCCCGAGTTCTTCGGCTTCGACCGGGGCGGGCGGCTCGTCTATCGCGGCCGGCTCGACGCCTCGCGCACGACGGTGGTGCCCGGAGCGCGGCGCGAGCTCTACGAGGCGATGAAGGCGGTCGCCGAGGGGCGCCCGCCGCCTACTGAGCAGAACGCGGCGATCGGCTGCTCGATCAAGTGGAAGCGGAGCTGACCTCGCCACGCACGTGGTGCCGGGGACGAGGCTTGGTGAGGGGGGTCTGAAGCCCAAGTTCGAACGCCGCGGGATGAGGCCGTCTTGCACAGCCCTGCCTGTGCCAAGCGGGAGTGGCGTGCCACTGAGGCGGTCGGCTGATCTCGCGCAACGCGGGCGTGATCGGCTATTCGGTCCGGCCCGGCGATCATTGGCTCGCCGACCACGATCGAGACTTGGTGGAACCGCTGGAGCGCGCGCGGGCTGTGGACGCGCATCTCTCACGCGCTGGCGGATGCGCGTCCTGTCGCCGTGGCGATGATCGACAGTTCCGCCGTCACGGCGCAGCGCGCCTCAGCAGGCGGGAAATTGGGGCTGCGGCCCAGGCAATCGGCCGCTCGCGGCTGCACGACAAAGCTCAACGCCATGGCGGATGGGCAGGGACGACCGCGCGCCTTCCTGCTCAGCCCCGGCACCATCACCGGAGACCGAAGGTCGGCCGAAGGCCATATCACCGTCGCGCCCGACCTGCTGCGCCAGCCGCCGCCTTGCCGCGTGTTCCCGGGGGACCAGGGCTACGACGCCCGCGCCCTGCGCCAACAGGCAACTCGTGCCGGAGCGCTCGTGGTCATTCCCGACACGCCGACGCGCCGCAACCCCCATCGCTTCGACGCCAGCCGATAGAGCGCGTGCAACGCCATCGCGCGCATGGTCCGCCGCCTCATGGATGATCGCCGCGCCGCCACGCGCCACGACAGGCTCGCCCGCACCCTCGCCTCTTCTGTCGCGCTCGTCTCAGCCATCACCCGTTGGACCTGATGCCGGCTTCACGCTGCGTGGCCAGCGCAGCCTCTTCGGCGTCAAGGCGAATGTCGTGGTGGGTCTCGGCTGAGACCTGATCCGCACCATATTGCTGACCGAGGCCGAGTATGGCGAGAGGTTCGCGGCGAACGCACTGGTGCGGGGCGACGAGGGGGGCACCGCGAAGCGCACGTTGCGGGGTGTCACTGGCCGCCGTTTTCGCCGACGGCATCCTGTATCGGGACCATGCGCGCCGCTTGCTCACCGCCTGGCAGCACCGGATGACCTTCGCCCTCGCCCCGATCCGCGGCCATGTCGAGCGCGCCTTCGGCCCGCTCCTGCAACACTGTGGCTGGCGCCGCGTCCGACCCCACGGACTCTTGCGCGACGGGGCCCAAACTGCAGGTCGTCTGAACGGCGATGAACCTAAGTCGCGGCGAACGCTTCCTCGCCTGACAGGAGAGGTGCGTCCGTCGCACGACTTCCGGACGCATTAACGCTCCGCAGCGGCCATTCCCATGCCGCTGTTACACCACGACCATCGCAGCAGGCGCATTTTTTGTGGTCTCCGGTAACGGGGCTCGCGCTCGACCCGCCGATCACCTACGGCCATGAGCACTTGCTCTGCGCAAGGGACTGGGTCAGCCTTCGTCGGGTCGGAGTGATGCTTGCAACCAAAGGCACGATCAACCTCGTGGGCGATCATCTACGCGACGTGCCGACCTCCTGCCTGAGGTGCTGAGCACGATGGGCGCGACGCTCGAGGTGCGGGGCCTCAAGACACATTTCTTCACCCGTGCCGGCGTGCTCAGGGCGGTCGATGACGTCTCGTTCACCCTCGACCAGGGCCGCATTCTGGGCCTTGTCGGCGAGAGCGGGTCGGGCAAGTCCGTCACCGGCTTCTCGATCCTCGGGCTTGTCGATCCGCCCGGCCGGGTCGTCGGCGGCGAGATCCTGTTCAAGGGCCGGGACCTCACCGGCCTCTCCGAGGAGGAGTGGCGGCAGCTTCGAGGCCGCGACATCGCGATGATCTTCCAGGACCCGATGATGACGCTCAATCCGGTCCTCAGGATCGACACGCAGATGATCGAGACGGTGCTCGCGCATGAGAGGGTGAGCGAGCGCGCGGCGCGGGCGCGGGCGCGCGAGGCCCTGGTCCAGGTCGGAATCCCGAGCCCGGACGAGCGCCTCAAGGCCTATCCGCACCAGTTCTCGGGCGGCATGCGCCAGCGCGTCGCGATCGCGATCGCGCTCCTGCACCGCCCGGCGCTCATCATCGCCGACGAGCCGACCACGGCGCTCGACGTCACGATCCAGGGGCAGATCCTCCACGAGGTGCAGAAGCTCTGCCGCGACACTGGCACAAGCCTGATCTGGATCACGCACGACCTCGCCGTCGTCGCCGGCCTCGCCGACGAGATCTGCGTCATGTACGCCGGACGGATCGTCGAGCGCGGGGCGGTTGATGCCGTGCTCGATTCGCCGCTGCATCCCTATACGCGCGGGCTGATCGGTTCGCTGCCGAGCCGGAACGTGCGCGGGCAGAAGCTCGCGCAGATCCCCGGCATGACGCCTTCGCTGCTCGGCCTCCCACCAGGCTGCGCCTTCCGCACGCGCTGCCCGCGCGCCGACGCCGCCTGCCTCGTCGAGCCCGCGCTCGCAAGCCCGCACCCCGGCCGCGCGGTACGCTGCGTCCATCCGCATCTCGTCGACGTTGTGGCCTGAGCATGCCCGCACCCGGGGCCTTCGTCAGCGTCCGCGAGCCTGCCGTGGCCGAAGTCGAGCATCGGCGCGCGCGGGCCCGGCGACGCGGCCACGCCCATCTGAGCGGAGCGCTTGAAGGGCCGCACCGAGCCCGCGCGCCGAGCGGTCAGAACAGGCCCTCGATCCGCCCCTCGGCGTCGAGCCGGATCGTCTCCGCCGCCGGGACCCTCGGCAGCCCGGGCATCGTCATCACCTCGCCGGCCAGTGCCACGACGAAGCCGGCGCCGGCCGAGAGCCGAACCTCGCGGACGGGGAAGACATGGCCCTCCGGAGCGCCAAGGAGTGTCGGGTCGGCCGAGAAGCTATACTGGGTCTTCGCCACGCAGATCGGCAGATGGCCGAAGCCAGCCTTCTCGAAGGCCTCGAGCCTTCTCGCCGCGGCCGGCGCGATGGCCACCTCGCCGGCGCGGTAGATCCGCCGCGCGATCGTTTCGATCTTCGCCGCAAGCCCCATCGCGTCGGGGTAGAGAGGGGCGAAGCGGGCAGCGCCGCCGTCGAGCCGCGCGAGCACAGCGCGCGCGAGCCCCTCCGCTCCGGCGCCGCCGTCCGACCAGTGGGTGCAGAGCTGTGCCTCCGCCCCGGCCGAGGCGGCAGCCTCGCGCACCGCGGCGATCTCCGCCTCCGTATCGGTCGCGAACCGATTGAGCGCGACGACCACGGGCAGCCCGAAGCCCGCGAGGTTCTCGATGTGCCGGACGAGGTTCGCCGCGCCGCGCGCGACGGCCGCGACATCCTCGCGTCCGAGCTCCGCCTTCGCCACGCCGCCATGCATCTTGAGCGCGCGCACGGTCGCGACGATCACGCCCGCCCCCGGCGCGAGCCCGGCCCGGCGGCACTTGATGTCGAGGAACTTCTCGGCGCCAAGGTCGCAGCCGAACCCGGCTTCGGTGACCACCACATCGGCGAGCGCGAGCGCCGCCCGCGTGGCGATCACGCTGTTGCAGCCATGCGCGATGTTGGCGAAGGGCCCGCCATGAATGAACACGGGCGTGCCCTCGAGCGTCTGCACGAGGTTGGGCGCGAGCGCGTCGCGGAGCAGCACGGCCATCGCGCCGTCCGCCTTGAGGTCGGCCGCGGTGACGAAGGTGCCGTCGCGCCGCTGGCCGACCACCATGCGCCCGAGCCGCGCCTGGAGGTCGGCGAGGTCGTCGGCGAGGCAGAACACCGCCATCACCTCGGAGGCGACGGTGATGTCGAAGCCGTCCTCGCGCGGATGGCCGTTGGCCACGCCGCCAAGCCCCTGGGCGATGTGGCGGAGCGCGCGGTCGTTCATGTCGAGGGCGCGCCGCCAGGCGATCCGCCGCAGGTCCAGGCCGTGCGCATTGCCCCAGTGGATGTGGTTGTCGATCAGGGCCGCGAGCAGGTTGTTGGCCGAGGTGATGGCATGGAAATCGCCGGTGAAGTGGAGGTTGATGTCCTCCATCGGCACGACCTGGGCGTAGCCGCCCCCCGTCGCGCCGCCCTTGACGCCGAAGCAGGGGCCGAGGGAGGGCTCGCGGAGTGCTGCCATCGCGCGCACGCCGATGCGCCTCAGCGCGTCGGCGAGGCCGATCGTGGTCGTTGTCTTGCCCTCGCCAGCGGCGGTCGGGTTTATTCCGGTGACGAGAACGAGCCGGCCGCGCGCGCGGCGCCCGACCACGGCCTCGAGCGCGACCTTGGCCTTGTGCCTGCCATAGGGGATGAGCGCGTCATCGGGGATGCCGGCGCTCTCGGCGATTGCGGCGATTGGCTTCAGCGTCGCCGCGCGCGCGATCTCGAGATCGGTTCTCTGCGTCCCGTTGCGCGCCGCCATCGTTCCGGTTCCTCCCCGCCCTGTCGGGCTTCTGTGTCGCGCCGCGGGCGGGGAGGCAAGCGGTTCACTCGGCGGCGTGCGCCATCTCGGGCCGAAGCGTCGCCCAGGCCTGGTCAAGCCCTCGCCCGAAGGCATCGCACAGCGCGGCGATCTCGTCCTCGGTGATGACGAGCGGCGGGGTGAAGGCGATTCGATCGCCGATCGCGCGTACGATCAGGCCGTGGTCCTGGCACGCCTTCTGCACCACGAGGCCGGCCTTGCGACCGGGCGGGAAGGGCGTTCGCGTCGCCTTGTCGGCCATCACCTCGACGCCGGCGATCAGCCCGATGCCGCGCACATCGCCCACGAGCGGATGGTCGCGGAACCGCCCGAGCCCCTCGAGGAAGGCGGGCGAGACGCGCCGCACATGGCCCACGATGTCGCGCTCCTCGTAGATCGCGAGCGTCTCGAGCGCGACCGCGCAGGCCACCGGATGCGCGCCATAGGTGAAGCCATGCCCGAACGTGCCGTTCTTGCGGCTGCCCTCGATCAGAGCGGCGTGGAGTCGGCGAGAGATCAGGGTCGCGCTGATTGGCTGGTAGGCGGCGGAGAGCTGCTTGGCGCAGGTGAGGATGTCCGGCTCGAGGCCATAGGTCTCGCTGCCCCAGAGGTTGCCGGTGCGGCCGAAGCCGCAGATCACCTCGTCGGCCACAAGCATGATGTCGTGGCGCTTCAGGATCGGCTGGATCGCCTCGAAATAGCCGCGCGGCGGGGTGATCGCGCCGCCGCCGCCCTGGACGGGTTCGGCGAACATCGCAGCGATCGTCTCCCCGCCCTCGCGCTCGATCAGCGCCTCGAGCTCGGCCGCCATCCGGGCGGAGAACTCCTCCTCCGTCTCGCCCGGCTCGTGCGCGCGGTAGTAGTGCGGGTTGGAGAGGTGCAGGAACCGACCGCCGTAGGGAAGGTCGAAATCGGCGTGCATGTGCGGCTGGCCCGACACCGACGCGGCGGCGACCGTGTTGCCGTGATAGCCGCGGACGCGGCCGATCAGCTTCTTCTTCTGCGGCCTGCCGATGAGGTTGTTGTAGTACCAGATGAGCTTGATCGCGGCGTCGTTCGCCTCCGACCCCGAGCACTGGAAGAGCGCATGGTCGAGCCCCGGCGGGGCGAGCGCGGCGAGTTTCTCCGCGAGCCGCACGGAGGGTTCGTGCCCCTTCTGGAAGAAGGTGTGGTAGTAGGGGAGCGTGAGGAGCTGGCGGTAGGCGGCTTCGGCGAGCCGCTTCTCCGAGAAGCCGAGCGAGGCGCACCAGAGCCCCGCCATCGCCTCGATGTAGCGTCGCCCCTCCGTATCCCACACATGCACGCCGTCGCCGCGCGCGATCAGGAGCGCGCCTTCACGCGCGTGCGCGTCGAGGTCCGTCTGCTGGTGCACGACATGGGCAAGGTCGAGGGCGTGAAGGCTGTTGGCGCGCATGGGTCCTCCGCGGCGTTGGCTGCCTCAATGTCGCGCACCAGAGGACGGACGGGAAGGGGCGGGCGGCGCATGCTTCCGCCCGCCCCGGCTTGAACGTCCCGGCCGCGCGACTCAGCCAGAACGCATCAGAGCGTTGGTCTCGGCAACGATCCGGGCGATCCCTGCCTCTGGCGTGATGTCACCGCGCATCACGAGCGTGATGACATCGCGCTGGGCGCGCCAGATCCGCACGTTGTTGCCGCCCGGATAGCCGCCCCAAGGGCCGGCGCGGTCGGCCTGCTTCACGGCCGTCAGCGCATTGGGGTTGGCGCGGTACCACGGGCCGAGGAACTCCTCGCTCACGGCGCGCAGGTTGACCGGCAGATAGCCCGTCATCTCGACGACGACCTTCTGCGCCTCCGGCCCCGTGACGAACTTGACGAAGGTCCAGGCGGCGCGGCGCTTCGCCTCCTCGCGGGCGAGGATCACCGCGCCGTTGCCGCCCGTCGGGATCCGGCCATTCACCTGGTCGGTGATCGGGAAGGTGTGGGTGCGCAGCGTGAACTTGTCGCCGACGAGGCCCGTGATCTGCGCGAGGTTGGCGGGGCTTGCGGCGTAGATGCCGATCTTGCCCGCGCCGAACTGCTGGCGCGACTGGTTCCAGTCGATCAGCTGCATGCCGCCCTCGGTGACGAAGCGGCGGAAGGTGCGCAGCGCGGCGAGCCCGGTGCCGTCATCGAAGCCGACGGCGGTCTCGTCCCGGTTCAGCAATGATCCGCCAGCTTGGGTGATCATTGCCTCGAACAGCCAGCCGTCGGGCCAGCCGTGGACGTCGTAGGCGATGCCGTTGATCCCCTCCGCGGCGTTGTTGATCCGCCCCGCGAGCGCGATCACGTCGTCCCAGGACGTCGGCAGAGCGTCAGGGTTTCCGCCGGCGCGGCGGACGAGGTCGATGTTGACGTAGAGGATCGGGTTCGAGGCGTTGAAGGCGAGGCTGTAGAGCTTGCCGTCGACGCGGCCGAGCGCGAGGATCCGGTCGCTGAAGTTCTCGCGCCGGAACGCCTCGCCCTCGGCGGCGAGCAGGGCGTCGAGCTCGGTGATCTGGCCGCGGCGGGAGAGCGTGCGGGCGAGCTCGGGCAGGAGGTGGAAGCCCGAGTAGAACACGTCCGGCAGCTGGTTCGTCAGCGCCTGGCGGATCACCGTCTGGTGCCCGTCGTCATAGGAGGGGGCGGGGGCGCGGAAAGCGATCCGGATCGTTGGGTTGGCGTCCATGAACATCTTCGCCACGGGCTCGTGGAACCGCGCGAAGGAGGGGAAAGCGTAGAACACGTCGAGCGTGACCGGCGCCTGGGCGGC
>Ga0272446_1004909_pt1 | contig 15286 bp, 13 predicted proteins | sample YNPCB0061_FD_194587 | JGI IMG/M metagenome (GOLD analysis project Ga0272446, IMG submission 194587) | Hot spring microbial mat communities from Yellowstone National Park, WY, United States - YNP-CB-006-1 | ecosystem: Environmental > Aquatic > Thermal springs > Hot (42-90C) > Sediment | place... | reverse complement strand
CCCGATGGTGGCGCCGAACTACGCCAAGCACCGCTCCTCGCTCGCCAAGAAGATCGGCCTCGGCACCAAGCCGCGCTCCGTCCCCGGGCGCCGCGGCTGAGCGGTGCGGGCGTCGGGCGCGCCGCCCTTGGCCGTTCCTCCGGACGGTGCGGGACCGGGGCCGGAGCGGCCGGTGCCCATCGACCGGAACGTGCTCTAGGGGGGGCGGCGGCTTCTCTGCTATAGGGACGCTCCGGCGTCCGGGGCGTCCGCCGGAGGCACGCCGCGTCGCCGAGGAGGGCTGATGGAAAGCCGGATCGAACGGCTCTGCATCGAGAGCGGCGTGAAGATGACCGGCCAGCGCCGCGTCGTCGCGCGCGTGCTCTCCGATGCGACCGACCATCCGAATGTCGAGGAGCTCTATCGGCGCGCCACCGCGATCGACCCGCGCATCTCCATCGCCACCGTCTACCGCACCGTGCGGCTGCTCGAGGAGAAGGGCATCCTCGAGCGGCGCGACTTCGGCGAGGGCCGCGCCCGCTACGACCCGACCGACCGCGGCCATCACCACCACTTGATCGACATCGACACCGGAAAGGTGATCGAGTTCGAGGACGAGGAGCACGAGGCGGTGGTCAAGCGGATCGCCGAGCGCCTCGGCTTCACGCTGGTGAGCCAGCGCCTCGAGCTGTTCGCCCGCCGCGCGAAGGCTGAGGCCGGCAAGGATGACCAGCTCCGGGCCGAGCCGCCGCGCGCCGCGGCGCGCCGTCCGGCCCGGCCTGTGCCGGTGGCCCGGGCGCGGCGCGGCCCGCCCCCGCGCGGCGCCGGCGAGCGCTGAGCGGCCGCGGCGCGCCTCGCGCTCGCGCAGCAGGGAGCCGACATGACGAAGGACATGACGCTGCCGACAAGGAACCAGCCGATGCGCGAGGCACCGCCGGCGGACGACCCGGGCTTCGGCGAGATCCGCGCCCAGACGATGGGGGTGCGGCTCGCCGCCGCGCCCTGGGAGCTCGAGGCCGCGCAGGCGCTGCGCTACCGCGTGTTCTACGAGGAGATGGGCGCGCACGCGACCGCCGACATCGCGGCCAGCCGCCGCGACCGCGACGCCTTCGACGACGTCGCCGACCACCTCCTCGTGATCGACCACGCACGCGGCGACGGGCCCGAGAGCGTCGTCGGCACCTACCGGCTGCTGCGGCGGGCCTCCGCGGCGCGGCTCGGCCGCTTCTACTCGGCGGGCGAGTACGACATCTCCCGCCTCGTCTCGTTCGACGGCGAGGTTCTCGAGCTCGGCCGCTCCTGCGTCGATGCCGAGTACCGCACCCGCGGCACGCTGCAGCTGCTCTGGCGCGGCATCGCCGCCTACGTGTTCCGGCACCGGATCGACCTGATGTTCGGCTGCGCCTCGCTGCACGGCACCGATGCCGGCGCGCTGGCGGCGCCGCTCTCCTGGCTCTGGCACAACCATCTCGCGCCGCCGGCGCTGCGCCCGCGCGCGCTGCCGCATCTCTATGTCGAGATGAACCGGCTGCCGATCGAGGCGATCGACGCGCGCGCGGTGCTCGCCGCCCTGCCGCCGCTGATCAAGGGGTATCTCCGCCTCGGCGGATTCGTCGGCGACGGTGCGGTGGTCGACCACCAGTTCAACACCACCGACGTCTGCGTCGTGGTCAAGACCGACCTCGTCACCGACAAGTACTACCGACACTACGAGCGGCGCCTGCGCGACGCGCTCGACGCCGAGGGCCGCGCCCCGGCGCTGCCGGGCTGAGGCGGATGGCCCCGGACCCGAGAGCGCCCGCGGGAGCCTGCTCGCCGCGCCTTTACCGAAAATTCCGCCCTGGCCGCGCATCAGTGGCGGGGCATGGAGGGGCTTGCGGCATGACCGAGGAGCCTGTGGCGCGGCGCGGCGCCGCCCTGCGCGGCGGCGCCGCGGGCCGGGGCTTCGCCGGCTGATGTGCGGCATCGTCGGCTTCCTCGCCCCGGGCGGGTTCGGCGACACGGCGCTCGCCGCGCGCACGGTCGAGACGATGCGCGACCGGATCGTCCATCGCGGCCCGGACGACGCCGGCACCTGGCTCGACGCCGAGGCCGGCCTCGCCTTCGGCTTCCGCCGCCTCTCGATCATGGACCTCTCGCCGGCAGGGCATCAGCCGATGCTGTCCTCCTGCGGCCGCTACGTGATCGTGTTCAACGGCGAGATCTACAATTTCGGCGAGATGCGCGACGAGATCGAGGCCGCGCGCGGGTCGCCCCATCCCTGGCGCGGCCATTCCGACACCGAGATCCTGCTCGAGGCGGTGGCGCAATGGGGCTTCGAGGCGGCGCTCAGGCGCACCAACGGCATGTTCGCGATGGCGGTGTGGGACCGGGCCGAGCGCACGCTCTGGCTCGGCCGCGACCGGATCGGCAAGAAGCCGCTCTACTACGGCTGGGCCGGCGACGCGTTCCTGTTCGGCTCGGAGCTGAAGGCGCTCGGCGCGCATCCGAGGTTCGACGCCACGATCTCGGCGGAGGCGGTGAACGACTTCATGCAGCTCGGCTACACGCTCGGGCCGCGCACGATCTTCGCCGCCATGCGCCGGCTGCCGCAGGGCGGGTTCCTCCGCCTCGACGCGAGGGCCGCTTCCGCCCGCTCCCTGCCCGAGCCGCGCCCCTACTGGAACCTGCGCGAGGTCGCGATCGCCGGGCTCGAGGCGCAGGAGGCCGGCCGCACCCCCTCCATCGAGGAGCTCGAGACGCTGCTCAAGGACGCGGTGGCGCGCCGGCTGGTGGCCGACGTGCCGGTCGGCGCCTTCCTCTCGGGCGGCATCGATTCGAGCCTCGTCACCGCCGTCATGGCCGACGTCGCGCCCGGCCAGGTGCGGAGCTTCGCCATCGGGTTCGACGTCGAGGGCTGGGACGAGGCGCGCTTCGCGAGGCCGATCGCCGCGCATCTCGGGACGCGGCACGAGGAGCTCTACCTCGGCAAGGCCGACATCCTCGCCGCCACGCAGGAGCTGCCTCGCCTCTTCGACGAGCCCTTCGCCGACGACAGCGCGATCCCCACCTACCTGCTCTGCCGGATGGCGCGGCGCGACGTCACGGTCGCGCTCTCGGGCGACGGGGGCGACGAGTTCTTCGCCGGCTACACCCCGCGCTATGCCGGGGCGATCCGCATGATCGGGCTCGCTGGCCTGCTGCCCAGGCCGCTGCGCGCGCTCGGCGCGAGGCTGTCCGACGGCCTCGCCCCGGTCGCGGGAGGGATCGCCGGCAACCGCCAGGCGCGGCGGATGCGCCTGCTCGCCCGCCTGCTCGGCGCCCCTGCACCGGAGGCCTTCAACGCCGCGCTGATGTCGCCGATGCTCGACCTCGACGGCCTGCTCGCGAACCACGGCGGCCGGCCGCATCCGCTCGAGGGCCCCGACTACCGGCTCGGCCGCTCAGGCCCGCTCGACCGCATGTGCTTCGCCGACCAGATGAGCTTCCTCGTCGACGACATCCTCGCCAAGGTCGACCGCGCGAGCATGGCCGTGTCGCTCGAGGTGCGCTGCCCGCTGCTCGACTGGCGCATCCTCGAGCTCTCCTGGCGCGTGCCGGCCGGGCAGAAGCTCGAGGGCGACATCGGCAAGCGGCCCTTGCGCGAGATCCTCTACCGCCACGTCCCCCGCAAGCTCGTCGACCGGCCGAAGCAGGGCTTCGCAGCGCCGGTGCATTCCTGGCTGCTGACCGACCTGCGCGACTGGGCAGAGGCGCTGATGAGCCGCGAGGCGCTCGCGCGCCACGGCCTGTTCGACGCCGAGGCGTGCCGCAGGCTCTGGGAGAGCTTCGCGCACCAGGGGCGGGGATGGGACCGCGCGATCTGGAACCTGCTGATGTTCCAGGCCTGGCACGCCCATCTCGCCGCCACCACCTCGCGGGAGTTCCGCGCCGCGGCGTGAGCGAGGCGGGCGGCGGCGTTCGCCGCGGCCCTCCATCCGCCCCCGACCCGACGCGCCCGCTGCGGGGCCGTCAGGACGCCCGGGCGAGCGGCGCGGCCTCCGCCACCCTGGCCGGCTTGCGGCCGACGAAGGCGACCATGTGGCGCGCCTCGTTCTGGAACGTGACGTCCTTCACCGCCTCGAGCCCCGCCGCCTTGAACTTCGCCTCCACCTCGTGCGGGTGGTAGCGGTACTGGTAGGGCGGGCTGTAGTTGTCGAACAGCGACACGGCGCGCTCGCGGCGGTTGGCCTCGGCGATCGGCGTCTTCTCGCCGCGGAGCGCGGCGACGATGCGCACCGCGAGCGTGTGCAGCGGCACGAGATGCCAGCAGAGCTTCCACGTCACCTCGACGGGAAGGCGCGTGGTGACGGCGCGGATCATCCGGTTGGGGATGCCCACCCACGCCTCGCGCACGCGGTAGAGCTGCACGTAGACATGCGCTCCCGGCTTGCCGAGGGCGAGGAAGCTGTCGAAGGCACGCCAGGTGTCGGGGGTGTGGTGCAGCACGCCGGAGGTGTGGATGTGGTCGAAGCTCTCGGGCAGGAGCGGCGGCTCGAGGATGTTGCCCTGGACGAAATGGATGAACGGCGCGTCCGCGCCGGCGCTCTTCTCGGCGTTCTCAGCCGCGCGCTCGATGCTGCGGGAGAGGTCCATCCCCACCACCTCGGCGCCGTAGGCGGCGACCGAGGCGGTGAGCTTGCCGTTGCCGCAGCCGGCATCGAGCAGGAGCTTCCCGCGCAGCCCGTCCTCCGGCAGGTCCATCGAGACCAGGAACTCGCCCTTGCGCAGCGCGAGGTCGTCCTTGAACCAGGTCTTGTCGCCGTACTGGTATTCCTGCCACTGCCGCCCGAAGCTCTCGTTGCTCCGCCGGTCGAAGATGGCGGGGTCGGTCGCGCCGAGCTTCCTCAGCATCTCGGCCGTGCCCGCGAGGCCGCCGAGCGCCTCCTGGTGACGGAAGAAGAACTCCTCGTACTCCTCGTAGGCGTTGCGGATCATCCGCGGCACGCCGGCGATGATCGGGAACACGAGCGGGCAGCCGGTGCAGCGGAGGAATCCCTCCAGCACCTCGCGCTCGTAGCGCTCCCTCCCGCCGACGCAGCGGGCCGCCTGGGCCGGGTCGGCGATCGGGCGGCTTTCCTCCTTCGTCGCGTGGAGGTCGAGCCGCGACCGGCAGGCCGGGCAGCACAGGATGTCGAGAAGGCGTTCCCTCATGCGGCTATTCCCCGTCCGGCAAGGGAAGCGGCCGGGCGTGGCTCCGCCGCGGCGGCTTCCGTCCATTCATCCACCACACGGGCGGCGACGCCGTCCCACCCGTGCCGTTCCGCCCAGGCGCGGATGGCGCCCCGGTCGTGCCCGCCCGCGAGCCCGGCCGCCAGCGCCGACCGCAGGGCGGGAAGATCGTCGGCCTCGTCGATCAGGTGGCCGGCGAAGCCGGGCACCATCCGCTCCACCTCGCCCACCTTCGCGGCGACCACAGGCTGGCCGCAGGCCAGCGCCTCCCATACCACGTTGGGGCAGCCCTCGTAGTCGGAGGCGAGCACGAAGAGGTCGGCCGCGTTCAGCCAGGCGGCGACGCGCTCGGGCGGCGTGGGCCCTGCGAAGATCACCCGTCCGGCCAGCGACGGCCCGGCCGCGAGCGCCCGCAGCTCGGCCTCGTTGTTTGTCTCGGCGCCGGGGCCGCCGATGATGGCGAAGCGGAGGTCGGGGCACTCCCCGACGAGGTCAGGCAGCACGCGCAGCACGCGCTGGAACCCCTTGCGCGGCGACAGGTGCCCGACCGAGACGAGCAGCCGCCCCTCCCCGGGGATGCCGAGGGCGCGGCGCGCCTCCGCCTGTGGGCGCGGGGCGAAACGCTCGATGTCGACGCCGTTGGCGATCACCGTCACGCCGGTCGGCGCGGCCTGGCGCCGCCCGGCGAGCAGCGTGCGCGCATACTCGGCGAGCGGGTGCGACACGGCGATGATGCGCCGCGCCTGGGCGAAGGCCCAGGCCAGTTCCCGGCGGCGCAGCGGGCTCGCCGCCCCCACCAGGGGCTCGGTGCCGCGCAGCGTGACCACCAGCGGCAGGCCGAGGCTGCGCGCGAGCAGGGCGGCGGCGAACCCGTCCGGATAGCCGAAATGCGCGTCGATCACCTCGGGGCGGAACTCGGCCGCGACACGGCGGGCGGCGGCGAGGGAGGAGGCGTAGAGCGCGAACCCGTCGAGCGCCTTGCCCACGCGGGGGGTGTACCAGAAGGTCGGATGGCAGACCGCGAGGCCGCCGACCGTCTCCTGGCGCGGGGCGGGGCGGCGGTCATGGAACGGGCGCGGCGCGACCACGCGGATCTCCGCACGCCGGGCGCAGGCGCGCAGCCGCTCGAGCACGAACAGGCCCTGCTGCGGCTCGACGGCGCTCGGGAAGACCGTCGTGAAGGAGAGCACACGCATGTGTGGAACCCTAAGGATTGCTCCAGCCCCTGACCAGCACGGCCCCTGACCTGTACGGACCCGGGCGGGGGCCCGGGCAGGCGCATTCCGCACGAGAGCGGTTAACGAAGCACAGAACGGCCTCGCGGTTGCCTCAATGCCGCTCCCGCGTGGCGGCGAAGCGGAGCGACGGCCAGTCCTCCATCGCGCGGTTGAGCTGCCAGCGCGAGGGGGCGAGGAACACCGGCGCGCCGTCACGGTCCTCCGCCACGGACGCGCGGTGGCGCTCGACGAAGCGCGCGACCTCCCCCGCCTCGCCCGACACCCACCGCGCCGCCTCCGCCCCGCCCGGCTCGAGCGCGATGGCGACGCCGTACTCGGCCTGCATGCGGCTCTTCAGCACGTCGAGCTGGAGCTCGCCGACCACGCCGACGAACCAGTCCGACCCCAGCCGGGGGCGCAGCACCTGCACCACGCCCTCCTCGGCGAGGTCCTCGAGGCCCTTCCGCATCTGCTTGGCGCGCATCGGGTCTGTCAGCACGACGCGGCGGATGATCTCGGGCGCGAAATCGGGCAGGCCGGTGAAGCGGATCGCCGAGCCTTCCGTCAGCGTGTCGCCCACCCTGAGCGTGCCGTGGTTCGGGATGCCGATGATGTCGCCCGGATAGGCCTCCTCGGCGAGTTCGCGGTCCTGCGCGAAGAAGAACACGGGGTTCTGCACGGCGAGCGACTTGCCGGTGCGCGAGACGGCAAGCCGCATGCCCCGCCGGAACCGGCCCGAGCAGAGGCGCAGGAAGGCGATGCGGTCGCGGTGGTTGGGGTCCATGTTGGCCTGCACCTTGAACACGAACCCGGTCGCCTCCGGCTCCTCCGGCGCGACCGCGTGCGGCTCTGCCGGCTGGGCGCGCGGCGGCGGCGCGAAGGCGGCGAGGCCCGCGAGAAGCTCCGGCACCGAGAAGTCGCGCAGGGCCGAGCCGAACCACACCGGGGTGAGGTGCCCCTCGCGATAGGCGGCGAGGTCGGGGGCGGGGCAGGCGGCCTCGGCGAGCGCCACCTGCTCGCGAAGCTCGGCGAGCACATCCTCGCGCAGGTGGTCGGCGAGGCCAGGGTCGTCGATGCCGGCGAAGGAGAGGGTGCGGGCATGGCCGGCCGAGCCGTCGGCGCCGGGCAGCAGCAGGCGGCGGGCGTGGAGGTCCCAGACGCCGCGGAACGCGAGGCCCATGCCGACCGGCCAGGTCATCGGCGCGGTGTCGAGCGCGAGGGTGGCTGCGATCTCGTCCATCAGCGCGAAGGGGTCGCGCCCCTCGCGGTCGATCTTGTTGACGAAGGTGATGATCGGGATGTCGCGCAGGCGGCACACCTCGAACAGCTTGCGCGTCTGGCTCTCGATGCCCTTGGCGGCGTCGATCACCATCACCGCGGAATCGACCGCCGTCAGCGTGCGGTAGGTGTCCTCCGAGAAGTCCTGGTGGCCGGGGGTGTCGAGCAGGTTGAACGTCACCCCCGCGCGCGCGAAGGTCATGACCGAGGAGGTGACGGAGATGCCGCGCTTCTGCTCGATCTCCATCCAGTCGGACCTCGCGCGGCGGCGCTCCCCGCGCGCCTTCACCTCGCCCGCGAGGCGTATGGCGCCGCCGGCGAGCAGCAGCCGCTCGGTGAGCGTGGTCTTGCCCGCGTCGGGGTGGGCGATGATGGCGAAGGTGCGCCGTGCGGCCGCCTCGATCGCATGCGGCGGGGCGTTGGATGGGGCGTCGGTCATGGCGAGGGCGTGGCGCGGGCGGGCGGCGGCGTCAAGCGCCGCTCACCGCCCGAGCACGACCAGCCCCTCAGCCTCTGCCGCGGCACGCAGCGCGCCGTCGAGGGTGGCGAGCATGAAGCCGTGGCGGAGCGCAAGCTCCAGGTAGGTGGCGTCGTACACGGTCAGCCTGCACCGTTCCGCGAGGGGAAGCGCTGCGTCCCAGCACCGGCCCGTCGCGCCGCTGTCGCTGTCGATCGCAAGCGCACCCAGGTCGGCGAGCCGCCGGCTGCGCTGCGCCGGCGTCATGCGTCCCCGCCGTACCGCAACGAGCAGCGCGTTCGCGACCTCGAGGTGCCAGAGCGGCGGCACGAGGGCGCCCGTCTCCCGCACGAGGTCGAGCACCGCCTCCGTCTCGCCGACCTGCTCCTCGTCGAACAGCCAGGAGAGTGTCACGGATGCGTCGAGCACGAGGCTCAACGCCGGCCTTCCTCGATCAGGTCCTTGATGGTCAGGCCGCCGAGCGTCTGCCCCTTCCGCTCGGCGCGGATCCGCTCGACGGCCGCGCGGGCCTTCTCGCGGTCGAAGGCAGGACCGGGCCGCGTGAGCTTCGCGACGGGCTTGCCATGGCGTGTGATCACCACCTCCTCGCCCTGTTCGACGAGGTCGAGAAGCGCCGAGAGCGTGTTTTTCGCCTCGAAGGCGCCGACTTCCTTCATGTCTCGCTCCATCTGGCTTGAGCTAGCTTAAATCGAGCCGGGCGCGGCGGCAACGACGGCCGCCGCTACCGCGCCCCCGCCCGCGCGGCGCGGGCGAGGTCGAGCACGGCCCTCGCGGCGATCAGCGCGTCCGGCGCGCCGGTGGTCTTGCAGGCCCGCTCGGCGGCGAGCAGCCGTTCGCAGGCCGTCGCCGCCCGCGCCTCCGACCACGCCCCGAGCGCCCGGTGCCAGGCTGCCTCGTGGCGGAAGAACACCGGCGGGCGCGAGCGCTGCGCCGCCTCCTTCGGCGACAGAGCCGCGAGCCCCTCCGCCACACCGAGATGCAGCCGCTGCATGTGCCTCAGCGCCGCCCGCACCACCTGCACCGGCGCCGCCCCCTCCTCGAAGGCGAGGCCGAGCGCCCGGTCGGCGCCGGCGACGTCGCCCGCCGTGGCGGCGAACAGCGCATCCTCGAGCCCCAGCCCGGCATGGTCGCCCACCGCGGCGCGGGCATCGGCCACCGTCACCCGCCCGCCCGGGCCTGCCTGGAGCGCGAGCTTGGCGAGCTCGGCGCGGGTGAGCGCCCGGTCGGCCCCGAGATTGTCGGCAAGCCAGGCCACCGCGTCCGCCTCCGCCGTCACCCCGGCCTCGGCAAGCGTCGCGGCGATCACCTGCCGCAGCGTCACCCCCGTGTCGGCGTAGCAGGGGATCGCCGCGGCCTCGGCCGACCGCTCGAAGAGCAGCCGGAGCTTCGAGCGCGAGGGAAGCTCGCCCGCCTCCACGACGAGCAGCGTGTCGCCCGGCACGGCGAGCGCCGCCTCGATCGCTGGGGCGAGGCTGTCGGTCGCCTCGCGCAGCCGCACCGCGCGGCGGCCGCCCATCAGCGACAGCGCCGCCATCTCGCCCGCGAGCAGCCCGGGGTCGGCCGCGGCCTGGTCGCGCCGGAGGTCGGAGACGCGGAAGGGATCGTCGAGGCTGCCGGCGGCGAGCCGCACCAGCCCCTCGGCGCGCTCGCGCACCAGCCCCGAATCGGGCCCGTAGAGGAGAACCCCGCGCGTGCCGCCCGGGTCGGCCAGGAAGGCGGGGATCCGACGCGCGTCGGGCTTCACGAGGCGCGCGCGGCCATCGCCGCCCGCCGCCGCGCGTAGGCGGCCGCGAGCTGGCCGGCGATGTCGGAGGCAAGCCGCTCGGCGAGCCGCTCGATCGCCGCCTCGCCGGAGAGCTGGGCGGCGAAGAACTGGTTCCGCCCGACGTTGAAGGCATCGACGGCGAGCACGCGGCCGCGCGCGATCGGCTCGCTGCCCGGCCGGTCGAGCGCGGTGAGCTCGTAGGTCGCGGTCGCCGAGATCCGGTTCCGCGCCTCGGTCTGGTCCTGCCGGATCGCCGCCTGGTCGCGCCTGATCTCGAGCGTCACCACGAGGCTGTAGCGCGCGGGCGCTCCCCTGTCGCTGCCGAGGCGCTGGACGAGCGCGCGGCGCAGAAGCTGCCCCTCGCGGTCGGCGATCAGCCCGACGCGCGTCGCGGCGAGGTCGCCCGCGGTGCTGTCGGCGGCAGCGCCGGGCGGGCTGTCGGCGTAGATCGGGCGGAAGCCGCAGCCGCCGAGCGCCGCGAGCAGCGGCAGCGCGGCGAGCAGCGCCCGCCGCTCAGCCGAGCACGAAGTTGACGATCCGTCCCGGGACATGGATGCGTTTGCGGATGGTCCGGCCGGCGAGAGCGCGGGCGACGTTCTCATCGGCTTCGGCGGCGGCGAGGACCTCCGCCTCGGCCGCCCCGGCGGGGACCGTGACGGTGCCGCGCAGCTTCCCCATCACCTGCACGGCGATCGTCAGCGTGTCTGCGGCGGCCAGCGCGGCATCCGCCTCCGGCCAGGGCAGCAGCGCCACCAGCCTCTCGCCGGGCTGCCCGCCTGGCCGCAGCATCGACCAGAGCTCCTCTGCGAGGTGCGGCATCATCGGCGAGACGAGGCGCGTGATCGTCTCCAGCGCCTCGCGCCTCGCCCAGAGGGCGGCAGGCGTGTCGCCTTGGGCGTCGGCGATGGCGTTGGCGAACTCGTGGAGCCTCGCCACCGCGACGTTGAAGGCGAAGCCCTCCAGCGCCTCGGTGACCGCAGCGATGGTGCGGTGGGTGACGCGGCGGAGCGGATCCGCCTCGGCCTGCGGAGACGGTGCGCCCGGCGGGGGCAGGGTGGACAGAGCGGCGTGCACGAGCCGCCAGAGCCGCTGCACGAAGCGCGCCGCGCCGGCCACCCCCGCCTCCGTCCACTCCATGTCCCGCTCGGGCGGGTTGTCGGAGAGGATGAACCAGCGCGCCGTGTCGGCCCCGTAGCGGTCGATGATCGCGCCGGGGTCGACCGTGTTGCGCTTCGATTTCGACATCGCCTCGACGGCGCCGACGGTGACGGGCTCGTCGCTGCCGCGCACCACCGCCGTGCCGTCGCCCCGCTTCTCGACCTCGGTCGGGTAGAGCCAGCGCCCGTCCGCGCCCCGGTAGGTCTCGTGCTTGACCATCCCTTGCGTGAACAGGCCCGCGAAGGGCTCTCCCGAGGCGAGCCCGAGATGGCCCGTGTCGCGCATCGCGCGGGTGAAGAAGCGCGAGTAGAGCAGGTGCAGGATGGCGTGCTCGATGCCGCCGATGTACTGGTCGACCGGCAGCCAGGCATCCGCCGCAGCGCGGTTCGTCGGCTCGGGCGAGCGCGGCGCGGTGAAGCGCGCGAAATACCAGGAACTGTCCACGAAGGTGTCGAAGGTGTCGGTCTCGCGCCGCGCCGGCGCGCCGCAGCGCGGGCAGGTGACGTGCTTCCAGGTCGGGTGATGGTCGAGCGGGTTGCCGGGACGGGCGAAATCGACATCGTCGGGAAGCCGCACGGGAAGGTCTGATTTCGGGACCGGGACGATGCCGCAGCCCTCGCAGTGGATCACCGGGATCGGGCAGCCCCAGTAGCGCTGGCGCGAGACGCCCCAATCGCGGAGCCGCCACTGCACCACCCCCTGGCCGACGCCGAGGCGCTCGAGCTCCGCGATCACGCGGCGCTTGGCCTCCGCCACGGTGAGGCCGTCGAGGAAGCCCGAGTTGATCAGCGTGCCGTCCTCGGTGAACGCCGTCTCGGCCACCGCGAAGGAGGCCGGGTCCTCGCCCTTCGGCAGCACAACGGGGGTGACGGAGAGGCCGTACTTGCGCGCGAAGTCGAGGTCGCGCTGGTCATGCGCGGGGCAGCCGAAGATCGCGCCGGTGCCGTACTCCATCAGCACGAAGTTGGCGACCCAGACGGGATAGGCGCGGCCGTCGAGCGGGTTGGTGACGGTGAGGCCGGTATCGACGCCGCGCTTCTCCGCCGTCTCGAGCGCCGCCTCGGTCGTGCCCTCGGTGCGGCAGGCGGCGACGAAGGCCGCCAGCTTCGGGTCGGCTTCGGCGAGCGCCGCCGTCACCGGATGGTCGGGGCTGAGCGCGAGGAAGCTCATGCCGAACAGCGTGTCGGGGCGGGTGGTGAACACCTCGACCTCGGCAGCACCGGCGACCGGCCTCGACAGCGCGAAGCGCACCCGGGCGCCCTCGGAACGGCCGATCCAGTTCCGCTGCATCAGCCGCACCCGCTCCGGCCAGCGGTCGAGCCGGTCGAGCGCGGCGAGAAGGTCGTCGGCGTGCTTCGTGATCGAGAGGAACCACTGGGAGAGCTTCTTCCGCTCGACCACCGCGCCCGACCGCCAGCCGCGCCCGTCGATCACCTGCTCGTTGGCGAGCACGGTCTGGTCGACCGGGTCCCAGTTGACGAAGGCCTCGCGGCGCTCGACGAGGCCGGCGGCGAGGAAGTCGAGAAAGAGCGCCTGCTGCTGCCCGTAGTACTCGGGGTCGCAGGTGGCGAACTCGCGCGACCAGTCGAGCGAGAGGCCCATGCGCTTCAGCTCTCCCCGCATGGTGGCGATGTTCTCGTAGGTCCACCTGGCGGGGTGGATGCCGCGCTCGCGGGCGGCGTTCTCGGCCGGCAGGCCGAACGCGTCCCAGCCCATCGGGTGCAGCACGGCGAAGCCACAGGCGCGCTTGTAGCGGGCGACGACGTCGCCGAGCGTGTAGTTGCGCACGTGCCCCATGTGGATGCGCCCCGAGGGATAGGGGAACATCTCGAGCACGTAGTACTTGGGCTTCGACCCGTCCGGGATGTCGGGGACGGAGAAGCACCCGGCATCGTCCCAGGCGCGCTGCCAGCGCGGCTCGGCGTCAGCGGGGTCGTAGCGCGCTGCCTCGCGCGCGATCTCGTGCGGCGTGTCCATGTCGGCTGGGAGACTACAGCGTCCGGCGCGGCGCGCCAGCGGTCGGCCGCGCAGGGCGGCTCACCGCCGGGCGTTCAGCCTCTGGCCGTCACCGCCCCGCGGTCTGGGGGCTCGACTGGATTCGCAGGTCGCGGGCGCGGGCGAGGATCTTGTCCTCGAGCTGCGGCGCCATCTCCTGGCTCACCGGCACGTCAACCCACGACCCGCGCGCCTGCACCTGGCGGAACACCGAGACGCGCACCCCGTCGGAGCGGAGCTGGCGGCCGAGGATGTAGACGGTCACCTTGAAGCGCTCCCCCGGCGTCTCGGGCGGGGAATACCAGTCGGTGATGATGACGCCGCCGAACGGGTCTGCCGAGACGAGCGGCATGAAGGAGAGCGTGTCGAGCGAGCCGCGCCAGAGGAAGGCGTTGACGCCGAGCGCGCCGCCCTGGTCGGCGTTGCCGTTGCGGTTCGTCGAGGTGCCGAACAGCGTGAAGTCGCTGCCGCCGAAGATCGAGCCGCGCTGCGAGGTGCGCGAGGGGTCGTTGTACTCGCTGTTCTCGACATAGCGGCCGGAGCCGCAGCCGCCGACCGCGAGCGCGGCGCCGAGCAGCAGAAGCGCGGCGGCGCGCGCGGGGAATGGTGTGGTCATCGCGGGCATGGTCCTGTCCCGAACGTGGTCCTGTCCCGACCTCTGGCGCCTCTTTGGGCGCATCGCCGCGCCGCGTCAACGCGAAACCGCGGCGGCGGCGCGTGGCGGGGAGGTGGGTTGCCGGCGGCGGAAAAGGAAGGGGCGGCAGGTTGCCCTGCCGCCCCGAAGCCCATCCGGTGCAGCCCGGTTCCCCGGGCTGCGTGCGGATCACCACTGGAACGAGATGCCCAGCGAGACGAGATTGACGTTGAGCTTGTTGTTCGTGGTGCCAGGCGCGCCCGTGATCAGGTTCACGCCGTTCTCCTTGACCTCGCCCCACAGGTACTCGAGGAACATCGCAAGCCCAGGCGCGATGTTCCAGGTGCCGCCGACGCCCACGCCCTGGCGGTCGCGGTTGGCGGCGACGGCCTGGTTGCCCTCGGTCGAGCTGCTGAAGTAGTGGGTGCCGACCACGAACGGCCCGAAGGTGTACTGCGCGCCGATCTCCCAACCGAAGAAGTTGCTGGTGTTGAGGCCGGCGCCGCTGAGCAGTGGCTGCAGGCCGCCGCCACCGGTGAGGGTGTTCTGGACAACGCCGTTGGCCGCGAAGGAGTGCGAGCCGATGTTGCCCTGGCCGCCGGTGAGCAGGCCACCGACCGTCAGGCCGGCCCAGCTCACCGTCGCGCCGCCGACGAACATGCTCAGCTTCTTCTGGCGGTAGTCGATCCCGGGCACGGTCAGCGTGCTGCTGTTGTCGACGCTCGTCAGGTTGCCGGTCCAGCCGCCCGAGACAGCCACGCCCACGGGCCCGAAGGTGCCGCGGTAGCGCAGCATCGCCTCGACGATGTTGCGCAGGTTGTAGATGCCCAAGCCGTTCGCGGTGGCGCTCAGGCGGTCGCAGTTCTGCGGCGCGCTTGAGATGTTGGCGAACGAGCAGGCGCCGTCACCGCCGAAGTTGCCGTTGTTCGCGCCGTAGGAGAGGCCGAGGTCGAAGCCGAAGAACTGCGGCGAGAAGTAGCCGATCTTCGTGTAGTTGTTGCGCGACGACGACGAGAACCAGAAGTTGTCGGACGGGTTGAGACCGACGATGAAGCCCGGGGCGTCACCGTCCCACCCGCCGGAGCCGAAGCCCGTGATGTGGCCGACCGTCATCGTCTCGATCGCGCCCGTCGGGCCGGAGCCCACGCGGATCTGGCCGAGCGTCGGCGTGCCGACATAGCCCCAGATGCGGCGGTAGAAGAGGCCGGCGCGGCTGTCACCGCGGGCATTCCCGCCCGAGCCCATGCGGATCTCGAGGCTCGCGCCGTAGCGGAGGCCGTTCGCAGCGACCCCGTCGAAGCCGGGGAACAGGCGGGCATAGTCGGCGAAGTCGAAGTTGCCCAGCTTGTTGTCGCCCGCCGCCCCCGCGCCCGCGGCGGGCTGGGTGGTGCCGTCCTGGTCGACATAGCCCATGTACATGCGGTAGCGGCCGTTGAACCGGGCGGTGATGCCCGGCGTCGGCGTGGCCTGGCCGGTCACGTCCGTGCCCGCCTGGGCCCGGGCCGGCGCCACGCCATCCGCCACGAACGCGGCGAAGCCGGCCGCCGTGGCGAGAAGGATCTTGCGCATCCTTTTCCCTCTCCATTGTTACG
>Ga0272446_1004908_pt1 | contig 15288 bp, 13 predicted proteins | sample YNPCB0061_FD_194587 | JGI IMG/M metagenome (GOLD analysis project Ga0272446, IMG submission 194587) | Hot spring microbial mat communities from Yellowstone National Park, WY, United States - YNP-CB-006-1 | ecosystem: Environmental > Aquatic > Thermal springs > Hot (42-90C) > Sediment | place... | reverse complement strand
CGGCCGGCCTCGCCTGGGTCGTCAACCTCGGGTGCATCGACCTCCACCCGCACCCGGTTCGGGCCGACGACCTCGACCACCCCGACGAGCTCCGGGTCGACCTCGACCCCGTGCCGGGGGTGCCTTGGTCGGCCGTCCGTCACGTCGCCCTCGTCGCCCGCGAGGCGCTCGAGGCCGTCGGCCTCGTCGGCTGGCCGAAGACCTCCGGCTCGCGGGGCATCCACATCAACGTCCGGATCGAGCGGCGCTCGACCTACCCCGAGGTTCGGCGAGCCGCCCTCGCCCTGGCCCGCGACATCGAGCGGCGGGCACCGTCCCTGGCGACCTCGAAGTGGTGGAAGGAGGAACGGCACGGCGTCTTCGTCGACTACAACCAGAACGCCAAGGACCGGACGGTCGCCTCCGCCTACTCCGTCCGCCCGACGCCCGACGCCCGGGTCTCGATGCCGCTCCGTTGGGAGGAGGTCCCGACCGTCGAGCCGGAAGCGTTCACCCTCGCCACCGTGCCACGGCTCGTCGCCGAGCAGGGCGACGCCGCGGCCGGGATCGACGAGGTGGCCGGTTCCCTCGAGGCGCTCCTCGAGCTGGCGGCCCGGCACGAGGCGGAGGGGCTCGGCGACGCCCCCTGGCCGCCCCACTACCGAAAGCAGCCTGGGGAGCCGCCCCGGGTCCAGCCGTCCCGGCGGCGGAGGCGGACGGCCGTCCCCCTCGTCGAGATCGGCCGGGCTGCCCGCCGCGACGACGCCCTCGCCGGGTTCGAGCGCTGGAAGGCCCGTCATCCGGCGGTGGCACCCTACCTCGAGCCAGCCGACGTCCTCGTCGACGCCATGCGTGGCCGATCGACGGTCTGGTACCGGGTCCGGGTCAACCTCCACCACGTGCCGCCGGAGCTCCGGCCCTCACAGGAGCCGCTCGACCCCACCTACGACCCCTGGGTCGAACCGCGGGGCCGGACCGAGGCGGGCGAGCCGGCCGGCTAGCCAGCCGAGCTGCAGGCACCCGGATCATCGGCGGCGATCCTCGGCAGCCCGTCGGCGCCGATCGTTTCGGCAGCCCGTCAGCGGCCGAAGATCCGCTCCAGCTCGTAGGGCGGCGTGACCTCGAGCTGGTCGTACCGACAGTCCTCCGGCCGCTTGTCCGGGCGCCAGCGGCGGAAGGTCGTCGCGTGCCGGAACCGATTGCCCTGGAGGTGGTCGTAGGCGACCTCGCAGACCCGTTCCGGTCGGAGCGCCTCCCAGGAGAGGTCCTTGCCCCGGCTCCAGCGCGACACTGCCCCCGGGAGCCGCTGACCGGAGGCGTCGGCGTCACCGAAGCCCGCCCATTCGGCCCACTCCCGCCAGGGATGGTTCTCGAGGGCCCCCGCGCGGAGCGGCTCGAGCTCCCGGGCCAGGGCCGCCCGGCCGTCCCACGAGAACGACGACGTCACGCCGACGTGGTGGAGTCGGCCCTCGGCATCGTAGAGCCCGAGGAGGAGCGAGCCGACGTGCGTCCCGGGACCGTTCTTGTGCCACCGAAAGCCGGCCACGACGCAGTCGGCCGTTCGCTCGTGCTTGATCTTCAGCATCGTCCGCTTGCCGGGCTGGTACGGGGCAGCGAGGCCCTTCGCGATCACCCCGTCGAGTCCAGCCCCCTCGAAGCGCCGGAACCAGTCGGCGGCCGTCGCCCGATCCGTCGTCGCCGGGGTGAGGTGGATCGGTGGGCGGGCGGCACCGAGCACGGCTTCGAGCCTCGCCCGCCGCTCCGCTCCGGGCTGGGGCCGGAGGTCCTCGTCGTCGAGGGCGAGGAGGTCGAAGGCGACGTACGAGGCCGGCGTCTCGCGGGCGAGGAGGGCGACCCGCGACGCGGCGGGGTGGATCCGCAGGAGGAGGGCCTCGAAGTCGAGCCGCCCGTCGCGGGCGATGACGATCTCGCCGTCGACGATGCACCGGGCGGGGAGCGAAGCTCGGAGCGGCTCGAGGAGCTCGGGGAAGTAGCGATCGAAGGGCCGCCGGTCGCGGGACTGGATGAGGAGCTCGTCGCCGTCCCGAAAGACGATGGCCCGGAAGCCGTCCCACTTCGGCTCGAAGAGCCACCCCTCCTCGGCCGGGAGGTCGGCCGCGGCCTTGGCGAGCATCGGCTCGATGGGCGGCTCGACGGGGAGGCGCATGGGATGGGAGGGTACCCCCGCGGGCGGAGCGATGCCGCCGGAACCCCGTCGCCGGAGGGACGCCGGAAGCCCGTCGCCGGGACGCTGCCGGAGGGACGCAGGGGACGCCCGAACGATGCCAGGGCGTTCCTCCGGCCCTCGCCGGGTCAGGCCGGCACGTACGGCAGGTAGGTCGGCGTCCACATCGCCGCGTCGACCGCCGCCTCGATCTCCCCGTCCGGGATCGGCCGCCCGAAGCCCTCGTCCCGGAGCCGACGGACGACGGCGATGGCGATGGCTCGGGCGACGGAGCGGAGCTCGCCGACCGGTGGGTAGAGGGCCCCGGCGGCGAGCCGGTCGGCGGCGACGAGCCCGGCCAAGGTCTCGGCGGCGACGAGGAAGGCGGCGTCGGGGACGACCTGCGCCTCGGCGACGATGACCCCGAGCCCGATGCCGGGGAAGACGAAGACGTTGTTCGCCTGGCCGATGGGCCGCCGCCGGCCATCGACCTCGACGGGTCCGAAGGGGCTGCCCGCGGCGACGAGAGCCCGGCCCTCGGACCAGGCGAGGATCTCGGCCGGGGTCGCCTCGGCATTCGCCGTCGGGTTCGAGAGCGGCATGACGACCGGTTCGGGGGTCGCCGCCGCCATCGCCCGGATCACCGCCTCGGAGAACGTCCCCGGGCAGCCGCTCGTGCCGATGAGGACCGTCGGGCGAACCGCCGCCACGAGGCTCGCCAGGTCGCGGGCGGACACCTCGGACAGGCCCCACTCGGCGAGCCGCGCCGCCGGCTGGGCGAAGGGCGCCTTGTCGGGGCTCACGCCCTCCCGGCCCTCGAAGACGAGCCCCCGGGAGTCGACGAGGACGACCGCCCGGCGCGCCGCCGCGGGCTCGACGCCGTCGGCCGCCAGGCGCGCGGCGAGGATCCGGGCGATCCCGATCCCGGCCGCTCCGGCCCCGACGAGGAGGAGCCGCTGGTCGGCGAGGCGGCCCCCGTTCCGGCGCAGGGCAGCAAGGATCCCGGCCAGGGCGACGGCCCCGGTCCCCTGGATGTCGTCGTTGAAGGACGGCCGCCGCCAGCGATAGCGGTCGAGGAGCCGGAGGGCGTTCTGCTGCTTGAAGTCCTCCCACTGAACGAGAGCCCGCGGGTAGACCTCGGCGAGCGCCTCGACGAAGGCCTCGACGACGGCATCGTAGGCCTCGCCCCGAAGGCGTCGGCCGCGCCAGCCGACGTAGACCGGATCGTCGAGGAGCTCCTGCCGATCCGTGCCGACGTCGAGGGAGATGGGGAGGGTAAGGGCCGGGTGGATGCCGGCCGCAGCCGTGTAGAGGGCGAGCTTCCCGACCGGGATGCCCATCCCGCCGGCGCCCTGATCACCGAGGCCGAGGATCCGCTCGTTGTCGGTCACGACGACGAGTCGCACGTCGGCCCGGCCCGCGTTTCGGAGGAGGGTTGGGATCCGGTCGATGTCGTCCGGGGTGATCCAGAGCCCCCGCGGTCGGCGGAGGATGTGGCTGAACTCCTGGCAGGCACGGCCCACCGTCGGCGTGTAGACGATGGGCATGAACTCCTCGAGATGCTCGCTCAGGACGCGGTAGAAGAGGGTCTCGTTCCGATCCTGGAGGGCCGCCAGACCGATGTACTGCTCGAGGGGGTCGGACTTGCGGCGGACGTGCTCGAGCTCGAGGGCAACCTGGTCGTCGAGGGTCAGGATCCCCGGCGGCAAGAGGCCCCGAAGCCCGAGTTGTTCGCGCTCGGTCTCGGTGAAGGCCGAGTCCTTGTTCAGGAGCGGCTCGGCCAGGAGCGCCTCGCCGCGCTGGCGGACGGGTACCGGGCCGCGGCCGGCGACGAGGGCGTCGAGGGCGGCCGGCGGAAGGCGAAGGGTTCGCTCGGGATGGCTCGGGATGCGGCCCCGCATGGCGTCTCTCCTGTCGGTGCTCGGGCCGACGGACAACCGATGGCCCCACGAACCCATCGAAGGATGGCAGATCCGCGGTCGTCGATCCAGACGCGGCGGGCACGTCGGAGCGGGGCCGAATGGCCCGATCTGGGGCCCGGCCGAAGGGCGGCCGATGGGCCGACGCCACGGCCGAGGCCGACGCCACGGCCGAGGCCGACGCCACGGCCGACGCGCCCACCACCACGGCGCCCTCGGCCTGTGGCACGATCCCCCAGTCATGACGACTACCGCCGAGCGCTACGACCGCGCCGCCACCCGCTACGAGCAGTGGTGGGCCCCGGTCCTCGCGCCGAGCGGCCGCCGCCTCCTCGACGAAGTCGGCCGCCTCGCTCCCGACGCCGCCCGGATCCTCGACCTCGGAACGGGCACCGGGGCCCTCGCCCTGGAGGCCGTCCGGCGGTGGCCGACGGCCGAGGTCGTCGGCCTCGACGGCTCGACGGGGATGCTCGAGGCCGCGCGGGCGGCCGCGGCCCGCTTCGATCCCGCGACCAGGGCCCGGCTGCGATGGGTGAGCGGCCTCGCCGAGGCCCTTCCCTTCCCTGCCGGCAGCTTCGACCTCGTCGTCTCGTCCTTCGTCGTCCAGCTCGTCCCGGACCGGCTTCGGGTCCTCCGGGAGGCGCACCGCGTCCTGCGGCCCGGCGGCTGGCTCGGCTACGTCACCTGGCTCGAGGCGCCCGACACCTTCGCTCCCCAGGCGGCCTTCGACGAGGCCGTCGAGGAGGCCGGGATCGACGGCGATGGAGAGCCCGAGACGCCGGCGCGGAGCGGCGACCTCCCCTCCCCGGCGGCAGCGGCCGCCCAGCTCCGCCGGGCCGGCTTTCGAGCCGTGCGCAGCCAGGCGGACTGGCTCGAGTACCGCTGGGACGCGACCTCGTACCTCGCCTTCCTCGAGGCGTACGACGAGCGGGACCTCTTCGAGAGCCTCCCCGCCGCCGACCGAGACCGACTCCGAACCACGGTCGCGGCGAAGCTTCGAGCCCTCCCTGCGGAGGCCTTCGTCTGGCGGGCGCCCATCGTCTTCGCCTTCGGCCGCCGGCCGTAGCCGGCGTTCGGGCCGGGCCCCCGAAGCCAGCGGCCCCGGTCAGAGCTCGTCGCCGGCACCGCCCCGACCACCGGAGAGGTCAGTCGGCGGCAGCCTCCGTCTCGGCTCCCGCCCGCGGTGCGGTCTCGACCTCCGGGACCTCCGCGGCCGCCTCGGCGGCGACCTCCGCGGCCGCCTCGACCCTCGGCGGCGCGACCTTGGCGACGACTTCGTCCGGATCGGTCAGGATCGTTACCCCGGCCGGGACCGCCAGGTCTCGGACGTGGAGGACCGTCTCGAAGTCGACGAGCCGTTCGACGGGGACGGCGATCTCCTGCGGGAGGTGATCGGCGCGGGCCCGAACCTTGACCGTGTCGACGAGCTGGAGGAGCGTCCCGCCGTGGAGCTCGACGGCGGGCGACTCGCCGACCGGGACGAGCGGCACGTCGACGGTCATCTCTTCGCTCATCCGGACGAGGAGGAAGTCGACGTGGAGGGGACGCCGGGTGATCGGGTGGATCTGGACGCCGTGGATGAGGGCCGGCCGCGGCTTCTTGCCGTCGACGGCGAGGTCGATGAGGGTGTTCGGCCCGACGTGGCGGCGCAGTTGCTCGAAGGCGTGGGCGTCGACGACCAGGTTCGTCGAGGGCTCGCTGTGGCCGTAGGCGACGGCCGGCAGCTGGCCCGCCCTCCGGAGTCGGGCGACCGCCTTGCCGGTGATCGTGCGATGGCTGGCGGAGAGAACCGGGCGTTCGCTGCTCATGGACCCTACCCTATCACAGCCGCCGACCACCTCGGCCGGGTCCCCCCTCGTCTCGGAGCCCTCGGCGCGGCCCGCCTCGCCGTCGGCGTTGGCCCGGGCCGGGTGTACGATCTGCGGCGATGAGCGCGACCGTCCTGATCGTCGAAGACGAGCACGCCGTCGCCCGCGGCATCCAGTACGCCCTCCAGCAGGAGGGCTACACCGTCGCCGTCGCCCGCTCCGGCGAGGAGGGACTCGAGTTCGCTACGAGCCAGGCCCCGGACGTCATCGTCCTCGACCTGCGCCTGCCCGGCATGGACGGCTTCGACGTCCTCCGCCGCCTCCGAGCCGCCGGCTCGAAGGCTCCGGTCCTCGTCCTGACGGCCCGCGACGACGAGTTCGACAAGGTGATCGGCCTCGAGCTCGGGGCGGATGACTACGTCACGAAGCCGTTCAGCCTGCGCGAGCTCATGAGCCGGATCAAGGCCCTCATCCGGCGCGCCTACGGCGACCTCGCCGACGCCGCCGGTGGCCGCGTCATCCGCCATCGGGACCTCGTCATCGACCTCGAGCGGCGGCGCGTCCAGCGCGGCAACCGGCGGATCAGCCTGACGGCGACGGAATTCGAGATCCTCCGCCACCTCGCCAGTCGGCCGGGCCGAGTCTTCACCCGACGGGAGCTCCTCGAGCTCCTCCGGGATTACGAGGCCCTCGACCAAGACGAGAAGACGATCAACGTCCACGTCAGCCACCTCCGAGACAAGATCGAGGACGACCCGGCGGCACCCCAGTTCGTCCTGACCGTTCGCGGCGTCGGCTACGCCTTCGCCGAACGCTGAGCGCCGATGACCGAGCGTCGGTTCCCGCGCCTCGGTCGCCTCGCCGGGTTGCGGAGGATCGTCCCGCGTTCCTTTCAGGCCCGCCTCGCCCTCGGCTTCATCGGCGTCACCGCCCTCACCCTCCTCCTCGTCTCGGGCGTCGTCGTCAACCGCCTCGACGAGTACTTCCGAGACCAGGCCCGGGTCGATCTCGCTGCCCGGGCGAAGACGGTTCGGGACATCGTCGTCGGTACCGCCAACCGAGCGGCCGGCGTGGCGCCGGTCGTCGACGCCCAGGGCGAGCTGAACCCGGCCGTTCGGGAGGCGATGGCGTCCCTCGGCCTCCAGATCATCGCCGACCGGATCGCCCAGGCCGACGTCGAGGTCCAGCTCGGGCTCGCCGTTCTCGAACCGAGCGGAGTCACCGTCATCCCGGCGCAGGGCGGGACCTTCACGGCCGCCCTGTCGGCGGAGCCGGCGGCGGGCCTCCGCCGCGAGACGACGACCGTCACCGTCGCCGACATCGTCGAGCAGGGGCCCTGGACGTACGGCCTCGCCATCAGCCTGTCCAACCCGTACACCCTCCGCCAGACGACCATCGCGACGGTGACCGGCCTCCTCGTCGCCATCGCCTTCGTCGCCCTCGGGCTCTCCGTCGTCGTCGCCGCCGTCCTCGCCGATCGCTTCGCCACCCCGCTTCGCCGCCTGACCGAGGCGGCCCGTCGGCTGGCCGAGGGCGACCTGTCGAGCCGAGTCCCCCGACCGTACACCGGCGCCGGGAGCGCCGAGATCGCCGAGCTCGCCCGCCAGTTCAACGCCATGGCCGCCCGGCTCGAGGAGAGCGTCGAGATCATCCGCCGCGACCGCGACCGGAGCCGCGACTTCCTGGCCGACGTCTCCCATGAGCTCCGGACGCCGATCGCCGCGCTGCGAACCTTCGTCGAGCTCCTCCAGGGACCGGCCGGCGAAGATCCGGAGGCCCGGGCCGAGTTCCTCGAGTCGTCCCGCCAGCAGCTCGAGCGGCTCGACTGGCTGGCCCAGAACCTCCTCGAGCTGTCGAAGCTGGAGTCCGGCCTCCTCGATCTCGACCTCCGCCCCGACGACCTCCGGGCCTGCGTCGAATCGGCGGTCGAGCAGGCCGACGCGGCGGCGCGCCGACGGGGCCTCGAGCTCAGCCTCCACCTGCCGCCCGACCCGGTCCGGATCCGGCACGATCCGCAGCGGATCGGGCAGGTCGTCGCCAACCTCGTCGGCAACGCCCTGAAGTTCACGCCGCGCGGTGGCCGGGTCGAGGTCCGGCTCGCCCCGTCCCGCGACGGGGCCCTCCTCGAGGTCCGCGACACGGGCGTCGGGATCGATGCCTCGGAGCTGCCGCGGATCTTCGATCGCTTCTATCGGGGGTCGCGGGCGAACGAGGCCCGGAGCAGCGGCAGCGGTCTCGGGCTGGCCATCGTGAAGTCCATCGTCGACATGCACGGTGGCCGGATCAGCGTCGAGAGTCGACTCGGGGTCGGCTCCACCTTCCGGGTCTGGCTGCCCCGGGACCCGCGGCTGCCGGTCTCGGCCGTCGAGGCGGCCGCTGCGCCGGCGGAGGTCAGCGGGCCGCGGAGGGGAGCGACGACGCGGGCGGGCCCGGAGCCGACGCGGGCGGGCCCGGAGCCGACGGGGGCCACGGAGGCCGCGGCACCGACCCCTCCGGAGCCGGTGGCGGCGCCGGTGGCAGATGCCGGGCGCCCTTCGCGCCGAGCCTCATCGACCGGCGGCGGGCGATCGACCGGCGGCGGGCGATCGACGGGCGACGATCCATCGATGGTCGCGAAAACTTCATCCCGCGACGCTCGCGATTGAATCGAAACCGGGCATGATGGAGTCACCAAGCCAGGCTGGAGGATCGGGCGGACCGCAGCGCCGTCCGAGGGCCCAGCCGGCGGTCCAGACAGAGGCCCACGAGCAGCGATGAACGAGCAACCGACCACCCCCGGATCGACAGAGGGTCCGGGATTTGCAGCCGGATCGGGACCCGCCATGGGCGTGCCGTCCCCAGCGGGCACGGGCAACGATCCCGACGGCGGACGCTTCTCCCCCGAACCCGCGCCGCGAGCCGACTGGTCCCGCGCCGCCTGGACCCACGAGCCCGCGGGTCCGCCGCCGAGTTGGATCCCGCCGGTCGAGGCGGTCCCGACCCACGGCAACTCCCCCAACGGCGCCCAACGCCCCCGGGCCGGGTCGTCCGTCGGCGTCGTCCTGGCCGCCTCGCTCCTCTCGGCCGTCCTCGGCTCCGGAGCGACCGTCGCTGCCCTGACGGCGACCGGGATGCTCGCCCAGCCGACGACGGTACCGGCTGCGTCGCCGGGAGCCGCCGAGGTCGGGGCCCGGCAACCGATCGTCATCGACGAGTCGTCGGCGATCATCGAGGCGGCGGCGAAGGTCGGCCCGGCCGTCGTCCGGATCACCTCCACGACGACGACCTTCGATCCCTTCTCGGGTGGGATCCCGGAGACGGGAGTCGGCTCGGGGGTCATCTACGACCCGAACGGCTGGATCCTCACCAACCGCCACGTCGTGGCCGGGGCGAGCGAGCTCACCGTCGAGCTCAAGGACGGGCGCCAGTTCCCCGGCCGGATCTACGGCGTCGACACCCTCACCGACCTGGCCATCGTGAAGATCGACGCCACCGGCCTCCCGACGGCGCCGACCGGCAACTCGGACGAGCTGAAGGTCGGCCAGCGCCTCATCGCCATCGGCAGCCCCCTCGGCACGTACTCGAACACGGTGACGGCCGGGATCCTGTCGGCCAAGGGGCGGACGGTCCAGGTCGCCGGCGGTCGGCTGTCGAACCTCCTCCAGACCGATGCGGCCATCAATCCCGGCAACAGCGGCGGCCCGCTCATCGACCTCGGCGGGAACGTCATCGGCATCAACACCGCCGTGGCAACCTCGGCCCAGGGCATCGGCTTCGCGATCCCGATCAACATCGCCCGACCGATCATGGCCCAGGCCGTTCGCGGTGAACCGCTGGCCCGGCCGTACATCGGGGTCCGCTTCGAGACCATCGACTACCAGGTCGCCCAGCGGGAGCACCTGTCGGTCCAGGATGGCGCGCTCCTCGTCGACGGAACCGACGCGAGCGGACGGACGCTGCCGGCCGTCGAACCGGGCAGCCCGGCCGCGCGGGCAGGGCTTCGATCCGGCGACGTCATCGTCTCGGTCTCGGGGATCAAGCTCGACTCCGAGCATCCCCTCGACGCGGTCCTGACCCAGTTCGCCCCGGGCCAGACGATCCAGCTCGAGGTCATTCGCGGTTCGGAGCGCCTGACTGTCTCGGTCACGCTGGCGACGCGACCCGAGGGCCTCTGACGCCGAGCCCTCGGCGGCCTCGGCGACGCTAGCGCCGACGCCGCCGCTCGGCCGGGCGCGTCCGCCAGATCTCGACCCCCACGAGCTCGACCGGGCCGCCGAGGTCGACCCTCGGCTTCGAGACTCGGACGCCGACCTCGGCGGCCGGGAACTCGGCGAGGAGTTCATGGGCGATCGCCTCGGCCAGCGCCTCGACGAGGCGGAAGCGGGTCGACTCGACGATCTGGCGGCAGGTCGCGTAGACGGCCCGGTAGTCGATGGTCTCGGCGACGTCGTCCTCGACCCCGGCGGGCTGGAGGTTGAGGACGAGCTCGACATCGACCCGGAAGGGCTGGGGCTGCTCTTGCTCGTGGGGGAGGAGGCCGTGGCGGCCCTCGAAGACCATGCCCCGGAGGACGATCCGATCCGTCACCGCTGGCCACCTCCGTCGGCCGGCCGGTTCGCCGACCGGCCGGCTGGGGCACCGTCGGCGGCGGCCGCGGACCCGCCCCGACCCGCCGCCGGCGACGGAGGTGGCAGCCCCCGGACGATGGCGTCGCTCATCCGGGCGACGCGAACGTTTGCCGCCACGTCGTGGACCCGCACGATGTCGACCCCGGCGGCGATGGCGAGGGCCGTCGTCGCCAGCGTCGCTTCGAGGCGCTCCTCCGGCGGGAGGTCGAGGACCCGCCCGAGCGTGCTCTTCCGGGACGTGCCGAGGAGGACCGGCCGCCCGAGGAGCGCGAACAGATCGAGCCGCCGGAGGAGGGCGAGGTTGTGGGCCGGCGTCTTGCCGAAGCCGAAGCCCGGATCGACGATGATCGCATCGGGGTCCACCCCGGCCGCCACGGTCCGCTCGATGGCCTCGGCCAGCTCGGCGACGACCTCGGCCAGGAGGTTCGTGTAGCGCGCCTCGGCCCGGTTGTGCATGAGGACGATGGGGACGTTCCGCTCCGCCACGAGGCGGAGGAGGCGGTCGTCGCGCCGGCAACCCCAGACGTCGTTGACGAGATCGGCGCCGGCGTCGAGGGCGGCCTCGGCGACGGCCGCCTTGGTCGTGTCGACGCTGAGCGGCGTGTCGGGCAGGGCCGAGCGCAGCGCGGCCAGGACCGGCACGACCCGCCGGATCTCCTCGTCCGTCGAGACGGGCGCGTGGCCGGGTCGGGTCGATTCGCCGCCGACGTCGAGGATGTCGGCTCCCTCCTCGACGAGCCGCCGCGCCTCCGCCACGGCGAGCTCGAGGGCCGAGCCCCCACCGGCCCGGGCCAGGAGGCCGTCGCCCGAGAAGGAGTCGGGTGTCACGTTCAGGATCCCCATGACGTACGTGCGCAGCCCCCAGACGAAGGTTCGCGACCGGATCCGGAGCGGGGCCGGCCGGCCCGGCAGGCCGCTGCCCGCCCCGGGCGGCAGGTCGAAGGACGGTGTCGCCGCCCCGCCGCCGACGTCCGGGCGGGCCGGCACGATCCCGGCAGCCTCGGCCGCGGCGGCCGGCGCATCCTCCGCACCGAGTGGCCGGGAGAGCCGGCCGCCTTCGCCGCTCACCCTCGCCCCCCGGCCCGGGGCGGATCGCCGGCCCGGGGCGGATCGCCGGCGCCGGGCGACTCCTCGCCTGGGATCCCGACGAGCCATCCCCGAACGAGGCCGACGAGGTAGAGCGACCCGGCGACGAGGAGCGGGCCACCGAGCTCGTCGGCCGCCGCCAGGGCCGCCTCGAGGGCCGCCGCCGGATCGGCGATGGCCCGGGCGTCCGCGTCCGGCAGCCGGTCCGCCCAGCGTGCGGCGAGTTCGGCCGGTGGAGCGGCCCGCTCGCTGCCCGTCGTCGTCGCCACGATCCGCGCGCCGCGGAGGCTCGCAGCGCCGGCGAGGGCAGCGATGAGCCCATCGACGTCCTTGTCGGCCATGGTCGCCGTGAGGAGGACGATGGGCGCCTCGGCGCCGCGGTCGCCGGCCCGGCCGAGTGCCGATCGGTCGTCGGCTGCGCCGCGCAGGTACGGGCGGAGGTCGTCGAGGGCCCGGGCGAGAGCTGCCGCGCCGGCTGGGTTGTGGGCTCCGTCGAGGAGGACGTCGATGGGGCCCCGGCGCCCCTCGACGACGAGGAGTTCGAGGCGACCCGGCCAGCGGGCCGCCGCGTAACCGGCCCGGCGTGCCGCCCCATCGACCCGGGCGATCCCGGCCAACTCGAGGGCATCGAGGACGGCGTCGGCGACGGCAGCGTTGGCCGCCTGATGGCGCCCGCGCAGCCCGACCCGGGTCGGTCCGACCCGCCCGAGCGCCACCTCGAGGCCGTCGCGATCCCAGCCGAGGATCGGCGGCGGCCCGACGATGGTGAGCGGGACGCCGACCCGCGCCGCCCGCCGCCGAATGACCGCGAGGGCCGCCCCGCTCGCCCCGGTGACGGCGACGTCGCCGCGCTCGATGATGGCCGCCTTCTCTCGGGCGATGGCCTCGACGGTCGGGCCGAGGCGATCGGTGTGGTCGAGGTCGACGTTGGTGACCACGGCCACGCCGCCGTCCCAGGCGTGGGTCGCGTCGAGCCGCCCGCCGATCCCGACCTCGACGAGGGCGACGTCGACCTCGGCCTCGGCGAGGTAGCGAAAGATCATCGCCGTCAGGAGCTCGAACTCCGTCGGCGGCCCGGAGCGGCGCGCCACCCGCTCGGCCAGGGGGACGACCTCGGCGACGAGCCGGACGAAGGCGTCGGGCTCGATGGGTCGGCCGTCGACGACGATCCGCTCGCGGTACGAGACGAGGTGTGGCTTCGGGGTCTCGCCGACCCGATAGCCGGCCGCTCGGAGGGCGGCCGAGCAGAGGGCGATGACGCTCCCCTTGCCGTTCGTGCCGGCGACGAGGGCACCCCGGAGGCTCCGCTCGGGGTGGCCGAGGGCGCCCAGGAGGGCCCGGATCCGGGTCAGCCCGAGACGCATCCCGAATCGACCTCGCGCCTCGAGGACCCGGACGGCCTCCCGAACCGCGACCGATTCCTCGGCGGCCGGCCGGAGCGCTGGATGGAGGGTGGCGGTCACTCGCGGGTCAGCTCGTCCTCGTAGAAGACGCACTGATTGAAGCGGGCCGTCAGGCAGACGTCGTTCACGTACCCTTGCTCGAGGTGGACTCCGCCGCGGAGCTGGCAGCGCGAGGTATTGTCGTCGTGCCGGATGAGGGCCTTCAACAGGTGCGGAGCCTGGATCGGGATCGCGCCCCGGGCGTTGGTGACGTAGAAGTGGGGGCAGACGTTCCGGCGCAGGTTCGGCAAGCCGAAGGTCCGTCGGTCGACGGGCGGCAAACGGCGGACGGCCTCGCGCGTCCCGACGGCCGGGACGACACGCGCGATCGGCCCGCCCCCGGATGCCATCCGGGTCGGCGGGATCGGCCGGCCGGTTCGTGGATCGCGTGCCTGCACTCCCGTCCCTCGAACGGTACTTTCGTCGGCCCCCGGAGGGCCAACGGGGTCAGGGTACTACGCCGCAGCAGATTGCGGTGTCAAGGTGGCGACGACAGCGAGGCTCGGTCGGGCCCCGCCCCGGCTCGACGGCACGAGCGGCCGTGCGATACTCGTCGGCGATGGCGATGCGACGCGGCGTCCGCCCGCCCCACGTTCGACCCCGGCCACCCTCGACGGGACGGCCCAGGCCGAGCTCGGTCCGACCCCGGCGCCCGACGAGCGTCCGGGTCTTGCCCCAGCGACGGCGCGCCGCCTCGGGCCGCCTGCCCATCGTCGCCCGGCTCCTCCTCGCCCTCGCCGTCGTCGTCCTCGTCGGCGCCGCCCTCTACGCCGCGGCGGGTGGCCTCTCGCGGGCCGTCGCGAGCCTCGGCGGGACCATCGGCGCCGTCGTCGACCGCCTGACCGCGACGCCGACGCCGGCGTCGAGCGCCCCGGTCGCCCTCGACACCCCGCTTCTCGAGGCGCCCCCGGAGCCGTACACGAACCGCTCGACGGTGGACCTGAGCGGCACGATCCCGCCCGCCTTCGTCGGTCGACCCGGGTACTCGATCCGGATCTACGTCGCCGTGCCGGATCGGTCGCCGGCCCTGGTCCGGGAGCTGGAGGTCGGCGCCACGGCGAGCTTTCGGGTCGGCGGCCTCGCCCTCGCCCCCGGACGAAACGACTTCAGCGCGACCCTCGTCGGCCCAGGCGGGACCGAAAGCGACCCCTCGCCGGTCGTCACCATCATCCTCGATACCGATCCGCCGAAGGTGACGATCAGCAGCCCGAAGAACGGGGCCGTCGTGAACCGAGATCGGGTCGAGATCACCGGCAAGACCCAGGGTCGGAGCACCGTCGTCGCCCGCAACGAGGCGAACGGCGCGACGGCGTCGGCGACGGCCGGCAACGACGGGGCGTTCTCGATCACCCTCCCGCTCGCCCCCGGGACGAACGGGATCACCGTCACCGCAACCGACCCGGCCGGGAACAGCGCCTCGAGTGTTCTCAGCGTTCGCCGGGGCTCGGGCCAACTGGCGACGGTCTTGACCGCGAACCAGTACCGCTTCCGGCAGGCGGAGCTGCCGGCGGACCTCGTCCTCGAGCTCGCCGTCACGGACCCGGACGGCCGGCCCCTGGTCGGTGCCGCCGTCCTCTTCACGGTCAGCATCCCGGGCATCTCGCCGATCACGAGGGAGACGGTCACCGGCGGCGACGGGACCGCCCGCTTCCAGACGGTCATCCCGAAATCGGCCACGACCGGCACGGGCCCGGTGGCGGTCCTGGTGACGAGCGACGCCTACGGGAGCGTCACCGATCGGACGGCGATCACGATCACGAAGTAGGGACGGGACTCGCTCGGGCGAGCCGTCGGTGGGGCACCCTCCGGGCCTGGACACGGCGCGGCCGTGCAGCTACGATCCAGCCATGACCTGGCGCTGCCCTCACTGCGGAACGCCCCAGCCAGAGGCGGCCCGCTGCTGGGTCTGTCGCCGCTCGTCGACCTGCTGCGCGACCTGTCGCTACTTCGGGCGGGCCGTGGTCCCGGGCCTCGGCTTCTGCCTCCTCGACCGGCGACGGACGGCGCGTCGAGGCGACGAGCTGGAGGCCTGCTGGACCGCCCCGCCGGCGCCGACGCTTCGGAGCAGCACCGTCGGCGACAGGGTCACGACCCGAACGAACGTTCCCCCGGGCCGCACCTTCGTGCCGGTCCTGCCGGGGCCCGATCTGGGACACACCGGTCCGGCCACCGGTGCCGGGGATCCGGCACTCGTGGCGGCGGATCGCCCGCTCGACGACTCGCCCGAGACCGGCTTCTGGTCGCCACTCGACGGCGCTCACCCGATCTGATCACGGCGTCGCG
>Ga0272446_1004906_pt1 | contig 15291 bp, 16 predicted proteins | sample YNPCB0061_FD_194587 | JGI IMG/M metagenome (GOLD analysis project Ga0272446, IMG submission 194587) | Hot spring microbial mat communities from Yellowstone National Park, WY, United States - YNP-CB-006-1 | ecosystem: Environmental > Aquatic > Thermal springs > Hot (42-90C) > Sediment | place... | reverse complement strand
GCCGCCGCCGGTGCCCGCGTCGTCACCGCCGCCGCCGCCCACGCCGCCGCCGGTGCCCGCGTCGTCACCGCCGCCGCCCGCCCCACCGCCGATGCCGCCGCCGGTGCCCGCGTCGTCACCGCCGCCGCCGCCCACGCCGCCGCCGCCCGCCCCACCGCCGATGCCGCCGCCGGTGCCGCCTCCCGTCCCGCCGTCTTCGATGGCTGGCGCGTTGGTGCAGCTGCAACCCGACAGGCTGCCCACAGCGAGCAGCAGGACTCCCACCACGAGGGCGTGTGTGCGCATTTGCGGATCTCCCCGAAAGCCGCGGCCACGATTCAGAAATTGTGCCGGGATTGAAGTGCTTGATCAGACTTCATGTCGCATTGCGCTGCACACCTTCGTGCGAGGCAGCTCGCCGCTGCGGGTATGAAACAAGTAGCGGCTACCGCCGGCGGGTAAGGCCTTCCTGGGCGGTGGTGGCGACCAGGACGCCGTCGCGCGTGTACACGCGGCCCAGCACCAACCCGCGGGAGCCGGCGGCGCGCGGGCTCTGCATGACGTGGAGGAGCCACTCGTCGGCGCGGAACGGCGCGTGAAACCACACCGCGTGGTCGAGGCTGGCCACCTGCATGCCCGGCGTCAGCCACGTCACGCCGTGCGGCTTCAGCGCGGTGGTGAGGAAGGCGTAGTCACTCGTGTAGGCCAGCAACGCCTGGTGCACCGACGGCGTGTCGGGCAGCCGGTGCACCGCGCGGAACCAGACGTGGCGCGTGGGCGGCTGCACCGCCGTTGTCAGCGGATCGTCGTCCTCGACGGTACGGGACTCGAAGGGGCGCTCAGCGAAGGCACGCTCACGCAGCACGTCGGGCACCTGGTCGCCGTGGCGCTGCAGGCGCTCGCCGTCGGTGGGCAGCGCCTCGGGGCCGGGCACCTTCGGCATCTCCTCGGCGTGCTCGAAGCCGGGCTCGACCTTCTGGAAGGACGCGGCCAGGTTGAAGATGGCCTCGCCGTGCTGGATGGCGACGACGCGGCGGGTGGTGAAGGACGAGCCGTCGCGGATGCGGTCGACGTCGTAGACAATGGGCGCGCGCACGTCGCCCGGCCGCAGGAAGTAGGCGTGCAGGGAGTGCACCGGGCGCTCCTCCGGCACCGTGCGAATGGCGGCCGTCAGCGCCTGGCCCAGCACCTGCCCGCCGAAGACGACGCCCCAGCCGAGGTCCTCGCTCTGCCCGCGGTAGAGGTTCTCTTCGAGGCGCTCGAGCGCCAACAGGTGCACCAGCTCGTCGAGGATGGAGGCCATCGCGCGGCGTGATTTAGCAGCGGCCCGCCGCCGGCGCTGCCCCGCGCGACGGACGTGCGAGGATGCGCGCGTGCGCCGCGCCGCCTTCGCCGCCCTCGGGCTCCCCTTCGTGGTCGCCGGCGTGGTGGTGCTGGCCGCCGGGCACGCCGCCGTGGCGCTGGTGCCGTCGTCGCTGGGCCTCCTCTTCCTCCTCGCGGGCAGGCTGTCGGGGCGGCGCGCGACGGCCGCGTGGCTTCTGGCGGTGGGGCTGGGCCTCACGTGGACGGCGGTGCGCCTCGCGGTGGTGGCGACGCCCGAAGGCTGGCTGGCCTGCGACGGCGACGCCTGCACGCGCGGCGGGCCGTGGTGGAGCCGCGTGCTGCCCGAGCACGCCAGCCTCGACTCGGGCTTCGTCCTCTCGCGCCTCGGTGGGCTGGTGAGCGCCGACGAGCAGCGCCGCTACGCCGCGGCCTTCGCGGGGCCGATGGCAGCGCTGCCTGCCGTGCCCAACGCGCTGACCTGGTGGAGCACCGGGAGTCACCTGCGCCGCCTCGTCGTCACGCCTGGCGGCACCGACGCGCGCCCCGGCGTCGTCTTCCTCCACGGCTTCGGCGGCCTGTCCTCGGCGTACGTGCGCGTCATCGCCGACGCGCTGCCCGAGGTGGTGGTGGTGGCGCCGGCCCTCGACGTGGGCGCGCGGTGGGACTCGCCCCGCGGCCGCGCCGTGGTGGAGCTCACGCTTGCCACGCTGCCGCCGCGCGTCGACCGCCAGCGCGTGGTGCTGCTCGGCCTGTCGAACGGCGCCATCTTCGGGGCGCGCTACGCCAGGCTCTTCCACGGCGCGGTGCTGGTGTCGGGTGTGGGCGACACCGACGCGCCGGTGCACCTCGTCACGGGGGCCGACGACGCGCGCATCTCCGCGGCGTGGATGCGGCAGGTGGCGCAGGCGCTGCACGACGGCGTCGCCGTGGAGCTCGACGTCGTCGACGGCGCGGACCACGGGCTGCTCCTCACGCACCCGGCGCGCTGGGCCGAGCCGGTGCGGCGGTTGCTCGACGCGCCGGGGCCACGGCGCTAAACCCACGGCCCCATGCGCTCTCTCCTGGTGACGATGGCCGTGGCGGGGCTGCCCGCTCCAATGGACTTCCTCGACGGCGCCGAGCTGGGCGACGCGAACCAGTTCGTCGCCTTCCGCGGCAAGGGCCAGTATGAGGCCTCCGTTGGCGCGGGCGCGTCCGCGACGCAGGTGACGGGCACCTGGGCGATAAAGGACGACGTCGTCGAGGTGAAGGCCACCGGTTGCAAGGGCCCCGCCTGCAAGGATCTGAAGAAGGACTTCACGGCGCAGGTGGACGTGGTGGGCCCGCGCGCGATGGTGGTGAAGTCCACCGCCCCGGCGCCGCTGTTCCAGTCGGGCGCGTATTACTGCCGCTCGATGGGCTGCGAGCAGCGCGTCGGAGTGGCCATCATCTCTCAGCTGCCGCGCCGGGTGATGAACGCCATCGAGGACGCGCTCATCGACCAGAACCGCGGCCGCGACGCGACGGTGGTGTGGATTGCCCCGCGCGCCGCCCAGCCCAGCGACAAGACGCGCATCGAGGTGTGCGGCCGCGACGCCGCCCGCGCGAAGAAGATCGCCGAGCTGCTCGCCGCCGACGTGAAGAAGGCCCTCCCGTGGATTGGCGAGCCCGTCCTCGTCGAGACGCCCGCGAAGGACTGCCTGTGGGACGCGCAGCTCGTCGTGTCCGACGCGGTGCAGCTGCCCCCGAAGAACCCGAAGAAGTAGGCCCGCGTGCGGCCCCGCGCGGTTTCGTGGTACGCGGCGCGGGCGATGCGCGTGTGGATTCTCCTCGCGGCGGTGTCGGTGGCCGCCTGCACCCGGCCGTGCCCCGTCGTGGTGCCCCAGGTGGGCGCCGACGGCGGCGCCGCGCCGTGCGTCACCTCGGCCGACTGCATGCGCCCGTCCGCCACGCTGCTGTGCGGCACCACCGAGGACAAGTTCCGCGACTGCATCGACTGCGTCGACCGCGCCTGCGTGCGCTACGTGCCCGAGGCCTGCCCGTGAGGCGCGCGGGCCTGTTGCTGCTGGCCGTCGTCGCGCTGGCGGGCTGCCGGAAGGACGACGCGCCCACCCGCCTCGAGCGCGCCCGCGCCGCGCTCTTCGAGAAGCGCCCCGAGGACGCGCTGGCCGAGTTCAAGAAGGCGCTCGACCTGCTCGAGCGCGACACCTCGCCCCAGGCCGCCGTGTACCGCGCCCGGGCGCTGCGGGGCGCCGCCGACGTGTACGCCTTCGAGCTGGGCGACGCGCGCCGCGCGGTGGAGGTGTACCGCGAGCTGATCCGCCTGTGCCCCGAGGCGCCCGAGACGCTGGAGGGCCGGGTGCACCTCGCGGAGCTGCTGCGCCACCACTTCCGCGACCTCCGCGGCGCCATCGCCGAGCTGACGGCCGCGCTGGCACGAAACCCGCCCGCGTCCGCGGAGCTGAGCTACCAGGTGGCCGAGATGTACTTCGAGCTGCAGGACTACGAGCAGTGCGAGCTCGAGTCCGCGCGGCTGACGCAGAAGTTCCAGACGAGCGCCTTCGTGCCCGACGCCCTCTTCCTCCGCGCGCAGGCCCTGTCGATGATGGACGGGCGCAAGGCAGAAGCGCAGCGCGTCTTCGGCGAGCTGCTCGAGCGCTTCCCCGACTCGAAGCTGAAGCCCCACGCCCTCTTCGAGCTCGGGCGCCTCAAGGCCGACGCCGGCGAGCCCGAGCGCGCCATCGAGGTGTGGGTGGAGGCCCTGAAGACGCACCCGTCGCCCACGGTGGTGCAGGACGCCATCGCCCGCGTGCGCTCGCGCCTGCGCGCCACCACGCCCAGCAAGGTGGGCGACGCGGTGAGCGCCTTCGACCGCGACACGCAGCCCTTCGTGGGGCACGGCGGCGAGGGCGAGGTGCTGGTGAAGCCGCCGAAGACGTCGGCCGAGGCCGTGGGCGGCACCGCCGAGGAAGCCGAGAAGGAAGCGAAGATGTCCGCCGAGCCGGGCCACCACACGGCGCCGAAGCCCCAGGGCGAGGGCGCGCTGTAGGACGACGCGCCCCCGCGCGAAAGTGTGCTTGCATTCGCCCCATGCACGCTCGCATGGGACTCCTCTTCGCGCTCGCGGTGCTGTCCACGTCGTGCGCCGGCTTCAAGGCCGTCGAGCGCGGCGAGTACCGGCGCGTCTTCGCCGCCGACGTCACCAACCGCACGCCCGACGCCCCGCAGGACGTCATCACCCGCAACGCCTACGAGGAAGAAGTCGCCGCCGGGACGCGCCGGGGCTGGGAGGCGCCGCCGGGCTACGTGGCGCCCCTGCTGTCCGAGTCGCCGAAGATCGGCCTCAAGGTGGGCGACGTGGTCGAGCTGCGGGTGGACGAGTCGACGCCGGTGGACCTGTCCGTCGACGGCAACGCGGTGGACGTCTACTGGAACCCCGAGGTGAAGCGCGACGCGTGGAAGGACGGCAACGACGTCACCGTGCACGAGTCGACGCTGTGGCTGCGCGGCAAGAAGCCCGGCGCCGCCACGCTGCGCTGGACGCAGGGCCAGAAGTCGACCGACGTGCCCGTCACCGTCACGCCGTGACGCGGGTGGCCGCCACCAGGCGGGCCAGCGAGCGGTCGTGCAGCCAGCGGAAGGCGATGAGCGCCACGCACGCGCCGATGCCGGCGAACAACATGTCGCTCTGCGCGTCCCACACGTAGCCCTGCGTGCCGAGGAACTTGTCGCCGCCCTCCGGGTCCATCAGCACGGCGCTCCACCACTCGATGAACTCGTACAGCGCCGCCCAGCCGAGGATGACGTGGACGAGGAGGAAGTTGAGCCACCCGCCCTGCTTCAGCGGCGTCACCCGCAAGAGCACCTCGCGCAGCGTGAACAGCGGGAAGAAGCCGAACGCGAAGTGGCCAATCTTGTCGTAGTTGTTCCGAGAGAAGCCGAAGGCCTCGCGCATCCACTCGCCGAGCGGCGCCTTCGCGTACGTGTAGTAGCCGCCGTACACGAGGATGAGCGCGTGCACGAAGACGCCCACGTACACCACGCGCGAGAAGGGAAAGCGCCGGTACGTCACCGCCAGCGCCACCAGCCCCGCCAGCGCCGGGCCCGTCTCCATGAGCCAGTTCAGCTTGCCTTCCGGCGTGGTGAAGAACGTCGCCAGCAGCACCACCGTCAGCACCGCTCCCAGCGCGAGCGGGAGGCGCGCCCATTCCTTCGTCCCGTGAAGCGGTTGACTCAGATCAGGTAGCACTCAACGTCCTCCCGGTCGGGGGCTTTACTCAGCGATTGCCTTACGTCAAAAGGCGCGGCGCATGCTCCGGTTCAAAGAGGATAGGCGGACGTTGGTGTTCCTGAGCGCCTTCGCGGCGCTGAGCGTCGGCGGGTGGGTCCTGAATCCCCAGCCCTGGTACTTCACCGCGGGCTGGGTGGCGGTGACCTGCCTCAGCTCGTTCATCTGCGCCATCATCGCGCACAACACCGTGCACACGCCGGTCTTCAAGCGGCGGTGGATGAACAAGGTGTTCCAGGTGTGGCTGAGCCTCTCGTACGGCTTCCCGGTGAGCGAGTACGTGCCGGGCCACAACCTGTCGCACCACAAGTTCATGCAGCAGCGCGAAGACGTGATGCGCACCTCGAAGGTGAATTTCCGCTGGAACCTGCTCAACTTCCTCTTCTTCTTCTTCGCGGTGGGGCCGGGCGTCACGGCGGGCAACTACCGGTACAAGAAGCTGATGAAGGAGCGCCTGCCGTCGTGGAACCGGCAGCTGTGGGTCGAGCTCATCGCGGTGTGGGGCGTGAAGGCGGCGCTGGTGCTGCTCGACTGGCGCAAGGCGCTCCTGTTCGTCATCGTGCCGCACCTCTTCGCGGTGTGGGGCATCACCACGGTGAACTTCCTGCAGCACGACGGCACCGACGAGAAGCACGAGGTGAACCACTCCCGGAACTTCGTGGGGAAGGTGTTCAACTTCTTCATGCTGAACAACGGGTACCACGGCATTCACCACATGCACCCGGGCCTGCACTGGAGCCTCACGCCGCAGGCGCACGCCGAGCAGGTGGCGCCCACCATTCACCCGGAGCTGCTGCAGAAGTCGCTGCTCGTCTACATGTTCAAGGCCTTCATCTACCCGGGCAAGCGCGTCACCTTCGACGGCAAGCCGGTGGTGGTGCAGCCCGAGCCGGACAACGACTGGGTGGGCGCGTCGCGCGACGTCGCCCCGGAAGAGCTGGGCGCGGTGGGCAGCGGCGCCTGACTCACCTCGTCACGACGTAGCGGTACACCGGCGTGCGGTAGAGGTCGTTCACCACGCGCGTCTCGTCGGCCGTCCACCCGCGCAGCGCGAACGTCTGCGAGAGCACCACCGCGCCCCGGGGCAGCTCCCGCTGCAGCTTCGGGCCCAGCTTCAGCATCGCGCCCGTCCACAGGTAGCAGACGACGAGGCGCGCCCCCGAGAGGTCCGCGTCGAAGAAGTCGCGCCGGCGCAGCGTGAGGTTGGGGCGCGGGCGCAGCGCCAGGCGCAGGCGGAAGACGGCCCAGGGGACGAAGGAGAGCTCCCACGCGACGACGTGCGCCTTCGGGAAGCGGTCGGCCAGCGCCAGCGCCAGCCCCCCCCACCCGGCGCCCAGCTCGTGCACCTCGCCGCCCAGCGCCGGCGGCGCCAGCGCCAGCAGCGCGTCGCGGACCCGGCGCGAGGTGGGCAGGGGCGAGATGCCCAGGCGCAGCGTCGACCACGCCAGCGAGGTGGCGGCGGTGATGACCGCGAGCAGGAGCGCACCACCCAGCGCATCGAGGGCCGACATGCGGCGGCACTGTCCCTTCCCTGCGGCGGTGGCGCAATGACGCGGGTGCAGTGCCGTCGGAATGGCCGGGGACTTCGTGTTTTGGGCTTTCGCGCCCCGGAGCGCCGCATGATGCTGTATCCGTGGGGAAGCGGTCGGCCGGTGAGCAGGCGGATTACCTCGCGCACCTCGAGCGGGAGCTGGCGCATTTTCGCGAGCTCGCCGAGCAGACGTCGGACTGGCTGTGGGAAGTGGACGCCGAGGGCCGCTACTCGTGGGTCAGCCCGCGGGTCACCGAGCTGCTCGGGTACGAGGTGGACGAGGTGGTGGGTCGCTCGCCCTTCGACTTCATGCCTGCCGACGAGGCGAAGCGCATGGCCGAGGTGTTCCAGCGCATCGTCGAGGACCGGCGCTCGTTCGCCGGCCTGGTGAACGTCAACCGCCACAAGGCCGGCCACGAAGTGGTGCTGGAGACGAGCGGCGTGCCCATCTTCGACGCGCGGGGGCTGTTCCGCGGCTACCGGGGAGTGGACCGCGACGTCACCGCGCGCATCCGCGCCGAGCGCAGCCTGCGGTTGGCGGACGCGGTGGTGCGCAGCGCAGCGGAGGGCATCATCGTCGCGGACATGCACGGGCGCATCACCACCGCCAACCCGGCGTTCCTCACGCTGACCGGCTACACGCTGGACGAGCTGAAGGACCAGCCGCCGGCGATGCTGGTGCGCGCCGACGGCAACACCCGCGAGCACCTCTGGGCGATGCTGGACGGCTCCGCGCGTTGGACGGGCGAAGGCACCTGCCGGCACAAGACGGGCGAGTCCTTCCCGGTGTGGATTACGTTGTCCGGCGTGCACGACGCGGCCGCGCAGGTGTCGGGCTACGTCGCGCTGGTGAGCGACATGACGGAGCGCCGCGCGGCGGAGGCGACCATTCGCTTCCAGGCGACGCACGACATGCTGACGCAGCTGGCGAACCGGGCGGCCTTCCTGCAGGCGCTCAAGAAGCTGGTGGCGCTGGGCGGGCCGGCGGCGGTGTTCTTCCTCGACCTCGACGGCTTCAAGCCGGTGAATGACGAGCACGGGCACGGCGTGGGCGACGAGCTGCTGTGCGCGGTGGCGCGGCGCCTCGAGCGCTGCGTGCGCCAGTCGGACCTGGTGGCGCGCTTCGGCGGCGACGAGTTCACCGTCATGCTGCGCGAGCCCGCGGGCGACCACGTCCCCCTGCGCGTGGCGAAGTCCATCCTCGCGGCCGTGGCCGAGCCGTACCGCATCCAGGGGCGGCAGGTGAAGGTGACGGCCAGCGTGGGCGTGGCGCTGGTGCCCGCCACCGGGCGCACCGTCGACGGCGTCGTCGCCGCGGCGGACAGGGCGATGTACGAGGCGAAGCGCCGCGGTGGAAACACGGTGTGCTTCGCCCCGGGGCGTCGCTCTTCGGCGCGGGCCGGGAAGGCGCAGCGCGCGAGCCGCCCGAGGGCGCGGCGGAGGAACGCCTGAGGCGGCCAGCACGCTGAGCACCGCCGTGGACGGCGCCGCAGCGGCCTCGGAGGGAGCGTGAGGCTGGACGTCACCGCGAGGCCCGGCGGTCACTCCTCGGAGCGCGACGAGGCCGACTCGCGGCGCAGGTGCTCCGCCCTTCCTGCCGCGCGCGTCACGCGACCCGGCAATGGCGGCACGCGCAGCCCTGGCGATTCGCCGCGCGCTCCGGCGGTCGCGGCGCGCACGGTCCGGGCAGCTGGCGACTTCTACTGTCGGTGCTGCTGCTGCGCGCGGATCGCGTCGCGCGTGCGCACGCGGCGTTCGGCAGCTTCGGCGTCGTCGCGGAACCGCGGGTCGAGGCGCGCGGCGGCCGCGAAGGCGTCGCGGGCCATCTCCAGCTCGCCCTTGGCCGTCATCACCACCGCGAGGTCGTACAGCGCCGCGGCGTTGTTGGGCTCCTTCGCCACCAGGTCCCGGAAGTACGCCCACGCGCCGTCGAGGTCACCGTCGATGGCGAGGTCGCAGCCGGGCTCGAGCGCGCCCTCGTCCTCGAGGTCGAAGGACACGGAGCCGACGCTGGGCTTCAGGTCGCGCACGAAGTCATTCACCGCGTCGAAGGCCGCCCGGCGCACGAGGTCGGCGTCGCTGGGCGGCTCGACGTTCACCTTCGGCACGCCAGCGTTGTACCCACCCTGGTACGTCGCCTCGTAGCGCGAGCTGCCATCGAGGTTGCGTACGCGCACCTTCACCGAGGCGCTGGCCCGCGTGTCGGTGCCGCTGTTGCCCTGCGCGGCGACGGTGCCGCGGTTGACGTTGCTGCCGGCGAGCTCGACCTCGATGCGCGCGTCGGCGCCGGCGCAGGGCTCGGCGCAGTTCGTCGACACCGCCAGGAAGACGTTGTCCTGCGCCAGGCGCTGCTCGAGGTGGTGCGCGACGTCCGTCACCAGCGTGGTGCGCATGAGCTCGGCCAGAGGGTCCAGCACCGTCACCACGTCGGGGTCTCCGATGACGGGGACGATGTACACGTGCTGCACCGCGCCGCCGAAGTGCACCGCGGCCGGCACGTCGTAGCGGACGATGATGCGGGGGCCACAGGCGCTGGAGAGGAGCGCGAGGACGGCGAACGGGAGGGCGGTCGTCTTCATGGGGGCTCCGAGCGTCGCACGCCGACGGAGCGGCAGGGCGTGGAATTCACGCCGAGGCCTGGAGGAAGTGGGGGCGTCGGTGACACGACGACAGGCCTCGTGTGGAGAGTTGGGCTGTCCCCACGTCCCGAAGTCTCCACACGTGACCCCGTTGGGTGTTCTCGCCGCGCGCCGAGGGGCGGCTGCTGGTTCGGCCGGGGCCTTGCCCTCGACGCTTCCACCGCTTCCCGGGCTCCCGGCCTCTCAGCGCCGCACGAGCGCCGACGCGGACACGTACGCCGGCGACTTCGCCAGCTTCGCGTCGAACAGCTGGTCCGCCGCGTCGACGAGGTGCTCCGCGTACATCACGTTCTTCCGCAGCCGCGCAGGAATGGCCTCGGTGCCGTGGCGCGCGCCGAGAATCGCCCCGGCGACGCCGGCGGCCACGTCCACCTCGCCGCCGCACTTGAGCACCAACGTCATCGCCTCGCGGAAGTCGGCGGCCTTCAGCACCGCGTACAGCGCCGTCAGCAGCACGGGCGTCACGTGACACGGCACGCCCGAGTCGAAGTCGTAGTGTACCGGCGAGACGCCGACGCGCCGCAGCGCCGACAGGGCGCGCGCGGTGTCCCACGCGAAGGCCCGAGGCAGGTAGTACAGCTCGTCGGCCAGCGCGGGCGACGACGGCGCCGCGGCCTGGGACAGCTGGTCGCAATAGCCCTGCAGGGACAGCGCTTCGCCCGCGAGGCCCAGCTGCACGGCGCGCGCGAAGGCGGCCACGGCGGCGGTGCACAGCGGGTCCTTGTGCGTCATCACCGTCAGCACCTGCGCGTCGTGCGACAGGCGCGTCGGGCTGTCCTCGCCGAAGAGGCCCACCACCACGCCGCGCGACAACGGCGCCGCGTCGCACACGCCCATCGGCGCGCCGGCGCTCATCCACGGCGTGCCGGCCAGCAGCGCCTCGGCGGCCTGCGTCGCCGAGCGCGTCGGCTGGAGAATGGTGCCCTCCTGCCACAGCCACATCAGGTGCTGCGCCGCGACGCGCCCGTCGATGCGCTGCTCGCGCGCCACCGCGTCGGCCACCGCCAACAGCATCTGCGTGTCGTCGGAGAACTGGCCCTTCGGGAAGCCGCCGCGCGGACGGGCCGCGAAGTCCTCCCCGAGGAAGGGCTGGCGCAGCAGCGCGGGCGGCGGCAGCCCACGCAGCGGAAAGCCCAGCGCGTCGCCAATGGCGAAGCCGAGCACGGCGGCGCGGAACCTGTCCTGGAGCTCGGCGAGGCGCAGCGGCATGGAGGCGGCGGCCGAAGGATAGGCGGTCCGGTACGACCGAGGCCACCCGCTTCTGAGTCGTCGTCCACCGCTGGTCATCGGAAGGCCTCGAAGAAAGACCCCGCACCATTCTCCGAAGTGCGCCGCGCGCGCAACCGCTCGCGTCACTTGTGGTACGGCTCGCGGCGCAGGATCGTGAAGGCGCGGTAGACCTGCTCGAGCAGCACCAGTCGCGCCAGCCGGTGCGGCAGCGTCATCGCCGAGAGCGACAGCACCAGCCCCGCCTTCGCCCGCACCGCGTCGGACAGGCCCTCGTCGCCGCCGATGGCGAAGGCGACGTCGCGCCCGGTGTCCGCTTGGCGGCCGAGCCACGCCGCGAAGTCCACGCTGGACAGCGCCTTGCCCCGCTCGTCGAGCGCCACCAGCACGTCGCGCGGCGACAGCTTCGCGAGCAACGCCTGCCCTTCTTCGCCCTTCGCCTTCTCGCCCGAGGCGCGCGACTCGGTCAGCTCGACGAGCGCCACCTTCGCCACGTGACTCAGCCGCTGCGCGTACTCCTCCACGCCGGGCGCGAAGAGGCCCGAGCGGTCCCTGCCCACGGAGAGGACGGTGAGCTTCATGGCCGGTCCCGCGCCGCGGCGGTCAGGCCTTCAGGGCCACGCGGGGCGCGTCGCTCCACAGCCCCTCGAGGTCGTACATCGCGCGGGTGTCGCCGCTGAAGAGGTGCGCGACCACGTCATCGAAGTTGACCAGCACCCAGTCCGGCGACGCCTCCACGCTGGTGGGGCGGATGCCCTGCGGCTTCAGCTCCTCGCGCAGGGCCTCAGAGATGGCGGCCAGCTGCCGGTCCGACTCGCCGGTGGCCAGCACGATGTAGTCGTAGCCCACCGCCGCGCCGCGCCGCCGCGTGTCGATGACGAGGACGTCGTGCGCCTTCTTGTCCTGCGCGATGGCGGCGATGGTGCGCGCCAGCTTCAGGGCCTGCGGGTTCTCCAGGAGCTTCGGGCCGGGCCCCTTCTTCGCCGCGGGGCGCTTCGGGCGCGCCGACGGCCGCTTCGAGGTGCGCACGACGCGGCGCTTGCCGGAGGCCTTCGCGCCCGACTTCGTGGCGCGGGACGCGGGCGACTTCTTCGCGGGCTTCTTCGCCCCGGGCTTGCGGGAGGGCAGCTTCTTCTTCGGGGCGGGCTTCTTCTTCTTCACGGCCATGGGACGGGCCTTCTACAGAGTGGAGCGCGGGCGCACCAGTGGAGTGCGCGCGCGCGGGGCCCGACGGGGTGCGTCCTCCGCAACTGACTGGCACCGCACGCTTTTTCAGCTGGCACGAAAGGTGATCACTCCCGTGGGCATGAAGCTCGCCGCCCTCGTCGCCGCCCTCGTGTTGGTCCCCGTCACCGCGCTGGCCTCGCAGCCGAAGAGCCTCGCCTTCCCGGTGGGCACCACCACCACGGTGGCCATGCCGGCGCCGGTGTCGAAGGTGACGGTGACGGACCCGTCGCTGCTGGAGGTGAAGAAGCAGGGCCGGAAGGTCATCTTCGTGGGCCGCGAGACAGGCCGCACCGAGGTGGTAGTGACGACCGCCGAGGGCGAGCTGACCTTCAGCGTCTACGTTGCGAAGGATAAGTACGCGCTGCCGTACTGAGGCGCCGCGCCGCCGGTCTTTGTGCCCAGCGCGGGCCGTTTCGATATGCGAGCCGCCCGGAGTTCCTTCGAGCGGAGCGCACGATGGCAGCCAAGGCCCTGGCGGCAAATTCCCCCACGTACTTCTTCGAGCCCGGCCAGACCTACTCGGGCCCGCCGCTCTTGACGGCCGACTCGCCGGCGTCGAGGCGCTACGCGAAGCCCACCAACTACCTCGACAAGCCCGACGCCATCGTCATCGGCTCGGGCATCGGCGGCCTGGGCATCGCGTCGCTGCTGGCGCAGAAGAAGGGCATGCGGGTGCTGGTGCTCGAGGCCTCGCCGGTGCCGGGTGGCTGCACGCACTGCCTGGAAGAGGGCGGCTTCGAGTTCAACTCCGGCATCGACTCGGTGGGCGACATGGACCCGCGCGTCGGCCGCGGCCTCAACCGCGAGACGGTGGACCTGGTGACGAAGGGCACCTTCCAGTGGGCGCGCATGCCCGACGCGCACGAAGTCGTCACCTTCGGCGACGAGCGCTTCGAGTGGTACTCGAGCCCCGAGAAGAACATCGAGTGGGTGGAGCGCCTGTTCCCCAACCAGGGCGACGTGCGCGGCTACTACCGGCTCGAGGACAAGGTGGAAAAGGGCTCGACGGGCTGGGGCGTGTCGAAGGTGCTGCCCGACTGGGTGCCCGAGTTCGCCCGCGAGCAGGTGTTCCGCCTCATCGGCAGCGGCTGGCGCGAGTACATGCACAAGCGCGCCTGGGACGTCTTCACGAAAGAGCTCGGCTTCTCGGACAAGCTGGCCGCCGTCTTCTCGTACATGTACGGCAACCACGGGAAGACGCCGCGGGACGTGTCCTTCGGCGTGCACGCCATCACCATGTACCACTACCGCCACGGGGCCTATTACCCGGTGGGCGGGCCGGCGCAGGTGGTGGAGTGCATCGTCCCCATCGTGCAGGCCGCGGGCGGGCAGGTGGCGGTGCGCTCGGGCGTGGCGAAGATTCTCGTCGAGAACGGCAAGACGGCGGGCGTGCAGCTGGAGAGCGGCGAGGAGATTCGCTGCCCGCTCGTCATCAGCGATGCGTCGGCGTACACGACGTTCAACGAGCTGGTCGACCGCGAGGTGGCGGAGAAGTCGGGCTACCTCGAGCTCTTCCAGCGGGTGAACCCCAGCCCCGCGCACATCCACCTGATGCTCGGCTACGACGAGGTGCTCGACCTGCCGAAGCACATCACCTGGGCCATGCCCAGCACCGACGCGGTGGGCAAGTACGACATCGACGCGGCCGACGTCCTCTACAAGTCGAAGGTCGACTTCGGCGCGGCGGGCGTCTACCTGCTGTCGCCGTCGGCGCGCGACCCGGTGTACCAGCAGCGCTACCCCGGCAAGTCCACCGTCATCGCGCTGGCCGAGGCGCCCATGGAGTGGGTGACGCGCGCGCGGCAGGACAAGGCCTTCTGGCACGAGCTCGAGGGCAAGGCGCGCGAGGGCCTCTTGAAGGTGGTGAACCGGTACCTGCCGGGCACGCGCGGCAAGGTGCCGAAGGTGAACGTGGTGAAGCTGCCGGCGGGCTGCAACCCGCGCGCGTGGGGCGGCTGCAGCTACGGCATCGAGGGCTCCGGCCCGCGCTTCGTCGACTTCACGCACCAGCTGCGACACAAGACGAGGATTCCGGGGCTGTACCTCACCGGGCAGGACGCGATGGCCCCAGGCTTCGCGGGCTCCATCGTCTCGGCGCGCGTGGCCTACACCGCGATTACCGGCGACCTCCTCTTCATGATGTGAGGGGCGCCGGCGTCAGCCCTTCACCCGCTCGAGAATCCGGTCAATCAACTTCACGCTGCTGAGGCCTTCGCTCTCGGCGGTGAAGTTGGGCAGCACGCGGTGCCGCAGCACCGGCCGCGCCAGCGCCCGCACGTCGTCCACCGACGCGGCGAAGCGCCCGGACAGCACCGCCCGCGCCTTGGCGCCCACCACGAGGTACTGGCTCGCCCGCGGGCCCGCGCCCCACGCGACGTTCCGCGCCACGAAGTCCAGCGCGCCCGGCTCCTTCGGCCGCGTCGCGCGCGCCAGGTCCACCGCGTACTTCACCACGTGGTCCGGCACCGGCACGCGGCGCACCAGGTCCTGCAGCGAGAGAATCTGCCCCGGCGACAACACGCGCGTCAGCGGCGCGCCGTGGCCCGACGTCGTCTGCTTGACGATCTGCACCTCCTCCTCGGCGCTGGGGTAGCCGACGTCGACGAGGAACATGAAGCGGTCCAGCTGCGCCTCGGGCAGCGGGTAGGTGCCTTCCTGCTCGATGGGGTTCTGTGTGGCGAAGACGAGGAAAGGCGGGTCGAGCGGCCAGGTGCGGCCCGACGCCGTCACCCGGTACTCCTGCATCGCCTGCAGCAGCGCGGCCTGCGTCTTGGGCGGCGTGCGGTTCACCTCGTCGGCCAGCACGATGTTGGCGAACAGCGGGCCCTTCATGAAGCGCAGCTCGCGCCGCCCGGTGGCCCGGTCCTCCTCGAGGATGTCGGTGCCCGTGATGTCCGACGGCATCAGGTCCGGGGTGAACTGGATGCGGTTGAACGACAGGTTCAACACCTCGGCCAGGGTGCTGATGAGCAGCGTCTTGGCCAGGCCCGGCACGCCCACGAAGAGGCAGTGGCCCCGCGAGAAGAGCGAGATGAGGAGGTGGTCGACCACCTCGCGCTGCCCCACCACCCGCTTCTCGATTTCCCGCAGCACCGCCG
>Ga0272446_1004905_pt1 | contig 15298 bp, 13 predicted proteins | sample YNPCB0061_FD_194587 | JGI IMG/M metagenome (GOLD analysis project Ga0272446, IMG submission 194587) | Hot spring microbial mat communities from Yellowstone National Park, WY, United States - YNP-CB-006-1 | ecosystem: Environmental > Aquatic > Thermal springs > Hot (42-90C) > Sediment | place... | reverse complement strand
AAAGCACTTGACATTCGCCTCCGTATAGATGCCCAACAGGATGGCGACATCCTGGACATTGGGCAGCCGTCTGTAGTGGATATCGACGGTCAGCCGATCTCCAATTTTCCAGATTTCTGCGCATTCGTCGGCATCCGTCAACAACTGAACCCGTTCCAGAGCGGCTTCGAAGGTGCCGAGCCGCTCCCCCTGACGGATTTCCGAGGGTTCATGGGCCATTGCTGCGGAAGACGCCTCCGCCGCCCGCCGTTCCGTTCGTTGCCGCATGAGCTCGTGGTAATAGTGGACGGCATTTTCAGGATCCCCTCGATAGACGATCGCTCCTTCTTCCAAAACGATCACTTCGTCACACAGGCTTCGAACTTGCTCGAGATCGTGGGAAGTGAGCACAAGCGTTTTTCCGGCTCTGCGAAACTCCTTCAGCTGATCGATGCATTTCGTCTGAAAGCGGTGATCTCCGACGGCCAGCACTTCGTCGATGACGAGGATGTCATGGTTCATCCGGATGGCCGATGCAAAGGCCAGTCGAAGATACATCCCGCTCGAATAGGTGCGGACGGGCTGATCGATGAATGGCTCGAGCTCCGCAAAAGCGACGATGTCCTCCTGGAGGGCTTCCACTTGTTTTCTGCGGAGACCGGAGAGAATGCCGGCAGTCATCAGGTTTTCCCTGCCGCTCAATTCCGGTTGAAAACCGCCCCCCAGCTCGAGAAGACTTCCGACACCGGCCATGCACCGAATGCTTCCCGTCGTCGGTCTGCCCAAACCACACAGCAGCCGAAGCAGGGTGCTTTTTCCAGCGCCGTTGTGGCCAATGATCCCGATGGAGCATCCCCGCTGAATGCGAAAACTTACATCTTTCAGCGCCCAGAACCATTCTTCTCGCACAGGTTTGGACAGAAAGCGCCGTGTCAGCAGTTCCTTAATGGTCTGATAGCGATCGGGGTGGCGCCGGAACCGCTTCGAGACGCGGTCGGCCACCAGAATATCCTTCATGCCGGTATTCTCGATGTTAAAGCAAATCGATCATGTCGGGAAGCCGTCTCCGATAGAAACGATGTGCGGCCCACAGCAGCAGCATACTGAAGGCGGCTACAGCCGCCAGGTCAATATAGGGCGGTGGACATCCCCAGTAAAGGATCGATCGGTAGCTATCGATCAGAACCGCCATCGGATTCAAATGAAACACCCATTGGTAGTTACGATCCAAGTTCTTGACAGTGTAGAACACGGGGGTCAGATAAAACAAGAGCATTAAGGCAACGCTGACGATGTATTGGACATCCCGATAGAACACGTTGTAGGTCGCGACGATCAGCGAAAGTCCGACGACCAGCATGGCTTGAATAGACAACATCACCGGTAGCGTTACGATCACGGGAGTGAAAGGGCGATCATAGACGAGCAGGATGAGCAGCAGGATCGGCAAAAATAGGAGGAACAGCATGAGGTTTACGAGAACATCGACCACCACCAAGATCATGGGATTGAAACTCGGGATGCGCATCAGATCACGGTTTCCGATGAACAGAACCCCTGCAGAGCCTAAACAGGAACCGAACCAGTTCCAAGGAAGAAGGGCCGTAAAAACGAAGGCTGGGTATCCCTCGATTTGAAGCGGAAGCACTTTGCCGAACACGAAGACCAGAACGAGCAGTTGACTGAAGGGCACCAGGAGCGACCACAGCACACCGAGATGGGATCCCCTGTAGCGGAGCAGGAAATTGCGCCTGCTGAGGTGCAGGATCAGATCGAAGGAGTAAAGAAGTTTGGACCAGTCCGGAAGCAGCGAATGGAAAGAACCTCGCTCGGATGGGTCGGAAAAGGAAGGGCGGTTCATTCCCTATGTCCGATCGTCAGGCGATGGATGCCGCTGGGGGAGGGGTCGGGGTTGAGGGGAAAGAGCCGACGTTTCAACCGTTTGAAAACCGCAATCTGTCTTTCTTCAAACAAGGAGCAAACGAATTGATGGTAGCTCAACCATTCCAGGGGGTTCATCAGAATAGCGGCCAGAAAAAGCATCCGGGCCCTTTTCCGCTGATTGCGGTCGAGGCAGGCGATCCCCGCATCGTAGTAACCACAGCCGAGCACTTTTCGGTTGACGAGAAATCCCCTTTCCCGACCATACCGACGGGTCAGCGCCTTCATGCCGTAGAGAACGACGTCGGGATCGTTGCTCATTCGACCGTCGTGAACGTGGTAACGGACAAGGGGATGCGGGATGCAGGCGAAGGCGAAATATCGAGCGATCCGCAAATAGAGATCGTGGTCGACGCCATAGACGATCGAGCCGTCGAAGAGGCCCACCCGTTCGATGCAGGCGCGGCGAACCATCAGCGTCGAAGGGGTTCCGATCACGTTGTGCCGAAGAAGTTCCCGAAAGATGGTTCCGGATATCGAAGGGATTTTGGTGTAGAGAATGGTTTCATCCGTGATGTCGACGACATGAAAACCCGTATAAATCCCTCCGACAGAAGGCGACTCGTTGGACAGAACGGATACCTGCTTTTCCAGCTTTTCGGCAAGCCACTCGTCGTCGTCATCCAGAAAGGCCAGGTATTCCCCTCTTGCATACAACACCCCGGTGTTTCGAGCTGCAGCCTCCCCCCGATTTCGATCGTGCCGAAGCAGCCGAATCCGGCTGTCTCCGAATCCTTCGACGATTCGCGCAACATCGATCGCTGATGCATCGTCGACAACCAGGATTTCGAAGTCACGAAATGTCTGTTTCAGGACGCTTCGGATGGCGTTCCGAAGAAATGCGGATCGGTTGTAGGTCGGTATGATGACGCTGACCAGGGGCATGGCGCTTCCATTCTACATTATCCATTCGGATCATCCACTCGGTCCTTGCATCTTGAACCATACCAGAGAATCTGACGGCAAATTCCCCGGATCACACTCACCTCGCCTGCCCGAAGCTGATATCGGTTGAAAAACCGGCGGATCTTGTTCATCCAATAATCCGGATTTTCAGGATTGATGTAATGGATTCGGACGAGAACATCGCGAAGCTGATCGTACATGCCGTCGAGCTCGTGGCGCGTCGCCAATCGGGGCACCGGGGTCGTGGTTTCCATCCGATGGGCCTCGTGCAGCTCGTAGCAGAGGACCATCACCGCCTGGGCGAGATTCAGCGAGGAGAAATCGGCCGTTGGAATGGTGACCAAATCGTGGCACAGACGAAGCTCCTCGTTCAACAGGCCGCGGTCCTCGGAACCGAACAGGAGGGCGATCCGATTCTTTCGGGAAATGGGCACAAGCTTCTGGGCGAGCGTTTTGGGAGTGAGCACGTTGCAACGTTCCCCACCCAGGCGGGCGGTCGTTCCGACAACGAAGGAAAACGAAGAGAGCGCCTCGGAAAGCCTGAAATGAACTGCGGCCCGATCGACAATATCCCGGGCCACATGGGTGGCCATCCGATCGATACGCTCTCTATCGAAGTTTTCCGGGGATACGACGATGAGCGTTTCGATCCCCATATTCTTCATGGCTCGTGCCGCAGCCCCGATGTTTTCCGGAAATCGGGGCCTTACGAGCACGATCGCCACGTGTTCAAGATCGATGCGATCTCCGGAAGGAGGCATCACCCAACGATTTCAAGCCGGTTGAAAAAATAGGAGATTTCGAAGGCTGCAGTCTCCGGGGCATCGGAGCCGTGAACGACGTTCTTCTCGATATCTGTGGCAAAATCCCGCCGAATGGTGCCTTCTTCGGCTTTTCGAAAATCGGTGGCACCCATCAGGGCGCGGTATTTCTGGATGACGTCTTCTCCTTCGAGAACCATGACGACAACCGGCCCAGATGACATGAAATCGGTGAGACTCTGGAAAAAAGGGCGCTCCCTGTGAACGGCATAGAATCCTTCGGCCTGCGCCTTACTCAGGTGGAGCATTTTCATCGCCACGATCCGGATGCCATGGGATTCGAGGCGTTTGATCACTTCTCCGATGAGACCGCGCCGGACGCCGTCCGGTTTGATGATGGAAAGCGTTTGCTGCATATCATTTCCTTTCGATGATCGTTGGATAAAGATTCGTGCAATCCCTGCAACAACCCTTTCTTTTACCAGGCTTCGAAAGGAAAGGCACTAAAATTTTTTCAGCTCGTCTTCATCGAAAGGAATCAATTCTTCCGGATGGACTTCGTGTTTGGATCCAATGGGAGCTACAGCCTTCGACCGGGTCTTAGCGGAAGACACCGGCAACATGGGTTTGCGTAGGGAACGATTTTTCGGGGCAGACACCCGAGATGGCGTGACACCTGAAGCCGAGAGGGAATCCGTACCGGTTTTGTCTCCAAGGATCAACCGCAATAACTCCTGAACCATGGCCTTCATGTGCTCCGCCTGGGCGGACAATTCTTCGCTGGCGCTGGCGGTTTCTTCGGCAGTGGCCGCCGTGTTCTGAATCACCTTGTCCATCTCGGACACCGAGGCATTCACCTGCCCGATCCCCTGGGCCTGCTCCTTCGATGCCTCCGCAATCTCACCGATCAGCTCCGATACCTTTGCCGTACTGCCTGCAACCTCGGAAAACGCGGCATTGGTTTTCGAAACGATGGCGGAGCCATTCTTCACTTTTTTCACCGTTTCTTCGATGAGTTCGGCCGTGGATTTTGCCGCCTGTGCAGCCCGCATGGCCAGGTTGCGCACTTCGTCAGCCACAACGGCGAATCCGGCACCGGCTTCACCGGCCCGCGCCGCTTCGACGGCCGCATTCAGGGCCAGCAGATTGGTCTGAAAGGCAATTTCATCGATGGTCTTGATGATCTTGGATGTCTCTTCGCTGGCATGCGAAATCTCCTGCATCGAATCGATCAAGGCGTGCATGGCATCGTTGGCTTCCTGCACGATGGATCGCGTCTTTTCCATCAGGACGTTGGCCTGCTGGGCATTGTTGGCGTTCTGATTCGTCATGGCCGACATCTCTTCAAGAGATGCCGATGCTTCTTCGATGGATGCCGCTTGCTCACTAGCCCCTTGGGCGAGCGTCTGGCTTGCCGAAGAAACCTGGCTTGAAGCCGAGGTCACTTCTTCGGTCGCATCACCCAATCCGACAGAAAGACGTTTCAGGTCTCGGCTGATGCGGGAGGTGACAAGCCAGCCCAAGATCAGCGAAGCTCCAAGGACAAGGATCATGATAGCGATCTGCCAATAGAGGAATTTCAGGTTCTGCCGATTCAATAAAGTCACGGATTCCTGCAATTCATCCAGGTAGGTGCCTGCACCGATCACCCAGTCCCACGGTTCGTAATAGGTGACTGCCGCCACTTTCATGCGGGCCATCGTTTCTCCCTGGTTTTTCCAGGGATAATAGACATAATTGCATTGCCCGTTCTTCGCCGCCATTCCTTTTTCCACGATATCTTGAACAAAGAGGCGGCCTTCGCTGTCTTTGGCATCCCAGATATTTTCTCCGTCACGCTTTCCCTTGTAGGAAATGATATATTTTCCCCTCTGATCGCCGGTTCCGCCGACGACGTACACATAACCGGTCTTGCCGACGGGGATGTTGTAGATGCTCTCCCGGAGTTCCTTGACGGATTCCAAGGGAATGCCGACATAGAGCATGCCGATGACGCCCTTTCCGTCGGTATCGAAGATCGGCTCATAGGTCGTGATATACCAGGCGTTGACCACAAAGGCCCTTCCGGTGTAGGTTTTGCCGCTCAGGACGGTCGATACGACCGGGTTGGGGGTTCCATCTGGATTTTTGATCGGAATGAAGGTGCCGATCGCCCGACGGCCGTCCGTCCCCAACACGTTGGTTGCCACCCGCAACATGTCCCCTTCCGGATTCATGCGCTGAAAAATGGTGCATGTTCCGCCGACCAGTTTCTTGACGGCATCCACAACAGGCACTTCGCTTGTCGGGGCGCTTTCCTGTCCAAGCCAGGTATCACCTGCCAGCATTTTGGGTAGGCCGACCTCCTTGGATTCCTTGGTAAACTGGTTGACGGCTTTCCAAGAGACGGTTTCACTCGACAGTTTCGGCTTGCCGACACGGAGCAGTTGATCCCTGGCAAACGACAGATCTCCCTGTAGCTTGATGCGCAGCAGCTGATCCTGGGTGCGCACCATGTTGTAGACACCTTCGGCAATCCGGGCGGCACCTTCACGCGCCTGCTGCCCCAGTTGCTCCTCGATGATGCTTTGTGTTTGGCGGTTTCCGAAAAGGAGAAGGCCCAGGACGACGATTGACAGGACAATGACCCCGCCCATGCTGAGCAGCAATTGTTTCATTTTTAGGGTAAGCGTTGTCTTCATTCGAAATGTCTCCTTTGCATTTTTAGGGTAGAATTCACCTTTACCCTGTAAGACAACAAGAAAGATTTGCTTCAAACATCCTTCATGATTGACAAAATAATATCAATAATGTTAGACAATTTGCAAACTTCTGTTTTTTTTATACCACTTCCTTCGAGAGATCAAGAAAAGAATACGGAATCACGCGTGATCGTATCGGTCAATCATTCAACGTGCTGATCCGCTTTTCCGCTTGAAAAGGAGGCCTTTCTTCCTTAATATCCCGTTTCATCATGTATCCGTCCATCTCCTGTACCGTGGCGTTCATCGCATGACATATGATCACCGGATTTGAGAAAATCGTCGAAGAGCGGATCCTTGCGGCGCAACGCAACGGGGAATTCGACCATCTTCCCGGAAAAGGGAAACCGCTCGAATTCGAAGAAGACGGCCATATTCCGGAAGACTTGAGGCTCGCGCATAAAATCCTCAAGAATGCCGATTGCCTTCCGCCCGAACTTTCTTTAAAGCAAGAAATCCGCCAAACGCAGGAGCTTCTTTCAGGCATGCAGGATACCCAGGAGAAATACCGCGTCTTGAAAAAACTCAACTTCATGATTTTGAAACTCAATGCCATGCGGCAGAAGTCGATCCACCTGGAAATGCCTCAACAATACGCCGAACTCTTGCTCGAACGAATGACAGGTTCCCAACACAGGAAAACGCTCTCATGAAATCCGCTTCTTCCTCCTCCCCCTCGAACGTGCAATCGGAAACCCATCTCAAAAGTGTGCTGATGGCCTACGGCATTCTGATCCTGCACTTAATCCTGATTGCGGGGCTGGGGCTTCTCGTGCTCTTCTTCCGGGGGTTCATCGAATACATGATCTGGGTCTTCCTCGGTGGATCGACGGCACTGGCCATTTCGGCTTATCGTTTCTACAGGCGCATGAAACAGGAAGGAAAGACCTTGAAAGAAATGCTGTCCATGCCCATGTTCCGCAATCGTGCCGTAGAGATCAGTCTGCTGGGAGGGATGGCCTCTCTCAAACTGGGGAAACCCGAAGCGTTTCAACCTTCTCACGCCATCGAATCGTCGGTGATCGACATCGGTCACCAACTCGAAGACCCCGTGACGAGTCGGGTCAAGGAGCTTTCGGAGCTGGCAAGACTTCTCGAAAATGAATTGATCACCCTGGATGAATTCAACCAAATCAAAGGGGAATTGTTTCGCTTTCGTGGATAAGGGCTTGAAGACGTTGAACCATGTCCTTGACGGGATGACTGATCGCTGAATTCACCAGGAGCGAACCGCAGATGCAACCGTTGACGATCGCCTTGTTGTCGGGAGGGATGTCTTCCGAACGAGAGGTCTCCCTCAAGAGTGGGGACCAAGTCTATGAAGCCCTCGATCAAGGGAAATATACCGTTCTGCGCTACGATCCCAAGACCGATCTTCTGAAATTGGTGACGGATGCACCGAAGATCGATTTTGCCTTGATCATTCTGCACGGGCCCTACGGCGAAGACGGCACCGTCCAAGGATTGCTCGATTGCCTGGGGATCCCCTATCAGGGGTCAGGGGTTTTGGGAAGTGCGATCGCCATGGACAAGGTGGCGTCCAAACGCCTCTATGAGAAGGCCGGCATTCCGACGCCACCGTATCTGGTTCTCGATGGCCGATGGGATCCATCTTTCGAAACCATCGTCTCCAGGATCGGCTTTCCTCTCGTGGTGAAACCGGCAAGAGGTGGATCGAGCATCGGCATGAGCATCGTTCGGGAGCCGGGCGCACTGCCTGAGGCGATCGAAAAGGCGAGATTCTTTGGCCCGGATGTGTTGATCGAAGCCTATATCCAGGGGACGGAATTGACGGTTGCCGTTATCGGCAATCAGGAATTGGAAGCGCTTCCGGTCATCGAAATCATTCCGGACAACCGATTTGCCTTCTTTGACTATGAGGCCAAATACACGCCCGGCGCCAGCAATGAAATCTGCCCGGCCAGAATCGATGAATCGATCCGGGAAAAAGCCCAGCAATTGGCCATGGCGGCCCATCGCGCCCTGTTCTGTGAAGGCTGCAGCCGGACGGATATGATTCTCTCCGGCGGAAACCTCCATGTCCTTGAAACCAACACCATTCCGGGCATGACCCGAACCAGTCTGCTCCCCCTTGCCGCCCGAACAGCCGGTATCTCCTTCAGCGCGTTGATGGATCGGTTGATCGAGCTCGGATTGGATAGACACCGCAGGCGTCATTCAACCGGCAGCCTGTAAGCCTGCAAGTAGATCAAACGTTCAGCCTTGAACCCGTAACCTGAATCAGGAGCCCAATCCTATGAACATCCTCGTTATCGGTGGTGGTGGAAGAGAACATGCCTTGGTATGGAAGCTCGCTCAAAGCCCGAAAGTGAGCCGAATCTATTGTGCACCGGGAAATGCAGGAATTGCCGAACTGGCGACCTGCGTTTCGATCGATGCCGAGGATATCGAAGCGCTGTTGACATTCGCCAAGGAAAACGCCATCGATTTGACGGTGGTCGGCCCGGAAGGCCCCCTTGCCAAAGGAATCGTCGATCTGTTCGAAAAGAACGGTCTTCGGATTTTCGGCGCTTCCAAGAAAGCGGCCGAGATCGAGTCCAGCAAGTCCTTCGCCAAGAGCCTGATGAAAAAATACGGCATTCCGACTGCGGAAGGCAGATCGTTCATGTCCTATGAAAAAGCGGCGGCCTATTTGCGCAAGCAGTCCGCCCCGGTGGTGGTCAAGGCCGATGGTCTTGCTGCCGGAAAAGGGGTGTTGGTATGCAAGACGATCGAGGAAGCCCTCGATGGATTGAAACGGATCATGGTGGACAAGGTGTTCGGAGATGCCGGGAAAAAAGTCGTCATCGAAGAATGCCTCAAGGGAGAGGAAGCCTCCTTTCTCGCCTTCACGGACGGAGAAACCGTTCTTCCGCTTCCTTCCTCCCAGGATCACAAGCGGGTCTTCGACAATGACGAAGGACCGAACACCGGAGGCATGGGCGCCTATTCGCCGGCACCCATCATCGACCATGCGCTTCAGGAAGTCATCATGAGCCAGGTGATGATCCCGACCGTACGGGCCATGGCTGCTGAGGGCAGGCCCTACAAGGGCGTGCTGTATGCCGGGCTCATGATTCACCACGATCGGGTGAATGTCCTCGAATTCAACGCCCGGTTCGGGGATCCGGAAACCCAGCCGCTTCTGATGCGCCTGAAAGGTGATCTGGTGCCGATCATGGAGGCCACCATCGACGGAACCCTGAAGCACCACAAGCTCGAGATCGACGAACGACCGGCCGTCTGTGTGGTGATGGCATCGGAAGGCTATCCAGGAAATTATCCGAAGGGGCTTCCCATCAGCGGTTTGGACAAGGTTCGTCGTATGAAGAACGTGGTCGTTTTTCATGCCGGGACTGCCCTACAAAACGATGCCGTTGTCACGAGCGGAGGACGGGTTCTCGGCGTGACGGCCTTGGGCAGCGGCATCCAAGATGCCGTTTCTCTGGCCTACAAGGCGGTATCGGCCATTACCTGGAAGGGGGCACATTTTCGAAAAGACATTGCCAAACGCGCCCTGAACCGCATCAAGGCCCCGGCGAAGGTCGGAATCGTCATGGGAAGCGATTCGGATTTGTCGGTCATGGAGGAAGCGGCGGTCATCCTGAGAAAATTCGGGGTCAGCTTCGAGATGACGATCGCCTCCGCCCACAGAAGCCCGGCACGGGCGGCAACCTTCGCATCCGAGGCTGCAAGGCACGGCATGAAGGTGATCATCGCAGGCGCCGGCCATGCCGCCCATTTGGCCGGTGTTCTTGCGGCCCACACCACGCTTCCGGTCATCGCCGTTCCCATCGATTCTTCGGCGCTGCAGGGCTTGGACGCCCTGCTGTCCACGGTTCAAATGCCGCCTGGTATCCCTGTGGCCTGTATGGCCATTGGAAAATCGGGGGCTCGAAACGCCGGAATTCTCGCCGTCCAGATTCTCGCGCTTTCCGATATTCGACTGGCCTCCATGCTGGAGAAATTCAAGGAAGAGATGGCGCTTCAGGTGGAGGAAAAGGCGAGAAAGCTCTGTACCTGTGCCTGAGATTCGGCTCATCGATCCGCTGAGGCCCGATCCGGACGTCATTCGACATGCGGGCAGGATGTTGCGATCGGGAAGCGTCGTCTGTTTTCCAACCTCCGGCCTGTACGGACTTGGAGCTGTATGGAACGATGAAGCCGCCGTCCGACGCATTTACGCCATCAAAGGAAGGGATCGCCTCAAACCGATCCTGATCCTCGTCCGTCAACGCAGCGATCTCTCCGATCTGGTCGTCGAAATCCCGGATGTGGCCATCCGCCTCATGGACCGGTTTTGGCCCGGGAGGCTGACCCTCGTCTTTGCTGCGGCAAGCGGCGTTCCGGAAATCCTGACAGCCGCAAGCGGCAAGATCGGCATCCGACTCCCGGCCCATCGGGTGGCGCAGGCTCTGATTGAGGAAACGGGTGCTCCGATCACCGGAACCAGCGCCAATGTCTCCGGGGAGCTCGGGTGCAGCGCCATTGCCGAATTGGCTGCCGACGTTCGAATGGCCGTGGATCTCGTGCTCGATGCCGGTATCCTTGCCGGAGGAGCTGGATCGACGGTGGTGGACGTAACGACAGATCCCATTCGGGTGTTGCGCTGGGGGGCCGTATCGATGAACGAATTTCAGGAAGTGGTCGAACGATGGCAAGGACAGTGAACAAGCATTCCGGTCGGATTCTACGGTTTTTAGTGGTTTTCTTATGGATCGGCCTATGGGTTTGCCCGCTTGGGTGGACGGCAGAAAGACTCCGCATCGGGGTGCTGCCTGTCGTCGACACCTTGCCGCTCTGGGTGGCGAAGGAGCTGGGGCTGTTTGAGGCAAACGGTCTCGATGTCGAGCTGATGAGCTTCGACAGCGCCCTTGAAAGGGATGCGGCGCTTCAGGCCGGAAAACTGGAAGGGTATTTCGGCGACCTGTTGAACACCGTTTTGCTCATCCGCTCCGGTCAACCGATCCGGATCGTGACGGTGGCCTATCATACGGATGTGGACCGTCGGATGTTCGGTCTGGCCCTGGCTCCTGGCTCCGACATCGATCGGCCTGAGCATCTTGTCCAACGGACGATCGGCATTTCCCGTGCGACGGTCATCGAATTCCTGCTGGACCGGATGCTCACGGCTGCCGGTGTTCCAAAGGGGCGCATCGAAAAGCAGGACATCAAGAAAATCCCGATTCGAATGCAGCTGCTGCTTTCCGGACAGATCGCCGCAGCCCTCCTGCCTGAACCCCTGCTGAGCCTTGCCGAGTCGAGGGGTGCCCGGGTGCTTCTGGACGACCGACGGCTCGATCTGACCGAAACCGTGATCGCCCTCAAAACGAACTGGATCGAGACCGATCCCGGTCGGCTTGCCCGGTTCCGAACCGCTTATGCGAAGTCGGTTGAAACGATCCGGCAAGAACCCGAAGCCATGATCGACATTCTGATTCGTCGATGCAGGCTTCCAAGCGAACAATCTGCAGCCTTTCGACCTCCTGCCTTTCCTGCTTCGGAACTTCCCTCATCCCGAGATATCGATCTTGTCCAGAAATGGCTCATCGAAAACCGAATGCTCGATACGCCTCTGAACGAACGTGATCTTGTCTTTGCACAATGAATACACATGGCGAGGGATGCCGCTCACGAGGATGAAAATGGCCGCCTGTCATTTGTCACTCGTTACTGGTCACCCGTTACTTATTTTCACGATACATGGTCAAGGCGAAAGCGCCACCCCAGGGGATGATCATCGGCCCGAACATGCTGCCTGCCGCTTACCGCCCACTGCCGACTGTTTTCACGATCCCTTCATGAATAGGGCAGGGCGATGATCGTTGTGGAGGGCGTTTCCAGGGGATACGACGAGGTTGACGGATGGGTGCTGCGTTCCGTATCCTTCGAAGTGGCGGATGGGTGCACCCTGTCCATCATCGGACCCTCGGGATGCGGGAAAACCACCCTTCTCTATCTGATGGCCGGTTTGCTCGAGCCGACAGAAGGGCGGATCTCCATCACGGCTTGTGCCAAAACCTCCAGAAATGAATCCGGAAAACCCGCCATCGTCTTTCAGGACTTTGGACTTTTCCCCTGGAAAACGGTTTTCGATAACATCGTTCTTGGGATGCGCATGACAGGCACGGACAGGCGGAAGGCTGCCGAAACCGCCCGTCGGCTCATGAACGAGCTCGGCATCGGTGAACTGGGGGAACGCTATCCGGTGCAATTGAGCGGCGGTCAGAAGCAACGGGTTGCCATCGCGCGGGCCCTGGCCCTGCAGCCGGAAGTGCTGCTTCTCGATGAGCCGTTTTCGTCTTTGGATGCAATCACCCGGGAGCATCTGCAGAACCTCGTGAAGGATCTATGGCGGACGCATCGCCTGTCCTACGTCCTGGTGACGCACAGTGTGGAGGAGGCGGTGTTCATGGGGCAAACCGTTTTGGTTCTCCAGGGAAGACCGGCAACGGTTGCCCATCGGATCGAAAATCCTCTGTTCGATACACCCGATTTTCGAATGCATCCGGCCTTTTTTGAAACCGTCCGGATGGTGCGCCGTGCCCTTGCAGCACTTCCGGAAAACGAAGCCGAAACCGAGAAACGTCTTTGATGCGTTATGCCCTTTCTCTGCTGATCGTGATCGCCGGATGGAAGACGCTGTCGGATCGGCTGCATATGGACATGCTGCCTGCTCCTGAGATGGTGGCTGTCGCTTTTTGGGCGGCCCTTAGGCAATCCGCTTTCTGGGGCCATGTCGGAGCAAGCGCCCTGCGGGCGTGTGCAGCCCTGGCGGCTTCCTGGCTGATCGGCTTTCCCCTGGGTATTCTCATCGGTTTTCATCCACGGATCGACCGGATCGTGAGCCCCATGGTCTTCATGACCTATCCGATTCCCAAGATCGTGTTTCTGCCGGTCGTTCTCGTTCTGTTTGGATTGGGGGATCTCTCTCGGGTGTTGATCATCACCCTGATCGTCGGATATCAGATCCTGGTGTCATGCAGGGATTGCATCGTTCATCTGCCACGGCAATATGTCATCTCCATCCGATCCCTGGGAGGCGGCGGATGGCACACGTTCCGACATGTCCTGGTGCCCGCAGCCCTGCCCGAGGGGTTCACGGCCTTGCGGATCGGCGTCGGAACAGCCGTGGCCGTCCTGTTTTTCGTCGAATCCTTTGCCACCGAACAAGGGCTCGGGTTCTTGATCATGGATGCCTGGGGAAGGTTTGACGGAACCTCGATGTTTGTCGCAATCGCAGGAATGAGTCTTCTTGGGGTATCGCTTTATGAAACGGTCAACCTTCTCGAACGCGGGTTGTGTGACTGGAAACGGAAGGAAATGAAAGAAACCGCCATGCCATCATCGATCCTGCAATCGATTCAGACCTACGGCAGGATGATCAAATTCAGCCACAGCATCTTCGCAGCCCCGTTCGCGCTTTCCGCACTGATTCTGGCTTCCCGGACGGTGCCGATCGGATTCTGGCGCATCTTCTGGATTGTCGTCGCCCTCGTTGCGGCCCGATCCGCAGCCATGGGGTTCAATCGCATCGTGGATGCCCGTTACGACGCCTTAAATCCGAGAACGGCAACTCGTGAGCTTCCGGCAGGAACCATCCGGCAAGGGGCTGCCGTGGCTTTCGTCGCCTTTTCGGCGCTTGTCTTCCTGTTCGCTGCGGCCATGCTGAGCCGGCTCTGTGCCTGGTTGGCCTTCCCGGTGCTTGCGATTCTTTTTTCCTACAGCTATACGAAGCGGTTTACCGCATGGTCTCATGTCTATTTGGGCTTTTCGATCGCTTTGGCACCGCTTGGTGCCTGGATTGCGGCAACCGGGCAGTTCGATCCGCGCATTCTGGCCTTGAGCCTTGCGCTGCTGACGTACATCGCCGGCTTCGATATTCTCTATGCCTGCCAGGACATCGATTTTGATCGAACTATCGGGTTGTTTTCCCTTCCGGCACGCCAGGGTGTCCGGAAAGCCTTTCGGGTTTCCCGCCTGCTGCATATAGTGACCGTGCTGTGCCTACTTGCCCTTGCTGTTCTGTTTCACCTGGGATGGCCCTATCTGACGAGTGTGGCCGTCATCGCCCTCTTGCTGATTGTCGAGCATCGATTGGTCAAGCCCGATGACCTCACCCACATCGACATCGCCTTTTTTCATATCAACAGTGTGATCAGTGTGGTGTTGCTGGTCGGGGTGGTGTTGGATCGGATGTGAGGGAGAAGAGGAAGAGAATCGGGGCGACCGGCCGGTCGCCCCAACATGGGTCAACGTGGTGTGTGAGTTATTGCTGCAGAAGCTGAATGGCTTGCTGCGGAATCTGCTTGGCCTGAGCCATCATGGCAACCCCTGCCTGAGACAAGATCTGGTATTTGGTCATTTCCGCGGTTTCACGGGCGAAATCGGCGTCCGTGATCCGACCGTTGGCGGACATGAAGTTCTCGGCCACGTTTTGCAAATTGTTGATGGTGGACTCCAATCGATTCTGCACCGCACCCAATTCCGCTCGATTGTAAGACACCCGGTCAATGGCCTCGTCGATCCGCTTGATCGCGTTGTTGGCATTGGCAAGGCTCATCAAACTCAAGCCGGAACCCACGGCTTCATTGCTACCACCTTGCGTGGTAAAGCCTGCTTTGGATACGGTCGTGGCGTCGGCTGCGCTTCCTTCGATCTTGATATCCGCCCCCGTATCCGAAGTCAAGGTGATCGTTCCACGCGTTGTCAATATGGTACCCGATAAACCCATGAATCCAGCTGATCCATCCGCATCTTTGACGACGATGTCCCATCCCGACTCCGAAGTCAAAACCAACTGACCGGAATCATTGGCGCTGGCGTCGATCATTCCGTTCAACTTCGTGTTGATTGTACGGATCACATCTTCGAGATTTCTTACAGAGCTTAAATCGACGGTCGTCCCGTTGATGGAAATATCGTTGGCTGTGACAGCGAAATTAAGTGTATAAGCCTGTTGTGTAAACG
>Ga0272446_1004904_pt1 | contig 15304 bp, 13 predicted proteins | sample YNPCB0061_FD_194587 | JGI IMG/M metagenome (GOLD analysis project Ga0272446, IMG submission 194587) | Hot spring microbial mat communities from Yellowstone National Park, WY, United States - YNP-CB-006-1 | ecosystem: Environmental > Aquatic > Thermal springs > Hot (42-90C) > Sediment | place... | reverse complement strand
CCTGGGTTGCCAGGAGTGTGACCACGCCCAGGTCTAGAAGAGTGGCCAGGATGATCCAACGGCCCGGATGTGGCCTCTCCCAAAAATAGCCTCGCGCGCGCATCGAGTAGAGATTGGCCTGCGTACTTCACACGATGCATTCCGACGCTCATTTAACCTCATTCCCCGCCGCCACGCCTTCCGCGCGCATCAGATCGCGCAGCCGTGCCCGCGGCCCCACCAGGGATTGCGCATGGCGCGCGATATCCCGCCATGCGTCGCCGCGCCGCTCGAGGCGCTGGAACAGGTTGTCCAGGCGGTAACGCCGGGCGTCGAGCCCGGGGTCTTCAAGCTCCTCCCAGGCGAGCGGTGTCGCGACCGGCGCGCCGGGTCGCGCGCGCACCGCGTACGGCGCCACGCCCGTTTGCGCATAGGCGTTTCGCGCGGTGTCGAGGTACAGACGGCCCTGCCGCTCGGCGAGGTGCGCTTCGGTCGTGAGATCGCGCGGATGGCGCTGCGCCAGGACCGCCGCCACCGCGCGCGCGAAACCGCGCACGCCATCGAAATCCGCCGCACGATCGAGCGGCACAACGACATGCAGCCCGCGCGAGCCGGTGGTCATGACGTGGCTCGCCAGACCGAGATCGTGAAGCAATGCACGCACCAACGGGGCCGCCGCCCGGACGCGTTCGAAGCCGTCGTCCGGCGGATCGAGATCGAAGATCAGGCGGTCCGGATGCCGCGGCCGGTCCGCGCGGCTCAACCACACGTGCGGCGTGATACACGCCTGTTCCGCGAGGTAGACGAGCGTGGCGGCGTTCTCGCACAATACCTGGGTCACGCTGCCGCCGGTCTTCGGTACCGTCACGCGCGCGACCCACGCGGGGAAATATCCGGGGATCTCCTTCTGAAAGAAGCCTTCGCCCTCGATGCCGTCCGGGAAACGTTGCAAGGTCAGCGGCCGCCCCGCGAGATACGGCAGCATCGTGTCGGCGATGCGACGGTAGTACTCGATCAGGTCGCGTTTGGTGAACACCGGTGCGCCCGGAAAGAGCACCTTGTCGAGATGCGTGAGTTCTACAGTGTGCGTCCCGATGCGTAAGGATTCGTTGTTCATGCGCGCTCCCGAATCACGTCCCGCGCGCGCTTGTCGCGGCGCCGGCCGAGGTAGCGGGGCTGGCGCAGCCTGCCGGCCCGGGTCCACTCGGCGAAGGCTACCTCCACTACGAGCTTTGGTGCCACCCAGTGGACCCCGCGTGCCGGCGGATCACCGGCGGCGAACGGCGTGTGTTCCTGCGCGAGCGTGCGCAGTTCTGTTCCGAGGGCATCGAGGGTCGATCGGTCGTAGCCGGTCCCGACCTTGCCGGCATAACGCAGCTTGTCCTGCTCGTAATAGCCCACGAGCAGAGCCCCGAAACCGGTGCGCGCGCCCTCCGGATCGGTATAGCCGCCGACGACGAACTCCTGTTCGTTAAGGCACTTGAACTTGAGCCAGTCGGGCGAGCGCCGGTGCGTGTAGGGACTGTCGGCGCGCTTGGCGATGAGGCCTTCCCAGCCCTGGCGGCAGGCCTCGCGGTAGAACGCCTCGCCATCGCGGTGGCGATGGACGCTGTAACGCAGCGGGTCGCGAAAGGCGAATGCCCGCGCGAGCAGTCGCTTGCGGTCAAGCAATGGCAGGCCGGTGATATCGTAGGTGTCGAGGTAGAGCAGGTCGAACACGTAATAGTACACCGCGATGCCGGTCCGGCGTGCCAGCGCGGGGTCCGTGATCTGCATGCGTCCCTGCAGGCGCGCAAAGCTCGTGGCGCTCCCCTCGAATGCCACGATTTCCCCGTCGGTGACGAAACGCCGGGAGGCCTGTTGGGCGAGTGCCTCGGCGACCTCCGGATACGTATCGTTGAGCGCCAGGCGGTTGCGCGACAGCAGCCGCAAGCGGTCTCCGTCGCGATACGCCAGGCACCGCTCGCCGTCGAATTTGCGTTCGAAGAGCCAGTCCGGATCCGAGAAGCGCCGGTCGGTGAGGGTGGCGAGCATCGGTTCCATCCACTCCGGTGCCGGGGTTTCGCGCAGGTGCGCGCGCTCGTCGATCGGGAGAGTCTGGAAAAGGGTATTCATATTCATGGATCAGCACATCCAGTTAGTCAGCATTACCGATGCTGGCGGTGCGAGCTGCCCGCGATCCTTATGATTCTGGCAAACGTTCTCACGGCTCAACTCTCCCTCGTTGCTGCAACGACCACGAAGGCGCATTGGCCGCGCCCGGTCCGCAGGGGTTCGATTTCCCGCGTCTCCGACAACGGCCGTGCCAGCGTCTGGACCCAGGCATCGATCGAGAAGCGTGCTTCCACCAGCAGCTGCTCGACTTCGCCGGCGGAATAGAAAGTGGCTTCGCGGTAAAACACATTCTCTGCCTGATGCGCCAGATAATCCTGTCCCATGGCGCTCTCCCGGTCGATGAAGCCGATCACCAGACGTCCGCCCGGCTTGAGCACCCGGCGCGCCTCGTCCAGCATCCGCGCAGGCGAATCCACGAAGCAGATCGTGGTCACCACCAAAGCGTGGTCGAAGCTGCCGTCGGCGAAAGGCAGATTTTCGGCCACCCCTTGCACGGCTTCGATGCCGCGCAGCCTGGCTTGGGCCAGCATCGCCGCGGAAGGGTCCACGCCCACCCGCACCCCCAGCGGCGCGGCGAAACGGCCGCTGCCCACCCCGATCTCGAAGCCCCACCCCTCCCAGGGCACGAACGGCCGCAGGGCGAGCAGCTCCGAAATATAGGCCGCCTCGTGTTTTTCGAACCACGCTTCATAACGCTGGGAGTGGGCCTCGAACGGGGCGACTCTAGGCACGGGGCAGCACCTCCCGCAAGGCGTCGACGAAGCGTCGGTTGTCTTCGGGCAATGCCGTGGTGACCCGCATGTAACCCGGGCCCAGCATCGGGTCGTTGAGCGGCTTGACCAGGATGTTGCGCGCCCGCAGGTCCGCCGCCAGCTTGCCGGCATCGTGCGGTGCGAAGTCGGCGAGAAAGAAATAGGTTTGAGTGGGATAGGTGCGCACGCCCAGGGCGCGCAACTCTGCCGCCAACGCTTCGGTCCAGTCATGCAGCTGCGCAGCGCGGGCGTGAATCCTGTCCTCGTGCTGCAACGTGGCGATGGCTGCTGCCTGGCTCGGGCGCGCAAGCGGGTAGGCATCGTTGTGGCTGTTGATTTCGTCGGCGATAGTCTCGGGCAAGATTGCGTAGCCGACGCGGAAGCCCGCCAGACTGTGTGCTTTGGATAGGGTGCGGGTGACCAGCAGGTTGGGATGTTCGGGCACCCAATGGGCGACCGACTGCCCCGCCAGGCCGATGAATGCCTCGTCGACCAGGAAGCGCGTCTCCGGGTGGCGGCGCAGCAGTTCCGGCAAGGGCGCCATGTCGAAGATGCCGCCGTTGGGGTTGTTGGGGTTGACGATGACCGCGAGCGTGGTGCCCTGCGGAATCGTCAGCTCGGCAAGGTCAAAGGCGAAATCGTTTTCGGGCAGAAGCCGGGTTTCCGTGTAATGCCGCGCGATCTCGGGAAACAGCACATAGGTCGGTGTCAGCAGGTGGACCTGCTGGCCGAAACGGTCGAACAGCTGGCGTAGGATGAGTTCGGATCCGGCGTTGATGTGAACAAGCCGTTCGGGCACGCCGATCTGCTCGCTGATGCGCCGGCGCAGCGGCGCCGAATAGGGTTCGGTGTAATAGTTGCTGTGCGGCACTTCGGCCTGCGCCGCAGCAATCGCCTCTTCAATCGGCGGCAGCGGGTTTTCGCACAGCAGCAGTTTGATGCCCTGGAAAGTGCCGCCGCCTTTCTCCGCGATGCCACTCATGAGAATCCCCTTCCTTGCGTGCCAGGCGTTCAGGATGGCTTCGCCAGCCGAATTCGCGGTTTCGCCCTCGCCGCGCAGCATGGCATGGCGCGCCCGTCGGTCACCATGTGGATCACCGGCTCAACCCCCGCCTGCGCCACCAGCGGGAACAGGCCGGGCAGGGGGGCGATGCAGGAGGACGGGGGGACATGATGGGTTCACCGTAAAACGGGCGCGTCGAGTGGCGTACCCTCGGTACGGCACGATGCGAACGGAGCGCTCGCTACGGGCTCAACCTCCATGGCGAGGTAGCCGACGGGGCATTCGTGGGCGCAGAGGCCGCAACCCTTGCAGTAGTCATAATCGATTACGTAATGGGAACCGTCAGCGGCGAGCTCACGGGTCTTCAGTACCGCCTGGTCGGGGCACAAGGTCCAGCAGTTGTCGCAGGCCATGCAGTTGCCGCAGGAAAAACAGCGGGCGGCCTCGGCCGCCACTTGCACGGCAGACAGGCCTTGCGCGATCTCGGCGCAGCCAGTGCGGTCCGCGACCGGCAACAGGACCTCTTCCGCACGCGGTGCCTGCTCGAAATAATTGAGGTTGAGTTCGGCCAAACCAATCGGTGCGATCTCCGTTTCCTGTGCGGCGGCTTCGTTGCGCAAATGCGCGAGCATGGCGAATGCGGCGCGCCGACCGTCGCCGACTGCGCCGCTGACCGTGCCCCAGGCGCCTTGGCGGGCATCACCGCCGACGAACAGCCCCGCGTGCCCCGCCAAACGCCCTGCCGCGTCGACGTGGAAAAAAGCTCGCTTGCCCAGCAGGCTCTCCATGCCATCGGGCGCCACTTCCTGGCCTATGGCAGGAATGACCTGGTCGACGTGGAGGACTGTCTCGGTACCCTCGAATGGAACGACCTCGTAGCGGCCATTGCCCAGCGCCAGCTTTTTCATGCGGACGAGTTCCACGCCTGCGACCTTTTCGCCGCGCAGGATAATGTGGTACACGCCGTGTTCCGGATGCAGGATCACGCCTTCCTCTTCGGCCGCTCGGATGTCGCGCGGCGCCACTTTCATGGCTGCTTCCCGTGCAACACCGGGGCCAGGCAGCGCGTCGTGGGTGACGAGGTGCACCTTCGCCCCGGTGCGCGCAAGGACGCGAGCCATGTCGATGGCGCTGTTGCCGCCGCCCACGATCACTGCAGAATGGATCTCCGGCAGGGTGCCGAAAGCCACCCATTCCTGCAGCAGGGTCAGCGCCGGATGCAGGTCGCGCGGGGTGTGCCCGTCCACGTCCCAGTTCCGTGGACGATGGCGCCCCGGACCCAGGAACACGGCGGCGTAATCCTGCTGCAGCTCCGCAAGAGACACGTCCCGCCCGAGGGCCATATTCGGTACGAAATCGATGCCAGCGGCCAACAGCCGCGCGACTTCGGCCTCCAGCACCTCGCGCGGCAGGCGGTAGCCGGGCAATGCCATGCGCAGGGTTCCGCCCGCCACCGGCAGTCGATCCATGAGCACGGCACGCACACCCTGCCGACGCAGGTGATAGGCGCAGGAGAGCCCTGCTGGACCCGCCCCCACCAGTGCCGCTTTGGGCGCATCGGCAGCGAGGGGAGGCAGGGCATAGTCCCAGCCGCAGCGGATGGCTTCATCCCCGAGCAATCGTTCGACGTTATGAATGGCGACGGCGCTGTCGAACTGGCCCCGGTTGCAGGCCGTTTCGCAGGGATGGTCGCATACCCGTCCGCTGATGGCGGGCAGCGGGTTCGCCGCCACCAGGTTCTCCCAGGCCGCCTGGAGATTGCCTTCCGCCACGCGGGCGAGGTAATCGCGGGGGCTTTCCCCCGCCGGGCAACCGGAATGGCACGGCGCGGGGCGTAGATGGTGGACAGGCCGCTGCGTGCGCCAGGTGCCGGTTTTGAAGTCCAGGGAAGTGGCGGGATGAGCAAAGGCACCGGGGGTCATTGTCGGCATGGCATGCTCCTACGCGGAATGAAGGCCGCCGCGGCGCACCGTGTCCGCGCCTTCCGTGTCCAGCGCCTCGGGGGAGTTGCCCAGCAAATCGTAGATCTCGATGTTGTGATCGGCCAGGGCTTGCAGATGGGCCAGTTCTTCCCGCGCCCGCGGATCGTCGGTGAAGAGGTGCCTGAAACGCCCCTGGAGCTTGAGGTACTCTGTCACCGGACGAATCTGCCGGATATGCATGGCGCCGGTCAGCGCGCCGCGTTCCAGTTCGATGAGCGGGAACAGGCCCGTCTGCACGGCAAGCCGTGCCACTTCGATGGAAAGTTCGCTGCCGTGTGCCCACCCCAGCGGGCAGGGCGAATGGATTTGCAGGAAACTCGGTCCATCCACCTGGAGGCCACGCCGCACTTTCTTGCGCAGGTCGGCGGGATAGGCGACCGAGGCGGTGGCGGCGTAGGGAATATGGTGCGCAGCGATGATGGAAAGGATGTCTTTTTTCAGGTGGCGCTTGCCCATGCGCGCGACGCCCGCAGGCGAAGTGGTGGTGGCAGCGGCGTGCGGCGTCGAGCCGGAGCGCTGCACGCCGGTGTTCATGTAGGCTTCGTTGTCGAAGCAGACGAAAAGCACGTTGTGCCCGCGCTCCAGCATGCCTGACAGCGCCTGAAACCCGATGTCGAAGGTGCCGCCATCGCCCGCGAACGCGAGCACCTTGGTGTTGCGCCCCTGGGCCTTTAGCGCCGCTTCCATGCCCGCCGCCACCGCCGCGGTGTTCTCGAACAGGGAATGCAGCCAGGCCACGCGCCAGGCGGAATCCGGCCAGGCCGTGGTGAACACTTCCAGACAGCCGGTGGCATTGGCGACCACCACGTCGGGTCCCGTCGCTTCCAGGACGAGCCGCGCCGCCAGCGCCTGGCCGCAGCCCTGACAAGCACGATGGCCCGCTTCCATCCCCTGGAAGCGCGGCTGGTTGAGGCGAAGGTCGAGTAGCGTCCGGGTTGTCATGGGGCTTCTCCAGCGGCGTGGGCTTTGTCCGGCAACAGCTCGGGCCTGAGATCGATCGCACTCATGCGCGGGTGAGGCTTGCCGATGGCGTCGAGCAGGCGCGGATAAATCGCCAGCGGCACATCGCGCCCACCCAATCCCGCGGCGAAATTGTGCACCCGGGGCGGATGGTCCAGTTCCATGAGCGCCGAGCGCACTTCCGCGCCCACGATGCCATCGGCGCCTGGCGAGATGGCCCGCTCCAGAACGATCAGATGTTCGAGTCCGGTACAGGCCGCGCGCAGGGCTTCGGTCGGGAAGGGACGGAAGCACCCCAAATGCAACAGTTTGACCGGCGGGCCGCCGAACTGGTCGCGTGCATCGAGTAGCGTGCCGAACACCGAGCCCAGGGTGAGCATGCCGATTGTCGCTTCGGGCGGGCCGTCCACACGCACCAGCGGCGCCTGTTCACGCCCGCACGCTGCGGCCCAGTCTGCTGCTGCCGCCTCGACTTCCTGTCGTGCTGCGAGCAGCGCCTCATGGTGCAGGTGCCGCGCCTCGGTGAAATACTCCGGCGCCACGAGGGTCCCCATGGAAAGCGGCGCCAAAGGATCGAGGCCGCGCGAAAACCGGTAAGGCGGCAGGAAGCGATCCACTATCTCCTGACTCGGCAGTTCCAAAGGCTCCAGGGTATGCGTAAGCGTGAAACCATCCACGCACACCATCACCGGCAGCTCGCATCGCTCGGCAATGCGAAACGCCTGGATGGTGATGTCCACAGCTTCCTGATTGTCGGCGCAGTAGAGCTGGATCCAGCCTGCATCCCGCACCGCCATGGAATCCTGCTGATCGTTCCAGATGGAAAGCGGCGCGGACAGCGCCCGGTTGGCACAGGTCAGCACCAGGGGCACGCGCAGTCCGGCGATGTTGTAGAGAACTTCGCTCATGAGCAAAATGCCTTGTGAGGCGCTGGCGGTATACGCCCGTGAACCTGCACAGGCCGCCCCAAGCGCCACCGAGGCGGCGGAAAACTCGCTCTCGACGCTCACCAGTTCGCAGCCAAGCTTGCCGTCGGCCACCAGGCGCGCGAGGTTCTCCACGATGTGGGTCTGCGGCGTGATGGGATAGGCGGCCACCACCTGCGGCCGGCACAGCGCAACGGCCTGAGCGATGGCCTGTGAGCCTTCAAGCGCTTGTCGCATGTGCGCGCTCCTGCCAAAGGCCTGCCGGCGTGGCGGCAGCCACCTGGTCGATGAGGTCGAGATTGCGCGCCAGCACGTCCCCCTTGAAACGCTGCGCCAGCGCGTCCTTGAGGCCGGCGACGGGCAGCAGATTTGTCAGTGTAAGGAAGGCGGCAAGGAGCGCCGTGTTGGGCATGGGGCGGCCAAGCGTATCCCGTGACAGGCGCGTGGCGGGCAAGGCATGCACAGGGTGGCCGAGCGTATCCGACAAAGCTTGGGAATCCCGCTGCGTATTGGCCACGATCCCGCCTCCCGGTAAAAGTCCGGCAAGGGTTTCCGGCAGTTCAAGCAGGGTCTCGTCCTGAATGATGAGAAAAGCCGGTTGGGCCACCTGGCAGTGGCGGCGGATGGGCGTCGCGGCGATTCGCACAAAAGAGGCCACCGGCGCGCCGCGACGTTCTGCACCAAAAGCCGGAAATGCCTGGGCAAAACGCCCCACATCGATCGCCGTGGTCGCCAATACATAGGCTGCCACGACACTCCCCTGGCCGCCGCGTCCGTGAATTCGAATCTCGATCATGTCGCCCACGTTGATTCCGATAATGAAACAGCTTTGCCCCTTGGCCTGGCTCGTCGAGAGGCCCGGGTGAGGTTACGTTGCATGAGACAGCGCCTCCTCAATACGCAAACGAAGCGACGGTTGTCTTCGGGCAATGCCGTGGTGGCCCTCATGTAACCCGGCCCCAGCACCGGATCGTTCATTGACCAGGATAATGCGCGCCCGCAGCGGCGCGGAATAGGCTTCAGTGTAATAGTTGCCATGCGCCGCCTCAGCCTGGGCGGCGGCGCGCGCGGACGCCGGCGGTCAATCCGCTGCTTCCATGGTGGCCCGGTATTCACCCCGCTGAGCGGCGCCGTTCAACCTTGCCCGTTTCAGCAAGGCCTGCTGCGCCGCGATGACGTTCTCCGCCTTGCCTTGCCAGGCTTGCAACACGGGCTGCTGCAAGGCACGGCCGTAGGAAAACGAGAGCAGCCACGGCGCGTTGGGGAAACCGGCATTCATGGCGTTGAGGTTGGCCGTCGCCTCTTCCGGGCCCAGACCACCGGAGAGGAAATTGATGCTCGGTACGGCCGCCGGCACGGTGCGTCGGAACACCCGCAGGGTCGCTGCAGCGATTTCTTCGGCGCTCGCCCGGACCGGGTGATCCTTGCCCGGCAGCACCATGTTGGGTTTGAGGATCATATGCTCCAGTACCACGTGGTGGCGGTGCAGAGCATGAAAAATTTCCTTCTGCACCGCTTCGGTCACCTCGGCGCAGCGGACCAGGCTATGGTCTCCGTCGATCAACACTTCCGGCTCGACGATGGGCACGATGCCCTGTTCCTGGCATACCGCCGCATAGCGCGCCAGCATCTCGGCGTTGGCGGAGATGCCCAGCGGCGTGGGATTGCGCTCACTGATCGCGTACACCTCACGCCATTTGGCGAAACGCGCGCCCTGGCTTTTATAGTTCTGCAGGCGCTCCGCCAGCCCGTCCAGGCCATAGGTAATGAGATCGCCGGGCGACAGCGCCAGCGGCCCCTTGCCCTTGTCCACCTTGATGCCGGGAACGATGCCGCGCCGCGCCAGCACTTCGGGCAGCGGCGTGCCATCCGCGCTGCGCTGGCCGAGCGTCTCTTCGAACAGGATCACCCCGCTGATGTAGTCCTCGATGCCGGGAGCGGTAAACAGCAACGCGCGGTAGGCGCGGCGATTCTCCTCGGTGGACTCGACGCCGATCGGCGCAAAGCGCTTGGCGATAGTCGGATGGCTTTCATCAGCGGCAAGAATACCTTTGCCCGGTTGCACCATCTGCTCAATGGTGGCCTGAAGTTCGTCTGCAATGGTCATGATTCATCTCCTGTGGGGGTTGGGCTGGGTAATGGCTGACGTTCCATCGCCGCTTCGACGGCCAGCACATGCGGAATGGTAGTGAGCACGGTGTCGGGATTGAGACTCATGGAATCGATGCCGATTCTGACCAGGTATTCGGCCATCTCGGGATAGTCGGACGGCGCCTGCCCGCAAATACCGGCGTGACGGACATTGCGTTTCGCACCCTCCACCGCCAGGCGCAGCATTTCCTTCACGCCGGGGTCGCGCTCGTCGAAATCGAAGGCCACGATCTCGGAGTCGCGGTCCACGCCCAGGGTCAACTGGGTCAGGTCGTTGGAACCGATGGAGAAGCCGTCGAACAGTTTGGCGAAGGCGTCGATCTGGATCACGTTGTTGGGTATCTCGCACATGACGTAAATCTCCAGCTCGTTGTCGCCGCGCTTCAGACCGTGACCCGCCATGGCCGCCAGCACTTTTTCGCCTTCCGGCACGCGGCGGCAGAATGGAATCATTAACTTCACATTGGTCAGGCCCATCTCGTCGCGCACCCGCTTCATCGCCGCGCACTCCAGGGCAAACCCGTCGGCGTAGGCCGGATGGGCATAGCGGGCCGCACCGCGGAAGCCGATCATCGGGTTGGCCTCTTGCGGTTCGAAAAATCTGCCGCCCAGCAGGGAGGCGTATTCATTGCTCTTGAAATCGCTCATGCGCACCACGCAGGGCTTCGGATAGACCGCAGCGGCGATGGTGGCGACGCCCTCGGACAGCGTCTTGACGAAGAAGTCCTCGGGGCTGTCGAAGGCAACGCTCAAGGCAGCGATTTTCGCGCGCGTCGTCTCATCCACCTGCTGCGGGTGTTTGAGCGCCATCGGATGCACCTTGATGTATTCGTTGATGATGAATTCCATGCGCGCCAGCCCGATGCCGTCCACCGGCAGGGCGGCGAGACTGAAGGCCTGATCCGGATTGCCCAGGTTCATCATGATCTCGGTCTTCGGCCGCCCCAACTGGCTGAGATCGGTTTTCTGGATGTCGAATGCCAGGATGCCGGCATAGACATTCCCGGTCTCGCCCTCGGCGCAACTGACGGTGACCGCCTGGCCGTTTTTAAGAACCTCAGTACCGTTCCCGCTCCCCACGATCGCGGGGATGCCGAGTTCGCGGGAGACGATGGCGGCGTGGCAGGTGCGGCCGCCCCGGTTGGTCACGATCGCGGCGGCAGTCTTCATGACCGGCTCCCAGTCGGGCGTCGTGGTGTCGGCCACCAACACCTCGCCGGGCCGGAAATCGCTCAGGTGCGCGACGTCATCGATGACGCGCACGTTGCCCGCGCCGATCCGGGTGCCGACGGCGTTCCCCTGCAGCAGCACCGCCGATCTCGCCTTGAGATGGTAGATTTCCAGCATCGCGCCCTGGCGCTGCGACGCCACCGTTTCCGGCCGCGCCTGCACCATGTATATCTGCCCGTCGATGCCATCCTTCGCCCATTCCATGTCCATGGGCTTGTTAAAACCGGCCTTTGTCGAATAGTGGTTCTCGACCTTGATGGCGTAATCGGCCAGCACCATTACATCGGCGTCCGTAATGCAGAAGCGGTTTCGTTCATCGGGAGTGGTGTCGATGTTCTCCGTATACTCCACGGCGATGTTGGCCGTGTTGAGCGTGTCGGTGAAGATCATCTTTTTCTCTTTGCTGCCGAGACGGCGCTTGAGGACCGTGCGATAGCCCTTGTTGAAGCTCGGCTTGTGGACATGGAAGCTGTCCGGGTCGATGGTGCCCTGGACGACGTTTTCCCCCAACCCCAGGGCGGCATTGATGAACACCACGTCCCTGAAGCCGGTTTCCGTGTCGAGCGAAAACATCACGCCGCTGGCGCCGATGTCGCTGCGCACCATTTTCATGACCACCACGGAGAGATACACCTTGAAATAATCGAATCCGTTGTCGTACTTGTAGTGGATGGAACGGTCGGTAAAGTTGGACGCCAGGCAACGTTTGTAGGCATCGAGCAGAGCCTCCTCGCCGCTGATATGGAGGTAGGTGTCGTTCTGTCCGGCAAACGATGCCTCTGGCGAATCCTCGGCGGTGGCGGAGGAACGCACCGCCAGTGAAACGCCCTCGCCGTATTCCTGCCTGAGACGAGCATAAGCCTCAAGAATCGCCGCCTTGAGGTCATCAGGCACAACGCAGCCGTGCACGATCGCGCGCGCCTTTGCGCCGCGCGCCTGCAGATCCCTGATGTCGTCAGGGTCGAGGCCGTCGAGCGCCTCATGCAAGCGCGGCCAGGCGTCATTGCGGTCGAGCACGTAGCGGTAGGCGGCGGCCGTGACGGCGAAGCCATTGGGGACGCGCACCCCCACGCCCGTAAGGTTGCGGTACATTTCCCCCAGCGAGGCATTCTTGCCGCCGACCAGCGGCACGTTGTCGATGCCGATCTCATTGAACCAGCGGATATAGGACTGCGAGTCAGTCATGATGTTTGTCCTTGTGCGATCGTCACGATTCAACTGCGTTGATGGATTGGGCAAGCACCGCCATGCCGTCTTCATCCCAATGCTGCCTGAGCAACACCGCGATGGCGGCGGAAATCAGGCGGGCGGCGGGCGGATCGGAGCGCGAAGTCAGCATCAGCGGCACCTTGGCGCCGATCACGATGCCTGCCAGGGTCGCCCCGGCAAGGTATTCCAGATCCTTGGCGAGGATATTCCCGGCATCGAGGTCCGGCGCCAGCACGATATCCACGTCGCCCGCCACCGGGCTGTTGATCTGTTTGACCATGGCCGCGTCGCGCGAAATGGCATTGTCGAAGGCCAGCGGCCCGTCCACCTCGGCATAAGTGATCTGGCCACGCTGGGCCATCTTGCTGAGGCAGGCGGCATCCAGGGTGGAGGGAATGCTTGGCTTGACCAGTTCGATGGCCGACAGCGCCGCTGCTTTCGGCCTGTCCACGCCCAGAATGCGCGCCAGGTCGATGGCGTTTTGCAGGATCGCCGCCTTGATGGCGAGGTCGGGTGCAATATTGATGGCGGCGTCGGTGATGAACAGAAGCTTGTGGTAACTGGGCAAGTCGGCGACAAAGACATGGCTGACCCGCCGCGCGGTGCGCAACTCGCGCAACACCGGACGCATCAGCTCATCGGTGTGGACCCAGCCCTTGACCAGGGCTGCCGCCTTGCCTTCCAGCACCAGTTGTACACCGGCCTCGGCTGAACTGGACGCAGCCGGCACGTCGCGAATGGGGAAGCGGTCTCTCGGACAGCCCAGTTGAAGACAGAGGCTTTCGATCCGTGCCCTTTGCCCCAGCAATACCGGCTCGATCAGGCCATGATGGCTGGCCTCCACCACGCCGGCCAGCACATGGGGCTCGTGCGCGTCCACCACCGCCACCGGCAGTGCCGGAAGGCCGCGTGCCTGCTCCAGAATCGGGGCGAATCGCGGCGAAAGGCTGGGCGTTTCATCCACGATGCGCCATCTCCGCCGCCAGCGCGGCACGCGCGGCAAGAACAAAAGATTCCGTCAGAGTTGGATGGGGGTGAATCGCCCCGGCGATGGCCTCCAGCGGCAGTCCGCTCCTCACCAGCAACGCGGCCTCGCCCATCAGGTCCGCCGCACCTTCAACCAGCACATGTATACCGACCACCCGCCGGCTGCCCTTTTCGTAGACGATCTTCAACAGACCCTGGTCATGGCCGCCGATCTGGGCGCGGGCATCCTGCGCGAAATCGTAACGTGCCACACTCACCTCTACTCCGGTTTTTGCAGCCTGGGCTTCGGTCAGACCCGCCATGCCGAGTTCCGGCGTGCTGAAGATGGTCGCCGTATTGTGCTCGGGCTTAGGAAATGCGGCGGGCCGGCCGAGCAGATGTTGGGCGAGCGCCAGCGCCTGCGCAGTGGCCCAGTGGGCAAACATGGGCTGGCCGATGACATCGCCGACGGCGTAGATGCCGGGTTCGGCGGTCTGCAGTGTTTCGTCCACTTCGATGCCGTGGGGCCCGGCTTTCACCGCAGTGTGCTCCAGCCCGAGGCCTTCCACACGCGGGTGGCGACCAGCGGCGGCCAGCACCGCCGTGGCGAAGACCTGGGTAGAACCCGCCTCGGTCTCGTATTCCACAAAAACGCCCTGGCCGCTGTGACTAATGCCATGGACCTGGCATTTGACCTGCAGATCGATTCCCTGCTTGACCAGTTGCTGCTCCAGAACCAGCGCCAGCTCCTCGTCCACGCCGCCGAGAATGTGCGGCGCCATCTCCAGCAGCGTGACTTGCGCACCCAGGGCGTGAAATATCTGCGCCAGTTCCACGCCGATGGGCCCGCCGCCGATCACGGCCAGCCGTTCGGGTATGCAGTCGATATCGAGGATGCTGTCGCTGCTGTAGACCTGGGGCAGATCGGCGCCCCGCACCGGTAAGGCATTCGGTGCGGAACCGGTTGCCAGGATGCACTGCTCGAATGTGATCTCGACACCATCACCCTCGAACGGCTCGATGAATGCCGCGCGGGAACCCCGCAGCTGCGTCCGGCCAAAGACCAGATGGAGGTTGTCTAGCTGACCCGCCTCGTGGATCGCTGCATCACTGCGGCGCTGCAGTATGGCCCGCTTGCGCGCCTGCACCTGCCGCCAGTCGAGCTGCACCAGTTCGTGGGGAAGATGGATACCAAACTCAGCGGCCTGGGCAATGTCACGCAGGCGTTCGGCCGTCTCACGAAAAATTTTGGAAGGGATGCAGCCCTCGAACAGGCAGGTTCCACCCAGGCCCGCGCCCGCCTCCACCAGCAGGACCTTTTTGCCCGCCAGGGCCAGCGCGATCGCGGCAGGGGTGCCGCCGGGGCCGCCGCCGATCACCAGAACATCGTAGTGCTTATTCATATAATCCTTTCTGATGCGGATTCAATAGCACGCGCCATACATTGGAGCGGCGTAGGGACCATATGGCACAGAACCTTGATCGCCGCGAATGCCCCGCTTTTTGTTGCGACCCAGCCGAAGGCCAGCACAAGGGCTATGCCGATCAAGGCAAACCAGATTTGCCGGGGCAGGCAAAAAGATATTTCCATGGCATCGATCCAGTCAGTTCACACATTGCGATGGGCATCATTTACAGCTTAAGCCTTTTCTCCGCGCTTGCCGTCCTGATGCGCGTAAATCAGCACCGCGAAGAATACGCCACCCTGGACGAAGCCCAGGAGCGACTCGATGCCGGCAGCCAGCATGGCATTGAGCGTCTGCGGAATCCAGTCGCCGAGGCCGAGTGTGGTGAACAATTCCATGGAGATGTAGAGCGCCACGCGCAGGCCATGCCCATCTCATTACACACAACTTCAACACCACCCCGTAACATGCTGACTTTTCGAAGGTCGTGGGGTGGGCGCGATGAGCTGGGCGGCGGAGGAATTCAAGGACATCGACCTGGGCGACCGTCGCCTGGACAAGCGTGCGGTGCTGTTGGCCGAGCGCATGGCCGCCAAGCCCTTGGCGAGCATCCCGCAAGCGTGCG
>Ga0272446_1004903_pt1 | contig 15305 bp, 13 predicted proteins | sample YNPCB0061_FD_194587 | JGI IMG/M metagenome (GOLD analysis project Ga0272446, IMG submission 194587) | Hot spring microbial mat communities from Yellowstone National Park, WY, United States - YNP-CB-006-1 | ecosystem: Environmental > Aquatic > Thermal springs > Hot (42-90C) > Sediment | place... | reverse complement strand
GGCTGCGAAAAAAACCGCATTGACACCGAGCACATGCTAGGGATCCTGGCCACCACCGGCTACGACATCAGCGCCAGCGAAGACACCGCCGACTATGTCATTGTCAACACCTGCAGCTTCATTGAGGCGGCCCGGCGGGAATCCGTGCAGACCCTGGTGTCCCTAGCAGAAGCGGGCAAAAAACTGGTAGTCACCGGCTGTATGGCTCAACATTTTCAAGCGGAATTACTGGAAGCCCTGCCGGAAGCCGTGGCCTTGGTGGGCACCGGAGATTATCACCAGATTGCCAAAGTGATTGAACGGGTGGAACAAGGAGAGCGGGTTTTTGCCGTCAGCCAGGATTTGACCTACATTGCTGATGAAACCGTACCCCGCTACCGCACCACCAGCGAAGCCGTTGCTTACCTGCGCGTGGCCGAAGGCTGTGACTATCGCTGCGCCTTTTGTATCATTCCTCAGCTGCGGGGGAATCAGCGCTCCCGCTCCATCGAGTCCATTGTCCGCGAAGCCCAGCAACTGGCTGCAGAAGGGGTGCAAGAATTAATCCTGATCTCCCAAATCACCACCAACTACGGTCTTGATCGCTACGGTGAACCCCGTTTAGCCGAACTGATCACCGCCCTAGGGGAGGTGCCGATTCCCTGGGTGCGGATGCTCTATGCCTATCCCACCGGGCTGACCCCCACAGTCCTGCAAGCCATGGCTGATTCCCCCAACTTTCTGCCCTACTTAGATTTACCCTTGCAGCACAGCCACCCAGAAGTCCTACGGCGCATGAATCGTCCCTGGCAAGCCCAGATCAACGAACGCCTCCTGGATCGCCTACGGGACTATTTACCCCAGGCCACCCTGCGCACCACCCTGATTGTGGGTTTCCCTGGGGAAACAGACGAGCACTTCCAGCATCTCCTGGACTTTGTCCAAACCCAGCAGTTTGATCACCTGGGGGTCTTCACCTATTCCGCCGAACCCGGCACTCCAGCAGCCAGCTTTGCGGATCAGGTGCCCCCAGAGGTGATGGCCGCCCGCCGGGATCACCTCATGCGCCTGCAACAGGGAATTTCCTTCCGCCGCAACCGGGACTGGGTCGGGCAGGTGGTGCCTGTCTTACTGGAACAAGAAAACCCCACAACAGGAGAGTTTATTGGTCGTTCACCCCGGTTTGCTCCCGATGTGGACGGGGTGGTTTATGCCCGTGGGCCAGGGCGTTTGAGTAGTCTGGTGCCCGTGCGCATTACCCGGGCAGAACCCTACGACCTCTTTGGCGAGATCCTCACAGAAGTTCCCCAGGGGTTTTCCTGGCGGGGGTAGCCCAAGCCCAGACCGGAGACAGTGGCTTAGGAGATTTTGGGTTTTATCCCCGCTCAGATCCCCGCTAAGATAGTGCTGATTACCCGGAGGTACCTGGGATCACTGCCATTCAGCGTATGGACGCCGATTCCCAGTATTTTCTAGCCATGTGCGGGTATTGCGGTTCAAGCGTTGTGGTTCTGTGTTGTGGGAGATGAAGGTTATGCGGCTACGTCAGTTGGGTTGGGCGGCCATTGTGGGGTTGTGCTTGGGGGGAATGGCTGAAGGGGTTTTCGCCCAGACCCCGGCTCCAGCCCTCCAAGATGGACCAATGAGTCGGAAGGAAGTGTCGGAGCGGTTAAACATCGTGCCTGTGTTCACGATTGTGGGCAAGGACGGTGCGCCTGTGTTGGCGAATATTCCCCAAGAGGGTGGCAAGCAACTCCAAGTCGCCAGTTTTTGGTTGGATCAAAATCAGGCCCTGGCGGTGGTGGAGCAAATCAAAAAATCCAACCCCACCATTGGTCAGCAAGCCCAGGTTGTGCCTATGTCCCTGGGCTATGCCTATCAAATTGCAGAAGGGGAAAAGCCCCCAGGGGTAGACATTATCTTTCAGGTGCTGCCTGGGGAAGCGGAAGTGAAAAAAGCCTTAGAAATTGCCAAGGCTTCCGGTGAAACCCTGACGGAATTTCCAGGGATCCCGCTGTTTTATGGTGTATCTCCCCAGGGAGGCTTGTTGACGGTGGAGCGGGAAGGGATAGAAATCATTCCCTTTTTCTTTGATGCCAAAGATCTGCAAACTGCTCTGACTCGCATGGGGGGTTCAGAGGTGGCGAGCAAGGCCAAAATTGAGGTGACTACCCTGGCTCAGGTAGTGGGGCAAATGTTGGATGGCAAGGCCAAAGCAGAGGTGCGCAAAATTGCCTTTGTGCCGGCCCGCTCCGCCTTGGAATACATCCAAAAGCTGCCCCCTTCCCAACTGGGTGCGGTTGACCCCATTGGTCGCGAAGCCGCTGGCATTCCCCCGGCCACGCCCCGTCCCTAGATGCAGTCTCTCTGGCAGTGGCGGCAGGATTATCTGCGGGAGCACCCGGATATGGCCCAGGAGCTGGATCAATTCCTCCGCCAGGCTGTCGGTTGGTCGCCTTTACATGGGCTGACTCATAGGGATCCCCCTGGTCTGGATCCCGAAGCCACGGCTCGGGTTATCCGTCTTTGGCAGGAGCATCTCGTCACCGAGATCCCGATTGCCTATGCTCTGGAGCAGGTAACCTGGCGGGATTTCACCCTTAGGGTTTCCCCAGGGGTGCTGATTCCCCGTCCTGAAACGGAACTCCTAGTGGATCTGGTCTTGGCGTGGGTACAGGCCCAGGATCAAGTTGGCGCTTGGGCAGACCTGGGTACAGGCAGCGGTGCCATTGCTTTGGGACTGGCAGCAGCCGGGATCCCCAAGGTTTATGCTGTGGATCTCAGTCTTGAGGCTTTGGCGGTGGCTCGGATCAATGTGGAGCGCTACCACAAACAGGATCAGATCCACCTGCGCCAGGGGAATTGGTTTGAGCCGTTGGCGGATGTGGCGGGATCCCTGCAGGGGGTGGTGGCCAATCCCCCCTATATTCCCTCGGCTCTCATCCCGACCTTGGATCCCGGTGTGCGGGACTATGAACCCCATATGGCGTTAGACGGGGGTGAGACAGGGTTAGCAGCCATTGAAATTCTTGTGCAGCAAGCCCCTATCTATTTACAGTCCGGGGGGTTTTGGGCCGTGGAAGTGATGATTGGGCAAGCCCCCCGAGTCGCTGATCTTTTGGCCGCAGATGGGCGTTATCGCCAGATCACCATCACCCCCGATTTGGCAGGGATCCCCCGCTTTGTCAGTGCTGTCTGCCAGTGAACGACTCCCAACACTCATCTTCGAGGCTAGGCGTTTGCCTAGCGTCGTAAGGTTGAGCAAACACAACATGGCTTACGCTACCTACGGAACACAAAGACAGCGCGGGGCTTGCCGCCGAGGAGCTAAAGAGGTCTCGCAAATACCGTCGTCAAAAGCAGTAAAACTTTCGTCTCGAACTTCTTCTGGTTTGGGGGGAAGATTTGCATTTGTTTTGGGGTCGGGGAAAGAATCAGGGTCGAGGCGAGGTAAAGACCACCATCAGGGGATCCCCAGGCTTGAGTCCCAGGCGTTGGGCGGTGCCCCCCCGGAGTTCCACCACCTGATCAACGAGTTGCCCAGGGGGGCCGTACACCGGGCAGGGTTGCTGCCGACAGGGGGGGACATCAGCAGCAATCTCCACAACTCGTCCTTGAGAGAGAAAGATAATATCCAGGTTGAGGCAGGTCTGCCACATCCAAAATCCCGTCCGTTGGGGCGGATCAAAAACAAACACCATGCCCTGGTTGGATCCCAGTTCTGTGCGAAACATCAAGCCCTGGGCCTGTTGCTCAGGGGTGGTGGCCACCTCTAGATAAAAGGTTTCCCCGCCAATTTGGGTCTGAGCAGCAAACTCTACTTGCCACTGCCGGTTAGGGTCACACACCGGGGGGGCTGCCCAGACTTGCCCCGCCATGGCTAAGCCGCCCCAACCAAACCAGGTCAGACAAGCCAGTACACTGAGGCGGAGAAACACAGCCATAATCAGTCTTGGGATTTACGAAGGATTGAGTTGTTGGGCCAGCTGCTCTGGGGTCATGTGCTCATAGGGTTCAAAGGGCTGGTGAATCCAGGGGTTATCTGGGAGATAGTCCACATAATAGTCGGGGGTATAGATCGAGGCTGCTTTGTACCACAACACCCCGGTGCGGATCTCCTCCACATAAAACTTGTAGTAATGCCGGATCCACTCCACACTTTTTTTCAGGGTCACCCCAGAATCTGCCAGGTCATCCACCAACAACACATGGCTTCCCAGGGTCAAAGTGGTCATGGCCAACTCTCGCGAAAAGACCAGGTTCCCCCGCTGGCGATTCCCAGGCCCCCCATAGGAGGATGCCGACAGGATCGCCAAGGGCAGATCATAGAGGCGGGCGAGCATATCCCCGACCCGCAGCCCACCTTTGGCAATACAGACGATTTGATTAAACTGCCAGCCGCTGCGGTAAATGGCAACGGCTAGTTCTTCGATTTTGCGGTGGTAGTCAGCCCACGTGATCGATATTTCGTGCAAAATGCGCTCCCTGATGTCAATGCTCAGTAATCGTCACTTTCGACATGGTAATCGGGGTGGTGGGGCGATCCTGGCGATTGGTGGGGGTGGTGGCAATTTTATCCAGGACATCTTCTCCACTCAAGAGTTGCCCAAAAATGGTGTATTGGGGGGGCAGGGGATAATCTTGGTGCATGATAAAAAACTGGCTACCGTTGGTATTTGGGCCGGCATTGGCCATGGCTAAGGTGCCGCGGGTGTAGGGACGTTTCACCGGTTCATCGGCAAAGCGGTAGCCGGGCCCCCCCATGCCTGTCCCTTGGGGATCCCCCCCTTGGATCATGAATCCCTTGATCACCCGGTGGAAGATCACGCCATCATAAAAGCCATCTCGAGCCAGCACAACAAAGTTATTCACGGTTTTGGGGGCTTCACTGGCAAACAGTTCCAGGGTCATTGTCCCGACCGTGGTCTCAATGGTGGCTGTATAAGATTTGCGGGGATCAATCGTCATGGGTGGGGGAGCCGCGTAGGATTTCACAGACAGAACCGGGTAGAGGGCTGATTTTCAGTATAAAGGTAGGGACCCCCGAACCAACCCCAGAATACCTCTAGATTGACCTCAAAGCAGGCACTATGATAGCAAACCCCAGCCAGCAAACCTGGCGACATGGGGGGCAAATCGCTTTTTCTGCTTGACCTTTCCAACTCCCATGCCAAGGGATCCCGAATCCATTTCCCGCTACTGTTTTTTAGACTGGAGGTAACCCTGAGCAAAGCTCCCCATGACCACGTCCCAAACCCCTTTGATTACAGCGACCCGGTGGCGGTTGGCTCTCTGGTACAGCCTGGTCACAGGGATCCTGCTGGTGGTGTTTGCCCTAGGGGTGTACTGGTATGTGCAGGATACCCTCGTGGATCGGGTAGATGATACCCTCAACCATGTGGTGGAGGTACTCCAGGGATCCCTGCTCCGCCAACCGACCTTGCTCCAAGAACTGGGGACAGTGCCGCCCCCCCCATGGGATCCCGCTTTGGATGAGGATCACATTGATCTGGAATGGTTTGATCTGGATGGGCATTTGCTCTGGTCAACCTTAAATAACCCCTTGGGGATCCCCCTCCAACTCAATTGGCTGGCCCAAACCGTGGACTTGGCTTCTGGGGCCAGGGTGCGCCAGCTCACCCGGCCGTTGCAAGTGGGGGCAGAGGTGCTGGGCTATGTGCGGGTCAGTCATCCCTGGTTTGAAGTCACCAAACCTGTGCGCCAACTGGCTTGGGAACTGGGCATCGGCACCCTGGGAATGGTAGGGGTCGTGGGATCCCTGGGTTGGTTTCTCTCCGGCTTGGCCATGGCACCCGTGTTGGAGTCCTACCAACGCCTGAAGCAATTTACGGCGGATGCCTCCCATGAATTGCGCAACCCCATTGCCAGTATGCAGACCCAAGTGCAGGTTGCCCTGCAGGATCCCGGCTTATCTGAGGGAGAACGGCACATCTGGGAGGGAATCGAGCGACAGTGTCAGCGGCTGGGGCGGTTGGTCGAGGATCTCTTATTTTTGGCTCGGCAGGATCATGGTGGTCTCCTCCGCAAGCAGTGCTGCCCCATGGATGCCCTGGTTATGGACGTGGTGCAAAGTCATCAGCCCCTGGCCGCACAGCAGCACTTGCAGCTCAGCCTCGACATCAGCCCAAGCGACACTGCCAACGCAGAAGCCGTCTTTAATGTAGACGGTGACTACGACCAACTGCAGCGTCTCTTGACCAACCTACTCAGCAATGCCATTCACTACACCCCCCCTGGGGGATCCGTCCACGTCCGGGTCAGCCATCACCCCAAAGGCATTGCCGTCCAGATCCAAGACACCGGCATTGGCATCCCCGAAACAGCCCTACCCCGTCTTTTTGATCGCTTCTACCGGGTCGATCCCACACGGCGCTCTGGGGGATCCGGGCTCGGCCTGGCCATTGCCCACAGCATTGTCACCCTGCACCACGGCGAGATTCGCGTCCAAAGCCAGCCCAACCAAGGCAGTGAGTTTACCGTCATCCTCCCCGCCAGTCGGGATCCCCACTGCCAAACCTAGTCAAGACCCAGCGCTCCTCCTGGGAAGGCAGGGTGCCAATAAACCAGCTTCAAAAACTCAAAACACACCGTCAACCCCAAACAGCTACCCCTCCACACTTCCTTCCCCCCTGCTGGGAGAGGAGTCATCAAAAAGCTTTATACAGCTGCTCTTTTTTCTCTACCCAGTAGAGGCCTCAGACTCGGCATCTTTCATCAACTGACACAACTACAACTGCCGCGACTCCACCGTCCATTCTGGGATCTGCCGTTCTTCCTCGGGATCGAGCACATACTGCTCACACACCAAGCTCAGGCGCACTCCCTCCGACTGCATCCGTTCCACCCCATGGGTCAGATCCCCCTGGAAATAAACCAGAGTATTTTCCACCGGCTGCAAACGAGCCACCCAACGCTGTCCCCGATGCAAAACCAAAGCACCCCCTTGCATTCCGGCCGGCACCTGCAAATAGAGGACACTCACCCAGGCTGGTGGCTGAATGATCTTGCAATAGGAACGCAGACTGCGATCAATATGGGGGTCAACTCGGGATCCCTGCACCAACAGCAAAGCATTGAGATAATAGGCTTGGCACTCCGGCAGCAGCACCTGCTCCAGATAAGGGCGGAGATACCCAAACCGGGCAGCCACCAAAGGCAGAGAAGAACGGCGAAACACCACAGAAAAGCCCCGCGTCCCCACAAAATCCCGGTTGAGATTATTGATCCCCAGATAGGGAGAAGCCAAGATGTGTCCCCGCATCATTTTGAGAACCAAGGGGGCAAAAGCATCCGACTGCTGGCGATAGTAGCCCAAAGCACCTGACTCCCAACATCTGTTATCATCTGTCATCATTGCAGAAACCACCGGGATTCCCGCCAAAACAACGCCCGGCACCAACCCCACCGACCGTCCTTAACAAGGAAAAAAAGCGGGTGGACGGAATCGAACCGACAACAACTGCTTGGAAGGCAGTGGTTTTACCACTAAACTACACCCGCAGGGGATCCCTATCCTACATCAATACTGCGCTCGCCACCAAGAGACCGGCAACGTCAGCACCTTGCGCAACGAGGAGACATAAGCCCGTTGGTGAAAGACCTGATAGCGGTTGCGCTCAATCACATCCAAAATCTGCTGATACAACATCAACGAAGCCCACACCGGCCAACGCGCATCTGGACTCAGAGCCGGGATCCCAGCCTGAGCTTGGGTATAGAGACCCCGGGCCCGGCTAATTTCAAACTGCATCAAGCGAACCCAGCGCTCATCCACCACCCCCTGGAACAACTCTGCTTCGGTGTAGCCAAACCGGTGCAGATCCTCAAGGGGCAGATAAATCCGCCCCCGCCGCGCATCCTCCCCCACATCCCGCAAGATATTGGTGAGCTGCATGGCAATACCCAAAGCCACCGCCGCTTCCTTAGCTGCCGCCACATCCGCCTCCGGCACAAACCCCATAATCTCCGAAGACATCAAGCCCACCGTCCCCGCCACCCGGTAGCAGTACAAACGTAAATCCTCCCAAGTAGCGTAGCGATTGGTCTGCAAATCCATCTGTTGCCCCAGGATCATGTCCTGGAAAGGCTGAACCGACAGGTGATAGCGCTCAATCGTGTCCAGCAATGCCAAATCACTCAGTCGGGTTGTTTCCCCCTTCGTAAACAGGCGCTCCATATCCTCCGCCCACCGCGCCAAAGTCGCTTGCGTGGAAGGAGACTGCACAAAAGGGGTAGCAGGAGGAGATTCAAAACCATCCACCAACTCATCCGTTTGCCGCAACCAAGCATAAATCGCCCAAATGGCTTGACGCTTGGGCAAAGGCAAAAGCAGCGATCCCAGGTAAAAAGTCTTGGCGTATTGGGCTGTGATCTGCCGACACAGTTCCAGCGAAGCCAGACGTTGACTGACAGAAGGAGTCGAACGCGATTCCGGTTGTGGCTTTACCCGCATAGGGACTTCCTTGGTGCGCGTCGTGAAGGTGTCTAGAGAACCTGTAGCAGAAAATTCACCGTACTGACTCATGTCCGCCCCGTATTATCTCACATCACGCTGTGACGACAGCCACTTGCGGAGTAATGATGCCGCGATTCATGGCATCAGCAATGGCTTGGGCAGCCAATTTTCCCGATAGGACAGCCCCCTCCATACTGCCGAGGTAGCGCTGCTTGGTATAGCTCCCTGCTAAGAAAAAATTAGGGATGGGGGAAACCTGGCTGGGGCGCAGCGCTTCACAGCCTGGCACCGCTTTATAGACCGAGCGAGGGGTTTTAACCACATGGGCCTTGCGAACCTGAGCCGGAGCCGGAATCATCGTGGGGAAAAGTTTGGCCAACTCCGCCATGGTCGCTGCCAAGATCTCCGCATCCGAACGATGGATCCACTCAGCCGCAGGCGCCAAAACTAACTCCAGCATGGAGCGCTCCGGGTCAGCATAGCCGCGGCAGGTGTTGCTCATGTCCGCATAAACACTCAACAAGGGCGAACGAGAAAACAAAGAATGATCAATATCTGTCAGCTTGCGGTCAAACCACAATTGGATACTAATCACGGGTACCCCCTCCAGTTGCGAGAGCTTCTGGAAATAGTCCATCTCCCGCCAGGCCTGAGGCAGCAGACCCTTGAGGGGATCCACGGATAACGCCGACACGTAGGCATCCGCTTCAATGGATTCGTCCTGCTGCCTTTGGTGATCCCGAATCACAAAATGACTCACCCACCCATCCCCTCTCAGGGCAATTTCCTTCAGGGACTTCTGGACAAAAACCTGCCCCCCCTTCCTGGTCACATAGTCTACAATCGGCTGACACAAACGCTCCGGCGGCGCCCCATCCAAGTAAGCAATCCGGGATCCCTCTTTTTCCTGCAAAAAGCGATTCAGAGCTGTCAGAGGAACTGTGGCAGAAATCGTGTCTGGATTGATAAAAGCCAAGGCCTTAGAAACCGCAATAAAAATATCCGTGTTGACCCGCTCATCAATCCCTTGTTGGCGCAACCACTCCAACAGACTATAAGCATCCATCTTCTCAACATAGGCTTGCCCGCGGATCATCGCTGGCACCAAACCTATAGCAAACTTGATCTTTTCCCCCCAAGTGAGCATGTCATTGTTACGCAAAATCGCCGCCACTGCATTCCAAGGGGCGGGCAGATCCGGCAGATCAAACCGAGAATAGGTGCCCGGTTTTTCCGGCTGGTTAAAAATCAAACTGTGCTGCTTCCACTGCAACCGATCCAGGATGTTCAGCTCACCCATGAGTTGCAGCATATTGGGATAAGCCCCAAAAAAATTATGCAAACCTGTTTCGATCCAATCTCCATCGGGATCTTGCCAGGCTGCCACTAACCCCCCCAACATGGAGCGGCGCTCAAAGACCGTGGGCTGAAACCCGAAATCACAGAGGTACTTGGCACAGGCTAGTCCGGCAAGCCCACCCCCAGCAATAGCAACACGCATGAATTTTTAGTTACTCAAGGGCACTTTCTTAGTATATTTGCAAAACGTTACATTGCGGCAGGGGTCTGGGAGCAGTTGCCGGAAAACCATCTCGCATAGCTTAGCTCATGCCTGGGACGGCTCATCCTGGGAGGAACGACGTTTACGCCGCGCCGCCGGGGGAGATTGGGAGACAACAGGCGGCTCTACAGGACTGGAGGTCTCTGGGACTTCTGAAGCTGCAGACCCTGGCTCTGGGGCGTGTTGATCCTCAAGGCGAGGGGGCTCTGCCTCAGAGACTGGATTGGGGAGAGGCTCACGTTCTGGGGACGGGATCCCGGTCGGCGGGGGCTCTCCTGGCAAAGTGACTGTGAAAATACTGCCAGCTTCCACAGGTTCCTCCAAGAGCAGCCCTGGAGACAGTCCCATCTCCCCAAAAACCTGTTGCTGTAAAGGGGTCATCGGCACCACAATCTGGCGGCGTTCTTTGCGGGGGGCCCGTTTCTCTTCCTCAGGACGGAGGGCCGGCTTTTGTTGTCGCTCCCGCACCGTCAGACGCTCCCCACGCCCTCCTCCCACTGCCAAGGGATCCAAGCGGGGAGTCGTTGTGATCACCTCGGTTTCTTCTGGCTCCGGGCGGGGTGGCCGCTGCCGGGGTTGGGTCTTACCATTGCGAATCCGCATACTGGGCTGGGGACGAACCTCTTCTGGTGTCACCGGAACCTCTTCGGGATCCCCTGCCTCCTCCAGGGATCCCGGTAAGTGGACATGGATCCCCAATCCCTCGCAACTGGGGCAGGGACGACCAAAAATTTCATAGAGGCTTTGCCCTTGGCGCTTGCGAGTGAGTTCTACCAAGCCCAACTCTGAAAGCTGGGCCACTTGGGGGCGAGCCTTGTCAGCGCGCAGGGCTTTATTGAAATGCTCCAGGACTTGCAATTGATCCCGGCGAGATTCCATATCAATAAAGTCCACCACAATCACCCCAGCAATATTACGCAGCCGCAGTTGCCGGGCTATTTCCGTAGCCGCCTCACAATTGGTCCACAAGACAGTTTCCCGGGAAGTCGCCGACTGGGTGAATGAACCTGAGTTGACATCAATCACCGTCAAAGCTTCCGTGGGTTCAATAATGATATAGCCCCCAGAAGGCAAATCCACTCGTGGGCGCAAAGCTTGGCGGATAGCAGCATTAATCCGGAAATAGTCCAGGATCGAACGGCTGGAGTCCCGGTAGGCATCCACCACCACTCCTGGGGGCATCTGACCTTGGTTCCAGTTTTGCAGGGCTTGCCGGACTCGCTTCACCCCTGTGGCACTGTCGGTGACAATCCGATTCACATCCGCACCATACACATCCCGCAGCACCCGCTGAATAAAATCATCATCTCGGTTGAGGAGACTGGGAGCGCGACAGGTGGCTTGCTGCTGCTGGATCCCTTCCCACTGCTTCTTGAGTTGTTCAAGGTCGTCAATAATGGCTTCCTCGGAGACCCCTTCCGCTTCGGTGCGGACAAGCAAGCCGCAATGGCTGGGTTTGATCAGAATGGCCAGGGATTTTAAGCGGTTGCGCTCTTCCTCGTCGCGAATCCGCCGGGACAAATGCACGCCTCGCTGGGAGGGCATCATCACCACATAGCGTCCTGGAAAAGAGAGGTTGCCCGTCAGGCGCGGGCCCTTGTTGCCCGTTGGCTCCTTCATCACTTGCACAAGGACTTTTTGCTGGGGGGCCAAAAGTTCGGTAATCGGAGCACTATTGCGTTTCAGGCGTAATGGCCCTAAGTCGCTGACGTGAATAAAGCCGTTGCGTTCCCCGTGGCCAATGTTGACGAAAGCAGCATCAATGCTGGCGAGGATATTTTCCACTACCCCCAAATAAACATCTCCGACCTGATGTTCTCCCGTGGCTACTACCAGCTCTTGGATTTGGTCTTCGGAGAAAACAGCAGCAATCCGGTACTGCTCTGCGATGACAATTTGCTTTGACATGGGGGTAAAAATCCTTATCTGCCTTGCTCAGCAGCCAATAGGTGAGATTCTCTGATTTTTGAGTAGTCACGCCATCCTCGGCATGAAGTCGTCAACGCTAAAGACACGAAGGACAATCACGAAAGAGAGTCGAGGTGGCTGCGGTAGAAAAAAGCTATACCTGGTGACTCGACCAGAGAGTGACCCAATTATAGCAGTTATGGCAGCCGTATTCCCTGGTCCTAGCAGACCTTCTTCCAGAGCTAGGGCGGGGGGCAAAGCTGACAAGGGGTGAGTGTAGCTCGGTTTCTTCCTGGTTGGCGCACCCCCTCACCACTTCCAAAAAATCCCCAAAAAGAAACAAACCACGATGCACAACCGAGCACAAGAAACGGGGCACATGAAAGCCTTCGTCCAAAGGGATGAGAGTACGGCGCTGCGTCCCATACCACCCCTGCTATCCAGGGTGAGTCCTCCCTTGTTCCCGACTCTTTCAGGGTAGTTAGGGAAAATTTCTCTATAACACTAGCGATGGCGTGGGGAATAGGATATAAACTCCATAGGTGGCATTCTCGCCTGACCTGGGATGGAAATCCTCACAATCAGTAGCGCATCACAAGCTCATCATATGTAGATTATTAGGATGGTGTATGACTCATTCCTACTCGCGTGCAATGCCCCAGCAGGTTCCCTTGGCGGTTTATCAGCAGGTGGTCAGTGATTTAGAGGCTGCCCATATGCGCCTGGCCCAGATGTCTGGAGAGTGTGACCAACTCAGGCAGCAGTATCACCAGCTACAGACTGAGATTCAGGTGATCAGTCAACGTTTGCAGGCTTTAACCCCCAAGGCACCTGTTTCTGCTCCTGCTCCCCAATCCCCTCCCCAGGCTGAACCTGCCCCAGACTTTGAATTTCTCAATCATCTTAAGCGTCGTCAACAGGGGACTGCTAGCTCATCTCCGCCCCAGCAGCCGCCTCGCTCCCCTGCTCCCTCCACCGATCCCCGTTTTGAGCCCCGCTCTGAGCATCCTGAAATGGGCCGTCAACCGGATCCCCGTTCTGGGCGCAGCCGTTATGGCAGTCGTTATGAGCGTTATGAGGCAGCCGCTCCCAATTTGGATCCCCTAGAACATTTGTTTACAGATCCCGGGCTCCCTTACGATACCGAGAGCAGTACCTATCGCCGCGCCCACCATGGGGGATCCCCCCTCTCATGGGTGTGGATTGGGGTCGCGGTGGTCTTGGTGATTGGATCGTTTGGGGCTGGGTTTTTGGTGGTGCAGCCGTTTGTGCGTGGGGACAAAACCGAGTCCCCAACCCTACCCACTCCCAAGGTTCCCTAGCTTGTTCTCTTTAGCGCTGCCCCGTGACGATATAGGCGACCCGGCGACCAATATTGGTGCTGTGGTCAGCCATCCGCTCCAGATGGCGAATCATCAGGAGTAGCAGCAGCAAGGGTTCCAGGGATCCCTGAAAATGGGTGCGCTGGGCCAAACTCTCATAGACAACTCGGTAGTCCTCATCCACAGCATCATCCTCCTGTTTGATATGCAGCCCTTTTTCGGCATCCAGATCCACGAGGGCAATTAAGCTGTGATTCAGCATGGACTGACAGCGCTGCATCATCTGTTTGACCCGCTCAAATTCCGGTGGCGGGGTGTACTGACCCATGCGCAGGGCCAATTCCGCCAGATCCTGGGCGTAATCCCCGATCCGCTCCAGGTCTCGAATCAGCTGCATCAGGGTGCTAATCAGGCGTAAATCTTGGGATACAGGAGCTTGAACGGAAATCACTTTGATGCAATCGAGCTCAATTTGCCGGTAGAACTGGTCAATGTGCTGATCCTGCTGGTCAATTAAATCCACCGCACTCAGCCGTCCTTCAAATAAAGCCTGGTAAGCCAAAATCACCGAAGACTCCACCAACGAGCCCATCCGCAAGACATCCTGCTGCAACCGCTTAATCTGCCCTTCCAGAGTGTCTTGGTAGAAGCTAACCATGCCTTTTATTCGCTGCTATTGACTTGTTTTGTGAAGTTAATGTCTTCTTAAAAAAGACTTAGACAAAAGATAACAACCACACAGGGCTGACCGCTAAGATGAAAAACCACTACCAACCTATAGACCACTCTATCAAGTGATGAATCTCAAACCATGGGTTTGAAGAATGAACCCTAATTTTGACCAAGATCACATCTATCAAAATCACAATCTATTTTGACTCTAACATTGTTCTCCCTTGGGGATCCCTGGCGGTTTTGCGAAATGTTACGATGTGGCTGCTGGCAGCAGCGAGATCTATGGGTGCAAACGCAGTTGAGTCAGCCTTGGCTGATCGGGTGATTTTGATCACAGGGGCTTCCGCTGGTATAGGTGAGGCGGTGGCAATGGCGGCGGCAGTCCCAGGAGCCACTTTGGTGTTGGCGGCACGGCGGGAGGGAATTTTGCGTACCATCCAAGAAGTCCTCACCCATCGGGGCTGCCGAGTTCTGGTCATCCCCACAGATATGGGGGATCCCGAACAGGTGCAGCGGTTGGCAGAGCAGGTCTTGGACACCTGTGGACGGGTGGATATTCTCGTCAACAATGCTGGCTATGGGCAAATGGGCCCCCTGGAAGTCCTGCCCCTTGAGGCGATCCAGCGTCAATTTCAGGTGAATGTTTTTGGTGTGGTGCAACTCACCCAAGCCTTGATTCCAGCCATGCGGGCCCAAAAGTACGGGCGGATTATCAACATCAGCTCTGTGGTGGGTCACATTAGCATGCCCTTTAATGGCATTTACAGCGCTAGTAAACACGCCCTTGAAGCCCTCAGCGATGCCCTGCGGGTGGAGCTAGCCCCCTTCGGGATCCAGGTAGTCGTTGTGGAACCGGGGCCCGTAGCAACGGAGTTTTTCGCGGTGGCTCAAGCTCAGATGCAAACTGTCCTGCCTGAGCAGCATCCCTACGGTGCGGTGATAAAACAGGACTCAGAAAGCACGGGATCCCTGAGCAAAAATGCCTGGCGTGCCGAGCAGGTAGCGGCGGTGATTCTGCGGGCCATGACTGACCCCCGCCCTGCCCCTCGCTACACAGCTTTTCAGGGGGGAAAGTCCATGTTAGCCCTGATGAAAGTCACCCCGGCGGCGTGGATGGACAAATTTTGGTGTCGGATCTTCCAGTGGCCTGAGTAATACCCGAATGATATAGTAAAAGCTCCGGGATGTAGCGCAGGGGTAGCGCGCCGAGTTCGGGACTCGGAGGTCGCAGGTTCAAATCCTGTCATCCCGATAGGGACAGCTACTCAACAAGCCAGTCTTGCCTGAGAAGGGATCCCTATCAAACTGGCAGCCATTCCCAATTCAGAAGTGACATCCTCCCGACGCTGACCCTACGGGTACAGCGCAGGCTTCCCAACCTCGC
>Ga0272446_1004902_pt1 | contig 15305 bp, 14 predicted proteins | sample YNPCB0061_FD_194587 | JGI IMG/M metagenome (GOLD analysis project Ga0272446, IMG submission 194587) | Hot spring microbial mat communities from Yellowstone National Park, WY, United States - YNP-CB-006-1 | ecosystem: Environmental > Aquatic > Thermal springs > Hot (42-90C) > Sediment | place... | reverse complement strand
GCCTGGAAGCGCGCGGCGAAATCCGCGGCGGCCGCTTCGTGGCCGGCATGGCGGGCGAGCAATTCGCGGTGCCCGAGGCGGTGGGCCTGCTGCGCGACGTTCGCCGACGCGAACGCACCGGCGCGCTAGTCGGCGTCAGCGGCGCCGACCCGCTGAACCTGGTCGGCATCCTCACCCCCGGCGCGCGGCTGCCTGCGCTGACCGGAAACCGCGTGCTGTACCGGGACGGCGTGCCGATCGCACTGCTGGCGGCCGGCGAGACGCGCTTTCTCGAAGAACTTTCGCCCGAAGCGCACTGGAATGCGCGCAACGCGCTGCTGAGGCGGCAGGTGCCAGCGGTGTTGCGGTTTCTGAAGTGAGGGCGCGAGGTCATCGACATCGCCACGGAACCCAACCGCTTGGACGGGCACCTCATCTTGCCGCTCAATCCCGCAAGCGTGTTCCGAGAGCCGGTCGGCGGATGTGACTCGTGGGGCCGCCGCGGAGGAGACCATTCAACCTGTCGACGGGTGTCGGGAATCACAAACAGGGTCTCCGCGGCCGTCTGCTGCGGCCGTCTGCTGCGACATGGCGCCCGGCACGCCCGCGTGACGGCGGCATCCCGTGTCTGCGGCCGCCGCCGGAATACGCCCGGACACCCGACTGTTGACCCGCCGCGAGCCCGATTCGCGCGCTGACCCTTGAGCCGGTGGCGTCGGGCCGTACATGCCGTGCTCGACGCGGCCTGTCCTCGATCACGAACGGTTCGGGAGGAAGTCGATGCTCACCAAACGCAACACGCTTGCGCTCGCGGCGGTCGCCGCCGGCGCAATGTCGATCGCGGCGCCCGCGTACGCCGAAACGGTGCACGCGAAGCTCGAAGGGTTTCAGGAAGTGCCTGCGGTATCGAGCCCCGGCAGGGGCGACTTTCGCGCCAGGATCGAACGCGACGGCAGCATGATCGCGTACGAGCTGAACTACGAAGGGCTGCAGGGTAAGCCGTTCATGTCGCACATCCATGTCGGCCAGCACGGCGTCAACGGCGGCATCAGCGTCTGGCTGTGCGGCAATCCGGAGGACGGACCGCCCGCGCCGCCCGCAGGCACCCCGCGCTGCCCGGTGCCGGGCGGCAGCGTGAGCGGCGTGCTGACCGCCTCTTCGGTCGTCGGACCGGGCGGGCAACTGATCGCCGCCGGCGAACTTGCTGAGCTGATCGCCGCGATCCGCGCCGGCGTCACCTACGTCAACGTGCACACGACGGCGGCTTCCGGCGGCGTGCCGGCCGGCGAGATCCGCGGGCAAGTCAAGTAACGGTCGAATGTCCGGCGCTTTGCCGATCCGAGGCGGCCTTGCGCCGCCTCGCTTTTCTCCGGGCGGAGGTTTGCAGCGCGGCCGCTAGAATCGCGCGTCCACGCAGGCAACCCACATGCCCGAACTGTCCAGACGCGCCGCCGCGCTCGGCACCGAAAACGCCTTCGTCGTGCTGGCCGAAGTCAATCGGCTGATCCGCGCTGGCCGCGACGTCGTTTCGTTCTGCATCGGACAGCCGGACTTCCCGACGCCGGCGCACATCCAGGACGCCGCAATCGAAGCGATCCGCGCTGGCCGGCACGGCTACACGCCGTCGGCCGGCATCGACGAGCTGCGCGCCGCGGCGGCAGCGTCGATGGCGAAGCTGCGCGGCATCGCGATCGCGCCCGAAGACGTCGTCGTCGGCGCGGGTGCCAAGCCCTTCATCGCGTATGCGATCGCGTCGACGACCGACTACGGCGCGGGCGACGAGGTGATCTTTCCGGTCCCGGGTTTCCCAATCTACGAGTCGCAGATTCGCGCCAACGGCGCGGTACCGGTGGCGCTGCCGCTGCGCGAGTCGCGCGCGTTCGCGTTCGACCCGGAAGAACTCGCGTCGCGCATCACGCCGCGGACGAAGCTGCTGATCCTTAACTCGCCGCAGAACCCGACCGGCGGGCTGCTCGCGCGGCGCGACCTCGAGGCGATCGCTGCGGTGCTTGCGAAGCACCCGCAGGTGTGGGTCTACGCCGACGAGATCTACTCGAAGCTCGTCTACGACGGCGAGTTCGTTTCGATCGCGAGCCTGCCCGGGATGCAGGAGCGCACGATCATCTCGGACGGCGCGTCGAAGACCTACGCGATGACGGGCTGGCGCATCGGCTTCACCGCCAACCGCGCGCTCGCGCCGGTGTTCACGCGCTGGATCACCAACACCGAGAGCTGCGCGAGCCAGATCAGCCAGTGGGCCGCGGTTGCCGCGCTGACCGGTCCGCAGGACGAAGCGGAAAAGATGCGCGCGCGCTTCCGCGCGCGGCGCGATCTGATCGTGCGGCTGCTGAACGACGTGCCGGGTTTTCGCTGCGCCTCGCCGGGCGGCGCGTTCTACGCGTGGCCGAACGTGACCGAAGCCTGCGTGCGGATCGGCGCGCAGGACTCGGAGGAACTGCGCAAGCGTCTGCTGCACGAAGCGGGCGTGGCGGTGCTCGCGGACATCCACTTCGGTCCGCGCATCGAAGGCGAGGGGCAGCACATCCGGTTTTCCTACGCGGCGAGCGAAGCGGCGATCGAAGCGGGTGTCGCGCGCATCGCCGATTTCGTCCGCAGGGCGACCCGTTGAGCGCGAACCCGTGAGCTTCGACACCAGCCGCGCGCGCGCCGCGATCTTCAAGCGCATCCGCATCAACCAGCATCGCGCGGGCGATCCGGTCGCCGCCGAGCGCGCGCTGGCCGAAGACTATCTCGCGCGCCATCCGGCCGGGCCGCGGCCGAAGGTCGAAGGCGATCTGCGAATTCGCTTTCGCGCGATGTCGGAAAAGATGGCGAGCACGGTCGACGAAGTGCCGCGGCTCGCGGATGCGCCCGCCGCGGTCGCGCGCTATCTCGACGCGCAGGCGCTCGGACGCCGTGCCGTGGCCTGGCCCGCGCTTGCTGCGCTCGACTGGGCTGGCGCCGGGCTCGACATCGAGTTCCGCGCACCGCGCTTCGACGAGTCGCAGGGAGCGGACGCGGTGGGGATCACCGGCTGCTACTGCGCGCTCGCCGAGACCGGCACGATCGTGCTGCTGTCGGGGCCGGACACGCCGGCGTCGACGCATCTGCTTCCGGAAACCCACATCGCGCTGGTGCGCGCCTCGCGCATCGTCGCCGGCATGGAAGACGCGTTCGAGCTGCTGCGCGCGGAGCGCGGCGGATGCGCGCAGATGATGCCGCGCGCGTTGAACATGGTGTCGGGGCCCTCGCGGACCGCGGACATCGAACAGACGGTCGTGCTCGGTGCGCACGGGCCGTATCGCGTGCATCTGATCGTCGCCACGGAAGAGTGAAACGGACCGTCCGATTCGTGCGGACGGCGGGGAAGGGGAGGAGCATTGAAAGGAATGCGCATCGCGCACGCGGCGGCAACGGTCGTCGCGATCGCGCCCTCCGCCGCGGCGGCGGCCGAATTCGACGCGGCCCGGCTCGGACTCGCGTGGGCCCTGCCGTTCGTGGGCATCCTGTTGTCGATCGCCTTGATGCCGCTGGTGGCGCTGCGCGTCTGGCACCACCACTACGGCAAGATCGCATTCGGCTGGGCGCTCGCGTGCATCGTGCCGCTCGGCGTGGCCTTCGGTGCGCACACTGCGGCCGACCTGACGCTGCATACGCTGCTGCTGGAGTTCCTGCCGTTCATCGTCTTCATCGGCACGCTGTACGTGGTGGCCGGCGGCATCTACGTGCGCGGCAACCCGAAGGGCACGCCGCTGGTCAACACCGGCATGCTCGCCATCGGCGGCGTGCTCGCCAGCGTCATGGGCACCACCGGCGCGGCGATGCTGCTGGTGCGGCCGCTGATCCGCGCCAACGACGACCGCCGGCACAACGCGCACACGATCGTGTTTTTCATCTTCATCGTCGCCAACGTCGGCGGCTCGCTGACGCCGCTCGGTGATCCGCCGCTGTTCCTCGGTTTCCTGAAGGGTGTGGATTTTTTCTGGACGCTGCGGCACATGTTCCTGCCGATGCTGTTCGTGCTGGCGATCCTGCTCGCGCTGTACTTTGCGCTCGATTCGGCGCTTTACATGCGCGACATCGCGCAAGGGCTGAAGCGCGACCCGACGCCGGCGAGCGCGCTGCGCATCGAAGGGAGTGTCAACTTCCTGCTGCTCGCGGTCGTGCTGGGGGCTGTGCTGATGAGCGGCCTGTGGAAGCCGGGTATCGAGATCGACGTGCTGGGGCAGAAGCTGCCGCTCGAAGGGCTCGTGCGCGACGCGATCTTCGTCACCGTGGCCGCCGTTTCGCTGGCGATCACGCCGCGGGCCACCCGCAGGGCCAACGAGTTCGGTTGGGCGCCGATCGCCGAGGTCGCGAAGCTGTTCTTCGGCATCTTCGTCACGATGGCGCCGGTGCTGCTGATGCTGCGCGCGGGCGAGTCGGGCGCCTTCGCCGCGCTGGTGCGGCTTGTGACCGACGGCGCGGGCCGTCCGGTCGACGCCGCCTATTTCTGGCTGACCGGCGCGCTGTCGTCGTTCCTGGACAATGCGCCGACGTATCTGGTGTTCTTCAATCTGGCCGGCGGCGACGCGCAGGTACTGATGACGACGATGGCGCCGACGCTGACGGCGATCTCGGCCGGCGCGGTCTTCATGGGTGCGAACACCTATATCGGCAACGCGCCGAACTTCATGGTCAAGGCGATGGCCGAGGAAAGCGGGATTGCGATGCCGAGCTTCTTCGGCTACATGATGTGGTCGGCAGCGATCCTGCTGCCGATCTTCGGGCTGATGACTTTCGTCTTCTTCACATGAGCAAGCGACGCGACCGCATCGCGGTCACGCGCCGGATCTTCCCGGCGCTGATCGACGAGTTGAGGCAAACCTACGACGTGGTCGACAACCAGGCCGACCTGTCGCTCACGCCCGAGCAGCTCGCCGAGCGGCTTGCCGACGTGGATGGAGCACTGATCACCGCGGGCGAGCGCATCGACGAGGCGCTGCTGGCGCGTTGTCCGCGGCTGAAGATCGTCGCGAACATCGCGGTCGGCTACAACAACATCGATCTGGCCGCGTGTACGAAGCTGGGCGTGGTCGCGACCAACACGCCCGACGTGCTGAACGAAGCGACCGCCGATCACGCCTGGGCGCTGCTGCTTGCGGCGGCGCGGCGCGTGGGCGAGGCCGAGCGCTGGCTGCGCGCCGGACACTGGAAGCGCTGGGAGTTCGAGATGTTCCTCGGCGCCGAGCTGTACGGCACCACGCTTGGCGTCATCGGGATGGGGCGCATCGGGCGCGCGATCGCGCGGCGCGCGGCGGGCTTTTCGATGCGCGTCGTGTATCACAACCGCACGCGTCTGCCGGCGGAGCAGGCGGGCGGTGCGGTTTGGGCGACCAAGGAGGACGTGCTGCGCACGGCCGATCACCTGGTCGTGATGGTGCCGTACTCGCGCGATACGCACCATTTGATCGGCGCTGCGGAGCTCGCGCTGATGAAGCCGACGGCGGTGCTCGTCAACATCGCGCGCGGCGGTGTCGTCGACGACGACGCGCTGATCGACGCGCTGAAGAACGGGCGGCTCGCCGCGGCGGGGCTCGACGTGTTCGAGGACGAGCCGAACCTGCGGCGCGGTTTCCTCGAACTCGAAAACGCCGTGCTGACGCCGCACATCGCCTCGAGCACGCGCGCCACGCGCAACGCGATGGCGCGGCTGGCGATGCGCAATCTGGCCGAGACGCTCGCCGGTCGTCGGCCGCCTTCGCTGCTGAATCCGGACGTTTGGGAAGCCCGCCGCATTTGAAGGAGTCCTCGATGTCGGATATCAAGTACACACGCAAGCACAGCCTGCCGCTTGCGCAGGCGAAGAAAATCGCCCAGAAGACGGCGGACGACCTGGCGCGGGAGTACGACCTCGTGAGCCGGTGGGAGGGCGATACGCTGCACTTTCACCGCGCCGGGGTCGAGGGCCAGATGCGCGTGACCGACTCGCAGATCGACCTCGCGGTGAAGCTCGGCTTCCTGCTGAAGCCGTTCAAGGCCAAGTTCGAACAGCACATCGAGCGCCATCTCGACGAGCTGCTCGACCAGGCGAAGTCCGCGCACGCGGCGGCGAAGGCGCCCGCGAAAAAGGGCGGCAAGTCCAGGGCGTAAGTCGCGCGCAGCGGCGGCGGGGCCCGGTCGCGCCCCCGCAGCGGATTGATCGGGTCTAGCCTTTCAGTTCCTCGATCAGCTCGACGTACTGCTGCATCGCGTCTTCTTTTGCGAGGCCCTTCAGCTCGTTCCACGCGTCCCACTTGGCGCGGCCGACCATGTCGGTGAATCCCGGACGCTTGCCCTCGACGTCGCCGACGGTCGCCTGCTTGTACAGCGCGTAGATCTTCAGCAGCGTGGCGTTGTCGGGGCGCTCGGGCAGGTTCTTCGAATCGGCGACGGCCTTTTCGAACTTCGCCTTCAGCTCGCTCATCGTCTCCTCCAGTTGCGGCCGAATCGGCGCGCGCGGCTATTATCGAGCATTACGAATCTTCGCGACACGCGAGACCGCCTGGCGCTCGCATCCGTCGCCCTTTGTCATTCCGAGCCGCAGGCGAGGAATCTGCGCCGCTTGCAACGGCGGGATCCCTCGCGTTGCTCGGGATGACGGAACCGGTGCACGCGCGGGCGAAACGAACTTGCGGGGTCGCGGTGTCACGAGCTTGCGCAACGCTCAATATGCCGAGGCGAGCGCGAGACGACGAGGAGGAGACGATGGCGGGACGCCAACGGATGTCGCCGGTGGACACAGCATGGTTGCGCATGGACTCGCCCGGCAATCTGATGATGATCGTCGGCGTCGACGTGTTCGCCGACCGCATCGACGCCAACCGGCTCAAGCAGGTGCTCGAGCAGCGGTTCCTCACGTACGACCGCTTCCGTAGCCGCGTCACGCAGGACGCAACCGGCTATTGGTGGGAGCAGGACGAGGACTTCGATCTCGACCATCATCTGATCCGCGTCGAGCTGCCCGCACCCGGCGGCAAGGCCGAGCTGCAGACGTTCGCCGCGCAACTGGCGAGCCAGGCGCTCGATCCGGGCAAACCGCTGTGGCAGATGCATCTGGTCGAGCACTACGACGGAGGCTCGGCGCTGGTCGTCCGCATCCATCATTGCATCGCCGACGGCATGGCGCTGATGGGCGTGCTGCTGTCGATGGCCACCGCGCACCCGGACGGCGACGACCGCGCCGAGCCGCCGCGACCGTCCGGCCGCGGCGACCGGCGCCAGCACGACGGGAAGTGGGAAGCGCTGCTGCGGCCGTTCACGGATGTCACGGTCAAGGCGATCGACGCCACCGGCGACATCGCCACCCGGGTGCTGCACGCCTATGCAGCGGCGCTGGAGGATCCGAACCTGGCCGGCGAAGCGGCGGCCGAATACGCCCGCATCGCGGCGCGTGTGGCGCAGGACGCGGCGGCGCTGGCGCTGATGGCGAACGACTCCGTGACGAGCCTGAAAGGCAGGGTCAGCGGCTCCAAGGTCGTTGCGTGGAACGAGCCGCTGCGACTGGCCGACGTGAAGGCCGTCGGCCACGCGCTCGGCTGTTCGGTCAACGACGTGCTGCTCGCCTGTGTCGCGGGCGCGTTCCGCGAGTATCTCGTCGCGCGCGGCGAGGACGTGACCGGCTGCGAAATCCGCGCGATGGTTCCGGTCAATCTCCGGCCGCCCGGCCCGCCGAAGACCCTCGGCAACAAGTTCGGGCTGGTGCCGTTGCTGCTGCCGGTGGGCATCGAGAACCCGATTGCGCGCGTGCTCGAAGTGCATGCGCGGATGGAGGAGCTGAAGGGCGGCTACATGCCGGTGCTGTCGATGGCGGTCCTCGGCGTCTCTGGCCTCGTGCCGCGTGCGGTGCAAAACCAGATCCTCGAGGTCTTCCAGCGCAAGACGACCGCGGTGATGACCAACGTGCCCGGCCCGCAGCAGACGCTGTACCTCGCGGGCGCGCGACTGAAGCAGATGATGTTCTGGGTGCCGCAGTCGGGAAACATCGGCATCGGCGTGTCGATCCTGTCGTACGACGGCGGCGTGCAGTTCGGTCTGATCACCGACAAGAAACTGTGCGCAAACCCGCAGGACATCATCGACCGCTTCGCGCCCGAGTTCGAGAAACTGGTCTACGCGCTGCTGCTGTTGCCGTGGCAGGAGTACGTGGACCCCGAGATGGCCGAGCGCGCGCTGTTCGCCACCGAAACCGTGGCGGCAGTGGCCACGCGTCTGATGGAAAACCATGCGGCGCAGATGCCGGGTGCGCCCGCGCGGGCCGCCACGCAGCGCGAACGCAGACCGCGCGCCGCCGCTGCACGCGCGGCGGGGCGTTGAACGAGCCGGCATCGCCGACCCGCGCCTAAGGTTGCGCCACCGGGCGCCGTGGCATCGGGCCGCGGAACGCCGGAATCGGGTGTGTGAGCAGGCCAATTCGGGCCTTTCGGGGCGAACCGGACCGTCTACGGTATCCGCGTTCGCGCGTGCAACCTGCTGCGCCGTCGACGCACGAGAAAGGAGGGCGCGATGCCGAATCGGACGAAGTCCTGGTCTTTCGCGTTGTCGGTCTTTCTGTGCATCGGATTCGCGCATACCGTGTCGGCGCAGACCGCACCGTCCGGGCCGCAGCACCGTGTGCTGGTCGCGATGGATCCCGCCGATGAGGGCAGCGGACTGCTGTCGATCATTGTCGCGAACACGCCGTTGCCCAGGCTGCTCGGCGCGCCGGTCGCGGTGCTTCCGCTGCGCGACCTGCGCGACGCCATGCGCGCCACGCGTACCGGCGAGAACGACGCGATCGTCGGCCCGGCGCACGTGATCGCTTCAGCGCTCGCCCACGGCTACGAGCTCGTCGCCCATACGGGGGGCGAGGAGCGCTACGTGCTGGTCGCCAGCGGCGGCGCGAAATCGGTCGCGGATCTGAAGGGCCGCAACGCCTACTTCCCGCACGAGGACTCGCTGCGCACGTACGTCGGCCGCGGCCTGCTGAACCAGGGCGGACTGTCGGTGCGCGCGCTCGGGCAGGTGAGCTACCAGCAGAGCAGCGTGGGCGGCCTGATGTCGCTCGGCAGTCGCTTCGACGTGACCGTCGCGCTCGAACAGGAGTGGAACGCGTGGGCGGCGGCGAATCCGAAGCGAGCCGAGGTGCTCGCGACTTCGCGCCCTCTGCCGGCCGGGTTCGGCGTCGTCGTGCGCCGCGATACGTCGCCCGCGTTCAAGCGCGCGATCGTGCAGTGGGTGACGACCACGGACAACGTCGTCCCCGGGGCGCCGCGCTTTCGCGCGACCAGCGATCCGCGGCCGTACGAGTACGTCGCGAGCCTCGGCATCGTGACGCCGGAGGAACTGCAGGGTGTCAAGCGCGTCGGTGCGCGCGAAGCGCTCGAGCTGGCGCAACGCGGCGCCAAGCTCGTCGACGTGCGTACCGAGCGAGAATTCAAGGCGCGGCGCGCGCGGGGCGCGATCCACGTTCCGTACGGCGAGAAGAGCCTGAAGGAGCCCGACTTCGACGCGTCGGTCGACTCGTTCGCGGGACTCGCCAAGTTGGGCAAGGACGAGCGGCTGGTCTTCCTTTGCAACGGCGCGGAGTGCTGGAAGTCGTACAAGGCGTCGAAGTGGGCGCGCGACGCGGGCTACAGAAACGTCTACTGGCTGCGTGGCGGAATGCCGGAGTGGGTGGCGCAGGAGCTGCCGACCGAGCCCTGATCGCCGAGCGGACCGGCGGCGTTGTATCGTTTGCGCCTCGTTCGATACGAGGCGCGGAGCCGATGGCGACGGAAGCGCTGTACCGCATCGATCCCTATCTGCAGACCTGCACGGCCGTCGTCACTGCGGTGCACGACGACGGCGTCGAGCTCGACCGCACGGTGTTCTATCCGACGGGCGGCGGCCAAGCCGGCGATCGCGGCACGCTGGCGCTGGCCGACGGCACGACGCTCGCCGTGGTCGACGCGCGCAAGGCCAGGCGCGAAGGTGCGACCCCCGACGACACGCTGCACGTGCTCGACCCGGCCGCCGACTGGCGCGCGCGGCTGGCGCCGGGCGCGCGCGTGGTCGCGACGATCGACTGGGCGCGGCGCTACCGGCACATGCGCTTCCACACCGCCACGCATCTGCTGTGCGCGGTCGTCAAGGAGCTGGTCGACGGCTGCAGCATCACCGCCGACTACGCGCGGCTCGACTTCGCGATGACCGCGCCGCTGGACAGGCACGCCGTTCAGGCCGGCCTGGATGCGCTGATTGCAGCCGGGCATCCGGTCGGCTACGAGTGGATCACCGATCAGGAGATGGCCGCCAACCCGCAGCTCGTCAAGTCGATGAGCGTGAGTCCGCCGATCGGATACGGTCGCGTGCGGCTCGTGCGCGTGGCGGACGTCGATCTGCAACCGTGCGGCGGCACCCACGTGAAGAACACGCGCGAGATCGGCAGTGTCCGCGTCGTCAAGGTGGAAAAGAAAAGCGCCCGGACGCGGCGTGTCGTTCTGGAGTTTGCGTGACCGGGCGGTTTGCATTCGGCAAGGGCGCGTGCGCGTGCGTGCGGCCGGCGCCGAACGAAGCGACCCGCAGGCGACGCATCGCGTACGCGGCGGCATGAAAATGCGGTCGCTCGGGAGTCCGATGTGCCGATGATCGCGCCTTCCGACGTTCTCGACTTCTGGTTCGGCGCGCCGGGTTCGGCTGAATACGGTCGGGCGCGGACGCTCTGGTTCGAGAAGTCGGCGGCGACCGACGCCCACATCCGGGCGCGTTTCGGCGCCGCTGTCGAAGCCGCGCTGCAAGGCCAGTTCGAGGACTGGCGCGCTTCGCCGCGCGGGGCGCTCGCGTTGATCCTGCTGCTCGACCAGTTCACGCGCAATGTCTTTCGGGACACGCCGCGCGCGTACGCCGGCGATGCGCGCGCGCTCGCGCTGGCGCGGGAACTCGTGGGGCGCGGCGGCGATCTCACACTCGAGCCGCTCGAACGGCAGTTCGCTTATTTGCCGTTCGAGCATGCCGAGGACCGTGAGGCGCAAAAAATGTCGCTGCAGCTGTTCGGACGGCTGGCGACCGAAGGGCTGCCGGAGCCGCTCGCGTGGGCGCGCAAGCACGCCGAAGTGATCGAGCGGTTCGGCCGTTATCCGCATCGCAACGCGATCCTGGGTCGCGAATCGACGCCGGACGAACTGGCTTTTCTGCGGCAGCCGGGGTCGCGGTTCTAGACCGAAAGCGAAGTGCCGTAAAAGCATTGCTGCGGCGCGACCTTTTCAGACGCTTGCGCGCGCGGCAGAATCCGCGCAACGCCGCTACGCTCAAAAGGCGCAGTCGGCATGGAGGGCATCGATGACCGTCGTCGCCCGATTCGAGATCGAATACACACAGTACGTCGATCACACAGGCCGCGTCGTGCGCCCACTGCCGGCGTTCGCCCGCGACGCGCGCGCACTGATCGACGACTACCGCGCGATGGTGCTGATGCGCGCGCTGGACGCCAAGGCCATCGCGATGCAGCGCACCGGCCAGATCGGCACCTACGCTTCGACGCTCGGCAAGGAGGCGATCGACGCCGGCGTCGGCGCGGTGCTTGTGCGCGACGACGTCGTACTGCCCAGCTATCGCGAAAGCGGCATCCTGTTTCTGCGCGGCATCTCGCCGCACCGCGTGTTCCTGTACTGGGGCGGCGACGAGCGCGGCAACGAGTTCCCGGAGTCGCCGCGCGACTTTCCGTTCTGCGTGCCGATCGCGCTGCAGTTGCCGCACGCGGTCGGCGTGGCCTACGCGATGAAGCTGCGCGGCGAACGCAGGGCCGCACTCGCATTGTGCGGCGACGGCGCGACCTCGAAGGGCGACTTCTACGAAGCGATCAACGCCGCCGGCGTGTGGAAGCTTCCGCTGGTCGTGCTGATCGTCAACAACCAGTGGGCGATCTCGGTGCCGCGCAAGGCGCAGACCGCGGCGGCCACACTGGCGCAAAAGGGCATCGCCGCCGGCATCCATTGCGAGCAGTTCGACGGCAACGACGCGATCGCCGTGCGCGACGTGGTCGGCCGGGCGCTCGCCCGCGCGCGCGGCGGCGACGGCCCGACGCTACTGGAAGCGATCACCTACCGGCTCAGCGACCACACCACCGCCGACGACGCGTCGCGCTACCGCAGCGCCGAGGAGCTGGCCGAGATGTGGAAGCGCGAACCGATCGTTCGGCTGCGCGACTGGCTGGTCGCGCAGGGCGTCTGGGGCCGCGAGCAGGAGGAGAAACTGCGCGCCGAAGTCAATGAGCGCGTGCAGCAGGCGGTGGCCGCGTATCTGGATACGCCGCCGCCGCACCCGCGGCAGATGTTTGCGCATTTGTACGCCGAGCTGCCGCGTGCGTACGCCTGGCAAGTCGAAGCGATCGAGCAGGAAAATGGCGGCCATCACGCTCGTTGAAGCGATCAACCTGGCGCTCGCCCGCGCGCTTGCCGACGATGACCGCGTCGTCGTGTTCGGCGAAGACGTGGGCGTGAACGGCGGTGTGTTCCGCGCCACCGTGGGGCTGCAGCAGCGCTTCGGCGCCGCGCGCGTGTTCGACACGCCGCTTGCCGAGGCGCTGATCGCCGGCATGGCGGTGGGGCTGGCGGTCGAAGGTCTGCGGCCGGTGGCCGAGATCCAGTTCGCCGGCTTCGCGTACACGACGATCGATCAGATCCTGAACGAAGCCGGCCGCATGCGCCATCGCACCCTGGGCCGCCTGTCCTGCCCGGTGGTGCTGCGCACGCCGTGCGGCGCCGGCATCCGCGCGCCCGAGCATCACTCGGAAAGCCCGGAGGCGATGTTCGCGCACATTCCCGGCATTCGCGTCGTGTATCCGAGTTCGCCGCGGCGGGCGTACGGCTTGCTGCTGGCGGCGATCCGCGACCCGGACCCGGTCGTTTTTCTCGAGCCGTCGCGCCTGTATCGGCGCGAAAAGGAAGAGATCGAAGACGACGGCCGGGCTGCGCCGCTGGACACCTGCTTCGTGCTGCGCGAAGGTACCGACGTCACACTCGTGACCTGGGGCGCGTGCGTGGCAGAGACGCTGCAGGCGGCCGAGCAACTGTCGGCCGAGGGGGTCGCCGCCGAGGTGATCGACGTGGCCACCCTGAAGCCGATCGACTTCGACACCATCCTCGCGTCGGTGGCGAAAACCGGCCGCTGCGTGATCGTGACCGAAGCGCCGCGCACAGCGAGCCTCGCGTCCGAAATCTCGGCCGAGGTTTCCGAGCGCGGGCTGCTGTCACTGCTCGGTCCGGTGCAGCGCGTGACCGGCTGGGACACGGTGACGCCGATGGCACGGCTCGAGTCGCTTTACATCCCCAGCCCGAAGCGCATCTGCGAAGCGGTGCGCCGCGTCATGGCCTACGCCTGATGAAGATCTTCAACCTGCCCGACCTCGGCGAGGGCCTGCAGGAAGCCGAGATCGTCGAGTGGCACGTCAAGCCGGGCGACGACATTGCCGCCGACGCGACGATGGTTTCGGTCGAGACCGACAAGGCGGTGGTGGACATTCCGGCGCCGTACGCCGGCCGCGTCGAGAAGCTGTTCGCGGCCAAGGGCGAGGTCGTGCGCGTCGGCGCGCCGTTGATCGGCTTCGCCGGCCAGCCCGCAGACACGGGCACCGTCGTCGGCGAACTCGAACCGCCGCGTACGGTCGCCCCGCTGACCGTGACGGCGCACGCGGCTGTCCGCGCCACGCCGGCGGTGCGCGCGCTGGCGCGCGATCTGGGGGTGGATCTGGCCGCCGTTCAGGGCACCGGGCCGGACGGCGCGGTGACGAGCGCGGACGTGCGGCGCGCGGCCGCCGCGGTCCCTGCGGCCGCCAGCGGCGAGGAACTGCGCGGCATGCGCCGCGCGATGGCGCAGCGCATGGCGGCGTCGCACGCGCAGGTGGCATCCGTCACGGTCTTCGACGACGCGGACGTGCACGCCTGGCGGCAAGGCACGTCGATCCTGCTCCGATTGCTGCGCGCGCTCGTTGCGGCGTCGCGAGCCGTGCCGGCGCTGAATGCGTGGCTCGAAGGCGAACGGCGGCGCGTCTTCGAGGAGGTCCACGTCGGCATCGCGGTCGATACCGCCGACGGCCTGATCGTCCCGGTGCTACGCGACGCGCACGCGCTCGACGCGGCCGCGCTCGAACGCGAGGCGCGTGCCCTGATCGAGGCGGCGCACGCGCGCGCGGTCGCGCCGGAGCGGCTGCGCGGCGCGACGATCACGTTGTCGAACTTCGGACCGATCGGCGGCCGCTATGCCACACCGATCGTCGTGCCGCCGAGCGTGGCGATCCTCGGCGCCGGGCGAATCGCACTCGCGCCCGTGGCGCTTGCCGACGGCACGCTCGTCGCGCGCCGCGTTCTGCCGCTGTCGCTGACCTTCGATCATCGCGCCGCCACCGGCGGCGAAGCAGCGCGGTTTCTGAACGCGGTGATCGCGGATCTTCGGCGCGTGGACTGAAACACACCGCCCGCCGCCGGCGCGTGATCTACCGTCACTGCGAGCGCACATCTTGTCATTCGGAGCCCATACTCCGCGTCGTTCCGAGGCCACGGCACTCGTCATTCCAAGCCCACATCACCCGTCATTCCGAGCCGAAGGCGAGGAATCTCCGCCGCTCGCAACGCCGGGATCCCTCGCGTTGCTCGGGATGACAAGCCAGCGTCATTGCACCCTGGCTTGGCTTCGTTTTCGGGTAGCGCAAAGCCCCCGCATGTCGTTTCGAACCGCAACTCCCTATTGTCATTCCGAGCCGCAGGCGAGGAATCTCCGCGCCACGCAACGCCGAGATCCCTCGCGTCCGCTCGGGATGACAAGCCATCGTCGCGACGCCGAGATCCCTCGCGTTGCTCGGGATGACAAGCCAGCGTCATTGCCCCGGCCTGGCTTCGCCATTCCGAGTGGCAACGCCCCCATCGTCATTCCGAGCCGCTACGCTGCCGTTGTCATTCCGCGCCGCAGGCGAGGAATCTCCGCACCACGCAACGCCGAGATCCCTCGCGTCCGCTCGGGATGACAAGCCAGCGTCGCGACGCCGAGATCCCTCGCGTTCGCTGGGGATGACGGAACCGGTGCACACACGGGCGACGCGAACTGGCGGGGCCGCGGTGTCACGAGCTTGCGTGAGTCTCACTGATCTGGCGCCAGAGCTCGCGCGCGCAGCCATTCCGGATTGAATAGCCGCTTCAGGTACAGCCGCCCGCTGTCGCACAGGACGGTAACGATCGTGTGTCCCGGTCCCAGCTGGCGCGCCACTTGCACCGCGGCTGCGACGTTGATTCCGGTGGACCCGCCGACGAACAATCCTTCTTCGCGCAACAATCGGTAGACCATCCGCACGCACGTCG
>Ga0272446_1004901_pt1 | contig 15307 bp, 16 predicted proteins | sample YNPCB0061_FD_194587 | JGI IMG/M metagenome (GOLD analysis project Ga0272446, IMG submission 194587) | Hot spring microbial mat communities from Yellowstone National Park, WY, United States - YNP-CB-006-1 | ecosystem: Environmental > Aquatic > Thermal springs > Hot (42-90C) > Sediment | place... | reverse complement strand
GCCCACAGCACACCCAGTATCAACCTTTAGCCATGACGCATATTTGCACAACTTGACAGACACAACTATCATTTTACATGATGTCCTAAGGAGTATAATTTCGTGACGTGAAGATGGAACGATTACACCTCCCCCGGACCGGGCATGTTTGATTCTGCAACTCGCTTGCTCGCTGTGGCCTTTACCTTGGCCGCGATCATACTGGCAGGCCGATGGTTGACTGAACTCACCGCACCTCGTCCAGTGGCCGAGCTACCGTCTGCTGCGATTATCCAGGCCGAGTCGAGCACCCAGACAGTCAGCCGGCTGTTTGGGAACGGCAGTGCGCAGCCACAGGCTCTCGAAGGATTGCATCTGACCGGCGTGTTTGCCGGCTCAAAAGGGGGTGGGTTCGCCACGATTCACACCCGAACCGGCGATGTGCCCTTCTTCCCTGGAGATGAAATTGTCCCCGGGGTTATTCTCAAGCAAATAGAAAGCGATCGCGTGATTCTCCTCAGCTCAGGCACACAGAAGGAATTGCAGCTAGACGAAAATAATCCGCCGGCCGCAAAGGCGCTCCCTCAAGCTGTCCCTTCTCTCCGCGCTCCCGAAGTTAAGGCCCAAGTTAAGGCGGAAGAAGAATGAAGATGGCCATGAGAGGGTTAACTATCCTTGTGCTCTCGCTGAGCCTGTTCTGTACCGGAGCCGCCGTTGCAGCCAAGGATCCCCCGAAGGGATGGGTCACCTTGAATTTCGTCAATGCCGACATCGGCTCGGTGATCGAGGCCATGAGCCAGATGACGGGGCGAACCTTCGTGGTCGATCCCCGCGTCAAGGGCACCCTCAGAATTACCTCACCCCGCCCGGTCAGCCCATCGGTGGCTTATGACATCGTCCTGTCAGCATTAAGGATGCAGGGCTATGCGGCGGTACAGGCAAACGGTGTGGTACGCATTGTCCCTGAGGTGGATGCCAAGTTCTATGCTACGCTTGCTACAGGCAAAACCCGTGGTAGCAGGGTGGGCGGGGAGATGACCACGCGCGTATTCACTCTGCGGCACGAATCAGCCACCCAACTCCAGACTGCGCTGCGCCCATTGATAGGCGCCAGTGGAACTTTCAATGCGGACGCTGACACTAACACCCTGGTAGTGACCGATTACGCTGATAACCTTGCCCGTCTGGAACAGGTCATCGCCAACCTGGACATTTCCACTGCCGATGAACCGGTGCTGATCCCACTCAAGTACGCCTCCGCCGAAGATATTTCCGCCCTGGTTACACGGGTGTTCATGCCTATGCCTGGCCAAGGGCCGGGGAGTGCCACGTTTGACCTGCTTCAGGTTGGGGTGGATAGCCGCTCCAACAGCCTGATCGTGCGCGGTCGCGACCGCAGCCTGATCAGCAAGGTACGGAATCTGACTGCAACTTTGGACGTTCCCACCCCGGTAGCGGGGAATGTCCATGTGATCTATTTGAAGAATGCCCAGGCGGTAGAGGTGGCCAAGACGCTGCGCAATATTCTGTCCGCGGATACCGCGGCCCTGCCCCAAACCGCTGGCGCGCAGTCCCCGACAGCCCAGCCCGCGAAAGCCGCCTCAAGCCAGGACCAAGGACCGGGCATGATTCAGGCCGACCCAGGCAGTAATGCCCTGATCATTACAGCGCCTGAAGCCGTGTTCGCTAACCTCAAGGCGGTAGTGGAAAAACTGGATGTGCGCCGCGCCCAGGTGTTGGTTGAGGCCCTCATCGTCGAGGTGTCGGCGGACAAGGCGGCGGAGTTCGGCATTCAGTGGCTCGGCGCCACCAGTGCCGACGGTGTAGCCAAAGACAGTAAATTATTTGGCTTGTTTGGCAACAGCAGCGCCACCAGCAACATCGGTGTCGTCGCCGCTGCCGCTGCCGCCGCCAATCCTGCTGGCTTAATCGGCGCCGCGACCGGCTTCAGTATCGGTTTGTTAAATGGCAAGAGTCTCGGCATATTGGCCCGCGCCCTGGAGACAGAGGCGGGGGGCAACATCCTTTCAACCCCCACCCTGCTCACCCTGGACAACGAGGAGGCAAAGATTTCCGTGGGTTCCAACGTGCCCTTCGCAACCGGCTCGTTCACGACGCCGAATTCGGTATCTTCGGGGACCGTGAGCCCCTTCACGACCTATGAGCGCAAGGATGTGGGGCTGACCCTCAAGGTCAAACCTCAGATCAGTGAGGGTGGTACGATACGCATGCAGATTTCCCAGGAGGTATCCCAGTTGCGCTCGGCCACCGACCCCACCCTGGCGGCCACCGACAAGCGCGCCATCGATTCCAACGTGTTGGTGGATGACGGGCAGATCGTGGTCCTGGGCGGGCTGATTCAGGACCGGGTGACAGACGGGGAGGACAGCGTCCCGGTGCTGGGTGACATACCGGTGCTGGGCCACTTGTTCCGTTACAGCAGTCGCAAGCACAACAAGACCAACCTGATGGTCTTCCTGCGCCCGGTGATCGTGCGCACGGCGGCTGATGCCGCTGCGGTGACCAGCCCGCGTTACGACTATATCCGCGGCCAGGAGAAGGCTTCGGCTCTAGGCCATAAGCTCATGCTGCCGGATATGCCTACGCCCTTGCTTAGCGACGAATTGAAATGGGGGGAGATCAGCCCGCGTCAGGATAAGGCCCCGGCCTCACCGTAACGCCCGTCAAACCTTGATGAAACGTATTCCCTATTCATTTGCACGCTCTGCGGGTGTGCTGGCGACCCCGGACCCGTTTGGCAGGCTTGCTGTCAAGGTTCGACCCAATACACGTCCAGAAGCTCTGGCAGAACTGCAACGTCAATTCGGTCTGCCCTTGTCGGTAAGCTTGCTACCTGAAGATGAATTCGAGGCGGCCCTCTCCCAGAGCTACTTCGACGGCGGAAATTCCAGTGGTCTCATGGATGGACTGGGCGATGAGGCAGAGCTATCCAGCCTGATGCAGGACAGCAGGCGTATCCAGGATCTGCTCGAGGCGGATGATGACGCGCCTATCATCAAGCTGATCAATCTGGTATTCATGCAGGCCCTGCGGGAAGGGGCCTCGGACATTCATATTGAACCCTTTGAAAACCGTTCCCTGGTTCGCTTTCGGGTAGACGGGATCTTGAAGGATGTTTTCGAACCTCCCCGGGCGCTGCATGCCGCCCTGGCTTCCCGCATCAAGGTCATGGCCGACTTGGACATTGCCGAGAAACGCTTGCCGCATGACGGCCGCATCTCCATCCGGCTGGGCGGCCAGGCCATCGACGTGCGGGTATCCACCCTGCCTACGGGCCATGGCGAGCGCGTTGTGCTTCGCCTGTTGGCCAAAGATGCCGAGTTTCTGCAACTGGATCGCCTGGGTATGAACGCGGAAGTTCTGGGGCAGATGGACCATCTGATCAAGGAGCCGCATGGAATTCTATTGGTCACCGGACCCACCGGCTCGGGCAAAACGACCACCCTGTATGCAGCCCTGTCTCGCCTGGACCATACCGCGCTGAACATCATGACCGTGGAAGACCCGATTGAGTATGACTTGGACGGTGTGAGTCAGACTCAGGTCAATTCCCGTGTCGACATGAGCTTTGCACGCGCCTTGCGATCGATCCTGCGCCAGGACCCCGATGTCATTCTGGTGGGTGAAATCCGCGATCTGGAGACTGCACAGATTGCTGTTCAGGCGAGTCTGACCGGTCATCTGGTCATCGCCACCCTGCATACCAACGATGCGGCCAGCGCGGTGACTCGACTTGCCGACATGGGCATTGAACCCTTCCTTCTGGGTTCCAGCCTGATCGGCGTCCTGGCACAGCGCCTGGTACGCAAGTTGTGCCCACATTGCAAGACGGCTTACACACCCAGCCCTCAGGAGTGGGCTACGCTCGATAGCTCCGCACCCCCCTCCAAAGTCTATCTGGCCAAGGGCTGTGAGCAATGCAATCACACGGGGTACCGGGGTCGCACCGGTCTGTATGAGCTCATGACGATCGATGAACCGTTGCGCCGATTGATCCACGACAACGCGGGTGAACACCTCATCCGCCAGCACGCTGAGGCCCATGGCATGCGGATACTAAGGGAGGACGGCTTGCGCTGGGTGCTGGCGGGCGAAACCTCCATTGAAGAGGTATTGAGGGTGACCCGGGAAGCGGCATGACAGCATGGCGCTATGTGGCGGTGGATGCCCGAGGCACGCGCCACCGGGGTGAGTTGGAAGCAGACCACCCACGTGCCGTGCGTGCCCAGCTGAGGGAACAGGGACTGCTGGCCGAAGAAGTCACGCCGCGTCATGCACCCTCTCAGGGTGGAGTTGGCGGCAGGCGGGTACCTGCATTGGCCTTGGCTTTATTCTCTCGTCAGTTCGCGACACTCCTGGTTGCAGGCTTGAGCATCGAACGCGCCTTGGCTGCCCTGGTTGAACAGCAAGACGAGGATAGAGTGCGGGCCGTGTTAAGCAGCGTGCATCAGGATGTCCTCGCGGGTCATGGTTTGGGACAAACCCTGACCCGCCACACTCGCGCCTTCCCCCGTTACTATGGTGCCATTGTCCAGGCCGGTGAAGAGGCGGGTGCGCTCCCCCAGGCTATGGAGCGGCTCGCTTCCTATCTGGAGCGGGGTCAGGCCCTGCGCCAAAAGGTAGGGGTCGCGCTCATTTATCCCATTATCGTCACCGTGGTGGCCTGTTTGATCGTGGGCGTACTTTTAACCTACGTCGTTCCGCAGGTGGTGGCGGTATTCGAACAGTCCCGCCAGTCATTGCCGTGGCTGACCCGTGCCATGATCATGGTCTCCGATCTCGCCCGCTCAACCTGGTGGATCGTACTGATCCTGGTTGTTGTGGGCGCTTTCGTCGCCCGTTACCTGCTGACCATCGTTGAGCTACGCCAGCGCTGGCATCATTTCCTGCTACGCCTGCCTATCGTCGGCCGCCTGCGCACAGGACTGGCCAGCGCTCGTTTCGCCAACACCCTTGCGGTTCTGGTGGGCAGTGGTGTACCCATTGTGAATGCCCTGGGTTATGCCGGCGCGGCCCTGGACGATGAAGTGTTCCGTCGCGCCGCGGCCGAGGCCGCAACACGGGTACGGGAAGGACAAAGCATCAGCGGTGCCCTGAAACAGAGCGGGGCCTTCCCGGGCATGTTGTTGCATCTGGTTGCCAGCGGCGAGGCAAGTGGTGAATTGGCCCGCGTGCTTGAGCAGGCCGCGCGGCAGCAGGAACTGGCCGTCGAGACCCGCCTGTCTGCTCTGACCGCCCTGCTCGAACCCCTGCTCATCCTGATCATGGGCGGCGTAGTGCTGATCATTGTGCTGGCTATCATGCAGCCCATTATCGATATGAATCGTTTGGTGCACTGAGCACGTTGTAACAGAGAGGTCAAATATGCGAAGCAAAGGTTTTACCCTCATTGAACTCATGGTTGTCCTGGTCATCCTCGGCGTGCTGGCCGCGATGATTGCGCCAAAGATCATGGACCGGCCGGACGAGGCCCGCATCGTCGCTGCCAGGCAGGACATCGCCACGGTAATCCAGGCCCTCAAAATGTATCGGCTGGATAACATGCGTTACCCAACCACGGAGCAGGGATTGCAGGCGCTGGTCACCAAGCCGGCGATCGATCCCATCCCGGATAACTGGAAATCAGGCGGCTACCTGGAGAAGCTGCCCAAGGATCCCTGGGGTAATGCCTACGTGTATCTCAACCCCGGCCGTCATGGCGATATAGACGTCATCAGTCTGGGGGCTGACGGTCAAACTGGGGGAGAAGGCAAGGATGCGGACATCGGCTCCTGGATGCTCTGAGCGTTCCCGCAGGCAGGCAATCGACAGGGGCTTCACCCTGATCGAGTTAATGGTGGTGTTGGTCATCATCTCAGTGGGTCTCGCTGTGGCCGTGATCGCCCTGCGGCCCGACAACCGGGGTGTTGTACGCCAGGAGGGTAACCGCCTGGCTGCTCTGCTTGGATTGGCGAGTGAAGAGTCGGGTGTAAATGGCATGCCCCTGGCCTGGGTCGGCAACGAGAGTGGCTATGAGTTTCGGGCAAGGGAACTGACCGATCAGGGGCCGGACTGGACCGTCATCAGGGGTGACGATCTATTGCACCCCCGTCAATTGCCGACCGGCACGACTATCCGCAGCATCCAGGTAGACGGGCAAACTCTGGAGTTCGGTCAACGGGTCCCATTGGGCAATCAGGCTACGCACGATATTTCTGTCGAAATCGCCTTGGGCGAAGACCGCGTTAAGGTTACAGGCAAGGCTGGACACTTTCAGTCTGCGCCTGTCCCGGGAGCGGGCACGTGAAATCACCCGCCCAGGGTTTCACTCTGCTGGAAATGCTTGTTGCCCTGGCCATTGTCGCGATTGGCCTGACTGCCGCTTTACGCGCCTCAGGTGTAGGCATCGAAGGAGTGGGCGAATACCGCAACCACATGCTGGCGCTCTGGCTGGCCCAGAACATCGTGACGGAGCACACTGCCCGGGGAGATTGGCCCGCTCCCGACACCACCACATCTGAAGAAGAGTTTGCCAAGCATCGATTCGTGGTTCGTCAGGAAGTTAAGGCCACACCCAATCCACGCTTCAAGCGCCTCGACGTCATGATCGCTGACCGGGAGGAGCCAAGTAGAACGCTGCAGCATAGCGTAGCGTTTCTGATTTCGCCCCAATGAGAAGCGCGCGTGGATTTACCCTCATGGAAGTGTTGGTGGCCATGGTATTGCTTAGCCTGTTTGCAGTGGTGTCCTATCGTGCTCTGGATGCGGTGCTCAATACACAACGGCAGGCCACGGCCAAAATGGATAACTTGAATGAACTGGCCGCTGCCTTTGCGTTAATGGACTCAGATCTATCCAATACCACGACACGCTTTGATCCACAGGATCCGAGCGGCAGCGGATTCCATACCTTAATGGCACAAGATGGCGCGGAACAATTCGACTTTGTGCGCCTGCTCCCGGATGATGCGGATCAGAGCCTGCAGAGGATAGCTTACCGCTGTGCGGGGCAAACCCTGAGTCGGTTGGTCTGGCCGGATGTGAACAACCCCGCAGACACACCGAAGGAATTCACTTTGCTCAGTGGACTGCGCTCCTGCGCGTTCAAGTACCTGAACGCGGGGGGGCAATGGCTGACCGCATGGCAACCTCAAACGGGGAGTCTGTTTCCTCGTGCAGTCGAGCTGACTATCGCCGAAGCGGATGGCACCCCTATCCGACGAGTGGTGGGTGTGCAATGATCCACTTTCGAGAAAAAACAATCCTTCACAAATGGTACGCAACCGCATTACTTACCCGATAGGTCGAACCTTTGCCGCACGGCAGGGTGGCGCAGCCGTGCTGGTTGCCATGCTGGTGGTTGCCATTGCAGCTCTGGCGGCCAGCAGTTTCATGTTCCGTTCCCGGGTGGAATGGCGCCGGTTGGAAAACCTGACCCGTCTAGATCAAGCCCACCGGGTTTTGCGCGCAGCCGAACAATGGGGAGCCTCTGTGCTTCTTGATGATACGCTCCACAGCAGTGTGGACCACCTCGGCGAGATTTGGGCCACACAGTTGCCCCCGGTGGAGGCAGAAGGTTACCGGGTGTCAGGTGGGATAGAGGACCAGGAGGGGCGTTTCAACCTGAACAACCTGGTCGTGAATGGCCAGGTCGACATCAAGCAACTGGCCATCTTCGTTCGACTGCTGCAAACCCTGCACCTGCCGGAAAACCTGGCCGTTGCCGTTGCCGATTGGATGGACGCGGATGATATTCCTTTAAACTCAAGCAGCGTTGAGTCAGCGTATTACGAAAACCTTTCGACGCCCTACCGGGCTGCCAACCACCCCCTGGTCAATGTGAATGAATTACTTCGCGTAAAGGGCTTTGACCGCAACGTCCTCTCGGTATTGCGCCCCTATGTGACGGCTCTGCCCACACGCACGCCGATCAACGTCAATACGGCAAGTCCTGAAGTCCTGGCCGCACTGGTGGAGGGGCTATCCTCGCAGCAAGCCTACACCATGGTCGCCAAGCGGGAACGCATTTATTACCGTAATACCGAGGACTTTCAACAAGCCTTGCCCCATGGGATGACTGCACCGGCAGATAGCGTATCTGTATCAAGCCAGTATTTTCTGGTGCAGGCCCGCGTCCGAAATGAACGTTTGGCTATCGGTAACCAGGCTTTGTACCACCGTGAAGGGCCGGTCCTACCAAAACTTGTCTGGAGGGCTGGGCTATGAGTGAACTCCGCCTCTATTTGCGGCGAGACACCTTCTTGGAAGGGACGGACTGTGCCTGGGCCCTGCTGGATGATCAGGGCCAGCTTCAAAGCAGCGGCAACCAACTGGTGGATCTGCCTCGGTCACGACGCTGCCACCTCGTTCTGGCCAGCGAGCTAGTGCTAACCTTAAAGACGCCCCTGCCTGATCTACCCGAGCGGCGGCTGGCTCCCTTGCTGCCAGCCGCCGCCGAGGCGGCGACCTTGGTCGAGGCTGACGCGATCCACGCCGTGGTCATGGATCGCGCCAAGGATGGCGAAGCGACCCTGGCGGTTGTGGAGGAAGCCTGGCTCACTCGAATCCTTGCCAAACTTGCCGGGCTTGGCCTGCATCCCGAAAGCGCTCTGCCCGAATATCTGCTTCTGCCCTGGACAGAGGGCAGCTGGACAGTCTGCTGGCGAAGCAACAACTCAGTAGCACGGTTCGGCAAGTGCGAGGGGATGTCTCTGGATGACGGTGAGCCTCCGGTCGGCCTGATTCTGGCCCTCACCCAACGAGGACGTCCTGAAGCCGTAAAAGTCTATCTTGGCGAGAATGCTGGATCACCCGACTGGGGTCGCTGGCGCGCCGCCCTCGAAACGACGGTAGAGACCGCCGGCCCTTGGGATTGGCGTACCACCCCATGGCCGGAACTGCCCAACCTGCTGCAGGGCAAACATTCTCCCGGCCTCAAACGCATGGATTGGACTCGGCTGGCACGCCCCGTGGCTTGGGGGGCGATCTCCCTGGCCGCCATCCAATTGGTCGGCCTCACCTTGGATTGGGCGATGTTGGCGCGAGAAGATACCGACATTAAACAGGAAATGCATGTGTTGGCTGAGCGGGCTCTGCCCGCCAATTCAGCCATCGTCGACCCGCCCTGGCAGGTCACGGAACGACTCCAAACCATGCAGACAGCCAGCGGCAATCCGTCGCCGACTGCCCTGGTTGGTCTGTTAGACCGGCTCAGCCAGGCCTGGCCCAAACTCGGCAACATCCAGGTTCAGACATTAAGTTACGAGGGCGGTGCACTCAGTGCCTCAATCGCCGTAGCCGACACCGCCTGGCTCGACCAGCTCAAAACGGCAGCGGCAGCCCAGGGGCTGACAGTCAGCTCGCACGATGGCAAGGATAAGGACAAGGGCATCCAGTTGAGCATCCGATCCTCGGAGAAGGAGGGGCGTCATGGCCAATGAATGGCTCGACCGAACGCGCGGCTATCTGGCAGGGCGAAGCCCAAGAGAGCGAATGATTTTATTGGCAGGGGGCCTCATCCTGTTTGTTCTCCTCGGTTATGGGTTGTTATATAAACCCCTGGATGAGGCAAGAGCGAAACTGGCTAAACGCCTGCCTAATGAACGTGCTGAACTGCGTTTGATGCGGGTGCAGGCGGCAGAAATCCAGCGCCTTCGAACACGCATGGGTGATTCGGGAAAGGGCGGCCTGGAACAGCGGGTGAAGTCATCCGCTGCGGCGTTCGGCCTTGGGGGGAGTTTCACTCAATTCGCCACCCTGGCAGACAACCAGATACAACTCAGCACCCAACCGCTACCGACCAACACCTGGATCGATTGGCTGGCTGATCTGGAACGGCAGGGGGTAATAGTGGCGCGCTGTCATATCACCGCCAGCGAACGGACAGGATTAGCCAAGCTGGAACTGGCGCTGACAGGGACCCGGCAATGAAGCGTTTGCTGAAGGCCGGGCTTGTTCTCTTGGTACTCGTCCTCACCTATCTGGTCACGCTGCCCGCCACCTGGATTGACGCCGCGTTGCAGCGCGCTAGCCAGGGTAGCCTTGCAATGACCGGTACCACAGGGACATTCTGGCGAGGCGAAGGAAGCCTGCAAGCACTTCTGCCCAGTGGCGAAGCCGTTACCCTGGTCCCCGTAAGCTGGACTATCGCCCCCGGCGAATTGCTGGCGCTGAAGTTGCATATCAATGCGCAATCAACCCGCGACAACAAACCCGTTCTGAACGCCACGTTGGGCCTGGGTGAAACCTATATCCAAGAGGCAAAGCTGGATTTGCCGGCAGCGCTGCTAGGGGTGCTGTCTCCCACTCTCCGGGCGGCAGCCCTCTCGGGCCAACTTGCTTTGCAGGCAAATGATTTACGCTTTGACCGCAGCCATGCTGCCGGCAAGGCGCGAGCTTACTGGAAGGCGGCCGGTTCGAGTCTTAGCCGCGTTCGCCCCTTGGGGAATTATTTGCTGGACCTGAACGGACAGGGCAATGGGCTGGACTTTCACCTGACCACGCTTCGCGGCCCGCTTACCTTGACTGGATCAGGGGGCTGGCGCCCCGGCAAGAGCCCGGACATTCGAGTCACGGCCATACCGGAGGAAAGCGCACGCCAAGACCTGGCCCCCCTGTTGCGTATGTTGGGCCGTGAAACCAGCCCAGGCACCTACCAATTAAGCATCGACCGGAACGTGCAGGCGATAACCCCTTAGCCCTGAGCCAGACATTCCCCAATTTCCACCCCGAAAACTTATGATGCATAATGATTACAATATCCACACAAATGAATATCAGGAAGCAGAGGCTGCAATGAGTTGGATAATCAGGCTGATATTCCTCGTGTTGGCAGGCATCTCGGTCCCCGCTTATGCCGCGTTGGGGGGGGATGAATCAGGAATTTCAAGGGATGCTGTCCTTACCCGAATGGAGCTTCGTGCGCTCGTCCCAAGTGAAAAGCCCTACCGTGTGCATGAGCTGCGCGATACGGCACGCAACGTCAGTGTCCGCCAATACGTCAACCCCGACGGCAAAGTATTCGGCGTAGCGTGGGACGGACAGACAAAGCCGGACCTCAGCCAGGTGCTTGGCCCCTATTTCACCCGCTACACCAATGCCGCCGCTGGACATAATATGGCTCGGCAACTCAGAAGCATCGACCAGCCTGACTTTGTCCTCAGAGTTTCTGGCCACATGCGCCACTTCACCGGTTCAGCCTGGGTGCCCAACCTGGTTCCAGCCAATGTCGACCCGACGGAAGTGAAGTAACAACGAAAAGTGAAATCGGTGCTTTCTCAACTCAGGTTTATTCCCTACTGGCTCGCACTTGTATTTGCCTGTCTTGGATTGATTTCCTGTGGTGGTGGTGGTGGCGGCAGCAGCAGCGGCGGTGGTAGTGCCGGACAAGCTATAGCTGAATGTATGCAGTTCGTCAGCGGGTACACCTGGGGTTCTGTCCGGTCTGCGGACATCAAGTTGGGTGGAAAAACAGCTTCAAACGCAATGATTCAGATCATTGCCGATCCCGCAGTCCCGGCGGCACCAAGTGAATGCAGCAGTACCGGCCCGGCGTTGAATACCGTGCAGTCCCTGGGCGCCAACGGAACGATTGGCCTCAGCACATTCGCCCAGGACTGCGGCCAAGCCTGCGCATCTCAGGCTTTAAGTGGATTCTATTATTCCTGCACTGGTGGCAGATGCTCGCCCATATCGGTTTCTATCGCAAAACAGGTCTGGAATCCAGTCGCCTTATTTACGGGGGACAACAATGGCACCATCGTCAGCCTGGACGGAGTGCCAGCGACTGGCGCCACCCTGGTGAACGGGACATTGACCTTCGGCATTGGCACGCAGGCAAATAATGCTCTGGGCTCCACCACGGTGCTGACTGTGGACTCTGTTGGTGATTTCACGTCGTCTGTCGGGTCGACGAGTTACCCGTACAGTTTCATCGACAGCGGATCAAACGGGCTGTTCTACGGAACCAACCTGTTCACGCTCTGTAGTTCTTTCAATGGCTTCTACTGCCCGCCTGCCCCGCAAGCACAAAGTGGCGTCCTGCAAGGCCAGAATGGAGTCAACCTGCCGGTCAATTTCACCGTCGGCAACCCGGAGCAGCTATTTACGTCAAATCCGGCAACAACCGCGGATGCGGAACTTGCCGGCCCAGGCTTTGGTGGGGTTGATTGGGGCCTACCCTTCTTTTTTGGCCGCACTATTTACACGGCCATCGAAGGCATGAGTACCCCTACGGTGAACGGCCCATGGGTGGGCATCGGCGGTGGCTCGGTTTCATCGGGCGGCACGAATCAGATTCCAGTCGTGGTGGACGCAGGGCCTGCGGGGGCAAATGCCATCAATCTCCTATACGCCTCGATCACCCTTTGCGCGCCAGGCACCACAAATTGTCAGACGATCGATCACCTTGTGGTCGATACGGGGGCCTCAGGGGTCCGCGTTTTGGCCTCTGTGCTCCAGCCGGGCTTGCTTGCTGCGCTGCCCCTCTCCACACCATAATCAGGGCACTCTTTTACCCAGGAAAGGCTCCCCCATCTCATTAGTGGCTGCTTCCCTCAACGAGGGTCTATGTGCGCATTTCGCGGAACGTGACCGGTGATTTCACGCCATCGTGACCGGTGGTGGGATGCCACATGAATAGGGTTCAATATTATCTTAATCGGTCACGCTTTTCATGAAACCGCGGTCACGCATTGGTGAAACGTCGGTCACGATGGCGTGAAATCCGTGAGGTGGACGGCGCTGTGTGGAACTCGGCATCGGGGTCGCTGCGGTCATGACTTGATTTCCTCGCCCTTGCGCATCGACTCCCCGGCGAGGGACAGCTTGTGCGCCGCATGCAGCACCCGGTCAAGGATGGCGTCGGCCAGGGTCGGGTCGTTCAGGTAGGCATGCCAATGCTCCACTGGCAGTTGGCTCGTGATCACCGTCGAGCGTGTTCCCACCCTGTCATCGAGCACTTCCAGAAGATCGTTGCGTTCGGGCTGCGACAGTGGCGCAATCGCCCAGTCATCGAGGATCAACAAATCCGTTTTCGCCAGCGCCACAAGGCGCTTACCGAAGCTGCCGTCACCGTGGGCGATGCGTAGTTCCTCGAACAGGCGCGGCGTGCGCACATACGCCACCGACAACCCCTGCCGGCAGGCCGCATTGCCCAGGGCGCAGGCCAGCCAGGTCTTGCCGCAACCGGTCGCTCCGGTAATCACCAGATTCTGGTGAGCACGAATCCACTGGCAGTTGGCGAACTGCGCGATCTGCGCTTTATCCAGCTTGCGGCCGGCGCTGTAACGGACGTCCTCCATGCAGGCCTGCGTGGACTTGAGCTTCGCCTCGCGGAGCAGCCGTGCGATACGGCGATTCTCGCGCCAGGTCTGCTCGCGGTCGACCAGCATGGCAAAGCGCTCGTCAAACGACAGACTCACCGCGGCTGCGCTGGTGCGCTGTTCCTCGAATGCGGCGGCCATGCCCGGTAGACGCAGTGCATTCAGGGTTTGTAACGTGTGTTCCATCAACATCGTTTTCCTCCTTGGGTCAGTGGTAATAGTCCGGGCCGCGCACGTTGGCGTGATCCGGCAGGGCGAGTTCGGCTTGCTCCGGTGGGGTGACGGGTTGGCGATCCAGTCCTTTCTCCAGAATCGAGGCCACGGAGCGATAGCGGTGTGCCCCAATGGCCAGGGCGCGGGTGCATGCCGCCTCCATGCGATCCCGCCCGACGCTACGCGCCAGCCGCATCAATCCCAGGCAGGATCGGTAGCCCTGTTCGGGATGCTGCTTCTCCATCAGCAGACGCTTGACCAGTTCGCCGGTGGCCGGGCCGACCGAGGCCGCCCAGTGCATCAGCTTCCCCGGCGACCATTCGGCATGCGCCCGGTGCGCCGCCGGCATGTGCTCAGGCAGCGTCGAATAGTGTCCCTTGCGGTGGCTACGGGGGTGGCTGGCGACCCGGCGGCCTCGGGCCAGTATTTCGATGGTGCTGCGGGTGATGCGCAGTTCGACCTCCTGGCGGACCAGGGCATGCGGTACGCTGTAGTAGCTGTCGTCGAACGCGACGTGGTAGTCGATATTGACGCTGGCGCGCTTCCACTCGGCCAGGATGAACGGGGTGGGCGGCAGCGGCCGCAAGTAGGGTGCGTCGAGCCGGGCGAAGGCTTCTTTCCGGCAACCAGCAAGTTTCTTGAACGGCCGCTCGTTCAACGCCGGCAGGAGTTGGGCCACGGCGGCATCCACCTCGGCGACGGAGAAGAACTGCCGATGGCGTAGCCGTGCGAGAATCCAGCGTTCGACGACTTGAACACCAACTTCCACCTTGGCCTTGTCTTGCGGCTTTCGCGGGCGGGCCGGCAGGATGACCGTGCCGTAATGCGCGGCGAATTCAGTCGTGGCGCGGTTGAGTTCCGGTTCGTACCGGTTGGCGTTGGCAATCAGGGCGCGCGGGTTGTCCGGCACGATGAGTTCGGTGACACCGTCAATGAAGGCCAGCGCCCGGGCAAGTCCGCTCAGCCAGTCGGCCTGCGCCTGGCCGGGTGTGGCGCAGGCGAAGGTGTAGCTCGACGCGCCGAGCACGGCAACGAAGATGCTCGCCGGCCGGATCTCGCCAGTGTCGGCATCGATGACCGGCACTGTCGGACCTGCGTAATCGGCAAACAGTTTCTCGCCGGCGCGGTGGGTGTGGCGCATGGAGCGCTTGAGCTTCCCCGCCCATGCCCGGTAGTGGGTACAGAAAGCCGTGTATTGGTAGGCGCCGTCACCAGCCGCCTGCCGATATTCCTCCCACAGCAGGATCAGCGTTACCCCCTTGCGCTTCAGTTCCTGATGAACTTGCGCGTAGTCGGGTTCGGCAAAGGGGGATGCGTGGGCCGTCGCTTGCTGATACAACCGCTTCTCAAGGCCTGCATCGTCAAGCTCTGCGGGCAGTGGCCACCCCAGTCCCGCTTCCGCCGCCAGCCGCAGGTATTTGGCGACGACGCCCTTGGAGATGTTCAGCGCTCGGGCAATCGCCTCCAGGCTCAGGTCGGTGCTGTGGCGGTATCGAAGTACGTCTCGTATCTTGCGCATGGATAGTTTGTCCTGGGGCATGTCTGCTCGCTTTCAAAAAGCGAGCAAGGTTACCTTCAACTATCCATGCAGCATCCCCTCCATCGGTCACGTTCAGCGTGAAATCGCGGTCACGCTTCCGTGAAACGTCGGTCACGCTTTGGCGAAATCACCGGTCACGTTGGCGTGAAATACGCAATGAATTCCCGCAGGTCGGCATTTTCGCCGCCCAGGCCACGCTGGAATGGTGCCGCCGACTTGATTACCGATGACGCGCTACTCACCGCGCTTTTCA
>Ga0272446_1004900_pt1 | contig 15309 bp, 12 predicted proteins | sample YNPCB0061_FD_194587 | JGI IMG/M metagenome (GOLD analysis project Ga0272446, IMG submission 194587) | Hot spring microbial mat communities from Yellowstone National Park, WY, United States - YNP-CB-006-1 | ecosystem: Environmental > Aquatic > Thermal springs > Hot (42-90C) > Sediment | place... | reverse complement strand
CTGCGACACCTCCGACCCCGCCAGCGTCCGGGCCGCCTTCGCGGCGATGCGGGCCGCGCTCGGGGATGCCGGGGTGCTGGTCAACAATGCCGGCATCCTGCGTCCCGGCCCGCTCGCCGAGATCCCGATCGCGGAGTGGCATGCGCTGCTGGCGGTGAACCTGACGGGCTACCTCTGCTGCGCGCAGGCGGCGCGGCCGCAGATGCTCGCGCGCGGCGGCGGGGCGATGGTGCACATCGCCTCGATCGCCGCATCGAACCCGCAGCCGCGCTCGGGCGCCTACAGCCCTTCCAAGGCCGGGGTGGCGATGCTCTCCCGGCAACTGGCCCTCGAATGGGGGCCGGAGGGGATCCGCAGCAATGTGGTCAGCCCGGGCTTCGTGCGCACGCCGCTGTCCGAGGCCTTCTACCAGGCCCCGGGTGTTCTCGAGCGGCGCGAGGCGATGCTGCCCAGCCGGCGCATCGGCACGCCGGCCGACATCGCCGATGCCGTGGCCTTCCTGGCCAGCCCGCGCGCCGCCTATGTGAACGGGGCGGAACTGCTGGTCGATGGCGGGCTCGGTCAGGCGCTGATGGAACTGACCCCGCGCCCGGGCTACTGAGCGAGGAACTCCGCCACCAGCGCGATCTGCGCCGGATCCATCAGCGCCGGGGCGTGGCCGGCGCCGGCGATCTCGGCGAGCGTCACATGCGGTTCGGCCGCCATGGCGGCCGCCGTCTCCGGCGGGAGCAGGTCGCTCTCCGCCCCGCGGATCAGCAGGACGGGGATGCGGACCTTCTCCCACAGCGCCCGCATGTCGAGGGCCTGTGCCTCCTGCGCGCGGATCGCGACGCCGATGGCCGGGTCGTAGTGCAGCGCCACCCCGCCCTGCGTGGGGCGGGCCGAGGTCTCGGCGAGGTGCCGCCACTCGGCATCGCTCAGCCGGCCGAAGGCGGCGTGGACCGCGCGCAAATGCGCCTCCAGCGCCGGGATGTCGCGGAAGACCGGCTGCTCGCCCATGTAGTCGCGGATGCGGGCGATCGCCTGCTGCGGCACATGCGCGCCGATGTCGTTCAGCACCATGCGGCGGATGGGATGCCCCGGGGTCGCGGCGATGCCCATGCCGCAGATGCCGCCCAAGGAGGTGCCCACCCAGTCCACCGGCCCGTCGAGGCGGGCGAGCAGATGCGCGAGCGCGGCCACATAGACGGGCGGCTGGTAGAGCAGCGGGTCCGGCAGCCAGTCCGAGGCGCCGCGCCCGGGCAGGTCGGGGCAGAGCACCCGCCGCCCGGCCCGGGCCAGCGCGGCGGCCAGGGCGTCGAAGTCCCGGCCCGAGCGCGTCAGGCCATGCACGCAGACCACCGGCGCGCCGTCCGCCGGCCCCCATTCCCACCACCGCAGGGTGAAGAACCCGGCCGGCGAGAGCCAGCGCAGCGCGCCTTCGCGCATGACCCCTCCTCCCCCCGGCCGGCGGGCCGGGCTACAGCACCCCCTTGGCGCGCAGCGCGGCGATCTCCTCCGCGCCCATGCCGAGCAGGCCGGAGAGCACCTCCTCGGTATGTTCGCCGAGCACCGGCGGCGCCGAACGGTAGGTGGGCGGGGTCGCGCTGAGTTTCACCGGGTTCGCGAGCACCTTCACGGTGGCCCCCGAGCCGTGCTCCATCTCGAGCACCATCCGCCGCGCCCGCACATGGGGGTCGGCGAAGACGTCCTTGAGCGTGTTGATCGGGCCGCAGCCGATCTTCTCGGCCTCCAGCGCCTCGACCCATTCGGCGGTGGTGCGGGTCTTCATCACCGGCGTCAGCGTCTCGGTGACGAGGTCGCGATTGGCCACGCGCTGCGGATTGGTGGCGAAGCGCGGATCGGAAAGCAGCTGCGCGCAGCCGAAGGCGCGGCAGAAGCGCTCGAAGGTCGCATCATTGCCGACGGCGAGGATGATGTAGCCGTCCTTGGTCGGGAACTCCTGGTAGGGGCTGATGTTCGGGTGCTGGTTGCCGAGCCGCGGCGGGTTCTCCCCGGTGGCGAGATAGTTCATCCCCTGGTTGGCGAGCCAGGCCACATGCGTGTCCAGCATGCCGATGTCGATGAACTGCCCCTCTCCGGTTATGGTGCGGTGGTTGAGCGCGGCGAGGATGCCGATGCAGCCATAGAGGCCGGCGAAGAGGTCGGCGACGGGGATGCCGACCTTCTGGGGCGCGCCGTTCGGCTCCCCGGTCAGGGACATCACGCCGCCCATCGCCTGGATCAGCGCGTCATAACCCGGGCGCGGCGCATAGGGGCCGGTCTGGCCGAAGCCGGTGATCGAGCAGTAGATCAGCCGCGGATACTTTTCGCGCAGCTGCTCCCATCCCAGCCCGTATTTCGCCAGCGCGCCGACCTTGAAGTTCTCGACCAGGATGTCGGTCGTCTCGAGCAGGCGGTGCAGGATCGCCTGCGCCTCCGGCTTCGCGATGTCGAGGGTGACCGACTTCTTGTTGCGGTTCACCCCGAGGAAGTAGGCGCTCTCCTTGGTCCCCGGCCAGAAGGGGGGCGCGAAGCCGCGGGTGTCGTCGCCGGACTCGGGGCGCTCGATCTTGATCACCTCGGCGCCGAGATCGCCCAGCATCTGGGTGCAGGTCGGCCCCGCAAGCACGCGCGTGAGGTCGAGGACGCGAAGGCCCGCGAGCGGGCCGGCCGGCTGGGTCATGAGGCAACTCCGGGATCGGTTCTCGGCCGGCAGGCTTAGTCGTGGGGGGCGGCGGGAGCAACCCGGGGGCCCGCCGGCCGCGAAGGTCATGGCCCCGTCACCGGCCGGTCATCGCCGTGTCGCGGCCGGCAGACTACCTGCCGCGCCGCAACGCCCCGGGAGAGGAGAGGCATGCATCGCCGCACCCTGCTTGCCAGCCTGAGCGCCCTGCCCGCCGCCGCCCTGGCCCAGGAGGCCCGCGCCCTCACGCTGGTCGTGCCCTTCGCCCCGGGCGGGTCCACCGACATCGCGGCACGGCTCATCTCGCCGCGCCTTGCGCACCATCTCGCGCGCCCCGTCGTCGTCGCCAACCGCCCCGGCGCCGGCGGCACCACGGCGGCGGAGTACGTCAAGCGCCTGCCGCCCGACGGCGAGACGCTGCTGCTCGCCACCGCCTCGACCCACGGGGTGAACCCGGCCCTCTTCGCCGACCTGCCCTATGACGCGGAGCGCGACTTCGCCCCCGTGGCGCTGCTCGGCGTCACCGCCTTCCTGCTCGTGGTGCGCGCCGATGCGGGCCTCGCCGACACGGCGGCGCTGATCGCCCGGCTGCGCGCCGAGCCGGGGCGGCACAACTACGGCTCCGCCGGCGTCGGCTCCATGCCGCATCTGGCCGGCGCCTGGTTCTGCCACGCGGCGGGGATCCGCGCCGAGCACGTCGCCTATCGCGGCGGCGGGCCGGCGCTGCAGGCGCTGCTGGCCGGCGAGATCACCTTCATGATCGAATCCGCCCCGACCGTCGCCGCGGCGATCGCCGACGGAAGGCTCAAGGCGCTCGCGCGCGCCTCGGCCCGGCCGGGCGGCACCTATGGGGCGCTGCCGGCGCTGGCCGAACAGGGCCTGCCGGGCTTCGACGCCGAGACCTGGCAGGTCGCCCTCGCGCCTTCCGGCACGCCGGCGCCGGTGCTGCTGCGGCTCAATGCCGGGTTCAACGCGGCGCTGCGGGAAGCCGAGCTGGCCGAACGCCTGCGCAGCCTCGGCACCGAGGCGGTGGCCGACAGCACGCCCGAGACGGCCGCCGCGCACATCCGCGCCGAGATCGCGCGCTGGCGCCGCGTCGTCGGCGAAACGGGCCTCCGGATCGAGCGCGGCTGAGACGCCGCGGCGGTTCCCTCCGGCGCGCGGCGGGTCTATGCCTGCCGCCATCCCGCCTCCGGAGGATGACCCCATGCTCGACCGCCCGCACCCCACCCCTGCCGCGCCGACCACCGATCCCTTCGCGCTGGCCAAGGCGCTCTCGGGCGTCCACTTCATCGGCGGCGCCTATGTCCCCGCCCGCTCGGGCCGGACCTTCCCGGTGGTGAACCCGGCGACCGGCGCGGAAGTCGCCCGCGCGGCCGAAGGCGACGCGGCGGATGTGGACGCGGCGGTGCAGGCCGCCGCCCGCGCGCAGAAGGACTGGGCGAAGGTCCCGGCGCGCAGGCGCGGGGCGCTGGTGCACCAGTGCGCCCAGGCGCTGAAGGAGCATGTGGAGGAGCTCGGCCGCCTCATCGCGCTCGAGACCGGCAAGGCGCTGCGCACCGAATCCCGCGTCGAGGCCAATGTCGTCGCCGACATCTTCGAGTTCTACGGCGGCCTCGGCAGCGAACTGAAGGGCGAGAGCGTGCCCTTCGACCCCAAGGTGCTGTCGGTGACGGTGCGCGAGCCGCTCGGCGTGGTGGGTGCGATCATCCCCTGGAACGTGCCGATGCTGCTGATGGCGCTCAAGGTCGCGCCCGCGCTGGTCGCCGGCAACAGCGTGGTGGTGAAGTCGGCCGAGGAGGCTCCGCTTGCGGTGCTGCGCATCTGCGAGATCATGAACCGCATCCTGCCGCCCGGCGTGTTCAACATGGTGAGCGGCTTCGGCCCCGAATGCGGCGCCCCGCTCGTCGCCCATCCGCTGGTGCGGAAAGTGACCTTCACCGGCTCGGTCGAGACGGGCAAGATCGTCTACAAGACGGCGGCGGAGAAGCTCATCCCCGTCACGCTCGAACTCGGCGGCAAGTCGCCGATGATCGTCTTCGCCGACTGCGACTTCGAGAAGACGGTCCAGGGCGCGCTGACCTCGATGCGCTTCACCCGCCAGGGCCAGTCCTGCACCGCCGCCTCCCGCATCTACGTCGAACGCCCGATCTACGACCGCTTCGTCGCGGCGATGAGGGAGGCGGTGGACCGGATGGTGATGGGCGATCCGCTCGACGAGAGGACCGACATCGGCACCATCATCAGCGAGGCCCAGCTCGCCAAGGTCCGCGCCTACATCGAGGAGGGCAAGGCGAGCCCGGGCGCGACCGCGCATGTCTGCTCCCGCCTGCCCGAGGACCCGGCGCTCAGGAAGGGCCTCTTCATCCAGCCCGTGATCTTCGAGGGCCTGCCGAAGGACAGCCGCCTGGTGCGCGAGGAGATCTTCGGCCCCGTGACCGTCATCCAGCCCTTCGACGACGCCGAGGCCGTGCTCGCCGAGGCGAATGATTCCGACTACGGCCTCGCCGCCTCGGTGTGGACCAACAACCTCAAGGTCGGGCTCGACCTCGCGCACCGGCTCGAGGCGGGGCTCGTGCAGATCAACCAGAACCTCGTGGTGCAGGCGAACCTCTCCTATGGCGGCGTGAAGCAGTCGGGCCTCGGCAAGGAGGCGAGCCTCGAGGCGATGCTCGAGCACTTCACGCACAAGAAGACCATCATGGTGAACATGGCCTGACGGCCGTGCGGCGCGGCCTGCTCCTCGCCCTCGTGCTCGCCGGCTGCGCCGCCGAGGCCCCCGCGCCCGCGCCGGAGGCGGCGCCGCCGCCGGCCATGCCGGCGGGCTGGCGCCCGATCCCGGCCCTCGGCACCGGGGGCGGGATCGTCAGCGGCCATGTCCAGGAACGCGGCCTCGTCACCTCGGGGCCCGTCCGCCGGGCCTGGATCCTGCTCAACCTGCGCGAGCCCATCCCCATCCCCGAGACGGGCGGCACGGCGCAGTCGGTGCGGTTCCTCGGCGAATACCGCTGCGCCGAGCGCGCCTGGCGGCCGCTCGAAGGGGCGTGGTTCGCTCGCCCCGAGGCGCAGGACCCGGTGCATGCCGAACGCCCGCGCGCCAGCGCCTTCCGCCCCGCCGCGCCGGGCACGCTCGGCGGCGCCTTCCTCGACGCCGCCTGCGGCCTCTGACCGCGCGCCGCCGCCTTCGCGCCTAGCCGTCGTATTCCCCGAAGAGGCGGAACCGCAGCTCGCGGATCGTGGCGCGATCGGCACCGGCGGCCACGGCGCGGCGATAGGCCTCGAGGGCGGGGCGGATCCGCTTGCGCAACCGCTCGGCGTCCGACAGGCCGACCCAGGCCTCGACGGTCTCGGGCCAGGCCTCGACGACGCGCGTGAAGATCGCGGCGGCGTGGTCGAGGCACCGCTCCTCGAGCAGGGCCCGGCCCAGGCGCAGCGCCGCCGTGACGCCCTCAGGCGCGGCTCCGTCCCACCCGGCGGGGGCGACGAGGCGGCGCACCGCCTCGGCCCGGGCGGCGCGCAGGGCGGAGGCGTCGCTCCCCCCCTCCAGCCCCGACTGCAGCAGGACCACCGCCTCGACCAGCCGTCCTTCCGCCTGCAGGCGCGTCACCAGACGCAGCCGCGGCTCCACCTCGAGCGGCGCCTCGGCGACCCAGCAGCGCAGCAGCGCCTCCTCCCGCTCCCGCTCTCCGGCCGCCCGGGCCGCCGCCGCCTGGGCGGGCCAGGGTGGGGCCGGCGGCGACGGGGCCGCGGCCTCCCGCAGCGCCTGCGCCCAGGCGGGGCGGCCGCCCTGCATGAGCGACGCCGCGATCGCCTCGCGCACGAGGCCGGAGGCGCGGCGCACCCCGCGCAGGATCGCGCCGGCGCGCAGCGCATCCCCGGCCAGGGCGGCGGCCAGCAGCGGGCGCAGCAGCCCCGTCTCGGCCAGCCCGCCCGTCGCGCTGCGCCCCGTCCGCGCCAGCCGGACGGTGCGCACCCCCGGCAGAAGCGCGAGCCGCTCGGCCTGCACCCGGTCCAGCCGCAACTGCGGATCGAAGGCCAGGAGCGGCAGTTCCGGCAGATCCTCCGGCGCGATCCCGAGCACCGCCCGCCCCGGCGGATGCCGCCGCTGCGGCGGCGGCGCCCCCGCCGGCGGCCGGGGCGGCTGCGGCGCGATGGCGAGCGCGGCGCGCGCGGCCAGGGCGCGCCCGTGCCGCAGCGCCGCATGGCCGCCCATGGTGATCCCGAAGGCCACCCGCGGCCCCGCCATGAAGGGCTGCGCGTGCGCGATCAGCCCGGCCACCTCCTCCTCCGGAAACCAGGCGGGCTCCTTCGCGGCGAAGGCGAGGGTGTTCCAGCCCACCAGCGCCGCCATGCCGCGCCCCCACCAGTCCGGCGCGCCCGCGGGGTCCGTCCGCGCCGGGCCGAAGAGCACGAGCGTCGCCGCTTCCTCCCCCGGCCAGTGCCAGAGCCGGAGGCCGGGCGTCTCGGCGAGCAGCCGGGGCGGCGGGCGCCGCACGATGGCGGGCGGCTCGGCGGCGGGGGCGGCCGCGTTCGGCACGGGCGGGGCGGCGGGCGCGCTCATGCGCCGGGGGTAGCGCAGCGGCCCTTTCGCCGGAACCCCCGCCCCGCTTCCGCCACCGCCCGCCCGCCCCCATCTGGGCGGGCATGAAAGCCCTGCTGCGCTGGACCGGCCGCATCCTCCTCGGCCTCGTCGCCCTTGTCCTGGTGCTGGCCGCGAGTCTGGCCGGCGCGGCGTGGTGGAGCCTGCCGGCGCGCGAGGGAAGCTTCGCCCTCCCCGGCCTCGCCGCCCCGGTCGAGATCGCCTTCGACACCCACGGGATCCCCCGCATCCGCGCCGCGAGCGAGGCCGATGCCTGGGCCGCCCTCGGCTTCCTGCACGCGCGCGACCGCCTGTTCCAGATGGAGACGATGCGCCGCGGCGCCGCCGGACGGCTCGCCGAACTGACCGGCGCCCCGGCGCTGCGGCTCGACCGCTTCATGCGCCTCCTCGGCCTCGTGCCGCGGGCGGAGGCGGACTTCGCCGCCCTGCCGGCCGGAACGCGGCAGGCGCTCGAGGCCTATGCCGCGGGTGTGAATGCCTGGATCGCCGCGCGCGGCCGGCTTGCCGCGCCGGAGTTCCTCCTCCTCGGCGCGCCCGAGCCGTGGCGGCCGGTGGACAGCCTGCTCTGGGGCAAGGTCATGGGCCTCTGGCTCGCCGGGAACTGGCGGACGGAACTGGAGCGGGCGCGGCTTGCCGCGCTGCTGCCGCCGGAGCGGCTGGCCGACCTCTGGCCGGAGGACCGCAGCCCGGGCCGCCCCGACCTGCCGCTCGCGACCGCCGCCGCCGCGCCGGCCGCGCCGCCGCCCCTGCCCGCCCCGGCGCTCGGCGGCCTTGAGGGACTTGCCGCCGCCCTGCCCCGCTTCCCCGGGGACGCGCCGCTGCCGGCGCTCGCCTCCAACGCCTGGGCGGTGGACGCGACGCGCTCGGCGAGCGGCGCGCCCCTGCTCGCCACCGACCCCCATCTCGGCTTCTCGGCCCCCATCCTGTGGTATCTGGTCCGCATCGAACTCCCCGGCGGGCGGGTGCTGGCGGGCGCGACCGCGCCGGGCGTCCCGGGCATCGTGATCGGGCGGAATGAGCGCCTCGCCTGGGGCTTCACCACGACGCACGCCGACACGCAGGACGTCTTCGTCGAGCGCCTGGCCGGCGCGGACGCCTATGAGACGCCCGACGGCCCGCGCCCCTTCTCGGTGCGGGAGGAGGTGATCCGCGTCCGCTTCGGCGCCGATGTCACGCTCCGCGTGCGGGAGACGCGGCACGGCCCGGTCATCTCCGATCTCGACGCGCCCGAGGGCCGGCCGGATGGGACGGTGCTCGCGGTGGCGATGGCCAATCTCGCCCCCGGCGATACGGCGGCGGCCGGGCTGCTCGCCCTCAACGCCGCGGGCAGCCTCGCGGAGGCGCGGGCGGCGGCGCGCCTCATCACGAGCCCCGCCCAGAACCTGATCGTCGCGGATGCCGAAGGCGGCATCGCCCTCTTCCTCACCGGCCGCGCGCCGCGCAGGCGAGGAGGCGACGGCAGCCTGCCCGCCCCGGGCTGGGACGGCAGCGCGGACTGGGACGGTTTCCTGCCCTTCGAGGCGCTGCCCCATCGCGAACGGCCGGAGAGCGGGCTGCTCGCCAATGCCAACAACCGCGTCGCGCCACCGGATCACCCCGCCTTCCTCGGCCGCGACTGGTTCGGCGACTGGCGCTTCCGCCGCATCGGAGAGATGCTGGCCGCCGCGCCGCGCCACACGGCGGAGGATTTCGCCGCGATGCAGTCGGACACCCTCTCCCTCTTCGCGCGCGAGGTGCTGCCCGCCCTCCGCGCCGCCCCGCGCGGCGAGGGCGCGGCGGCGCGGGCGCAGGCCCTGCTCGCCGCCTGGGACGGGACGGTCGCCGCCGACCGGCCGGAACCCCTGCTCTTCCACGCCACCCTCGGCCGCTTCGCGCGGGCCGTCCTCACCCGGGCCGGGGTGCCGGAGGGCGCCGCGCCGGCCAGCCCCGAATTCCTGCACCGCCTGCTCACCGAGGCGGCGATGGCCGCGCGCTGGTGCGGGCCGGAAGGCTGCGGGCCGATGCTCGCGGCCGCCCTCGCGCAAGCGGTGGCGGACCTCGCCCCCGTCCATGGCGCGGACCCGGCGGCCTGGCGCTGGGGCGCGGCCCATCCGGTGCGCTTCGAGCATGCGCTGCTGCGTTCCATCCCCGGCTTGGGCGCGCTGGTCCGTCTCGGCGCGCCGTCGGGAGGGGACGGGCAGACCGTCAACCGTGCCGCGCCAGGGCCTGAATCGAGGGGCATGTTCGGCAATGTGCACGGGGCGGGCTTCCGCGGCGTCTTCGACCTCGCGCGGCCGGAGGGCATCCACGTCGTCATCGCCACCGGCCAGTCCGGCCATCCGCTCAGCCGCCACTGGTCGGACCTGCTGCCGCTGTGGCGGGAGGGGCGGCTGATCCACCTCGGCCCGCTCGCGGGCGCGCCGGCCGCCGTGATCCGCCTCGAGCCGCGCGGAAGGGAAGGTTGATTCAGGGCGCCGGGGCACCGACACTACGGCCCCAGCAATGCTCCAGCGTTCCGCCCGCCGCCCGCAATTCTTCTACACCACCGCGCCGCTGCCGTGCCCCTACCTCGCCGGCCGGACGGAACGGAAGATCGTGACCGAACTCTCGGGCGCGGATGCCGAGGGGCTGCACGACCGGCTCTCCCGCGCCGGCTTCCGGCGCAGCCACAACATCGCCTATTCGCCGGTCTGCCCCGGCTGCCGGGCCTGCATCCCGATCCGCATCGTCGTCCACGCCTTCGAGCCCGACCGCACCCAGCGCCGCATCGCCCGCGCCAATGCCGATCTGCTCGCCGCCGAGATGCCGGCGCGCGCGACGGCCGAGCAGTTCGCCCTCTTCCACCGCTACCAGAAGGCGCGCCACGCGGATGGGGACATGGCGGCGATGGGCTTCTACGACTACCGCGCCATGATCGAGGACACGCCGATCACGACCGGCGTGGTGGAGCTGCGCGACCGGGCCGACCGCCTGCTCGGCGCCTGCCTGACCGACCGCCTCTCGGACGGGCTCTCGGCCGTCTATTCCTTCTACGAGCCGGCGGCGGAGAAGCGCTCCCTCGGCACCTACATCGTGCTCTGGCTGGTCGGGCGCGCGCGGGCGCTCGGGCTGCCCTATGTCTATCTCGGCTACTGGGTGCCGGAGAGCCGCAAGATGGCCTACAAGGCGCGCTTCCGGCCGAGCGAGGTGCTCACCGGCGGCGTCTGGCGGGTGCTCGACGGCGGCGCCGCCGAGGCCCCCGCCGCCGCCGAGATGAGCACCATCGGCGGCTGACCGCCCGCCTCAGGCCGCGCGGCGGATCATCTCCGCCGCCCGCTCGGCCAGCATCAGCACCGCCGGGTGGATGTTCGAGGAGGGCACGAGCGGAAAGACCGAGGCATCCGCGACGCGCAGGCCGCGGATGCCGCGCACCCGCAGTTCCGGGTCCACCACCGCGCGCTCGTCGCTGCCCATGCGGGCGGTGCCGCAGGGGTGATAGACGGTCACGCCGGCGCGGCGGATGTAGTCGAGCATCGCCTCCTCACCCTCGGTCGCCGGGCCCGGCGCCTGCTCCTCCTCGATCAGGTCGACGAAGGGGGGCGTGGCGGCGATCCGCCTGCCGAGCCTCGCGGCCGCGAGCATGATGCGGATGTCGGAGGGGGCGGAGAGGTAGTTGGCGCGGATCGCCGGCTTGATCTCGGGCGATGGCGCGCGCAGCGTCAGCTCTCCGCGGCTGTCGGGGCGGCAGACGCAGAAGTTGAAGGTGAAGCCGGGGTGCCTCGCGAGGCTGCTCGCCGAGGTCCCCTGGTCGCCGAGGCTGAAGTTGACGAACTGGAACTGCACCTCCGGCTCCTCCGAGCCCGGCAGGACGCGGGCGAAGAGGCTGGCCTCGGAGGCGCCGACCGCCATCTGGTTGCGCCCGCGCATGAGCCAGGAGAGGCCGAGCCCCGCCGCGCGCAGCGGGTTCGCCATGATCTCGTTCAGCGTGCCGCAGGGCCGGGTGCGGAAGGCGAAGCGGACCATGAAATGGTCCTGCAGGTTGCGCCCCACCTCCGGCGCGTGGACGACGACGGGGATGCCCATGGCCTGCAGCGCGGCGCCGTCGCCGATGCCCGAGAGCATCAGGAGCTTCGGGCTCTCGATCGCGCCGGCGCAGAGGATGACCTCGCGCCGCGCGCGCCAGGTCTCCTCGCCGCCCGGGCCGCGCACCACCACGCCGGTGGCGCGCCCCTCCTCGATCAGGATGCGCAGGCCGAGGCGCTCGGTCTCGATGCGCAGATTGGGCCGGTGCCGCGCGGGCTTGAGGTAGGCGGTGGCGGGCGACCAGCGCCAGCCGCGATGGACATTGAGCTGGTTCGGCGCGACCCCTTCGAACCAGGCCGCGTTGTTGTCCGGGTTGCGTGCGAAGCCCAAGCGGACGCAGGCCTCGACGAAGGCGCGGCAGCCCGGCGAGGGTTCGGGCACCTCGGCCACATGCACGGGTCCGTCGGTGCCGCGGAAGGGGCTCGGCGGCCCGTGGAAGGTCTCGAGCCGCCGGAAGGCCGGCAGGCAGTCCTCGTAGGACCAGCCCCGCGCCCCCGCCTGCGCCCAGCGGTCGTAGTCGCGGGGCGAGCCGCGCAGGAACACGAGGCCGTTGACGCTGCCCGACCCGCCGATGACCCGCCCGCGCGGCCAGTAGATCCGCCGGCCGTTCAGCTCGGGCTCGGGCTCGGTCTGGTAGTTCCAGTCGAACTTGCGCGTCACATAGAGGCGCGCGAAGCCCATCGGGATGTGGATCCAGGCATTGCGGTCCCAGGGCCCGGCCTCGAGCAGCGCGACCTCTGCGAGCGGGTCCTCGGACAGCCGCGCCGCCAGGACGCAGCCGGCCGATCCGCCGCCGAGGATGACGTAATCCGCTTCCCTGACCGCCAACGCCGCCTCCCCCTCCCTGCCGGGGCCGATCTTCGCACCGGGCGCGGGGCGGCGAAAGCCGCCCCGCCGCGCGGCCGGCCGCTCAGCGCCCGAGCGCCGCGCGATACTCCGCAAGCGGCCGCGCCCCCTCGGCGCCCGCGCGCGGCGGCCCGCCCCGCCGCGGCGAGGATCGCCTCGCGCGTCGCCTCGTCGAGGGCGCGGAAGGCGCGCGCATTGGCGAAGGCGAGGTTGCGCGCCCGCATCCCGCCGACATCGGTGAAGTGGCGCGCATAGTCCCAGGCGCTGGTGTCCACGCCGGTCTGCGCCGAGGTGAACATCGCCGCGATCACGCCGGTGGCGAAGGCCTGCGGGATCTCGGCCACCTGCACCGTGACGGGCGTGGCGCCGAGCAGTTCGGCCATCCGCTGCGTCAGCGCGTTGTAGGTGCGGAAGCGCAGGCCGCGCAGGTCGGCCATGCTGTGGATCTCGTTGCGGGTGTAGAAGGCCTGGCTCGGCCACGGCACCATGTCGAGCGGGATCAGCCCCTGGCGTTCCAGCCGGGCGCGGATGAAGGGCTGCGAGACGCGATCGAGCGCGGCCGTCGCCTCCCAGGTGTCGGCGAGGAAGGGGACGCTGTCCACCTCGAAGAACGGATCCTCCTTGCCATAGGCCGAGAGCAGCACCTCCCCGAGCTGCACCTCGCAGGTCTGCACGCCGCGCTTGATGTTCGGCATGGTCAGCAGCGACGCCGCGGGATGGAGCTGGATCGCGAGCCGCCCCCCGCTCGCCTGCTGCACCTCCTCGATGAAGGCGCGGAGGTTGCGGGTACGGAAGTTGCCCTCGGCAGGGGCGGTGGCCATGGTCCAGCGCGTCTGCGCCTCGGCCGAGGCGGCGCCGAGCGCGAGCATCGCCGCGGCGAGCAACCCGCGACCGCCGCGCGGCGGCAAGCGGCCCCTGGCCGGCGCCTCGGCACGGCGCCGGAGCGGTTTCCACACGCGTGGAAACCGCTCATGCTCTCCTCGCGAGCATGTTCGCGGCCTCGGCTGATTCCAGCCGCCGGCGATCTGCCCTAGCCTGCCAGGGGAGGAACCGCCATGCCCCAGACGCTGTTGCCGACCTCGCTGGTCGGCTCCTATCCGCAGCCCGACTGGCTGATCGACCGGCCGCGCCTCGCCGGGCGCCTCCCGCCGCGGGTGGAGGCGCACGAGCTGTGGCGCGCCGCGCCTGGGTTCCTCGAACAGGCGCAGGACGACGTCGAGGTCGACGAGGCGGAGATGGCGATGGACTGCGCCGCCGCCGTCAACGAGGAGATCCGCGACCTCTTCGCCGCCGGCGCGGACATCGTGCAGATCGACGAACCCTACATGCAGGCCCGCCCCGAGAAGGCGCGGCAGTACGGCGTCGAGGCGGTCAACCGCGCGCTCGAGGGCATCACCGGCACCACCGCCCTGCACATCGGCTTCGGCTACGCGGCCATCATCCATGAACGGCCCCACGGCTATTCCTTCCTCCCCGAACTCTGCAACTGCCGGGTGAAGCAGATCTCGATCGAGACGGCGCAGTCCAACCTCGACACCTCGGTTCTCGAGGCGCTGCCCGAGCAGGCCATCATCCTCGGCGTCATCGACCTCTCGGACAGGCGGGTCGAGAGCCCCGAGACGGTCGCCGCGCGCATCCGCCGGGCGCTGCCGCATGGCGATCCGGCGCGCGTCATCGTCGCCCCCGATTGCGGCATGAAGTACCTCCCGCGCGAGGTCGCGGACGGCAAGATGCGCGCCATGGTCGAAGGCGCGGCCATCGTGCGGCGCGAACTGACGGGGGCGGCGTGATGAAGCCCTGCCTGCCGCCGCTCGACGTCACGCCGGCCCCGTCATGGAAGGCTCCGCCGCTTTCCTGCGACTGCCACTTCCACATCTTCGGCCCCTATGACCGCTTCCCGCTCGACCCCGGCCGGCACTACGACCCCGCCCCGGCGCTGCTCCCGGCCTATCTCAGGGTGGCCGAGGCGCTCGGCCTCGAGCGCATGGTCATCGTGCAGCCCTCGGTCTACGGCACCGACAATGCGTGCTCGCTCGACGCCGCTTCGCGCCTCGGGCTCGATCGCGCCCGCGTCGTCGCCGTGGTGGACGAGGGCTTCGACGAGGCCGCGCTGCGCGATCTCCATGCAAAGGGCACGCGCGGCGTGCGCTTCAATGCCGTCTCGGGCAACGGCACGCCGCTCGAGCAGCTCGAGGCGCTGGCGCGCCGCATCGCCCCGCTCGGGTGGCACCTGCAGATCTATGCCGAGGGCCGCCAGCTGCCCGACCTCGCCCCGCGCCTTGCCGCCCTGCCGGTGGAGGTGGTGGTGGACCACATGGGCGGGGTGCGCGCCGCCGAGGGCCTGAACGCCCCGGGATTCCAGGCGCTGCTGCGCCTGCTCGAAGGCGGCCGGGCCTGGGTGAAGCTCTGCGGCTACCGCATTTCCTCGGCCGGGCCGCCCTTCGCCGACGTCGCACCCTTCGCCCGCGCGCTGCTCGACGCCGCGCCCGAGCGCTGCGTCTGGGGCACCGACTGGCCGCACCCCTCCCTCTCGGAGTGGATGCCCGAGGATGGCGCCCTCTTCGACCGCCTCGGCGAATGGGCGCCCTCGGCGGACGAGCGGCGGCGTGTGCTGGTGGACAACCCGGCCCGCCTCTACGGCTTCTGAGCCGCCCGCTCCCGCCGGCGGCACTCAGAGCGAGGCGCGCGCCTCGGCGAGCCAGCGGCGGTCGAAATAGTCCGCCGCGCGCGTCCGGGCGCGGGAGGGCAGGTCGCGGATCAGCGCGCTGGTCTCGATCAGCGCCTGGACGCCGGCCTCGCTCGCCTCCCCGTCACGCAGGAAGCCGCGCAGGAAGCGCAGCAGCAGGTCGCGGTTCGCCGCCGCCCGGCGGCTGTCCACATCGAGGCTCGTGAACTGGAACTCCATGCGCGGCTCGCAGAGGGAGACGAAGCCTTCCTCGAGGGCGATGCGGTCGAGCGGCGCGCCCTGCAGCCCGGCATCGATGGCCCCGCTGCGCAGCAGCTCCCAGCGCGCGAGGATCGGCCCGCAGGGCACCAGCTCGTAGTCGCCCGGATGGTGCAGGCCCGCCTCGGCCAGCAGCTTCATGATGAGGGAGGAGGAGCCTGCCCGCAGCGAGGAGACGCCGACGCGCCTGCCGCGCAGCCCGGCGAGGTCCTC
>Ga0272446_1004899_pt1 | contig 15313 bp, 16 predicted proteins | sample YNPCB0061_FD_194587 | JGI IMG/M metagenome (GOLD analysis project Ga0272446, IMG submission 194587) | Hot spring microbial mat communities from Yellowstone National Park, WY, United States - YNP-CB-006-1 | ecosystem: Environmental > Aquatic > Thermal springs > Hot (42-90C) > Sediment | place... | reverse complement strand
GGCTCCAAGCTGGCCTCCACGCGCCGAAATGCACGGTTGATCGAAAGATTGCTAACCGGTAACTGATCGCTCACGCACTTTGCCCCTGCGAAACCCAACAGGCACGGGTCATTGGTAAGCATTTCAGCGCAACTTTCGAGAAGAGACGCCGAGTTGTCAGCGACGTCCCAAGCTTCACCCCCCATTCTCTCGCACGCCGGCCCACTGCTCGCGCGCTATGATGTCATTTTCTGTGACGTCTGGGGAGTTGTGCATAACGGCATGACGGCCTTCGAATCGGCCTGCGAGGCACTTGGAAAATTTCGCGCGCGCGGGGGCACCGTCGTCCTGGTTTCGAACGCTCCGGTGCCGAAGCATCGTGTGGCGGAGATGCTGCACAGCCGGCGCGTGCCGCCATCGGCGTGGGACGACATCATTTCCTCGGGCGACCTCGCGCTTGAACACGCTGCGGACCGCGGCTTCACGCGGCTTCACTGCATCGGCCCGCGAGAGCGGGACCAGGCCTTTTTTTCGGCCCTCAAGGCGCGATGCGTTTCCCTTGCCGAGGCGGACGCCATCATCTGCACAGGTCTCAACGACGACAGGCGCGAAAAGCCCGATGACTATCGCGGCCTGCTCCAAGAGGCGCTCGCCCGGGAATTGCCTTTCATATGTGCCAATCCGGATTTGGTCGTCGATGTCGGTGGGACGCTGCTCTATTGCGCCGGAGCGATCGCCGACCTTTATGCCCATATGGGGGGCGCCGTTTATTGGGCGGGGAAACCTTATCTCAGTGCCTATGAAGCGGCCCACCGGAAAGCGGAAGCCTTGCGCAACGAAAATGTTGCGCGCGACAAGATCCTCGTCATCGGAGACTCGCTCCGGACGGACCTCAAGGGTGCCCAGAATTACGGATGCGATGCGCTATTCATCGCTTCTGGAATTCACCGGCACGAGACGGTCGACGGCATCGATCTTTCGATCGAGAAGCTCTCGGACCTTTTCCGCGCGGGGGCTCCGCCGGCACTCGGGGCGATGGTCGAACTCGTCTGGTGAAAGCCCGACTACTGCGGCGGCTTGGATACCGGCATTCCGGGCGGCGGTTCGTTTTTCGGCCGCTTCGGAAAGGGCCCGTCCGAAAAGCTGTTAAAGACGACATCGGGAGAGGACGTATTGTGCTGGGACGGCGACAGGCGGCCGATCCAGACGTCGGTCGCGCGCGCGTGGTCGAACTTCATGATGTTGTCTTCGCGCCAGCCTCTTGCGCCGTTTTCGCGTACGGCGATGCGCGCCGCGTCGTTGTTGAACTCGGTAATGTACATCGACCGCAACATGGCAAACGGACTGCCGGAGATGCCCTGATCGAATGAGACATCAAGGGCGATCCGATTGGTGTCGATCTTGACGATCTTGACGTTGGCAGAGCCCCCCTTCTCGAAGATCAATGCGAAATTCCGCGTTGCGGGATCGAAGTCCACTTCCTTGATTTTCACATGCGGTCGTCCCTCGTAATCGATCGGGCCGACCAGGAAGGACGAGCCGTAGGCCGTGTTGCGCATCGTGGGCGGCGTCATCGGACGCGGACGCCAGTAACCGTCCTGCGGATAAAGAACGAGCACCTCCTCGGCACCGTCGGTCCGGCGCAGCCAGACCTGGATGAGGTGGATGCTGTTGTCGACACGGTCACCGATGCGAACGACCGCCGTCGTCGGCCGCCAGAACGCCGGAAACCGGTAGCCGACAATCCAAAGCGCCGGCTCTTCGTAAAGGGTAACTTTTTTCGGCTCTCCGGGCGCCGCATAGTTCGGTTCCGAGGTCATATCGCAGGCCGTCCAATCGGCCTCGAAATTATCCCGCATGCCAGACGAGAGATAGACGGGATGGGCGGCTTCGATGCGAAATGAGCGCACGTTTTTATTGGAGAAGGATATTGCGATGTTGTCTTTCTCAGCACAGAGCACCGGCTCGCTTTCATTTCTCACATCGACGGCGAGACCATCGAGAGAGGCGGAATTGGCGCGGGCAACAATGAAAAACGTGAAGAGGAGCGCGGTGATTCCTAGACGAAGGTAGTGCAGCATTTAAATCTCCGAATGGGACCGGAAGTCACTCTAACCTTGCGCATCCCTCACCGCATAGACGTCGCCTGAATTTGCTGTGTGCGGCAAAATGCTGAGGTAGTCCGCCATCTCGGCGTCCGAGAGCCAATGGTCAAATGTCAACGATTGGCTCTCGCCGAGGGACAGGTTGTAAGAATAACCAGCGAGAAGGGACAGCCTTTCAAGACACCCTAAAGCCACCTCGCGTGCTATTGTCGTGAATTCAAATGAAAGGGCTTTGACGGGGTGGGAAAGGCCGCGCAGGACGGAATCTTCAAAGCCTTCGACATCGATCTTGATGAAGGCAGGAACTCCGTAGCGCGCGATCAACCTGTCGAGCGTCACGACCTCGACGCTCAGGCTATCATCCCAGGTCTGTCCCTGCCATCCCGGTGCGCCGCTCGCCTGACGAAGGAAGGTTTCCGAGACCGTCGAGACGGTCGGGTTTTCCGTGTTGATATGTAATTCGAGACGGCCTGCCTCCGCACCGACCGCGCGTTCGACAATCTCAACAAGGGGGTCCCGCCCATGAATGTGATGCAGCGCCGAAATAAAGAGTGGCTGCGGTTCGACGGCAATCACACGGGCCCCGAGGCGACGGAACGAAGAAACACGATCGCCGACGTGGGCTCCAATGTCGAAGACGAGATCGCCAGGTTCGATGAATTGTCGATAGAGGGCGTCCATCTCCGACCGCGGGGCGTCTGGGCCATGATAGAGCCGGAGCGAACGGAAGACCCCTTTGAGGGCCCGCGAAACCATGCTCCTACCCCCTCATTGGCGTTTGCACAGCGCTGATCTCCGGTGGCGTTGCGAAATCCTCTGGCACGCCGGCAACACCCAACCGGCGCAACCATCGGCCAAAGGTTGGGCTCGCGGTCAGAACCGTAAACGGGATCGCAACGAGAAACCCTGCCGTCAGCGGCAGGCTCCACAACAGAGTCCGGGGTGAGATCACCAAGAGTGCGCCGCAGACGGCCAGTCCGAACACCTGCTGCGGCCAGAGTGCCGAGGCTGCCACCCGCCAGGTTACGCCGGCTCCGTCGCGCCGCTGGCTGGCCCAGATGATTGATTTACCAAATGGCAGGCCGGCCATGAAAATCGTGGTGCGGAACGAGGTAACCGCGCCGAGCAAGAATGAAAATATAATCTCGAGGATCGCGCTCGCAGTAAACCGCAGGCGACCCCCGAAGCGGGAAACTTCTCCTGGCGTCAATGCGACATCGATCAGGCCGGCCAGTTTCGGCGCCAAATACGTCAACAGGACCACGACATAGAGCGCTTTCAGAGACGTTGCCGGAAAGCCCGAAATCGCCTGCGCCTCGAGAGCGGCGAAGGGCAACAACGCGATCAGCAGTGTCCAAGCGGGAATACCAGCGAACATCAGGATGGCCCAAAGGAGCTGAATGCGGCTCGTGAACTGTAGTCCCGGTAGACCGATGAGTCGCAGGTATTGCATGTTCCCCTGGCACCAGCGCAGCTCGCGGCGCATGAACTCGAGGGCATCCGGCGGGTTGTCTTCATAGGACCCGGTTTCAACCGGCATCACCCGAACTTCATATCCGGCGCGGCGCATCAGTACCGCTTCGACCTGATCGTGCGACAGGATCTCGCCGCCGAGCGGCGGCTTGCCCGGAAGGCGGGGCATCGCGCAGTGTTCAACGAAGGGCCGGATGCGGACGAGCGCGTTATGGCCCCAGAATGGTCCGCAATCCGCGGTCCACCAGGCCTGGCCCATCGTATAGGTGCGCATGCCAAGCCGCATGCCAAACTGAAATATACGGGCGAACGCCGACGATGCCGGAGTTCCGACCACAAGACTCTGCAAGATCCCGAGCTTTGGATGTCGCTCCATAATCCGCACAAGATCGACGATGGCGGGACCCGTCATCAAGCTGTCGGCATCGAGCGGCAGCATCAGCTCGAAATCGTTGCCCCAGCGCATTGCGAAGTCGCGCACGTTGCCGGCTTTGAAGCCTCTATTGTCGGTGCGGCGGCGATAGAGGATGCGGGCGCGGTCAGGATCCTCCGCCTGCCAGGCTGCAACCGCCTCTTTCTCGCGCGCGGCGATATCGGGTAAATCGGTGTCACTCAGCACGAAGTAGGAAAAGTGCGCGCCTTCCCCGGTCGAATCGAGACTTGCTTTCACGGTCTTAAGACGCAGCAAGGCACGCGCCGGGTCCTCATTCCGCAAGGTCATCAAAATAGCAACCCTAATCGTGAGCGGGCTTCGATGACTTTGGTCGTGATGCGTGATCAAGAAGGGAGCGGTGGTGCGCGGGCCCTGCCTACGGCCGTGGAGCTGCCAAAGGCCGATGGCCGCGTTCCAGAAGCCTAGGACCGACCAGGGCGTGCCGGTGGCCACGCACGCGGAGAGGACGGCGTCGAGAACTGACCAGCCGCCGGCGGTCAAAATGATGCCGGCCCAGAGGAGCAAAAGGGCCCAGGTGCTAAGGTTGAGCACGGCGACGATGCGCCGGCGGACGGTCAGGGTGGCGATTGCCTCGAGGCCAGCCGGTGTCGTAAGGCTTCGATCCTTCCGATCGAGCTTGCGCACGTCCATGCGCTCGATATCGGTGGTCATGATGGGTTGCGTCTCTTGCAATGAGTAATCAGCGCCGCACTCTCGGGGAAGGCTCCCAACAGCTACGCCGCAGTCAAGGCCAGATCGTGGTTGCGCGGGCGCTCTGGTACGCAAAAGCAGGACAAGCCGAGCTGCGGATGGAACATCTGCCGCCACCGGCGCCGGGCGAAGTGCGCGTTGCGACCGAATATTCTGCGATCAGCCGCGGGACCGAACGCCTCGTCGCGCTTGGCGAGGTTCCGAAAAGCGAGTGGGAGCACATGCGCGCACCCCTGCAGGTCGGAGATTTTTCCTTCCCCCTCAAATACGGTTATTCGGCGGCAGGAACCGTAACGGCGGGGCCCGATGCGTTGCTCGGCCGGCGCGTTTTCGCGTTGCATCCACATCAGGACTGTTTTCAAGTTGCGGAATCGTTTCTACACCCTTTGCCTGACGCGATTCCGTCCCGGCGGGCTGTGCTCGCGGCCAATATGGAGACGGCCCTCAACGCCCACTGGGACGCCGGAACGGTTCCAGGTGACCGCGTCCTTGTCGTCGGCGCCGGTGTGGTTGGCCTGCTTGTTGCGTATCTCGCACGACGCATCGCCGGAACAGAGGTTACGGTGACCGACGTCGATCCCGCCCGGGCCAGCTATGCGGAGGCGCTTGGCGTCAAATTCGCGGACAGGGGCGACCTCACAAATGACCATCGCATCGTCTTCCATACGAGCGCAACGGGTAGCGGCCTCGAAACCGCGATCAATGCTGCGGCCTTCGAGGGCAACATCATCGAATTGAGCTGGTATGGCATCAGCGCCGTGACCCTCCATCTCGGCGGGGCGTTCCACAGCCGGCGGCTGAGGGTAATTTCTTCCCAGGTTGGGCATGTCGCGCCCGCACAGCGAGGCCAGGTGAAGGCGCGCGAGCGTCTCGAACGCGCCATCACGATGCTTGATGATCCGGCGCTTGATGTGCTCGTCGCCGAGGAGATTGCCTTCAGCGATCTTCCCAATGCCCTGCCGCGCATATGGACCTCCGCCGCCATTCCACCCGTCGTGACCTACAGAAACCAAGCCCAGTGAAGCGACACATGTTCTCCGTCGAAGTCCGCGACCGCATCATGATTGCTCATTCGCTGCCCGATCCCTTCTTCGGACCGGCGCAGCGCCTGCACGGCGCCACCTATATTGTCGATGTGGCGTTCTTCCGGGAGGAACTCACGAAGGAAAACGTCGTCGTCGACATCGGGGCGGCGCTCGCTGTCGTTGCGGATGTGTTGAAGCCCCTTTCGTATCAGAATCTTGACGCTTTACCGCAATTTGACGGCCAGCTGACAACGACGGAATATCTCTGCAAGTATGTGTATGACCGTATTGTGGAAGCTGCCGCTTCCGGTGCACTCGGAGCGGAGGGTAAGACCTTGTCGCGTCTCCGTGTGACGCTGTCGGAAACCGATCTGGCGCGTGCCAGCTACGAGGGTCCCGTCAGTGGCTGATGCTGTCTTTGCCATTCCCGGAGATCTGAGAAGTACGACCGGCGGCTATGCCTATGATCGCCGCGTCATCGAGCTTCTGCCGGATTTCGGTGTGCGTGTTTCCGTGCTGGCACTTCCGGGCTCTTTTCCAAATCCAACCGATGATGACTTGGCCGAAACACACCGAATTCTGAAGGCCAGGCGAGAGGATGCCGTCCTCGTTGCCGACGGGTTGGCCTTCGGCGCCTTTCCGGAAGACATCCTTTCGACCCTCAAGGGCCGCGTCATCGCGCTCGTTCATCATCCTCTCTACCTTGAGACTGGACTTCCGCACGCCCGCAAAGTCGAGCTCAAGGCGAGCGAGGAGAATGCGCTGAGGCGGGCGAACCATGTCGTTGTGACAAGCCGCACGACGAAACGCATCGTCGTTGACCAGATGGGGCTTTCCGCCGACAAGGTGACGGTTGCCGAGCCCGGTACCGATCCGGCACAGCGCGCGACCGGAACGGGGGTGCCGCTGCAGATCCTTTCGGTCGGCGCGGTGATGCCGCGCAAGGGCTATGATCTCCTCATTGCCGCGCTTGCGCCGCTCAAGGAGCTCGATTGGCGCTTGACCATTGCCGGTGCGCTCGACCGGCATCCGGTAGCGGTCGAAAGACTCCGAGATGCCATTCATGCGCACGGGCTTCAAGACCGAGTGACGCTTGCCGGAAAGGTCGTGCCGGCAACGCTTGAACGCTTGTATGAGAGTGCCGACCTCTTCGTGTCGGCATCGCTTTTCGAGGGATATGGCATGGTGCTCGCCGAAGCGATGGCACGCGGGCTGCCGATGGTCTTGGCGTGCGGGGGGGCCGCCGCTGAAACGGCAGGCCAGGCTGCGGCTCTTCATGTCGAAGCCGGGAACGTTGCCGAGTTGACGGCGGCACTTCGGCGGGCCCTTACGGACAAGAAACTCCGCGATCGCCTCGCCGATGCCTCATGGGAATCGGGGCGGACGCTGCCGACATGGCACGAGACCGCGCGCCGCATCGCTGCCGTTATCCTTGGACTTCGCCCGTGAGCGACTTCTCGACCGAATGGCTTGATCTTCGGGAGCCAGCAGACAAACGCTCCCGCAACAGGGATATTGCAGACGCGGTCGCCGCGCGATTTGCGCTGCGCGATGCAGTATGCGTGGTCGATCTCGGCGCTGGAACCGGAGCCAATTTGCGAGCCCTTGCGTCGCTGCTGCCGCGCCAGCAGTCCTGGACGCTCGTCGACAACAATCCCGCATTGCTCGAAGCGGCAAAGGCGCGGCTCGCCGCGTGGGCGGATGCAAGCGCCGAAGAGGGCGAACGTTTTCACCTTGAGAAGGATGGGCGCAAGATCAGCGTAATATTTTCTTTGGCCGACCTTGCAGCGGGCATTGATCCTGTCCTCAAGAACGGGCCCGAGCTTGTCACAGCCTCCGCGTTCTTCGATCTCGTGTCCGAAGCGTACATCCGCAGCTTGGTCAAGGCCGTCGCCGTGCGAGGTGCTGCGTTTTATGCGACACTTACCTGTAACGGGCTTTATCGCTGGACCCCACACAGACCTTCGGACAATCAGATTGCTGCCGCCTTTCAGCGCCATCAGATGCGCGACAAAGGATTCGGACCGGCCGCCGGACCACTTGCTGCGGCCTGCCTCGCCGACCAATTCCGATTACATGGCTACCTCGTTCTTGAGGGTGACAGCCCGTGGCACCTCGGCCGGGGGGACCGCACGCTCATCGATGAACTGGTGAGAGGCCATGCCATCGCGGCCGCCGAAGCGGGTGGAGTCGATGAAAAGACCATCGTTTCATGGGTCACCGTCGCGCGGACGGCAGCAACCGTCGGCCACACGGATATGTTTGCTTACCAGGCATAATCAGGCCCGGCATATTCAGGCGCCAATGCGCTCAACCCGTGCGTTTCGGTAGCATCCGTTCGACCACGCGATCCTTACGCACGACCCTGTGGAAGATCGCCGCAAGAATGTGAAGCGTGACGAGAGCGATGATCAAGATCGCGCCGGTCTCGTGCCACTCAAAGATTTCCTTCGCCATATCTTCGTTCTTGTCCGTGACGGGCGGAAGCGGGAGGCCGAAGACATCAAGATAGCGGCCATAGGAGATGGCAAGGTAGCCGGCAATCGGCACGGCAATGAGCAGCAGATAAAGCAACCAGTGCACGAGATGGCCAAGGCCGGTCAGTGACGCCGGAACCGTCGGATCGGGCGGCGGCGCGCCGCGGGTAAAACGGTAGATGAGGCGCAAGATCACGAGCGCCAATATGGTGAGGCCGATCAGCTTGTGGGAGCTGTAGAGAAATCCCGTCAGCGCATCCCATACGCCTTTGACGGGTTCGCCCTTCTCGTTGACGCCCTCCATCTCATTGCCGCGGTAAGACATATAAAATCCAAGCGGCAATTGTATGAAGATCAAAAGAGCGACAAGCCAGTGCAGAGCCCGGGCGGCGGGCGTGTAGGTTGGGAGGTCGTATCTCTCATCCTGGGCCATGACTTCTAACCTCGCCGTTGACTTCTTAGGTCACAATCAAACAGCACGTCGCCGCCGTCAAGAATATGGATGTGAGTCTCAGGCCTCAGCGCCTCATCGAGTCCGCTGATCGGCGCGAGCGTCAGGCCCTGGATACCGGAGCCCAAAATGATCGGGGCAACGAGCAGGTGAACTCGGTCCACCGCACGGGCATCGATGAAATGCGAGACGGTCTTGGCACCGCCTTCGATCAGAATTTTCCTGAGCCCATTCGCGAAGAGTGCTTCGGCGATCGCTGCGGGCTCCAATCGGTCTTGCGACGACCTGACGACGAGCGGCTCGGCACCGCGCGGCACCGGGCCATGCCTGCCTCTGACGATAAAGCACCGCGCGCCGGACGAAGCAAGGCAGCGGGCGGCAGGGTCGAGACGACCGTTCGGATCGATGATGACGCGGGCCGGCTGGCGTCCTGCAACCCTTCTTACCGTCAGCAGCGGGTCATCTGCGGCAACCGTGCCGACACCAACGACGACGGCATCAACGTGGGCTCGCAGGCGGTGAAGATGGTCAAGGGCACTCGGCCCGTTGATCCAGCGGGAAGCCCCGGCCATGGTTGCTATACGGCCGTCAAGTGATTGCCCGAGCTGGGCGACGATATAGGGCCTCTCCGGAGATGCGGAGATGATCGGCTCAAAAATGTTGTCGTGAACGAGGGTCAGCCTAGCGGCACGCCCGTCGCGGCTCTGAGCGGGAAGTGAAATGTTCTGCCCCCTCTTTTAACCAAAGTCGTTGCTGCCATAGGTGAACTTGGCTGAACGGCGGCTGAACCGCCATCCGCTCGTGGGCCCGGATCGCCGGTGCCCTTCCGAAGAACGCCATTAATGTGGATTGCAGTCCTTTGCCAACTCTCTATATCGGCCGGGCGCATCCAGCATCCTGCCGGGACAAACGGGCATGCGCCATTCCTTGTGACGCCAAGGCGCATTTCCTCGGCCATTCATGCCCTGCGAGCAGCCTTTCATGACGCCAAAGCCCCCTAATCTCGTTCAAATCTATTGGCGTGCCTTAAGTCTGCTTGTCCCGGAACGGTATCTGGCGACCGGCCTTGCGATCGCCGGGGTCATCATCGCCGCAACGCAGCTCGCTGAGCCCATCCTTTTCGGCCGCGTCGTCGATGCGCTGAGCAGGGGTGAAAATGCCTTCGGCTACATCGGGCTCTGGGCCCTGCTTGGGCTCTTCGGAATCGTCACCGGCGTCATCGTCAGCATCCATGCCGACAGGCTGGCCCACCGGCAAAAGCTCGCGCACCTTGTCGACGTTTTCGAGAAGGCGATCGCCCTACCGCAAAGCATTCATGCGGCGCGCGGCTCGGGGGCCACGATCCGCGTTATACTTTCGGGAACAAGCGCGCTGTTCTGGCTCTGGCTCGGCGCCATGCGTGAGCAAGTCACCGCTCTTTTTGGCATTCTTCTGCTCATTCCGACCGCGATCAGCATGGATCCCAGGATGGCGGCGATCCTTCTTGCGCTGGCCGCCGCCTTCATGCTCATGAACGTCTTCGTCATGCACCGGACGGCAGCGGGGCAAGCCGCGGTCGAGCGGCACGAGTCGGCACTTTCAAGCCGGATCGTCGATGTCATCGGCAACGTGATGGTGGTGCAGAGCTATGTCCGACTGCAGGCTGAAGCCGAAGCCCTCCGCGGCTTGGCCCGAGAACTTCTCTCCGCACAATATCCAGTGCTAACTTGGTGGGGCATTCTGACGGTGATGCAGCGCTCCGCGGCGACGCTGACGATGGTTGCGATCTTCATTGCGGGTGCAATTTTTGCCGGCCGCGGGGAACTCTCAGTCGGCGAGATCGTCAGCTTCGTGGCCTTCGCGACGCTTCTGATCGCAAGGCTCGAACAACTTTCCGGTTTTGTTGTGCGCGTCCACCAACAGGCCCCTGCCCTTACCGCTCTCTTCGATCTCATGGATGAGGTCCGCCCCGATGGTGATCGTCCGAACGCGAAGCCGCTTGGACCTATTATCAAGGGCGAAATCGCCTTCCATCACGTTACCTTCCGCTACAATGGCGGCCTTCAAGGACTCAATGATGTCAGCTTTCGCGCCGATGCCGGCCAAACAATCGCCATTGTCGGCCCAACCGGGGCCGGCAAATCGACAATCATCTCTCTGCTGCAAAGGTTTTTGACGCCGAAGGCGGGGCAGATCACCATCGACGGGCAGGATATCGCCGGTGTCACGCTTGCCTCGCTCCGGCGCGCCATTGCCGTTGTTTTCCAGGATACAGGTCTCTTCAACCGCTCGATCAGAGAGAATATCCGTATCGGCAGGCCGGATGCGAGCGATGCCGAAGTCGAGCATGCCGCCCGGCTTGCCGAAGCCCATGACTTTATCGTGCGCAAGCCCGGCGGTTATGACTTCGTCAGCGGCGAAGGTGGTTCGGCGCTCTCGGGCGGGGAACGCCAACGTATTGCCATCGCGCGTGCGCTTCTCAAGGATGCGCCAATCCTCATTCTTGATGAGGCGACGAGCGCGCTCGACTCGGAAACGGAGGGCAAGATCAAGCGCGCGCTCGATGTGCTGCGCGCAAATCGCACGACCTTCGTTATCGCGCACCGGTTGTCGACGGTCGCCGATGCGGATCAGATCATCGTTCTTGATCACGGCAGAATCGTCGAGCGCGGGCGGTTCAAAGACCTTGCGCAAGGCGATGGATTGTTCGCACGCCTCGTTGCCGAGGGCGGATTCACCGTACCGAAGACGACAGAAACCACCCCGGAGAGCGGAGATTAACGGGCGAAGCTGCGCTCAGAGTTTGTGGGCCATGCGCTCGCGCTTGGTTTCGAGATAGCGCTTGTTGAACTTGTTTGGCTCGACGACGATCGGCAGGCGCTCGACGATGCGAATGCCGTGTGCTTTGAGCGCCTGCTCCTTCGCCGGATTGTTCGACAGAAGCTTGATCTCAGGCATATCGAGATCGCTCAGCACGCGCGCGGTCAGAGCATAGTCGCGGCTGTCGATCGGGGCGCCAACTTCGATGTTGGCTTCGACGGTGTCCAAACCCTGATCCTGCAGAGCATAGGCCTGAATCTTCTTGAACAGGCCGATGCCTCGGCCCTCATGATAGGGGACGTAAATGATTGCGCCGTAGGGAACCTCGGAGATGAGTTTCAGCGCGGCCTGAAGTTGCTGGTAGCAGTCGCAGCGCAGCGAGTGAAAGATGTCGCCCGTTACGCAGCCCGAGTGGACGCGCACGAGGGGAACGTGTGCCGAACCATTGAACGTGGCATCGTCGCGGTGCACGAGCGCGATAATTTGCTCTTCCTCCGCCTCGCCCTGGTAAGCGTGAGCCTCGAGCATCAGCTCACGGCCCTCGTATTCGATGGGAAGGATGGTCTCGACCGACCAGTCTGCTGGCAGCTTCACGGAAGTCAGGGCACCCGTCTTCATCGTTTCATTGGCTCCGGGGTTCTCAGAAGGGTATGCCCCATTCACAGCGAGAACGCAAAGTCGTGCCGCCTCGACGAGGCTGCCGCCGCCCTCCGAGGAGAACAAACGACGGTCGCGGGCGTCTGGTTCATTAAAATGGGATAATATCATTCAAAAAAATAGGACGTCAGGATGACGCGGCCGGCCCTTCCGTCAGCGCATCCGGCGCTCTGCCCTGCCTATTCTTCGATATAATCTGGGCCGAGGTCCGGACCGAGTGGCGGCGCTTGGCGGGCTCTGTTATCGCTTTGATCGCTGTCACTCGTGAGACCGAGCCTTGCCTCTCCCATTCACCGCATGCCTCGCTGCCGTGGCGTCCGCCGCTGCGATATGGGCCGCGATACCCTGGCTCAAGCAGCGCGGCGCGGTTGCGTGCGAGAATTCCCGCACGATGCACCGCGGTTCCGTTCCAAAGGGTGGCGGCGGGCCGCTGCTCGCGGCGGCGGGGCTTGCCGTCGTCATCTCGCCCCTCTCTCCCGCATCTCCCCCGTGGGCCTATCTTGGGCTCGGGGCGCTTGTTCTCGCGGCCCTCTCATGGCGCGATGACCTTGGACACCTACCGGCCTATGTGCGGCTGCCGGTCCATCTGGCGACCGCCATGCTGCTCGTTTCAGGATTGCAGCCCGAGATCGCAATTTTCCAGGGTTTCCTGCCCCATTGGGCCGACCGCGCCGCGACCGTGATTGTGCTCGCGTGGATGGTCAACCTTTACAACTTCATGGACGGGATCAACGGCATGGCCGGCGCCGAGACGATCTCGATCTCGCTCGGCTATCTGCTCATCGGCAGCGCCGGTGGGCTCGCGCTCGCCTATGCCCCGCTGGCGGCGGCGCTTCTTGGCGCGAGCGCGGGCTTTCTCGTTTGGAACGCGCGCGAGAAGCCGCTCGTGTTCCTGGGAGATGTGGGAAGTGTCCCGCTTGGATTTCTGATGGGGGCGCTGATGCTGGATCTGGCGCAGCGCGGCCTATGGGCGGCGGCGCTCATTCTGCCCGCCTATTATCTCGCAGATGCGACGCTGACGCTTTTCTCGAGACTCCTGCGGGGCGAACGGCTGTGGGAGGCACACAAGTCGCATGCCTATCAGCGCGCAGCCGAGGCGGTCGGAAAACATCTTCCCATTGTCGGGCGCGTTGTCCTCGTCAATGCCTTGCTCATCGGGGCGGCGATCATGAGCGTGAGGCTGCCCGTCCCCGCCCTCGCTCTGGCATTTCTTGTGGTCGCCATCCTGCTTGTCAGCCTCGCAGTAACCGCGAGAACTCGATCTTTGGGCAGCGATCCATCACCACGGTGAAACCGTGGGCGCGCGCGGCAGCGGCGGCGGCCTCGTTGACGATGCCGAGCTGCATCCAGATGACACTTGCACCGAGCTTCTCCCTGAGCCTGATGGCATCCTGCACGATCTCCGGCACCGCGTCCGAAGTTCTAAAGATGTCAATGACGTCGACCGGCGGCGGTACGGCGGCGAGGTCGGCATGGACCTTCCGACCAAAAATCACCTCGTCCGCAATGGTGGGATTGACCGGTTCGACGAGGTATCCCTGCTCGAGAAGGAACCGCATGACATCGTTGCTCGGCCGATGCGGCTTGTTGCTGGCTCCGACAACCGCGAACGCCCTCACCCTTTTCAGGATCGCTAGAACTTCGTCATCGCTCAAACCGTCAATGGTCATGCGGAAGGTGCCGGCAGCCGCACGCGTCCATTCGCGTCGAGCGGCATGAATGGATTGAAGGCCACCTCCCAGAGGTGATCATCGGGGTCTGCAAAATAGCCGGAGTAGCCGCCCCAAAATGCTTTCTGTCCGGGCTTCAGCAGCCTGGCACCGGCGGCCACGGCTTCGCGAAGGACCTCATCAACGTCGGCCTCCGAGTTGACGTTGTGGGCGAGAGCCACGCCGGAAAATCCCGGACTGCCTGCGGTCACCGCGGCATCCTCGGCAAGCGCTGCGCGGCCGAAGAGGGCGAGGACAACGCCGCCCGCGTCAAAGAATGCGACGTCCTTCTGGCTCGCCGACGAGGCCTTGAAGCCCAGAGCCTCATAGAACTTGCGGGACCGGCCGACGTCGTCGACACCCAGGGTGATAAAGGAAACGCGCGGCTCCACTCAACGATCCTTCCAATCCGGTTTGCGCTTCTCAAGAAAAGCACAAATGCCTTCGCCGGCATCTGCCATCATCATATTCCTCACCATGACCTCGCTCGCGTAGGCATAGGCGTCATTCAGCGTCAGTTCGGCTTGGCGATAAAAGGCCTCCTTGCCGATGGTGACGGTCGCCTTCGATTTTTCTGCGATCCGGCGCGCCATGCCGAGTGCTTCGGCTTTCACCTTGTCAGCCGCGACAACGCGGTTGACGAGACCATAGGCCATTGCCTCCGATGCGGAGATCGCCTCGCCGAGCAGCAGCATCTCCATGACGCGCTTGCGCGAGACATTCCGCGACAAAGCAACCATCGGTGTCGAGCAGAACAGTCCGATGTTGACCCCCGGGGTGGCGAAGTCTGCGTCCAGAGAGGCAACCGCGAGGTCGCATGTGGCGACGAGCTGACAACCGGCAGCGGTCGCCCGGCCTTCGACCGCCGCAATCACCGGCTTGGGGCAGGCCACGATGGCCTGCATCATCGCCGAACAAGCAGCCATGGTTTCGCGAAAGAACCGCTCGCCGCCGTCCTCATCGGAACGGTGGACATTGAGTTCCTTCAGGTCGTGGCCCGACGAGAACACCTTGCCGTTTGCCGCAATTATGATCGCCGCAATCGTGCGATCCTTGCCCAGACCTTCAATGTGGCCGTTGAGATCGGCGATCAAGGCACGCGACAAGGCGTTGCGCGCGTCCGGGCGATTGAGCGTAAGCAGAGCGATGCCGGGCTCAACCGCTTCGAACAGTATGGTGGGCGATGGCCTTGGCGAGCAATCCTGCATCTCTTGCCCTCTCATCGCGGAGTGCCTCAAGACTCCCACGTGCTATTGCTGCGGGAGCGCCTTCTCGATTTCCGCGCGATGTGCTTTCACGATCTCGATGTTTTCCTTGTATTGGAGTTGCGGCGTCGTGTTGATGGCTTCCGTCAGCTCGTCGAGGAGTTGCTTCTTGTCTGCCTCCGGGATGCTCGTATCCTTTTGAACGTCGTCGCGTTCCTTGCGCAAGGCGTCGACCGGGTCGACAAAAGTTCCGGTTCCGGCGTCGAGGCCTGCCATCACGATCGAGATA
>Ga0272446_1004898_pt1 | contig 15316 bp, 14 predicted proteins | sample YNPCB0061_FD_194587 | JGI IMG/M metagenome (GOLD analysis project Ga0272446, IMG submission 194587) | Hot spring microbial mat communities from Yellowstone National Park, WY, United States - YNP-CB-006-1 | ecosystem: Environmental > Aquatic > Thermal springs > Hot (42-90C) > Sediment | place... | reverse complement strand
CGGCCATCAGTTCGTGCATCCAGAGGTCGCGGCCCGCGGTCATCGGCACGTTGCCCCCGGTGCGCCTGTAGACGATGACCTTGCGAACGCCCTCGCAGCCGCCGAGCGCGAACGCCTCGTCGATCGCCGGCTTCAGCGGGATCGCCTTGCCGCCGCGCATCTGTTCGTCGGCGGTGATCACCAGCGTGGCACCCGCGTCGACGATGCGCTCCTGCACCGACTTCGCCGAGAAACCGCCGAACACCACCGAGTGCGTGATGCCCAGCCGCGCGCACGCCTGCATCGCGACGACCACCTCGATCGACATCGGCATGTAGATCAGCGCGCGTTCGCCCTTCTTGAAGCCGAGCGACTTGATCGCGTTGGCGAACCGGCAGACCCTGGCGTGCAGCTCGCGGTAGTTGATCCGCGTGACCTTGCCGTCGTCGGCCTCGAAGATGATGGCGGTCTTTTCGGCGTTGCCGTTTGCGAGGTTGACGTCGAGGCAGTTGTACGAAGCGTTCAACTCGCCGTCGGCGAACCACTTGTAGAACGGCGCGTTGCTTTCATCGAGCACCTGCGTGAAGGGCTTGTGCCATTGCACGTGCTCCTTCGCGAGCCGCGCCCAAAAGCCGCTGAAATCGCGCTCGGCCTCGTCGCACAGCGCCTTGTATGCCGCCATGCCGCTGATGTTGGCCTGCTTGACAATCTCCGCGCTCGGTTCGAACACGCGGTTCTCTTGCAGAACGGATTCGATGTTGCCCATGGCCCCGGCCTCAGTCTTTCGCTTTGCACCTCTTGAGGGATGGCGAACGGTAGGGACATGCGCTTACGCAAACCTTACAGCGCGCCGGCATTTGTTGCGCGCTGCAGCAGGTCAAGTCATGTCCGATGGACGGACGACGAACGACCGCTGGCAGGCGAATCGAAAATGCCTTCGCGCACGACGTGGTGGAGACGCCGCAACCGAATCGGAGCGTCCTTCGCGACATGCCTGCGGCATGTCGCTCGTCGAACCTGCATGGCTTCTCACCCACCCGCATCGGCCAAGAGGCCCGCGAGGGGCCCTTTGTTCTGGCAGAAGGGGTGGGATTGCTCGCATCTCGCCTTGTGGCGATCCGCTCGTCCCTGCGCTGCGCTCCGGGACCGCCGCGCGTTGCGCGGCGTCCTTCGCGAACGTCCTCCGGACGTTCGCTCGTCGAACCCGGCGGCTTCTGTCGCACCACCCTCTTCGCCAAACGCAAACGGCCCCTCGCGGGGCCGTTCGGTCTGGCGGAGAGGGTGGGATTCGAACCCACGGTACCGAAGCATCGGTACACCGGATTTCGAATCCGGCGCATTCGACCACTCTGCCACCTCTCCTGAATCTGCGACTCACGCGGTCGATTTCGTGAGGGCGCGCATTGTATCTCAGGGCTTCAGGCGGTCGACCCCGCCCATGTAAGGACGCAGCACCTCGGGCACGTCGACCGAGCCGTCGCTGCGTTGGTAGTTCTCGAGCACGGCCACCAGCGTGCGTCCGACCGCGAGACCCGAGCCGTTCAGCGTGTGCACCAGCTCGGTCTTGCCCTGCGCGTTCTTGAAGCGCGCCTGCATGCGGCGCGCTTGGAACCCTTCGCAGTTGGACACCGACGAGATCTCCCGGTACGTCTTCTGCGCGGGCAGCCAGACTTCGAGGTCGTACGTCTTGGCCGCAGCGAAGCCCATGTCGCCGGTGCATAGCAGCACGACCCGATACGGCAGGCCGAGTTTTTGCAGGATCGCCTCGGCGTGCCGCACCATTTCCTCGTGCGCCTCGTACGACCGGTCCGGATGGGTGATCTGCACCATCTCGACCTTGTCGAACTGGTGCTGGCGGATCATCCCGCGCGTGTCCTTGCCGTAGCTGCCAGCCTCCGAACGAAAGCACGGCGTGTGCGCGGTGAGTCTGATCGGCAGATCTGACTCCCTCAGCATCTCGCCGCGCACGATGTTCGTCAGCGAAACCTCGGAGGTCGGAATCAGGTACAGCACCTCGCCTTCGCCTTCGTGCCCGCCTTTCTTCGCCGCGAACAGATCCTGCTCGAACTTCGGCAACTGGCCTGTGCCGATCAAGGTCTCGGCGTTGACGATGTAAGGCGTGTAGCACTCGGTGTAGCCGTGCTCGCGCGTCTGCACGTCGAGCATGAACTGCGCGAGCGCCCGATGCAGCCGCGCCACCTGACCGCGCATCAGCACGAAGCGCGCGCCGGACAGTTTGGCTGCGGTCTCGAAGTCGAGTCCGAGCGCGGCGCCGACATCGACGTGATCCTTCGGCACAAAGTCGAACGCGCGCGGCTCGCCCCAACGCCGCACTTCGACGTTGTCGTCGCTTGACTTGCCCACGGGGACCGAGGCGTGGGGCAAATTCGGAACGTCCAGCAGCAGCGCCTGCATGCGCGCCTGAACGTCGGCCAAGGCAGCTTCGAGCGCCTTCACCTGATCGGGAATCGCGGCCGCCTCGGCCATCAGCGCGGATGCATCCTCGCCCCGGCTCTTGAGCTGGCCGATCTGCTTCGAAAGCGCGTTGCGCCTGGCCTGCAGTTCCTCGGTCTTGACCTGTACGGCTTTGCGCTCGGCTTCGAGCGCGTTGAAGCGCTCGACCGGAAACTCGTACGGGCGCGTGCGCAGCCGGGCGGCAACGGACTCGATGTCCTTGCGCAGCAATGCGATGTCGATCATGGCAGCTCGTGAAGCGCGAAATGGCGGATTCTACTGAGCGAGGTGGCGCACCGAGATCAAATCGAGCGGGCTGCGCCAAAGACGCAGACGCGCACATGTCGTCGCCGCGAAGGCGGGGACCCGGCGCCTCTACTGTCCCACGAACGTCTCCGGGCCCCCGCGACCAAGGGAACGACACCCATCAGGAAGCCTCGGCGCTTGGCCTGCCGCCGCCGTCGCTGTTGCCGCCGGCGCATCGGACGAAGTGCAGCAAACGCTCGCGGAGCGCTTACCGGGCGTTCAGTCCGTGCCGCCCTTGCGCTTGCGGTCGAGCGCGCGCAGTTGCGCGAGCCGCTCGGCGATGCGCTGTTCCAGCCCGCGGCCGGTCGGCTGGTACCAGTTCTGCCGCTGCACCCCGTCCGGCAGATACGTTTCGCCGGCCGCGTAGCCTTCTTCCTCGTCGTGCGCGTAGCGGTAATCCTTGCCGTAGCCGAGCTCCTTCATCAGACGCGTCGGCGCATTGCGCAGGTGCATCGGCACGGGGCGTGAGCCGTCTTCCTGGACGAACGACGTCACGGCGCCGAACGCGCGGTACACGGCGTTCGACTTCGGTGCCACCGCGAGATAGACGATCGCCTGCGCGATGGCGAGTTCCCCTTCCGGTGAACCCAGCCGCTCGTAGGCTTCGGCGGCATCCAATGCGATCCGCAACGCGCGCGGGTCGGCGAGCCCGATGTCCTCGCTCGCCATTCGGATCGCGCGGCGCGCGAGGTAGCGCGGGTCGGTGCCGCCGTCGAGCATGCGGGCGAGCCAGTACAGCGCGGCGTCCGGGTCCGAGCCGCGCACGGCTTTGTGCAGCGCTGAGATCTGGTCGTAGAAGCTCTCGCCGCCCTTGTCGAATCTGCGCAGCGTCGCCGGCAGCACGCTGCGCAGGAAATGCGCGTCGATTCCGGAGCGCCCACGATCGGCCGCCGCGCGCGCGGCGATCTCCAGCGCGTTGAGCAGCCGTCGCGCGTCCCCGTCCGCAGAATCGATCAGCATGCGCTGCGCGGCTTCGTCGACCGCGAGCCCGCCCAACTCGCGCTCGCATGCGCGTGCGATGAGTTGCCGCAGATCCCCCTCGCCGAGCGGTTCAAGCACATAGACCGCCGCGCGCGACAGAAGCGCGCCCACGACCTCGAAACTGGGGTTCTCGGTGGTCGCGCCGACGAACACGAACAGCCCCGACTCGACGTGCGGCAGGAACGCATCCTGCTGCGCCTTGTTGAAACGGTGCACTTCGTCGACGAAAACGACCGTCGGCTGCCCGGTGCGCGCGAGCGTGGCCTGTGCACGATCGACCGCATCGCGGATGTCCTTCACCCCGCCGAGCACGGCCGAGATCGGAATGAACTCGAGCCCGAACGCATCGGCCATCAGTCGCGCGAGCGTGGTCTTGCCCACGCCCGGCGGACCCCAGAAGATCATCGAGTGCAGCCGCTTCGACTCGAACGCGACGCGCAGCGGCTTGCCCGGCCCGAGCAGATGCGTCTGCCCGATCACCTCGTCGAGCGTACGCGGCCGCATCCGCTCCGCGAGCGGCGCCGCCGCAAGCGCCTTGGCCGCGGGAGGCGGGGCAGGCAGATCGTCGGCGAAGAGGTCGGCCATGTTCGTTGGTGCCAAGCGGTGCATCGGGGAGAGGCTGCGCCCGCCCCGCCTGTCGACGGAGCGTCGGCCGAGCGGCCGTGACAACACAGCGAGAAGCGACTGACCCCCGTCCGCACCCGGGTCAGCGCGTCGCGCCGAGTCGGCCGCGTCGACCGTCTCGCTGAAACGCCGTCAGGCTAGCATCCGGTCCTCGACTCGTGGCAGGACTCGAACATGGTGACGAAGTTCAATCGCACAAGCGTCGCTGCGGCGCTGTGGCTGGCGTGCGGCCCGGCGTTCGCGCAGACCGATGCGCTCGAACGCGCGGCGCAGGAACCCGGCGCGGTAAAGACCGAATCCGGTCTGATCTATCGCGCGCTGAAAGAGGGCAACGGCCGGCAACCGCAGGCAGCCGACCGCGTGCGCGTGCACTACCGCGGCAGCTTCCCCGACGGCCGCGAGTTCGACAGCAGCTACAAGCGCGGCGAACCGGCCGAGTTCCCGCTGAACCGCGTGATCCGCTGCTGGACCGAAGGCCTTCAGCGGATGAAGGTCGGCGGCAAGGCCAAGCTCACCTGCCCGCCCGCGATCGCGTACGGCGAACGCGGCGCCGGCGGCGTGATTCCGCCAAACGCGGTGCTGCAGTTCGAGGTCGAGCTGCTCGCCGTCGTCGCGCCCGGCATCGACCCGGCGAAGCCCGCCGCCCCGCACAAGTAGCCGCACCAGCGCAAACCGTGGCCGCCAGCTCCACCCGCGCGATTTTCTTCGCCCTCGGCGCCAACACCGGCATTGCGATCACCAAGTTCGCCGCGGCCGCTTACACCGGCTCGGGCGCGATGCTGGCCGAGGCGATCCATTCGGTTGCCGATTGCGCCAACCAGCTTCTGCTGCTGCTGGGACTGAAGCGCGCAAAGATGCCCGCGACCGCCGAGCACCCACTTGGCTACCAGCGCGTCACGTACTTCTACTCGATGATGGTCGCGCTGCTGCTGTTCCTCGCCGGCGGGCTGTTCTCGATCTACGAGGGTTGGCATCGCATCCACGCCGCCGAGCCGCTCAACGATCCGATCGTCGCGCTCGCCGTGCTCGGTGTCGCGATCGTGCTCGAAGCGATCTCGCTCGCGGGCGCGCTGCGCGAGATCCGCAAGGTGCAGGGACGGCGCAGCTTCTGGCGCTGGTTCCGCGAGACGCGCCAGTCGGAGCTGATGGTCGTCGCCGGCGAGGATATCGCCGCGCTCGGCGGCCTGGTGCTCGCGTTCGCCGCGGTGCTCGCCGCGATGGCCACCGGCAATGCGCTGTTCGACGCGCTCGGATCGATCGCCGTCGGCGCGCTGCTGATCGTCGTCGCCGTCGCGATCATGCGCGAGGTCAAGAGCATGATCGTCGGCGAGTCGGCCGAGCCCGCGCTGCGCGCCGAGATCCGCCGCTTCGTCGAGGCGCAGCCCGAGGTCGGCAAGATCGTCAACCTGATCACGCTGCAATGGGGCGAGCATTTGGTCGTCGCAGTACAGGCGCAGATGGCGCCGCAGCCTTCGGCCGAGGCACTCGTCGCGGCGATCAATCGCGTCGAGCACGCGATCCAGACGACCTGGCCGCAGGCGCGTTGGGTTTTCTTCGAGCCCGAACTGCCGCGCTCGCCCGCCGTGCGCCGATGACCTGGCCGCTGCGCGCGTACCGCGCCGACGACGCCGAAGCGCTGGCGGCGCTGTTCCGCGCCTCGGCGCGCGTGCTCGGCGCGCAGGCGTATTCGCCGGCGCACGTCGACGCCTGGGCGCGCTACCCGGAAGACATCGAAGCGTTCCGCGCGCAGCTCGCGCAGGGCGCCACACTCGTCGCGCTCGACGGCGAAACGCCGATCGGCTTCGGCCAGTTGAACCCGGGCGACTACGTCAACTTCCTCTACGTCGCGCCAACGCACGCGCGGCGCGGTGTGGCGCAGGCGATCTACGATGCGCTCGAAGCGCAGGCGCGAAACCTCGGAACGGCAGCGCTGCGCGCCGCCGCGAGCCGGCTGTCGAAGCGGTTCTTCGAGAAGAACGGGTGGACGGTCGTGCAGATCGAGCAGGCGCCGCGGTACGACGTGGTGTTCGAGCGTTACCTCATGGAAAAGGTGATTCGCCGCCGGTGATCGAATCCGTCAGCCAAGGAGCCCAACAAGTAGTTGCACCGCAGCAGCAGCAGCAGCCGGCTTGGGCAGCTTGTCGGGTTCGATAATTCCCCGACAGACGGGTCATCTGGCGCGTCTCAGTTTAGGTCGTCGCGTCGGCCAGGGTCTGCTCCGCGGCCCTCGGTTCTTCGATGGGTGTAGCGAAGACCAGCCTGCGGCAGCCGGTGCAGTGGCAGCCAATCGCAACGATGCACTCGCGTTGTCGGGTGCGCATCCCGGCATCGCGCGGGGCTCAGTGAGCGGCGCCCGACACCCCACATCGAGCATCGACCGTCGCACCGAGAGCCTCGACCGTGCGCGACCAGCGCGTGTCCGACACTGGAAGCGCGGCGGTCGTGGATCACTGCGTGCCGGCGTCGGCTGCGATCGCGGGCGGATACGGCTCGACTCCGTTGACGGCGCAGGCATGCGCCGTCCGAGGCGCGGCCGCTGGATGAGCCGCCACCGCCCGCGCCCGCGAGCCGCCCTGAGCTGCGGCGCGGCTACGGTCTCAAGTACGCGTAGCCCTCGCGCTGCTGCAGCCGCGTGATCTCGGCGACACCCGAAGGCACGAAGGTCGCCTCGGGAATGAATTGGTCGCGCGTCAGCTTGCGGTTGCGCAGCGTGATCTGGCAGACGTCGAACTGCACGCCTTGCGCCTTCAACTGCTCGACGATGATGTTGTACGGGTTGCCGTTCTTGTCCTTGGCGTCGTTCATCAGGAAGTCCACCCCGCGCGCGTGCGTGACGACGACGATCTTCGCCTTGGGATTGACCTCGAGGTGGTTGCCGATGTTGCGCAGCGCATCCATCGCCTGCGCCTCGGTGTTGTTGATGTGATAGACGACCTTGTCGGGTCCGACCGGATCGGCGTTGCCTGCCGCCGCGGTCATGGCCATGCCCAGCAGCGGCAGCGCCGCGGCGATGCGCAGGAAAGTGCCTCGCTTCATGTGTCCCCTCCTTGTGGTTGCTGTCGCGAACTCCGCCCGTCGCGAAACCGCCGGCCCGCGAGCGCGCCGGCGCGGCTCCATCGGCGGCCGTCCACGATGCAAGATCGCCGGCGGGCGCGCTTTATTCCCGCCCGGGAATAAACTGCCCGGCCGGGGAGTCAGTACAGGGGAAATGCCGTGCTGTCAGGCGAAGAGCGCGAGCGCTTCGAGCGGCTGATGCTGCCGCATCTGGACGCCGCGTACGGTCTCGCCCGCTGGATGACGAAGAACGACGAACTGGCGAACGATGCCGTGCAGGAGGCGTTCCTGCGCGCGTTCCGCTTCTTCGGCTCGCTGCGCGGCGAGGACGGCCGCCCGTGGCTGCTGAGGATCGTTCGCAATGCCTGTCTGGAGCTGATGCAACGCGAGCAGTTCGCCGCCGCCGAAGCCTTCGACGAGGAACGCCACGACGGCGCAGCCGCCGGCGCGGTCGTCGTGCTGCCGGTCAACCCGGAGGCGGCGGCGATCGAACGCGCCGAGCGCCAGCTCGTGCGCGACTGCGTTGCCGAGCTGCCGTGCGATTTTCGCGAGGTGATCGTGCTGCGCGAGCTGCACGGGTGCTCGTACCGCGAGATCGCCGACATCGTCGGCGTTCCGATCGGCACCGTGATGTCGCGGCTGGCGCGCGCACGGCGGCTGCTGCAGGGGCGGATCAGCCAGCGCGTCAGGCGCGACGGAACCGGAACATGAACTGCGAAGAAGCCGGCCGGCTGCTGCACGCTTACGCCGACTCCGAGCTGGAGCTGCAGAGCGCGCTCGCGGTCGAGCAGCATCTGCAGGTATGCGCGCGCTGCCGCGCGTCGTTTGCCGGCGTGACCGCGCTGCGTGCAGCGCTCGCGCGCGCGTGCGAGCCCGAACGCGCGCCGCCGCAATTGCGCGCGCGCATCGTGCGTGAACTCCGCGGGCGCGGTGCGCCCGCCCCGGCCGCCGAGCGCAGGCGCGCGTGGCTGCTCGCTGCGCCCGGCATCGCTGCACTGGCGCTGGTCGCCGGGCTGCTGCTGGCGCAACCGTGGCGCTCCGACCCCGTGCACCGCGTCGTCCTGCACATCGCCACCGCGGACAACACCGCAGCGAACCTGCGGACGCTGAAGAACCTGCTGGACGCGACGCCGGGGTTGCACGCCGTCGTGGTCGCGCACAACGCCGGCATCGAGTTCCTGCTGCGCGGCGCGCGCGACGAAAACGGCCGTCCGTACGAGGAGATCGTGCGCGACTTCCGCGAGCGTGGGGTCGAGTTCCGAGTGTGCGGCAATACGCTGACGCGGCGTCGGATCGACACCACGGCAGTGATTCCCGAGGCGGTGCTCGTGCCGTCCGGGATCGCCGAACTTGCCCGGCTGCAGGGGCGCGAGGGGTACGTCTACCTGCGCTTATAGATGCGCGGGCGCGTCACTTGTCTTCCAGCACGTCCGCCCCGTGCGGCGGCGTGAAGCGGAACTGCGCGGCGTCGACCTTGGGGTTGCGCTCGACCTTGGCGAAGCGCAGCAGCGAGACCTGGCCGAAGCTGTCGGTCAATTTCATTGCGGCCGGCAGACCGTCGCGGAATCCGATTTCGATGCGCTCGAACGGCGAGTCCTTGGCGCGCGGTCTGGCGACGACCCATTCGAGCCCGTCGCGGCTGCCGGCGTCGGTCACGTCGAATTCCTTTTCGAAGGCATCGGAGCCGAACAGGATCGACGCGGGGCTCGCGGGGATCGCGCCAGCGAGCGTCTTGACGGTGACCTGGTTCAGGTCCTTGTCGTACAGAAAGAGCTTGTCGCCGTCGGCGACGATGATCTGCTCGTACGGCTTGTCGTAGACCCAACGGAACTTGCCGGGGCGCTGGAACACGAAGTGGCCCGAAGAGTTCTGGGCGGTTGCTCCGGCGCGGCTGGTCACGCGCTGCGTGAACTCGCCGCGCGCGGTCTTGGTCTGCGTCAGGAAGTCGCGGAGCTGATCGACTGCGGTGGCGTGGGCCGGGCCGGCGATCGTCAGGCCCGCGCACAGAGCGAGCGCGGAGATCCCTCGCTTCGCTCGGGATGACAGCACGAGGAAAGCTCGGGATGACAGCACGAGGAAAGCGCGGGATGACGTGACTGTAGAAGCTCGGGGTGACACGACGAAAGTACCTCCGATGACGCGGACACAGCGGCCGGGGAAGACACGCGGCGGATCGCTTGGGCTGTCGAACGGAGGCACGCCGCCGATGACGGACGCCGCATCACGCTTCGCGGTTGGGGACCAGGATCTCGCGGTTGCCATTGGGCTGCATCGGCGAAACGAGTCCGGCCTTTTCCATGTCTTCGAGCAGGCGCGCGGCGCGGTTGTAGCCGATGCGCAGATGGCGCTGCACCAGCGAGATCGACGCGCGCCTGTTCTTGACGACGATCTCGACCGCCTGGTCGTACAACGGATCCGCCTCCGCCGCCGGTTGACCGTCACCACCCGCGCCTGCCGCCTCGGCTTCGGGCGCATCGAGCACGCCTTCGACGTACTGCGGCGCGCCTCGGCTCTTCAGGAACTCGACGACGCGATGCACCTCGGCATCACTGACGAAGGCGCCGTGCACGCGCGTCGGCAGGCCGGTGCCGGGGGCCAGATACAGCATGTCGCCCTGCCCGAGCAGCGTCTCGGCGCCCATCTGGTCGAGAATCGTGCGCGAATCCACACGGCTCGACACCTGGAAGCTCACGCGCGCCGGGATGTTCGCCTTGATCAGCCCGGTGATCACGTCCACGCTCGGCCGCTGGGTCGCCAGGATCAGGTGCATGCCCGAGGCGCGCGCCTTCTGCGCGATGCGAGCGATCAGCTCCTCGACCTTCTTGCCGGTGACCATCATCAGGTCCGCCAGCTCGTCGATCACGACGACGATGATCGGCAGCGGCTCGAGCGGCTCGGGCGTCTCGGGCGTCAGCGAAAACGGGTTGCCGATCGGCTCGCCCTTCGCGCGCGCCTCGGCGATCTTCGCGTTGTAGGTCGACAGGTTGCGCACGCCGAGCTTGCTCATCAGCCGGTAGCGGCGGTCCATCTCGCGCACGCACCACTGCAGCGCATGGCCGGCTTCGCGCATATCGGTGACCACGGGCGCGAGCAGGTGCGGGATGCCTTCGTACACCGACAGCTCGAGCATCTTCGGGTCGACGAGGATCAGCCGCACCTGCGACGGGTCGGCCTTGTACAGGATCGACAGGATCATCGCGTTGATCCCGACCGACTTGCCCGAGCCGGTCGTGCCCGCCACCAGCAGGTGCGGCATGCGCGCCAGATCGACGACGACCGGCTTGCCCGCAATGTCTTTGCCGAGGCCGAGCGTGACCAGCGAATGGCTGTCGTTGTAGACGCTCGAGCCCAGGATCTCCGCGAGCTTGACCACCTGCCGCTTCGGGTTCGGCAGCTCGAGCCCCATCAGGTTCTTGCCGGGAATCGTCTCGACCACGCGGATCGACACCAGCGACAGCGCGCGCGCCAGATCCTTCGCGAGGTTGACGATCTGGCTGCCCTTCACGCCCACCGCGGGCTCGATCTCGTAGCGCGTGATCACCGGGCCGGGGTACGCGGCCACCACCGCGGCTTCGACGCCGAAGTCCTTGAGCTTCTTCTCGATCAGCCTTGAGGTGAACTCCAACGTCTCGGTGGAGATCGCCTCCACGCCAGGCGGCGGCTCGTCGAGCAGGTCGAGCGCGGGCAGCTTGCCGTCGGCGAGTTCCGCGAACAGCGGCACCTGCTTCTCTTTCTGCTTGCGCTCCGACGGTTTGACGTGCGCCGGCGGCCGCTCGATGTGCACGGCAGGCGCGTCCTCGATGCGACTGCGCTCCTGCGCGAGCGCGGCTTCGCGGCTGCGCGCGGCGGCTTCGCCGATCGCGCGGTCCTCCTTCGCTTCGCGTGCGGCGCGCACGCGCTCGACGAGCCGCTCGAAGAACGCGCCGACGCGTTCGGCGACCGCGAGCCACGAGAAGTCGAAGAACAGGCTCGCGCCGATCAGCGCCGCGACCAGCAGCACGACGGTCGCGCCGGTAAAGCCGAGGCCGCTCGCGAGCCACTCGCCCAAGTAGCGCCCGAGCACGCCGCCGCGCTCGTCGGGCAGCCAGCGCGAGACCGTGTACAGCCGCAGGTATTCGACGCCGGTCGCGCCGATCATCAGCGCGAGCAGGCCGATCGCTTGCAGCCAGTCGGGCAGACCCTGGTTCGCGTACGGCGCGTGCAGCCGGCGGAATCCGCGCACGACCCAAGCGGCGCCCGCCACGACCAGCAGCCACGCGGAGAAGCCGAACACGAGCAGCAGCACGTCGGCAAGCCACGCACCGACGCGACCGCCGATGTTGTGCACGGTCGCTCCGGTGGCCGCGTGCGTGAAGCCGGGGTCGGCGCGGTCGTAGGTCGCCAGGATCGCCGCGAGCGCGATCACCGCCACCGCGCCGACGATCCAGCCCGCCTCGGCGACGAGCCGCGCCACGCGCGGGGAAACCTCGGCGGGTGCGTTCGCCTTCCGGCCGCGCGCCGACGTTCGCGCCGCCGACCCTTCGGAATCGCTGCTCGTTTCCGCTCTCGATGTCATCGGACCGATTATAGGTGCGGGGGTCGTCTTCCCTCGGAGATCGGCCGTCCGGCATCCCGCGTTCGTCGCACCGTCACGGGCGTCCGCGCCGCGCGCCGGGCGATTCGTCGCGTCCGCTTGCAGGCCCCGGCGCCGGCGCACAGAATCGGCCCGTCGACGCCATGGCCACACTGACCGCCCCGCTCGCCCAAGCGACCGATGCCGATGCGCGGCCTCGCACGCGCTTCATCGAGGACTTCTTCGCGGTTTTCAACCTGCGCTCGATCGCCGCCGTCTTCTATTTCTGCCTCACGCTCGTGCTGATGGTCTGGATCGGCTTTCTGCACATCGACCCGCTCGAGCAGTGGTTCCATACGGTCGTCGTCTCGCTGCGGCAGACGCTGATCAGCGGCGTTGCGGCGCTGGCGGCGATCGCGTTGGCGCAGGCGGGACTGCCGCGCCTGGCGCTGCGGCACCGCGCGCTCGAGTTCGCGCTGGCGGCGCTGTCGATCGCCGCAGTCGCCGCCGCTGCGTACGCGCTGCGCGCGTACGTGTACGGCTCGCCCATGGCGACCCTGTTCGAGCGGCCGTGGCGGACCGCCGCGATCGTGACGCAGTGGACCGTCGTCGGCTGCATCGGCTACGCGCTGTTTGACCTCGGCCGCCGCGAGCGCGAGGCGCGCGAGCTGCTGGCGGCCGCCGCGCGGGAAAGCGACGCACTCGCCGCACAGATGATGCAGGCGCGGCTGTCGGCGTTGCAGGCGCAGATCGAGCCGCACTTCCTGTTCAACACGCTGGCCAACGTCAAGCGGTTGTACGAGACTTCTCCGGGCAGCGGCCGCACGATGCTCGGAAGCCTGATCGGATATCTGCGCGCCGCGCTGCCGTCGATGCGGCAGTCCGGCTCAAGCGTGCGCCGCGAGCTAGACCTGGCGCGCTCGTATCTGACGATCCTGCAGTTCAGGATGGGCGACCGGCTCGCGTTCAGCGTGGACGCCGACGCCGGCGCGCTCGACGTGGCGCTGCCGCCGATGGTCCTGCCCACGCTCGTGGAAAACGCGATCAAGCACGGGCTGTCGCCGCTGCCCGAAGGCGGCCGCATCGACGTGCGCGCGCGCACCGAAGGCGATGCGCTGGCGATCGAGGTCAGCGATACCGGCGCGGGCTTTCGCGCGAGCGGCGGCACCGGCATGGGTCTGGTCAATACGCGCCAGCGTCTAGCCACGCTGTACGGCGACCGTGCCTCGCTCGAACTGGCCGCCAACACGCCGCGCGGCGTGATCGCGAGACTGCGGCTTCCGCTGGCGCGGGCCGAGCCGGAGCCGCGATGAACGCGATCGTCGATCGTCTGTACGTCGCCGGACCGCGGGCGGGACTTCGCTTCGCGTGGCAGGCGTGGCGCGCGCTGACCTGGCGTCACTGGGCATTCGCGCTGGCAGCAGCGCTGCTCGCGAGCCTGGCCAGCACGGTGTCGCAGGCGGAAACGGTGGCGCGCACCGGCCAGACTGCGCTGATGGCCACGCATCTGCTGCTGGTACTGCTGATGGGGCTGGTACTGCTGCTGGGCTGGGCGGTGGCTGACCGCATGGACGACGGCCGCTACCCGCGGCCGGTGCGCATGGCGGCCGCGCTCGCGGTGGCGTCGCTGATCGACGCGCTGCTCACTCCCGCGGTCGTGCGCGTCCTCGATCTGCCCGATGCGTTGAGCCTGATGTTCACGGAAAAAGGCAAGCCGGTTCCGCCGTTGGCGACGCTGGTATTGATGGGCTGGCTCGACGGCGTCGTCTTCGGCGGGCTGGTCTATGCGGTGGCGGAGTTCCACCGCGCGAAACGGCTGCGCGCGGCGGAGGTCGCACGCGCTCGCGCCGAGCAGGCGAAGCTTTCGCGCCGGCTGCTCGAATCGCGGCTGGCGGCGATGCAGGCGCAGGTCGAACCGCAGTTCCTGTTCGACAGCCTGGTCGACATCGAGGCGCTGTACCAGCGCGATGCGGCCGCCGGCGCGGCGATCCTCGACCGGCTGATCACCTACCTGCGCGTGGCGCTGCCGCGGCTGCGCGAAGCCGGCTCGACGGTGCAGGCCGAAGCGGAACTGGTCGCCGCGTACCTGTCGGTGGTCGCCGCGCGGCACGGCGGACTGCCGCAGACGCAGGTGACGGTCGCCGCGGACTGCGCGGCAGCGCGTTTCTATCCGATGCTGCTGCTGCCGCTCGTGCAACGGGCGTTGCGCGGCGCGGGCGGCGCGCCGCCGCGGCGGGTCGCGCTGGCGGTCCGTTGCAAGGGCGATGCCCTGATCGCCGAACTGCGCATCGCGGCGACCGGCCTGTGCGACGACACGTCCGATCTCATGCGCGTGCGCGAACGGCTCGCCGGTCTGTACGCCGGCCGCGCGCGGCTCGATTGTGTCGAGGAAGCGTCCGAAGGTACGACGTTCACGCTGCACATTCCGTATGAGCTCGCCGACCGCGCTCGTCGCTGAAGACGAACCCACGCTACGCCACCAGCTCGTCGAGCAGCTCGGCCAGCTCTGGCCCGAACTCGCGATCGTCGCCGAGGCGGCCGACGGCGTGCAGGCGCTGCGGCTGCTCGACGAGCACCGGCCGGACGCGCTGTTCCTCGACATCCAGATGCCCGGCGCGACCGGGTTGGAGGTCGCGCGCCAGGCGAGCGGCCGCTGCCACGTGGTGTTCGTCACCGCGTACGACGAGTACGCGGTCGCCGCTTTCGAGCAGGGCGCAGTCGACTACGTGCTGAAGCCGATTTCCGCGGCACGGCTGTTCACGACCGTGAGCCGGTTGAAGCAGCGGATCGCCGCACCGCCGGCGCGCATCGACGCGGTGCTCGATCGCATCGGCAGCGGCGCGCCGCAGAAGACCTTCCTGCGCTGGATCAATGCGTCGGTCGGGCAGAACCTGAAGCTGATCACGGTCGACGAGATCGCCTACTTCCAGGCCGACAACAAGTACACGCGCGTGGTCACCAACGACGGTGAGGCGCTGATCCGCAAGCCGCTGAAGGAGTTGGTCGAGGAGCTCGATCCCGACCAGTTCTGGCAGATCCACCGCTCGACGCTCGTCAACGCCAGCGCGATCGCCGGTGTCACGCGCGACTTTCGCGGCCGCATGCTGGTCAAGCTCAAGCGCCGCGACGACACACTGCTCGTCTCCGACAGCTACACGCATCTGTTCCGGCAGATGTGACGGACGGCCGCTCGCGGCAGCCACTGGACCGCACCCGCGTGCGATCGGCGATCCGGACCCGCCTCATCCGGACGCTCTACCCGGCGCTCGCGCGGCGCATGAAGAACCCCCAACCTATAATCGCCCGCGCTGACTGCGGTGCGATCCGCCGAGGAGCTGGACTCTAGCTTGACTGATGGTCCGCGAT
>Ga0272446_1004897_pt1 | contig 15318 bp, 13 predicted proteins | sample YNPCB0061_FD_194587 | JGI IMG/M metagenome (GOLD analysis project Ga0272446, IMG submission 194587) | Hot spring microbial mat communities from Yellowstone National Park, WY, United States - YNP-CB-006-1 | ecosystem: Environmental > Aquatic > Thermal springs > Hot (42-90C) > Sediment | place... | reverse complement strand
AAGGGCCGGCCGAGCCAGGAGCCCACCTCGGCGCCGCGCGCGTACACGTCGGTGAGCGGGTGCACCCCGCAGGCTCCGGCGATGGCGCCGTCGACCTCAATGCCGAAGACGCGCGCGCCGAGGGCTCTACCTGCTTCGCGATGAAGGCCTGCGCGTGCTCCAGCGTGTACGGGTGCGGGAAGCCGTCGCGCAGGTTGCGCCACACCTCCCGGTCGTTCGCGAGCCGGGCGAACCCCTCGGCGTCCGCGGGCGCCAGCGGGCGCAGCACCACGCCGCCGCCGAGCTCGAGGCGCATGCGCTAGATGAGCCCGGCCTTCCGGAGGTTGGCGCGCACGCGCTCGGTGACGTCGCCCACCTGCAGGTCGAACGCCTTCCCGGTGATCTGCTCGTAGGCCGCGAGGTACTTCGAGGCGAGCTCGACGCGCACCTCGTCCGGGATGGCCGGCGGCGTGCCGTGCCCGGAGAACCCGCGCTCGTTGATGAGCCACTGGCGGATGTTCTCCTTGTCCATCATCTTCTGGGGCTCGCCGCGCTCGAAGCGGCCGGCGTACTCGCTGGCCACCCAGTAGCGGCTCGAGTCGGGGGTGTGCATCTCGTCGATGAGCACCAGCTCGCCCTTCACCAGGCCGAACTCGTACTTGGTGTCCACGAGGATCAGCCCGCGCGCCTTCGCCTGCTTCTGGCCTTCCGCGAAGAGCGCCAGCGCGGCCTCCTTCGCCTTCGCCCAGTCCTTCGGCGCCACCAGCTTGCGGCGCAGCACCTCGGCCTCGGACACCGGCTCGTCGTGCTTGCCCAGCTGCTCCTTGGTGGACGGCGTCAGCACCGGCCGCGGAAACGCCTGGTCCTTCTTCACGCCGGGCGGCAGGTGCAGCTCGTACGGGTCGCGCTTCGCCTCGTAGTCGCGCCACAGGCTGCCGGTGATGTACCCGCGCACCACGAATTCGATGGGGAAGGGCTCGGCCCGCTTCGCCACCGTCACGCAGGGATCCGGCATGTCGATGACGTGGTTCTTCACGACGTGCTTGGTCTTCTCGAACCAGAAGTGCGCCAGCTGGTTGAGCAGGTCGCCCTTGAAGGGGATGGTGGTGAGCACGTGGTCGAACGCCGAGAGGCGATCGGTGGTGATCAGCACGAGGCGATCGCCCTGCCGGTACGTGTCGCGCACCTTGCCCTGGTAGCGGACCCCGAGGGCGGGGAAGTCGGTGGCCTTCAGCGTGTGCGGCAGCTGTTCGCGCAGGCGGGCGTCGGACATGCGCGCCTTGTAGCCGAAGGCAGGGCAGCCGTCAGGACAGGCGAACGGTCAGGGCGCGCTGGGCGCCGCGGCCATGTAGACAAAGGCCGGGTTGAGCCGCAGCTCGCCGTCGATCCACGCCGCCGCGTAGGGTGCCCCGGGGGCGCGGACGACCGCGACCGGGCCCGACGGCTGGACGTTCCAGTGGGAGAGCAGGGTGCGGGCGATCAACTCGGCCGCCTCGCGCTCGGACAGGCCCTGGAAGGCGTCGCGGCGGTCTTCGCTGAAGCGCTCGCCGCGGCCGTCGAAGGTGAGCAGCAGGGGCGCGCCGGCGTCGGTAGCGGCCAGCAGGTCGATGCGGGTGTCCAGCGCGCGCGCCCCGACGAACTCGCCGTTGACCAGCATGGGGAAGACGACGGCGCCGTGCGCGCCGGCCTGCGCCTGGGACTGCCGGGCGATGTCGCGGAACAGCTCGGTGCGCACGCTGGCGGGCTCGAACTCGAGCCACTCGGCGGTGCCCATCAACGCCTGGCTGGTGGAGACGCCCTTCGACGGAAGGGGAGGACCACCGCACGCGGTGGCGAGGGCGAGGGAGGCGACGCTGATCAAGATGGTGCGCGACACGACGCAGCCACTATACCCACGGCCCTCTCCGCCGGCCAGCAAGAGGTCCCTGCCCGAACATGGTGCTGCCTGTAGTCATCTGTCACCAGCTGCGATCGCCCGAGAACCTCGGGGCCATCGCCCGCGTGATGGCGAACTTCGGCCTGGACCAGCTGATCCTCTCGGATCCGGCGACGCACGACTTCCGCGGCGTGGAGAAGCTGGGCGTGAAGGCGGGCCCGGTGCTGGAGCGCTTCGCCGTGGCCCAGTCGCTGCCCGAGGCGCTGCAGGGCGTCGTCTACGCCGTCGGCACCACCTCGCGCACCACGCTCAAGCGGCAGCAGGCGCTGACGCCGGAGGAAGGCGTCGCCCGCCTCGCCGAACACGCAGCGCGCGGGAAGGTGGCGCTGGTGCTGGGCGGCGAGAAGCGCGGGCTGTCCGACGAGGAGCTGGCGCACTGCCACGACGTCATCGCCATTCCCACTCTCGGCCCGCAGCCGTCGATGAACGTCGCGCAGGCGGCGGCGGTGCTGCTGTACCTCTGCGCGCGGCACGGGGCCCAGGTGACGCCCGCGCCCAAGCCCGGCGCGGACGGCGCGCTGCTGTCCCGCCTCGAGGAGCGCATGCAGGCCGCGCTGCTCGCGTGCGAGTTCCTCAACCCGCAGGCGCCGGCGCACGTGCTGAAGGAGCTGTCGCGCAGCCTGGTGCACGGCCAGCTGACGCAGCGCGAGGCCCAGCTGTGGCTGTCCGCCTTCGAGCACGTGCTGCGGACAGCGACGAAGCGTGAGTAGCGCCCGGGGCTCAAGAGCGGGCGCCTCCACGAAGAGTCACCCGTTTGCCGACGGTCGGGGCCGCCGATGACGTACGCCTGACCGTGAGCATCGTTCGATGACGTGGACAACAGCGATTGGCACCTGCCCGCGCGGCCGCAACCCGTCGCCGCGCTCACGGAAGGCAGCTGTAGCTGCCTGCGGTGCCCGTTGCGCAGGTGGGGAGGGAGCCGGAGCAGGCTGGCAGGCACTGCTGTGTCTGCAACTCGTAGCGCACGCACACGTCGCAGTAGCAATTGCTCTGGTTGCCGAACGACGACACCAGCGTCTGGCACACGCCATTGGGCTGGCCCGTCCGCACCTTGCAATTCTCGTAGTAGATGTTTCCCGCGAAACAGGTGAAGAGGACTTCGCGGTCGGCGAAGCCCGGCGGCGCCACCGACTGCGGCACGCAGAAGCCCTCGAGCCCCAGGCCAGGCACTGTCGAGCCTGCGGATCCACAGGTGCAGCTGCCCGAATTGCCGCCGTTGCCATCGGGCGTACACGTGCCGGGCGCGCAGTCCCAGGCCTGGAGGCCGTGGCGCTGGTCCGGGACGAGCCAGTAGCGGCCGGCGACGCAATAGCCGTTGGCTGGGTAGCCCTGGGCCGGGCCGACCACGCTCCCGAGTGCCACGCAGCCGACGAAATGTGGATCTGGCCAGTAGCCGGAATCGCAGTCGCACTGGCGCTGATCCGCCGCGCACGTGGAGTGGGCAGGGCACGTCCCACAGGTGCCACCGCAGCCGTCGCTGCCGCACACCTTGCTGGCGCACTGCGGCGTGCAACCACACTGCCCCGGTACGCCCGCGCCACCACAGCTCTGCGGTGCCTGACACTGCCCGCACGAGAGCGTCCGCGTGACGCCGCAATTGTCGATGGCCGTGATGCTGTCGCAGGCGCGCTGCAGCCGCTGACAGAACGCCGAGTCCGACTCGGGGAGGCACGCGCACTGACCGTTCACGCACTGCTGCGCCGCGCCGCAGGATCCACAGCTTCCGCCGCAGCCGTCGGGACCGCACGTGCGGTTCACGCAGCTCGGTTGGCACGTGCCGCCGCCCGCGCCACCGCTCCCTCCCCCAACGCCGCTGTCAGCGCCGCCAGCGCCACCGCCGCACGCCGCGCCGAGTGCGGAGCACAGCGCGATCAATACGCTTGTTTTGTGCATTTCAAATTCCCCGGTGGAAGAGCATACCGTAGCCGGGAGCCCTCCAGCGGACAGCGACTCCTCAGCGCGGGCGGAACGACGCGGGGCATGGCCCGGGTGACCCGTTCGCCAGTGCCCGCAGCACGTCGATGGCTTCGTTGGCGCGCGACGTCGGAAGGGAGAGGCGGTCGCGGTGGAAGGCCGACGCGATGTTAATGGACAAGGACCGCTCGAGGCAGAGCGTGGCCGGCCTCAGCTTCAATCGACCATCCAGCCCATCGCCATCAGGCGCGAGAGCGCGGCGGGACGCTCAGTCCTTCACGGGCCGTCTGGCGATGATGTCGTCGATCGCCGCGCGGTCCTCGGCGGTGTGCTGCTCCTTCGGCCCGTCCGCCGCGGCCACCTTCTTCTTCACGTCGCCGGCCAGCTCCTTGGCTTCCTTCTTCACCTCGTCCAGCGCCGGCGCGTGCCCCTTCCACGCGCTCTCGGCGTGCTGCAGCGGCGTCTTCCCAGCGACGCGCCCGGTGCCCATCCACACGCCCAGCGCCACGCACAGCCCGGTCCACACCACGAAGCGGAGGAGTCCCATGGCCCGATCCCTACATGGGCCCACATGGCGATCCACTTTTCGACCGGCGCGGCGGGGGGGACCTGGTGCATAGATGCGGGGGTGGACCTGGACGGCCTCAAGCAGCGGGCGAAGGCGAGGCACGCGCAGCTGGCGGCGCAGCCCCTGGAGGCGCCGGAGGTGTTTCGCGCCGACGTGATGGCCTTCTTCGCGCGCGTGCCCGAGCCGCCGCTGTATCGACGCCGGGACGATCCCGTGCGCGCGGTGGCCGCGGGGCTGGCGGAGGAAGGCGAGCTGTTGCTCGCGCGTGCGTGGCGCCACGGAGAGGCCGTCCAGGCGCACACCGAGGCGCTGGAGCAGCACCTGGTCGCGCTGTGCCTCGTCGCCGACGGCCGGGTGGAGGTGGCCGCCGCCGAGTGGCAGCGCGCGCTGGCGCTCGAGCGAAACGCCACCTCGTCGTCCCGCCTGTGGAAGCGCACCGACGAGGCCCGCCTGCCGGTGTTCGACGAGGCGACGCGGCGCTCGCGCTTCGATCCCCGCCCCGAGCCGACGGTGCAGGTGAAGCTGGCCTGCCCGTGGTGCCAGAAGCCGGGCGACTTCACGCTGCCGCCGCGCGTGGCGATGCACCAGCTCGCCTGCCTCCACTGCGCGCAGGGCTTCGCGGCGTACCTCGCCGAGGTGAAGAGCCTCGAGGTCGAGCGACGGAAAGGCGAGCGGCGCCGCTACGTGTTCCGCGTCGAGGAGCTCAACGGCACGCCGTCGCGCGTGGAGTTCGAGACCGTCGGCGGCAAGGACGAGCTGGTCGCGGCGAAGCGCGATCTCCTGGCGTTCCTCTACGGGCCGCCCACCATCCTCCGCGGGGTGCTGAACCTGAACTCGAGCCGCGTGCTGTGGCTGCCGTCGCCCGGGCCGTGCTTCGTCGCCACCGCGGTGTTCGGGCCCGACTCACCCCAGGTGTGGGCGCTGCGCCGCTTCCGCGACCGCGAGTTGCTCCCGCGCGTGGCCGGCCGTGCCTTCGTGCGCTTCTATTACCGGCACGGCCCCGCGTGGGCACGCACCGTGGCGCGCCGCCCGTGGCTCCACCGCGCCGTTCGGGTCATGCTGTCGGGCGTGGCGTCGACGTACGAGAGGGTGACGCGGTGAGCGAGGGGCAGCGGAAGAGGCCGGACCGGGTGAGCGCGGTCATCGTCGTGGCGCTGCTCGCCGGCGCGGCGGTGATGGGCTGGCAGGAGGTGGAGGCGAGCCGCCGCCTCCCCGACGACACCGTGGCCCCCGACTTCACGCTGGAGCGCCTCGGCGGCGAGCCGGTGACGCTGTCGCAGCTCAAGGGGAACGTCGTCCTCGTCGACTTCTGGGCCACCTGGTGCCCGCCGTGCCGCGAGGAGATGCCGTACCTCGTCGCGCTGACGAAGAAGTACGAGGCGAAGGGCGTGAAGCTGATCGCCGTGAGCAACGACGATCTCTCGGAGCAGCGCGACGCGGTGGGGCGCTACGTGACTGAGACGATGCCCGAGCTGCGCAGCTACGCGGCCTTCGGCACGCCGGCGGTGAGCGAGCGGTACCTGGTGCGGGCGCTGCCCACGCTGTACGTGCTGGACCGGAACGGCGCCATCGTCGCGTCGCAGACCGGGCAGGCCAGCGAGGCGCAGCTCGAGCGGTGGATCGAAGCGGCGCTCGCGCGCTGACTACTTCGCGCCGTCCTTCTTGCCGTCGTCGCCCTTCGCGCCTTCGCCGTCCTTCTTGTCCTTCTCGGCCTTCTCGTCGACGACCTTGAACTCGGTGCGCCGATTCTTGGCGCGGTTGAGCGGGGTGTCGTTGGGCGCGACGGGCTTGTCGAAGCCGAAGCCGTCGCTCCGCAGGCGCTTGGCGGCGATGCCCTTCGACACCAGGTAGTTCTCCACGGCCTTCGCGCGGCGCCTCGAGAGGTCGATGTTGTAGGCGCGCGAGCCGACGTTGTCGGTGTGGCCTTCGATGATCACCGGGCCCACGTCCTTGTTCTTCTCGAGCACGGCGGCGACCTCGTCGAGCAGCTTGAAGGAGCGCGGGTCGATCCTGTCCGAGCCGAACTCGAACAGGATCTGGTTGTTGATGCGGATGCGCTCGGACTCGAGGACGACTTCTTCCTCTTCCGCGGGCGGCGGGCAGCCCTGGAGGTCCGCGGGGCCGGGCTCGTCGGGGCACTTGTCGACGTTGTCGGGGATCTGGTCGTTGTCGCGGTCGGGGCAGCCGTCGAGCTGCGGCACGCCGGGCTCGGTGGGGCAGGCGTCGGCGGAGTCGGGCACCGTGTCGCCGTCGGTGTCGATATCCGGGCCGGGCTCGGGGCAGCCGTCCTGGTCTTCGAAGCCGTCCTTGTCCTCGGGGACGTCGATGCACTGGTCGAGGCGATCGGGAATGCCGTCGCCGTCCATGTCGGGCTCGGTGGTGACCTGGTAGCGCGCCCCGAGGATGACGCGGAACGCCTCGCGGCCGTAGCCCGCCTCGCCCAGGCCCTTGCCGAAGTCGAGCGTCACGCCCCAGCGCTCGGCCACCATGGTGCGCGCGCCGATGAGCAGCTCGAAGGGCGTCTTGAGCGCCTCGGCCTGCGCGAAGGTGAAGGGCGCCTCGGCGGGCGTGGCGACGACCAGCTCGCCGATGAGCTCGGTGTGGGTCAGCTGCTTCCAGTCGGGCAGCGTGCCGATGACGCCGCCGCCCAGGGTGAACTCCTGGCCGACGTAGAGGTTCAGGTAGCGGCCGGGCGCGGTGCGCAGCCGCCAGCCGACGTTGGCGAGGACGCGCACGGGCCCGAACTTGCGCTCGACGGCGAGGCGCGGCGCGAAGACGAAGCCGCGGTCCGACAGGAAGCTGAACGTGTCGCCCGTGGGCACGCGCGCCTCGAGCACCGCGGCGAGGCTGACGATGGGGACCTCCGACTGCCGGAGGATCTGGAAGCGCCCGAAGAAGCGCAGCGAGCCCAGCCCCGCGGCCCTGGGTGACTCCTGCGGAAAGCCCTGCTCCTCCATCAGCCCGAAGTTGGTGGACTGGTAGAGGGTGATGGGCAGGTCCGCGCCCACCTCGAAGCGGTGGTGCAGCTGCCACGCCGCCAGCAGGTTCAGGGTCCACCGGAAGGGGACGAGCTGGCCGATGTACGCGTCGCCGGACTTGAGCGCGAGGAGGCTCCAGTTCAGGTCGAAGAGCGCCTGCAGCGCGAACGAGCCGCGGTAGAGCAGCTCGGCGCCGTCGAGGGTGATGCCGCTGTTCATCGTCGGCGTCACCTTGTTCGGCACCAGGTCGATGCCGCGCGCGAACGGATCCGCCACGTCCTGCGCATGGACGGTCACCGACACGAGGCACAGAGCGATCAACGCTGAGCGACGCACGCAGGCTCCGTTCTACTCCGTCCGCTCGGGATTGAGAAAATTACCGCGCTGCTACAGGCTGCTAGTCGCGCATGAACTCGGCCGCCGGGACGACGCGGATGAGCTCGGGGTGCACGGGGATGGGCTGCGAGGCGATCTGCTTGTCGGCCGCCAGCACCTCGGCCGGCTTCGAGGTCGCGTAGGTGATGGGCGTGGGGGGCTGCTTCACCAGCAGCTGCTTGAGGCCTTCGGCGTCCTTCGTGACGAAGACGAAGTTGAGCAGCTCGGGCGCGAGCTCCCTGCGCGCGGCGGCCTGCACCTGCTCGGGGGTCATCGTCTCGAGCGCCTGCCGCAGCCGGCCGAGGAAGTCACCGGTGCCGTAGAGGCGATCGTCGATGGCCCAGCCGAGGCGGCGTTGGTCGGTCAGCACCCACTGGCGCGTGGCGCCGACGAGGAAGCCGCGGGCCGTCTCGAAGCGATCCGGCGGCAGCGGCGCCGAGCGCAGCTCGTGGAGGAAGTGCAGCACGGCGCGGGTGGCGAAGACGCCGTGCTTCGCCTCGACGGGGCGCAGCCAGATCGACACGTCCTGCTCGGAGCGCGCGATGTTCGGCAGGGGGATCGAGCTCCACCCGTCCTGCCGGGAGTGCTGGGCGTAGGCGTAGGTGCCGTAGTTGAGGCCGCGCTTGTCGCGCACCTCCTGGAACAGCACGCCGTGCTCCTGCCGGTGCTCGCCGAAGTACGACGCCGCCATCATCAGCGCGAAGAAGGCCGGGTTGTCACGGCGCATCGACGTCGAGAAGCCGAAGCTGCCCGCGGTGGACTGGGTGTCGCGCTGGAGGATGAGCGCCGCGCCGCGCACGCCGGGGGCCGGAGGCAGGGGCTTGCGGACCACGCCGTCGGCCGGCAGCGCGGACAGCGCCTGCTTCACCTGGCGCGCGAGCGCGTCGTCGACCCCGCCGGCCAGCCCGATGACCAGGCGCGCCTGGGTGAACACGTTCTTCCAGTGCGCCTTCACGTCGTCCAGGGTGATGGCCCCGAGCCCCTTCTCGGTGCCGATGGTGACGTGGCGGTACGGGTGCCCCGCGTAGAGCAGCGCGTCGAGGCCCGCCTTGCCCAGCTCCTCGTCGTTCTCGCCGCGCAGGCGGTTCTTGAGCGTCGACAGCTGCTCGGCCTTGAGGCGCTCGAACTCCTTCGGGTCGAAGCGTGGCGCGAGCAGCACCTCTCCGAGGATCTCCAGGAAGCGGGGCAGGCGCTCGACGTGGACGCGGCCGGCGATGGTGGTGAACTCCTTGTCCGTGTCGGCCGAGAGCTCGGCGGCCATGGGGTACAGCGCGTCGAGCAGCTGCGACGACGACAGCGACTTCGTGCCGCCCTCGACGAGGACCCGGGTGGTGAGCGCGGTGAGGCCCTCGCGGCCCGGTGGATCGTCGACGGAGCCGGTGCGGAAGACCAGGCGCACGCTGACGACGGCCTTGTTCGGCACGGGCAGCACGACGAGCGCCATCGGCTCGACGGGCGGCAGCGGCGTGTACGGCACCGGCAGGGCGGCGGGCGGCGGCGCGGCGACGAGCTCCTGGAGCGTGTCGGGGGTGATGTGCGCGGCGTCCTTCGGCAGCGGCTTCTCGGGCGTGGTGGCGCACGCGGCGAGGGCGAAGGCGGCGGCGGCGGCGAGGCGCTTCATTTGCCACCTCCCTTCGCGTCGACGGTGAAGACGAGCGTGCTGCGGTTGTTGGCGGTGAGGTGCTTCTTCGCGAAGGCGGTGAGATCCTTCGCGGTGACGGCCTGCGCCTGTCGGGCGAGCGTCTCGAGCGCGTCGGGCGTGCCGAGGATGCCGATGTGCCAGGCGAGCGCGACGGCGATCTGCGCCGGTGTTTCGAGCTGCATGAGGAGGCCGAAGCGCGCGTGGTCCTTGATGTCGGCGAGGCGCTTCGCGTCCACCTTGCCCGCGGCGACCTGCGCGACGGCGTCGGTGATGGCCTTCTCGACGGCGGCGCGGTGCGCTTCCTCCTTCAGGCGGGCGTCGACGCCGAAGAGGTTGGGGTCCCGGTGCAGGTCGGCGGAAGGCCCGAGGCGCTCGACGAGCTGCTGCTCGAGCACCAGCGACTTGTAGAGCGGCGAGGTCGGGCCGGCGAGGTAGTCGCCCAGCACGTCCATCACCGCGGCGTCGGACGTCGTGGGCGCGGCCGCCGGCGTGTGCCAGTACAGCCCCAGGCGCGGCTGGGTGGGCGTGGTCCACGTGAGCGACGCGGTGCGGGGCGCCGTCTGCGGGGGCTCGGCCGGCACGGTGACGGTCGCCGCCTTGCCGGTCCACGGGCCGTAGTGCTTCTCGACGAGCGCCATGAGCTTCTCGTCGTCGAAGTCACCCACGACGATGACGATGCAGTTGTCGGGCGTGTACCAGCGCTGGAAGAAGGTCTTCGAGTACTCGTAGCGCGTCGGCATCGCCTGGATGTCTTCGTAGAAGCCGAGCGTGGTGTGGCGGTACGTGTGCGTAGTGAAGGCGGCGCCCAGCACGGCCTCTTCGATCTTGAGCCCGGGGCTGGACGCGTTCTTGTGGTACTCGCCCAGCACGGCCTTCGCCTCGGTCTGGAAGGCGGGCTCGGAGTACTCGAGGTGCATGAAGCGATCGGCCTCGAGGTCCACCAGCGTCTCGAGCGCGGCGGAGGGGCCGTCGACCTCGTAGACGGTGACGTCGTCGCTGGTGAAGGCGTTCTCGACGAAGCCCAGCTTGCCCAGCGCGTTGCCGCGGCTGCCTTCGGGGAAGCGCTTCGTGCCGCGGAACATCATGTGCTCGAAGAAGTGGGCGAAGCCGGTGTGGCCCGCTTCGACTTCGTTGCGCGAGCCGACGCGCACCGCGGTGTAGTAGGCGAGCAGGCCCGGCGAGTCCCACTTCACGCGGACGACGGTGAGCCCGTTCTTCAGCCTGGACACCTGCATCGGGAAGGGGAGCAGCGACTCCCTCTTCGCGCCCTTCGCCTTCGGGGCGGCCTCCGCGGAGATCGCCAGCACCAACGTCACCAGCCACAGCGCACGTCGCATGGCCGGTGAGTGTACGGGCACCCCCCCCAATGGGGCAGGAAAACCCGCGGGTTGTCAGGCGACGGATGACAGCGGCGTCGAAGCGGCTACAGTGGGGCCGCTGTTCTTTGACAACTGGGGGCGACACGGTTTCGACGGGGGCATAGACGCTCCTGGTCGCGTGCCGAGTGGGCTCATCACACTCGTAAATACAAATGAGCAAGCTACAAAAGCCAACGACAACGTTGAGCTTGCGCTGGCCGCCTGAAAGCGGTTCACGCACGGTTGCCTGACCTCCCGCCTGTGAGGTGAGGGTCAACCGCCATTCTGCAGGCTGGTCTTCCTGAGCGCCCGGAGCGGGGAGACGAGATCAAGCCCGGGACCGGCCTCGGGGCCTACTGTTCGTGGGTGACCTCGAGGCTCAAATCAAACCGCGAACTACGCACGTAGTGGCCTGGGGAAGAAGGCTTCCGGACCTGGGTTCGATTCCCAGCGCCTCCATGTTTCAAGAGACCGCCCGCAGTCAGGGCGGTCTTTTTTTGGCCGCAGCCGTCAGCGCCAGCTCGCCAGCATCCGCTCGGCGGCGAGGGCGCTGAACGCCATGATCGTCTCCGACGGGTCCACCGACACCGCCGTGGGGAACACCGACGGGTCGCACACGTAGAGCCCCTTCACCGCGTGCACCTCGTTGTGGGAATTCACCACCGAGGTCGCCGGGTCCTTCCCCATGCGGCACATGCCGGCGGGGTGCGGCACGGCGAACGTCATCGAGCCGGGCCGCAGGTCCACCGTGTCCAGCTTCGGCAGCTCGTTGAGGTCCGACAGCCGCGTGCCCTTCGTGTCGGGCACGATGACTTCCTTCGCGCCGGCGTGGAGCAGCACCAGCGCCTCCTTCCTCAGCGCGTCGCGCACCGTCAGCTCGTCCTGCCCCGACAACGTCCAGCTCCAGATCGGCCGGCCTTCGCCGTCGAGGCGCACGCTGCCGGAGTTCACGTCGTCGATCCACGCGATGCACGAGCCGATGCGGTGCGCGTTCTCCATGAGCTGCTGGTGCGCCTTGCCGAAGCCGGGCAAGAGCGCCGCCAGCGTCGCGGGCGGCAGCTGGTTCGGGTGCAACAGGTAGCCGCCCTCCACGTAGCGCGCCCCCTCGAAGCGGTGCAGCCGGTACTCCATCGTGCCCACCGCCGCGGGGATGCCGCGCCACATCACCACGTCGCGCTCGAACAGGCCGAACAGCTGCGGGCACGGGTTGAACTGCAGGTTCTTCCCCAGCTGGCCCGAGGGATCCGGGATCTTTGAGCGCATCAAGAGCGGCGCCGAGTTGAAGCCGCCCGCCGAGACGATGACCACCTTCGCCCGCACCTCCAGCGTGTGCCCCGACGGCCCGGCCGTGCGCCGGTCGAGGAACCTGGCCGAGACGCCCACGGCACGCCCGCCCTCCACGAGGATCTGCTCCACCTCGCAGTCCGCGAAGAGGCGCGCGCCCGCGGCCAGCGCATCCGGCACGTGCGTCACCAGTTGGCTCTGCTTGCCGTCGTAGGCGCAGCCCTGCATGCAGTAGCCCGAGTTGATGCAGCGCTCGTCCCGCGCCTGCGTGACGGGCTCCCACTCGAGGCCCGCCTTCTCCGCGCCGGCGATGAACAGCTGGTTCATCGTGTTCCGCCGCGACTCGTGCGCCGGGTGCGCGTTGAGGCGCTTCTCGATGCGCTCGAAGAACGGCGTGAGCTCCTCCTCGGAGTGGCCCTCGACGCCGTAGTCCCGTGCCCACCTCTCCAGCCGGTCCCTCGGCGTGCGCCAGGTGTCCGCCCAGTAGTGCACCGACGCCCCGCCCACGCAGTGGCCGTAGGTGAGCGCCGCCTGCCCGTTCTCCGACGTGTGGAGCCCGCGCCCGCCGTCGAGGCGCGCGAACATATCGTCCTCGCGCTGGTCGAACTCGCCGCGCTGCGGGAGGAAGAAGCCGCCGCGCTCCAGCATCAGCACCGACTTGCCGGCCTGCGCGAGCGTCGTCGCCATCACCGCGCCGCCACAGCCCGTGCCGATGACGACCGCGTCGACGGTCTCCTTCATCGACTTCGTCACGCCGTTCCACTCGAGCACGTGCGTGCGCAGCGCCTCATCCATGGGCCGCCTCCGCGTCGACGCGCGAGTCCGCCTCGGGCGCCTTCCTCGCCGCGAACGGGCCCTCGTAGTGCATCGCCTGCCAGGTGCGCTCGTCGCAGTAATAGAAGAACAGCGCGAGCAGCTTGAGGTTCGAGAAGACCTGCCGCTCGAGCTCGTTCCCCTCCACGCCCATGCGCGCCAGGCACGCGTCCTGCTCCGCTTCCGACAGCCGCGTGAAGCGCGTCGACGAGAGGTGCAGCCAGCCGCCGTGCTCGAGCAGCAGCAGCGCGGCCTTCACGTCCGACTGCAGCTGCGCGGTGTGGAAGGCGAGCTCGTGGTCGATGCGCTCGGCGATGCGGAGGACGCGCGCGCCGGGCTGCGACGGGCCGGGTGCCGGACACACGCGCTCGCAGAAGGCCGCCAGCACGCCCAGCTCCTTCGTCGACAACACGCGCGGCGCCGCGCCCGGGCACAGCGCGCGGTAGTGGGCGTCACCTCCGCCGCGCATCAAGAGCCACGCGCCGCCCGCGAGGGCCGCTGCCGCCACGCCCCCCACCTTCAGGAAGCGACGACGACTCAAGGGGTTGGCCGCTGTCATGCGGCGCACTTTACGCCCGGTGGTGCATCGGGGCGCTCCACTGTTTCTCGGTCCCGAAGAATGCCGCACCGCTGCAACCGCCCGCGCCGACACCACCTCCGTGAGAACGTTCGTGGTGAGTTGTTTGCTGCTCGCGGCCTGCGAAGGCCAGGTGATGAACGCGCCGCTGCCTGCGGACTCGGGCTCCGACGCGGGCGCCGTCGTCCCGCCCGGCACGCCGGATGGCGCCGTCTCCGTGACGGACTCGGGAGTGCCGCCGCCGCAGGACGGCGGCGTGGGGATCCCTCCCGACGCGGGGCAGCCGGAGGTGGACGCGGGCCTCGGGGGGCCCTGCGGCACGCTGGACTCGCGCGTCACGGTGACGCAGGTGGACGTCTCTCCGGCCAGCGTGGACACCGGCTCGTCGTACGGCTGGTCCAACAACCGCCCCGTGCACTTCGCGCCGCTGTCCAACGGCGGCGCGCGCGTCGCGTTCAGCGCGAACGGCACCATTCACCTCACGCCGCTCAACGCCGCGATGGCGCGCAGCGGGCCCGACGTCACGGTGGTGGGCAGCGAGGTGCGCGGCTTCGTGGCGCACGACGACGGCGCGGCGGCGCTGCTGGTGGTGCGCGGCACCGGCATGTGGCTGGTGCGGCTCAAGCCGGACGGCACCACCGACTACGAGGTGGCGATCGTGAACGATCCGCCGTCTGACACGGAGGGCGCGCGCTGGGTCGACGGCTGGGGCCACGAGGGCCGCCTCGTCTTCACCGGCACGCACTACGTCGCCTACTTCGGGCACACGAAGCACTGGGGCGCCATGGGCAAGCACCAGGGCGACCTGCTCGAGTCCTTCGTCGCGGCGACCGGCGCCGTCGGCGGGCCGGCCGGCTGGAATTGGGGCTGCAGCCACTCGCTCGACGTGCGCCTCGCGTGGGACGGCACCCAGGCCGCGCCGGTGTGCCTGTCGGACTGCTACCGCGCGAAGGCGGTGATGCTCGACGACAGCACCATCCTCGTCGACGAGCCGTCGGGGAACTGCGCAGGCAGCTCGGACGGCGAGCTGGGCGGGCTGGCGCCGCTGCCGGGCGGCGGCTTCGCGCTCACCTTCTCCTCTCGCGAGGGCCGGCCCAACCGCGACGTCGGCTTCCTCACCATCACCGCGTCTCGGCAGAAGGGCCCGACGGTGTGGCTCACCTCATCCGAGGCGTCGGGGCCCAACCTCGCGCGGTACGGCGATCGCCTGCTGGCCGCGTGGCACGAGGGCGGGGCGCAGAAGCTGGCGGTGCTGTCGCCCGCGGGCGCGGTGCTGGAGGGCCCGGTGACGGCCGGCGGCGGGTGGACCGCGCGCGATGACTTCGCCACCTGGCCGTCGGGACACGTCGGCTGGGCGCAGGGCAGCGGCTCCCGGTTGATCGTCACGCGAGTTCGCCACTGCGTGCCCTGACGCGCCGCTCGGTCCCCAGCCGTCACGTCGCGGCCCCATCATGGCGAGGCGCTGGTACGGTGCCAGCCGAGTGGGGACCTCGATGCGAGAGCTCGTCATTTCCCGTCGCAGCCTCGAGCGGCTCGAGCACGCGCGCGCCTTCCTGCGCGGGCTGCCGGCCGACGGCGACGTGGTGGTGCTCGGGCCCACCTGGGAAACCGCCGCGGAGCTGGTGCGCTCGCTGGGCCGCCCGATGTTCGGCTGGCAGCGCTCGACGCTGTTCCGCTTCGCCGCCGAGCTGGCGCGCCCGTCGCTGCTCGAAGACGGCCTCGCGCTCGCTACGCCGCTGACGCTGGACGCGCTGTGGACCCGCGTGACGTGGCAGCTCCACGAGGCGGGCAAGCTGGACCGCTTCGAGCCGGTGTCGGATCGCCCGGGGCTGGCGCGCGCGCTGGGCCGCACGGTGAACGACGTGCGCCTCGCAGGCGTGGACGTGCAGCGGCT
>Ga0272446_1004896_pt1 | contig 15322 bp, 10 predicted proteins | sample YNPCB0061_FD_194587 | JGI IMG/M metagenome (GOLD analysis project Ga0272446, IMG submission 194587) | Hot spring microbial mat communities from Yellowstone National Park, WY, United States - YNP-CB-006-1 | ecosystem: Environmental > Aquatic > Thermal springs > Hot (42-90C) > Sediment | place... | reverse complement strand
CCGAGCCGACGACGCGTGTTGTCGCGTCTTCAATCCCAGATACCCGCATCGAACAGGGATTTTTCCGCCGAGGTAGTCGATACAGCGATTGGCTCGTTGTCCGAGGCTGCAGTCTCACCTTTGACCACATCGGCCGCTTGCTGCGCCATTTGAATGACCTCGTCGGTGCTGGTAGGATCGACGGCTCGACAACTAGCGGTCAGGCGGTCGCTGATGTCGCGCAGGTCGGCTTGCCATTCCTCCAACGTGGTGTCAGCCGGGCACACCTGAGCAAACTCGCCGCATAGCAGGATCAGACGCAGCAGATGGCGGAAGATGATGCCTTCTTGCTTGATCAGATCGCGGGTGCGGACATAGAGATTGAAGTTGCCTGCATAGTCGCGCAGCAACTCGCCGGCCGACCAGACGGCGGTTGTGTTGACATCGAACACATCGGGATGTGTGGCATCGAAAAGCAACCGTAACTTGTCGGCAAGAGCAGGCGGACGCTCTTGCCACCCCTCCTCTTCTTCGTCGTCCTCCTCCGAAGGCGGAGGAGGGGCAGCGATCAGACCACGACGCAAGCATTCTTCGTCGAGCCGATTGAGAGCCAACGGCCCAGGGGGCAATTTGTCCGGCCAAGGGACGCGGACGTAGCGGAGCAACGGGCGGGGTAACTCCAGCACGCTTTCCAGGGCCTGCAATCGCTCGTCCCGATCGGCCAAGCCCAGATGTTGTAGCAGAAAGGCAGCATAGAGCGGATGGATGCTGCGAAAGATGAGCAGCGTGTCCAGCGTTGGTTGTGCCACGGCCCGGATCGCCTGGTAGTCCTTGCGCTGATCTTCCGGTGGCGGAGCGGGATCCAAGACGACGAAGCCGTGGTCGGCGAGCGTCAACAGCATGCGATCCAGTTGCCGGCTGCTGGCGGCGATACGCGATTCGTCCATGAGTCGCTTGCTGACGATCTGACGTAGCAGGGCAACTTCCGGCGACAGCTTGAGCCAGTAGGCCAGCAGTCGCCAGGGCAACGGCCCCTTGCTGTACAGTTTACCGGGAGGAGCGGCTTGCAACTGTTTGAACTGTGCTTCACTCCAATAGACCGTCTTGTCCGAACGGGTCGGTTTCTTCTTCTTGAGGGCCTTCTTGGCCTTGAGCAGATTGGGATCTTTGGTCGTTTCGGGAATCTGGTCGTACTTTTCCTGCCAGCGGAGCAGGCGGACATCGTCTTCGTGGGCTAGGGCGAAAACAAAGCCCTTGTCGTCGAACTGGGGTCGACCGGCTCGGCCGAAGATCTGATGGGCGGTGCTGGCATCGATCAGCTTTTCCTTGCCGTGTGGCCCCTTGACCAGCTTGGTCAGCACCACGCTACGAGCGGGGAGATTGATGCCGGCGGCCAAGGTCTCTGTGCAAACGCACACGCTCAACAGCTTGCGATTGAACAGTTCCTCGACGACGCGGCGATACTTGCCGAGCATGCCGGCGTGATGCACGCCCACGCCGCGGCGGAGCATCTGCTTGAGCTTGGGGCCAACGCCATCAGGCCAGTCCAGTTTGTCCACCGCGTCGTTGAGTGGCCCGCGGACTCCGGGCGGCAGCAGGTCGAGTCCCTTGAGCATCTCGGCAGTACTCCAGCATTCGTCGCGATTGAAACAAAAGACCAGCGCAGGAATGCAGCGTGCCTCGCCTTCTCCCTTGGCCATCTGCACCAGTTGATCGCCCAGGAACTCGTCGCCCACCCAGCGAAAGGACAATGGCACCTTGCGTTCCTTGCCCTCGACGAGTTCCAGCCGACGGTTGTGACTGCGTTCCAACCAAGAGAGGAACTCGGCGGAGTTGCCTACCGTTGCCGACAACAGCAGCAGGCGGACGTGGGCCGGCAGCAGGGCCAGTGCCAATTCCCAGACGATGCCGCGTTGCGGGTCGGCAAAGTTGTGGAACTCATCCATGACCACAGCCGAGACACGGCTGAAATCGAAGCTCTCGGCCAGCGGATCGCCGGGCGAACTAGTATGCAGCAGACGATTGAGCAAGATTTCGGCGACGACAACCAGGATGCGAGCGTTCGGATTGATGCGACGATTGCCCGTGACCAGACCCACATCGTCGGGTCGGAAGCCCCAGCGCTCGGCACTGGCCTGCATTTCCTGGAACTTCTGTTCGGTCAGCGCGATGAGTGGCGTGGTGTAGTAGGCCACTGTCCCGGTATGCAGTGCCTCGAACAGAGCCGCCTGAGCGATGAGCGTCTTTCCGGTGCCCGTGGGAGCGCACACCAACACGCCTTGCTCGGAGGAAAACCACGACAGCAGGGCACTTTCTTGAAGCGGATAAGGCGGATAGGGTAGCTGCGCGAGATAACGGTCTAGCAATTCATCGCGAGCAGGGACTTCGGCGGGCATTGGCATCACTCTTGTGCGAAAAAGGAGATAAGCCACCGAGGACACAGAGAACACAGAGGGAGAAGAAACCACAACAGATGTCGTCGCCGGCCGAGACACGCCATCTTATGCAGCCCTCTCGTGTTGTATCTGTTTTTTTCTCTCTCTGTGTCCTCGGTGGCTGTATTTCTTATCACTCCATGGTGGCGAGTTGGAACAGGATGTCACTGGCCAGGGCAACCTCGTGGACATCGACCCACTCGTCACAGGTGTGTGCCTGATCGATGTTGCCTGGGCCGAACACCACGGCAGGGATGCCCGCACCGGCGATGGTCGAGGCATCCGTGCCATAGGGAACGGCTTCAACGGTGTGTTGGCCGACCACAGCGTTGATCGCTCGGCCGAGTCGTTCACGCAGGGACTCACTGCCCTCCGGGGACAGAGCCGGGCAACTCAGCCAGGGGGCCGAACACTCGAAAGCGATGTGGCTCGGCACACGCTGTCGCAGCCAGGCCAGCAGTTGTCCAGGGACGGCTTGCGGATCTTCTCCCGGCAGCAATCGGCGGTCGATCTCGATTCGACACCAGTCAGGTACGGTGTTGACGCTGGTGCCGCCCTCGATACGGCCGACGCTCAGGGTCGCCGGCCCGAGCAAGGTGTGACGCTGCGTGGCGGCCAGTTCGCCAGCATAGGTTTCGATGAGCGGCAGCAAGACGGCCATGTGGTAGATGGCGTTGATGCCGAGTTCCGGTCGGCTGGAATGACACGACCGACCGCTTGTCCGCACATGCCAGCGAACCGCGCCCTTGTGGGCATGGACGATTTGCAATCGCGTGGGCTCGGCAACCACAGCAAAGGTTTGCTGATGGCCACGAATCTGACGGAGCATGTCGGATTCGACCAGCTTTTGCACGCCGAGAAACGTGAATTCCTCATCAACCGTGCAGGCGAGGACGACCCGAGCGGAACGGGCTGGACGTTCGCGCACCAGACGAGCGAAGGCGTGCAACATCGCCGCCATGCCCGCCTTGACATCGCAAGCCCCACGGCCCTTGAGCCGACCGTTTTCGATGTCGGCACCAAAGGGAGCGATGGTCATGCCATCGACCGGCACAGTGTCCTGATGCACTTCCCACAACAGCGTCCAGTCGGCCTGGGCAGGCTCGTGAAATGCGACGAGGTTATCCCGGCCGGGAGCGACGGGCTGACGTATCGTGCGAACGCCCAGATCGCGGAAAAAGCGTTCGAGGTAATCCGTCACTCGATGTTCGAGATAATCGGGGCCGGTGAGAGGTCGGCCCATCGGATTGACGCTGGGAAGGCGAACCAGATCGACGAGCAACTGGGTGGTGGGGTGCATGGGAACTTTTCCTGACCAGCATCGAGCGAATGAAATCAGTGTATGAACAGGAGCCAATTGTTGCCTGGTTGATTTGCCAGCGGGCACAGCAGTTCTATAACAACTGGCATGATGGTCGGAGATCACCCCGAGGACTGCTGGCAATGAAGATTCACGAGTATCAGGCCAAGGAATTGCTCGCCGCCGCCGGCGCGCCCATCCCACGCGGCATCGTCGCCCGCACAGTAGAAGAGACCGTTGCCGCTTTCGATCAGCTAGGCGGCAAGCCAGTTGTTCTCAAGGCGCAGATTCATGCCGGTGGCCGAGGTAAGGGGCATTTCAAGGGCTATCAGTACCCCGGCAAGCCGTTCGGAGGTGTCCGCTATCTGACCAATCGTGATGCGGTCGCAGAAAACGCTCGCGTGTTTCTGCAATACCCCCTCGTCACCCTTCAGACGGGCGAGGAAGGGCAGAAAGTCTCGACGATTCTTGTGGTCGAGGCCAGCGCAGACATCGTTCGCGAAGTCTATGTGGCCATGATCCTTGATCGGGCCATCGGCAAACCGATCGTCATGGCCTGTGCCGAGGGCGGAGTCGAAATCGAGGAGGTCGCTCTCAAGCATCCCGAGAAGTTGATCAAGGAAGTCGTCGATCCCGTTGCCGGCTTGCATCCCTATCAGGCTCGCAAAATTGCCTTCGGTCTGGGCTTCAAGGGAGAACAGGCCGCCCAGGCCGAGAAGATCATCACTGCTTTGGCCCGAGTGTACCTGGACAAGGATTGCACGCTGGCCGAGATCAATCCGTTGGGAGTGATGAGTACCGGCGAGGTGCTGGCCATTGATGCCAAGATGAACTTCGACGAGAACGCCCTGTTCCGTCATCCCGACGTGGTGGCTCTTCGCGATCTGGCCGAGGAAAACCCCGCCGAAATTCGAGCGGCGAATGCCAAGCTCAGTTACATCAGCCTGACGGGCAACATCGGCTGTCTGGTCAACGGCGCGGGCTTGGCCATGTCCACAATGGACATCATTCAGTACCACGGCGGCAGTCCGGCCAACTTCCTGGACGTGGGCGGTGGGGTCACGGCTGAGGGAGCCATCGAGGCCTTCCGCATCATTCTCTCGGATGGCCGGGTCAAAGGCGTGCTGGTCAACATCTTCGGCGGCATTGCCAAGTGCGATCTGATCGCCGAGGCACTGGTCAAGGCCGGCCGAGAGGTGGGCTTTAAGGTGCCGGTGGTGGTTCGCCTCGAAGGCACCAACGTGGCCCGCGCCCGCGAGATCCTCGCGGCCGCCCAGAAGGAACTGCCGACCATGCAAACGGCCACCGATCTGACGGATGCGGCCAAGAAGGTCGTGGCAGCAGCCGGTCGGTGAGGATCAAGCAGATTCCCAGGCGATCAAACCGGGTGAATGATCGGGACGCTGAGAGCAACCCACAGGAACTGTTTTCATGAGCATTCTCGTCAACAAGAACACACGAGTTCTGGTACAGGGGCTGGGCAAGGCAGGCACCTTTCACGCCTTGCAATGCCGAGAGTATGGCACGCAGATCGTCGGAGCCGTCAAGCCCGGTAAGGGAGGAACGACGCAGGAGGGCTTCCCGCTCTTTGACACGGTCGCTGAGGCGGTCGCCAAGACTGGGGCCAATGCCTCGATGATCTTCGTGCCGCCGCCTGGAGCTGCCGATGCCATTCTCGAAGCAGCCGATGCCGGGCTGGAAGTCATCGTCTGCATCACCGAGGGCATTCCCGTGCTGGACATGGCGCGAGTCATGGTAGCATTACGCGGCAAGTCGTGCCGCTTGATCGGCCCGAACTGTCCAGGCATCATCACCCCAGGTGAGTGCAAGATCGGCATCATGCCCGGCTACATCCACAAACCAGGCCCGATTGGCTTGATTAGCCGCTCCGGCACACTGACCTACGAGGCAGTCTGGCAGTTGTCGAATCTGGGGCTGGGGCAATCGACCTGCGTGGGCATCGGCGGCGATCCGATCATCGGCACCAACCAGATCGACTTACTCGAGATGTTCCAGAAAGACGACAACACCGAGGCCATCCTGATGATAGGCGAGATTGGCGGCGATGCTGAAGAGCGAGCCGCTGCCTACATCAAGCAACATGTGCGCAAGCCGGTAGCGGCCTTCATTGCCGGGCAGACTGCACCACCCGGACGGCGTATGGGACATGCCGGTGCCATCGTCTCGGGAGGCTTGGGAGGGGCCAAAGAAAAAATCGCTGCCCTGCGGGCCGCCGGCATTCTCGTTGCCGACAGCCCTGCCGATCTGGGCGTGACCGTGCAAAAGGCACTGGCCGGCAAACGGGGATGAGTTGCCTGAATGCCTCTGCCGGACACTCACCCACTCCCAGCTTTTCCGCTTGAGGGCCAACGACCCGAGGCAGATTCCGTGTCTCTGGGGCGAGTATCGAGTATCGATGGTGCTGGGAATTGCTCTTGACGCTCGGAGTCTTCCGAGCCATATACGCCGCCCATGAGAAAAATCATTGTGCTATCCCTGATCGGCGGCGTGGTACTGGCGACCCTGACTGGGGTCATGGCCCAGAATCCCGTCGAGAACTCATCGGCCAACGGCATTCCGACCAAAGGTCGAGTCGTCATACTCGACAATGAGCGAACCCTGACGGGAGAGGTAGAACGAGTCGGAGAACTCTATCGCATCAAACGTCTGGTGGGCGAGATGTCGGTGCCGGCGACTAGTGTCGTGATGGTCTGCAATACGCTGGAGGAGGCCTATCACTTCCTCCGTCGCCGCGCCAATCTCAACGATGCCTCAGAACGGCTGCGTCTGGTGGAGTGGTGTCGGCAACACGGGTTGCGCGAGCAAGCCCTAGCCGAGGCTCGTGCGGCCGCTACCCTTCGTCCTAAAGAAGAGCGAATCGCTCGTCTGGTTCGCTTTCTCGAACAGAGTCCGGCCACACCCAAGACGGTATCGCCTCCCCCACCTGATCCCCCCGTGCCACACATTGATGTCACCTCCGAATCGATGGGTATCTTCTCCTCACGCATCCAGCCCATTCTGCAAAACACCTGCATCAGTTGTCATGCCGGCAATCGCGGCGGGAGTTTTCAACTGACGCGTGTCTACGGCCCTGGCAATCGCAAGGCTCTGGAGCGGAATCTGGCCACTGTGCTATCGCACGTCAACCCGAACCATCCCGCCGCCAGTCGCCTGCTCCAAAAAGCCATCAGCATTCACGGCCCCGGCATGGCTCAGGCTCCAATTAAGAATCGCCAGGCCGCTGCCTATCAGACTCTAGAGCAATGGGTGATACAGACCATCGAAAACAATCCGCACCTGCGTCTGCAAGCCTCCATCGCTCCGACCTCTTTGAATATACCGACTCCCGTCTCTCAAAAAGAAAGCTCCTGGGGCATCGAGGCTACCAAGCAACCAGACATTGGCAACAAGGCCTCGACCGCGCCGGCTGCCTTGCCGCCTCTGCCGGGCAATTTGCCGGCGGTCAAGCCGGCTAGCCGACCGACCAACGACGATCCGGTTGATCCCGACAGCTTCAACCGCGAATTTCACGGTCGCACTCGAGCCACCGAGAAGCCTGCGGCGACAACCGGCAAAGACGACGACAAGCCGTCGCCGCGTCCTTGACCCAAGGCGGGCAAGTCCCCTCAGCCCAGCAACGACACCTCGCGCAGGCGAACGCGAGCCAGTGCGGCCGGATCGATGTCGATACCCAGACCGCCGCCCTTGAGCGCAGGAGCGCGACCGCCCAGGCCGAAGGTAATGTCCTGAGTCCCCAAAGGCTCACATACTAGTCGCCGATCGTAAGAGCCTTCGAGATAGCGCAAACCAGCGACACTCGTGGCGAAATGCCGTCCTGCTGCCGACAGAATGGCGGTTTCACCCACTTGACAGCCCAGTTGACAGGCCAGCCCGGCTTGTCGGGCCATCTGCACCAGCCGTAACGAGGGGATAAAGCCGCCACACTTGGATAGACGCACGTTGAACAGATCGCATAGCCCCTCGTCGATGGCTCGACGGGCATCGACCATGCTGCACAGCGATTCGTCTAGCATGATCGGTGTGCGGATTTGCTGCCGAACCTGGCGCAGGCACTGCACCTGTTCGTGCGGCACGGGTTGCTCCACGGCGGTGATGCCGAACGGCTCCAACTCGCGAATGCGTTCGACTACTTCATCGGGCGACCACGCCTCATTGGCATCGATCCGTAGATCCATCTTTCGCCCCGCACAACGGCGGATTGCGGCAAGTCGGCAGACATCGTCGTAGCCTGTGATGCCTACCTTGACCTTGAGGTGCCGCAAGCCATAGAGCCGTTGCAGCAGCGCCGCCAAACGCATCTTCAGCCCGCGTGAGGAAGTGATCGCTCCGCTATAGCGCACCTCAGAGCGCGGTTGGTACACTTCAGGGGCCAGCAGCGCGGTCACCTCGGAAAGTGGACGGCGGAAGTGCTTGCCGAAAGCGTCGAGAACAGCCAGTTCCACAGCGCAACGGGCCGCATTGCCGCCCATGCAACGCTCGTCGCCGGGCTGCTTGGGCAAGTGGAGTTGTTCGGCCAGCTTGACGGCTGAGGGAAAGTCCGGGCACGGGCGGAGTTGTGCGGCCAGTTCAGCACGCTGGAGCAGATGCAGAGCGGAGTCGATGGTCTCGCCGGTCACATAATCGCGTGGCACGCCTTCGCCGTAGCCTATCGTGCCGTCTTCGAGACGGCATTGCACGACCAGATTGTCGGTCTGGGTGCGACTGTACGAGGCGTGTTTGATGGCACGCCGCAGTGGGATGCGAACTGCCAGGGCGTTTAAGGCAACGATCTTCACAACCGGCCTCCCAGCCTTCAAGTTTTCCGTGCTAGTCGATCGCGAGCGCGTTCCTGAAGAGCGATGCTGACTTCCTGAGGCAGGAACTTGTCGAGATTGCCGCCAAACTGGGCGATCTGGCGTAGCAAAGTACTCGACAGGTGCGAAAAAGGTTCCTTGGCCATCAGAAACACCGTCTCGATTTCCGGATCGAGATTGAGGTTCATCAGCGACATGGTGAACTCGTTTTCCATGTCCGAGGTGGTGCGCAGACCGCGCAACATCACTCGTGCACCGACTTCACGAGCGAAACCAACGGCCAGCCCCGTGAAGCCCCGCACCTGGACGTTTTTCAGATGCGACACAACGCGTTGCGCCAGGCTGACGCGCTCCTCGAGCGTGAAGAAAGGCGATTTCTCGGGATTGATGCCGACGGCCACGATCAACTGATCGAATAGGCGACTGCCCCGCGTGATGATGTCCAGATGGCCATCGTGGATGGGATCGAAAGTTCCTGGATACACAGCAGTGCGATGGTCGAGACGCTGGCTCATGCAAGCTCTCCTAGCAGATCCACCAGACGGTCGATTTCCTCTGGACTGTTGTAGCAATGAGGACTGATCCGCAAACGACCGGCTCGGGCATTCACCACGACCCCTCGTTGGCGCAGCAGGCGAACTACCTTCATTGGCTCGATTCCGTCAGGAGATTGCAGCGACACGATGCCCGACCACTCCTGATCCCGTCGGCTGCTATAGACGTGCCAGTTGGTTCGTTCGATGCCAGCACACAAGCGATCCGTCAGTTCGCGGATGCGCTGGCTGATGGCCGACACGCCCAGACGCAACAGCAAATCTAGACTAGCTCCCAATGCCAGGATGCCAGGGACATTGAGGGTGCCGCTCTCATAGCGACCAGCGTGGGGCTTGAGACGGAAGTCGATCTTTGAGAAGTCAAACGGATCGACGACACTGTTCCAGCCGATGCCGACAGGATGCAGTTGTTCCAGACAGTCGCGGCGAATCCACAGGATGCCCGCCCCTTCTGGGCCGACCAGCCATTTGTGGCCGTCTGCTGCTAGGAAATCGATGGGCGTTTTCTCCACATCCAGAGGCAGCACTCCCAGTCCCTGAATGGCATCGACGAAGAACAGCACGCCGCGTTCGCGGCACAGTTGGCCGATACGATCCAGATCGTTGCGGAATCCTGTGGCGAACTCCACGAAACTGATTGTCACCAGACGCGTTCGAGCATCGATGGCCGCCGCCAACTCGTCCATGATAACCCTGCCCTGGCACAGCGGCACCGCTCGATACTCGACTCCACGGTCGGCCAGATTCAGCCAGGGATAGACGTTGGCAGGATATTCGCCCTCGACGCTGACGAGATTGTCGCCACGCTGCCAATGCAGTCCTTCGGCAACGATACCAATACCCTCGGAGGTGTTCTTGACGAAGGCGATGTCCTGGGGGTGAGCATGTAGCAGAGTGGCAAAGCGTTCGCGAATTCGTTCGATCTGTTTTTGCCAGGCTCCGTTGTTGACTACGCCATTGCGGGCCACATCGTCTGCCCAGTCGATCAGCACTTGTCGCGCGGCAGAGGGCAGCGGAGCGACAGCGGCATGATCCATGTAGACCCACGAATCCGTGACAGGGAATTCAGAGCGTAGTGTGACCCAGTCCATGCGGCGATTGTACCCAACGGAAAACGACAAGGCGAGGCCAGCGTCGAAAGTCTGACCTCGCCTGTAGGTTGCAGGAGATGTTCCCATCACTTCTTGGCAGGGACGGCGTGAACGGAAGTGCCGTAGAACGCTTCCGCTGCCTCGCCGATAGTTTCCAGGAGCGTCGGATGGGCGTGCATGGTCATGGCGACATCTCGTGCCGAGGCCGACATCTCGATGGCCAGCATGGCCTCGCCGAGCATCTCGCCGGCATCGACTCCAACAATGCCCACCCCCAGCACGCGTTCCGTCTCGGGATCGACGATCAGTTTCGTCAGTCCCTCGGTGCGTCCGAGCGTCATGGCCCGGCCCGACCACGACCAAGGGAACTTGAGTACCTTGTGCGGCTTGTTGGTCTTGATGGCATCGGTTTCCGTCAGACCGCACCAGGCGATTTCGGGATCGGTAAAGACCACGGCGGGAACGGCACGGACATCGTAGACCGACGGTTCGCCCATCAGCACCTCGACGGCAATTTTGCCTTCGTAGGTGGCCTTGTGAGCGAGCATTGGTTCGCCTGCTACGTCACCGATGGCCAGGATGTTCGGAGCCGTCGTTCGCCGTTGCGGATCGACTTCGATGAACCCCTTGCTATCGACCTGGACACCGGCTTTCTCCAAGCCGATGTCCTTGCTGTTGGGTCGTCGGCCGACTGCAATCAGCACACGCTCGAAGGTTTGCTCGGTTTGCTTGCCGTCGGGCGTTTCCAGCACAGCACGCAGACCGCCGGCGACTTCTTCCAGCTTGGCCACTCGCGCCTTGAGGAGAATCTCATGGAACAGCTTGTTGCGCAGCAGACGATCGTGCAACGGCTTGACCAGATCGCGATCGACCCCAGGAAGCAGGCCGTCGGTCATTTCCACGACTGTGACTTGACTGCCAAGAGCGGCATAGACGTAGCCCATTTCCAGACCGATGTAGCCGCCGCCGATCACCAGCAAGCGTCTTGGCACCTCCTCGAGTTGCAGGGCACGCGTCGAATCCATAAGGCGTGGCGAGGAGATGTTCAGGGCGGGCGGAATAGTTGGACTCGATCCAGTGGCGATGATGCACTTCTGGAAGCGGTAGCGTTGGCCGCCCTCGACTTCGACCGTCTGGCCATCGACGAAGCGACCGAGTCCTTGAACCAGATTGACCTTGCGAACCCGCGACAGGCCGACGAGGTTTTTCGACAGCGTGTCCACCACTTTCTGCCAGTGCCCACGTACTCCGTTGATGTCGATCTTGGGAGCGGCGAAACTCAAGCCGATGTGTTCGGCTTCGCGGGCATCGGTAATCAGTTTGGCGGCATGCAGCACCGCCTTGGAGGGGATGCAGCCGACGTGCAGGCAGGTGCCTCCCGGCCGATCGCGGGCCTCGATGAGAGTGACCTGCATGCCGTGATCGGCAGCGAGGAAGGCCGCTGCATAACCCCCCGGCCCGCCACCCAGGATCAGCAGTTCCGTATCGATAAGTTCTGGCATGGTTGTCTCGCTCAGTTGTCGGTTATCAGTGAGTGGGTCTTGGCACATTTCTCCCACCCTGTCCCTCCCCTACAAGAAGGGAGGAAAAAAAGCCGCATTCCCCCAAATCCCTCCCCCTCTGAAGAGGAACATTTCTAGCCATGAAGCAACATAAGCCACGGGGATTCGAGCAGTTCCGCGACGCGGCGGGTGAAACGAGCGGCATCCGCGCCGTCAATGACGCGATGATCGTAGGAAAGCGAGAGCGGCAACATCATACGTGGCACGATTTGCCCCTCCTTGACCACCGGTTCGAGCCGGCTGCGCGACATGCCGAGGATGGCGACCTCGGGCCAGTTGATGATCGGAGTGAAACTAGTGCCGCCGATACCGCCTAGATTGGTAATTGTGAAGGTGCCGCCCGTCATGTCAGCCTTGCCGGCCCGAGCCTTTTCGGCCGTCTCGGCGAGTTCACGGCCTAGTTCCTCGATCCCCTTGCGATCCACGTCGCGAATGACAGGAACGAGCAAGCCGCCCTTGGTATCTACGGCCACGCCGATGTGGTAGTACTTCTTGAAGATCAACTGGTTGTTCTGCAGATCCAAGGTGGCGTTGAAGATGGGGAATTGTTTCAGGGCGATGGCGCAGGCCTTCAGGGCGAAAGCCGTGATCGTCAACTTGATGCCGCGCTTTTCCTGAGACTTGCGGAAGGCTTCTAGTTCGGTGATGTCGGCCAGATCGTTCTGAGTGACGTGAGGGATGAGCGTCCAGGCCAGGCTCATCTTCTGGGCGGTGAGCTTGCGAACGCGGGTAAGGGGTTCACGTTCGACTTTGCCAAATTCCTCGAAGTTGGGCAGAGCCGGCAACTGAAAACCGCCGCCCACGGTGACGACCGGCCCTGAAGCCGGGCCGGCATACGCGGCCTTGACATCTTCCTCAGTGATGCGTCCCTTGGGGCCGCTGCCGCGAATGGTTCGCAGATCGATGCCCAACTTGCGGGCCAGCCAGCGGGTGGCGGGACTGGCCGGGATGAAAGCTGGAACCGCATCTACACGCGGTGAAGGAGGAGGTGGCGGTGGAGCGTGGACTTCCTCACGAATGACGCGAACCTGCTGTTCGGTCACCTCCTCGATGGCATCGTCCTTGCGCTGTTGCGGGGTACGCGGACGGTAGGGTTCCGGCGTTTCCGTGGCAGCCGGTGGGGCTGCCGATGCAACGGTCGCGCCATTGGCTCCTTCGATCACACAGTAGACCGAGCCGATTTTGATCTCATCGCCGACCTTGACGTTCAACTGTACAATCTTGCCCGCAATCGGGGCATAGACTTCCATATTGGACTTGTCAGCATTAACAACGATCAGCGGTTGGTCTTTCTCGACTATCTGTCCAAGTTGGACCAGAACCTCGTTGACCTCGACCGTATCGACGTTCTCTTTTAGCTTGGGCAGCTTGATTTCACTCGGCATGGGTTTGTTCGCAAAGGGTCTTGGTGTTTCGTGGTCGTGAAAGTCACGGCGAGCCACACGGCACAGGTGGCTCGCCATGGGCCGGCTCAGGCATGCATGGGATTGATCTTCTCTGGGTCGATGCCCAGTTTGGGAATCGCTTGCTGGACAACCGTCAGCGGCAGCAAACCGCGACGAGCCAGTTGATACAGGGCCGCCAAGGCGATGCACTCCGCGTCCACCTCGAAATGACGGCGGAGCATGGGACGGCTCTCACTACGGCCGAAGCCATCGGTGCCCAGAGGGAACAAACCGCCGGGCACCCAGCGGTAAATCATCTCCGGTAAAGCACGCATGTAATCGCTAGCAGCCACATACACATCCTTGGCTCCCTCGCGACTCAACACTTGTTCGAGGTAGCTTTGCCGCGGCTTGTCGGAAGGATGGAGGAAGTTCCAGCGTTCGACATCCAAAGCCTCGCGCCGCAGTTCGCGGTAACTGGTCACACTCCAGACATCGGCCGCCACCTCAAACTGACTGGCAAGAATTTCCTGGGCCTTCAGAGCGCACTGGAGAATCGGGCCGCTACCAAAGAGATGTGCCTTACGATGGTTCTTGGTCGGGATCGCAGAAGGACGCAGCTTGTACAAGCCCTTGAGAATGCCTTCCTGGACTCCCTCAGGCATGGGCAGCATAGGGTAGTTGTCGTTGTAAAGCGTGATGTAGTAGAACACGTCTTCCTTGACATCGGCTCCGTACATGCGACGAATGCCGTCTTGCAAAATGCAGGCCAACTCGTAGGCGTAAGCCGGGTCGTAAGTGATCAGATTGGGCACCGTCGAAGCGAGAATGTGACTGTGGCCGTCCTCGTGCTGCAACCCCTCACCGTTGAGCGTGGTACGACCAGCGGTGGCTCCCATCAGGAAGCCACGGCAACGCAAGTCGGCCGCTGCCCAGATCAGATCGCCAATCCGCTGGAAGCCGAACATCGAGTAGTAGATGAAGAACGGAATGGTCGGAATGCCGTGCGTCGCATAGGCAGTGCCCGCAGCAATGAACGACGACATCGACCCCGCTTCGGTGATGCCCTCTTCGAGCAGTTGTCCGTTCTTGGCTTCGCGATAGGGAAAGGCGGTATCGTCATCCACCGGGCTGTAGAGTTGGCCCAGCGATGAATAGATCTTGAAGCGAGTGAAGAGAGGATCCATGCCGAAGGTGCGGGCCTCGTCGGGGATGATCGGCACGATGTACTTGCCCAGATTCTTTTGATCCTTGAGCAAGCGTTCGATCATGTCCACGAAGACCATGGTGGTCGAGGGAGTACTCTTGCCCGACCCTTTAGTGTACACATCGATGAAGTCCTGTCCGGGAGCGGTCAAAGCGGGACACTGGACGCGACGTTGCGGCAGATAGCCGCCGAGAGCCTGTCGCCGCTCTTGCAGATAACGCATTTCGGGACTGTCGGCGGCCGGCTTGTAGAATTTGGCTTGTTCGACATCCTCGTCGCTAAGCGGTAGTTGGAAACGATCGCGGAAGGCGGCCAATACCTTCTTCTTCTCCTTGAAGATTTTGATCTGATGGACGCTGTTGAGTCCTTCGCCGGCTTCGCCAAGGCCATAGCCTTTGACTGTGGCGACGAGGATGACGGTCGGTGATCCGCGATGTTCCACAGCAGCCTTGTAGGCGGCGTAGACCTTGACCGGGTCGTGGCCACCCCGCTTGAGTCGTTGCAGGTGGCCGTCCGGCACGTCTTTGACTAGCTCGAGCAGTTCGGGATACTTGCCGAAGAAGTGCTTACGCATGTATGAGCCATCGCTGACTACATACTTCTGATACTCGCCATCGAGTACTTCGCCCATACGCTGCACGAGTAAGCCCGACTTGTCAGCAGCGAGCAGAGGATCCCAGTCGCTGCCCCAGAGAACCTTGATGCAATTCCAGCCCGCACCACGAAACGCCGCTTCGAGTTCCTGAACGATCTTTCCGTTACCACGAACCGGGCCATCGAGGCGTTGCAGGTTGCAGTTGATGACGAAGATCAGGTTGTCGAGGTTCTCGCGGGCGGCCAGAGTGATGGCACCGAGCGATTCGGGCTCGTCCATTTCGCCGTCACCTAGGAAGGCCCAGATGTGCTGATCGCCAACGGGTTTGAGGCCACGATGTTCCAGGTAGCGAGTGTAGCGGGCCTGGTAGATGGCCATGATCGGGCCGAGTCCCATCGAC
>Ga0272446_1004895_pt1 | contig 15323 bp, 8 predicted proteins | sample YNPCB0061_FD_194587 | JGI IMG/M metagenome (GOLD analysis project Ga0272446, IMG submission 194587) | Hot spring microbial mat communities from Yellowstone National Park, WY, United States - YNP-CB-006-1 | ecosystem: Environmental > Aquatic > Thermal springs > Hot (42-90C) > Sediment | place... | reverse complement strand
GGCTAAAACCGGGCCGCCCTGCTCGCAACGCTGACGAAAAGCAGAGCGGCCCAGAAGTTCGCCTGTTGCTGGATCTCAAACCGGGCAAGTCCGGCAGTCGCGGTGTGCCGGTCGAGCAGTTCTTGGTCGATCGCAAGACCGAAAAGCCGATGCCCCGCGTCAAATGGCTGTTCACCGGCTCAGCGATGGCCAAACCCGATCCCGACAAGCCGGAGGTCTACGGCGCGGACACCTCCGGTACGCTGATCGCCGTTTTCCCCGTGACGGGCGACACGGTGTTTCAGTCGAGTCTGACGCTGGCGGATGAGAAGTACGTCAAATTGGAGGTGAGCAAGAAGCTGCCGCCGGTAGGCACACCGGTCAACCTGATCATCGTGGCACCTGCTCGCTGAGAGGAAAAGCATGTACGGTCGCAAACTGCTGAACTGGCCGGGATCTGTGGGGCCGCTGCTGTTGCTCGCAGTCGGCTGCTCGTCGTCTGTTCCAGTGACGCATCTGGAAGTTCCTCCGCCCGCTGACGCAGAGCGGCTCGCCGGCGAGCCCACCCGCGTTAGCGGTGGGAGTAGCGAGCCCACCCGCGTTAGCGGTGGGAGTAGCGAGCCCACCCGCGTCAGCGGTGGGAGTAGCGAACCTCCGCCTGCCCCGTTCACCCTGCCCGATGATGTTGGCGGGAAATTACTCGATCGCGTCCTGCGACCCAGACCGCAGCCGGGACCGTTGCAGGCACCGGAACGCAATCCGCTACCGACATTCCCTCCAGTGCGAGCGAGCGATCCGGCGACCACTCTGCTCACTGGACAACTACCCTCCGTTCCTCGCTTCCCCGCGCCTGCTCGACGCGGAGGGATTCGTCCTGAGGTGCTGTCCGAGGAAGGGTTGGATCTCCGGCTGACTCCCGGAGTGCCTCGCCCTCCCTATTTCCCGACCGATCGCCCTGTTCGCGTGGAAACCGAGGATAGCCGGATTCCGCCGCCCCTGCCACAGTTGGGGACTCCAGTGCCGGATTCGATTCCCACTGAGGACACCACAGCAGAAATCTCGACCGCCAACGTGTTGCGAGCGAGTCTGCCCGAACGCACTTCAGCGGTGCCCTTCGTTCGCCAGGGTGTGCCTGATCCGTTCGAGAATCGCCAGACCCTGCCTGCGGTTCGTGTGCCGGAGGAGTCTAGCACACCTCAGGCCAACCCACCACGCGGCCCGGAAAAGTGAGCGGAACTCAGCGTTCCGAGGCGGACAGCGGTCGAGCGGGTACGCACAACACCTGACCAGGGCGTGCCCGCATTTGTTCCAGCACGCCGCGTAAGGTGCCACCGACCGGCCAGTAGGCCGCAGCCAGGCCAGCCGCAAAGCTGGCGGCCTGAGCTGTGTCGTCGCCGTAGGCCAGGACATCCGGCTTGACCAGTAGTGCCATGTTGGCCGGTGGCCCATTCGCGCTGCTCACCAGAGGTTTGCCGGCGCGGTCGGCTGCTGCCACGCTGATTACCGAACGGGCATCGGCCGGCATCCCCAGAGCGGCGGTTGGAGTGCTGAACGTGGCCCAGGTAGCCCGGCCGTCACCTTGCAGTGTGGTCGCGAACAACCGCACTCGCAGTTCCGCCGACCGTTCCAGAGCGGGCAGGGCGTTCTCCCCCGGAGCGGTGATCGATCGCGGCTTCTTGCCCATAATGAACACCGCGTATCGGCCGGCACGCTTGATGTCCAGATCGAGGGTGTGTTCGTAGGTCGCAGAGTTGGGTAATTGGTTGAGGCGTATGGGCCGTCCCTCCGACTGGGCAACCACTTCCAGATCATCGGCCGGTCGCGCTTTGCCCTGCGGGTCGGGTTGATAGACCACAACCAGACGCAGATTAGCCAACGGTTCGCGGTAGACATCGTCCCCCTGACGCAACGGCACCGGATCGTGAGCCTCACGCCATTGCAGGTTGAGCCGTAGCTTGGCTCCTGCCGGGATCGCCTTGTCCTTGCCCTGCCATTCCAGGAAGTTCAACTCGTGAGACCAAGCTCCCTGTGGCAAGCGGGATTGCAAGTCGGCAAACTCCATGATGCCGTTGTCGTCGGCATCGCGGAACAGACCACTCCAAGCCTGCCCGCCACTGTCGCCGACCGCCTGGAACCACAGAGCCGCCTTGAACGGTCGATCATCGAAGAATCGACTCAGTGAACTGGAACCGTCCACTGGGAAGCCGTCCGTCCAGACCAGCGTCGAAGCGACTACGCGGATGCCCTTGAGGGCACTCAGATCGCGATACAGACGCAGGTATCGGTCACGGCTCTCGACAAAGATCTTCTCGTCGCGATCAAAATCCGCCTGCAACTTGTCATAAGCCGCGCGTTCCTTGAGTAGCTCAGGATCGTCGCTGATGGGCAGACTCAGCACGCGTACTCGCTCGGTGGTCACCTCCTGCCGACGCAGTTCGATGCGTCGGCGATCTTCGCGGAGGTCATCCTGGCGATTATCGAGGCTGACGCTGCGAATCGGCTCACCGTTGATGAAGCGAGCGACGCTCTCCAGCATGTACGGAGCCGTCGCATCAATCCGCACCAGAGTCAGTTCGGCCTCTGGAGCGGCCTGCAACAACGAGCGGGCACAGCGGGTGCCGAAGCCCTCGCCCTGCTTAGTCGGGAACGGGTCAGGTTGCAGATCGCGATTGCGTTCAGCGGTCAGATCCACCAGACTGACCTTTCCCTTGAGTTGCTGCCAGCCGGCGAAGTCATCGGCGATAAGTGCCAGTCGCGTGCCCTTGCCCTTGCGGCCCAGGGCATGCAGATCGGCCGCTCCGCTCGCTCGCAACGGCGACCAGTCAGCGGCTGCCTTCGGCGGTTGCTGAACCGATCGAATTCGCCCGGAACGCGGCAGGCGAATAGCAACCACCTCGTCCTTCTGAGCCAGCAGCGGCGCAATCGCCTTGGGAATGCCCAAGACGCTGACCAACGGCCCGACACGCCCTTCGGTCTCCATGCCTGGCACACGCAAGATGTTGATCCACGAGGAATCGTCCGAGCGCGGCACCCAGCCCAGGATCACCTCCAGGCGGGCCGGTTGATCGCCGGCACCGGCCAGCAGGGCACGCAGATCTGGGGAGAACTTGCGCTGTGGCTCGGGAACTTCGGCAGGTTGCGGCATTCCGGGAACGATCGGCCAATCGGGACGGATGACGATCAGCCGAACCGGCGACAGATCAGTCAGAGGCGATCCCTGCTTCGCTGCCGTGGGCAACTGGCGAATGTCCTCGATGACCTTATCGAGATTCTCGCGAGGCAGGCTGCCGACCAAGCGAGTACTGCCGTCGCTATCGTAGCCGACTGCCTCGATGAAGCCGACATCCTCGCTCAGAACGCGAGCGACCTGCCGCGCCAATCGCCGCTGATAGATGGGCTGATGCCGATTGCTCAGATGGACGGCAACGCGGAGCGGCCCTTTGTCCGGTAGCGTGGTGCCGGCGGGGTGGATGGCCAGACAGCGAACGTGCCGTTGACTGAGCAACTTGGCCACACCACCGGCCGGCACACTGCCGCGTATTCGGGTGTAAGCGGGATTGTCCGGCTCGTCATCTGCCACGGGGTCGTCGGCAGCACGGACGAAGCCGGCTTTTTTCAGAGCCGCGTTCATCTCGTCGTACTGAAGCAGTCGTTCCGTGCGGAACGCCTGGATCGAGTAGCGCAACAGTACTTGATAATTGGCCGGAGGCGGCGGCTCGGGTGGCAGGGCGAAAGCAAGCGTGGCGAGCAGACCGCACAGGCACACAGCTAGGAGTCGGCGTAACATGGTGGATCGCTTCCGTGAGCGGGATCGGGTCATCCTCATTCTGCAACGGCAGACAGCAGAATGCACCATCAATATCTTGCCACAGTTGAGTCACTCCGGTCGCTCCGCCACAAGCCAATTGACCGAATTGTCGCCTCGATCGGGTAAACCATGCGGTTCGCAGCGAATGCAGCGGTGGGAGTTGTTCGTCCGGAGTCGCTCTCTCGAATCATGAAGAAGGAGTCTCCATGCCCTTAGCCTACCAGACAGCCATCGTGACAGGTGCCTCCAGTGGCATAGGTCTAGAACTATCCCGGGAACTGGTTCGACGTGGCTGCAAGGTCGGACTGGTGGCCCGTCGTGCCGACCGGTTGCAAGACCTGGCCAGTCAGATCACCCAGTCCGGCGGTACAGCGTTCTACGCACCTGCCGATGTGGCTGACCGCGATTGCGTGCTGAAGGCCATCGGTGAGTTGGACACTCGTCTGGGCGGCACTGATCTATTGATCGCCAACGCTGGAGTCGGGGCACCGACGACGTTGCAGCCCGTCAACATCAGTGCCTTCGAGAAGATGTACCGCGTCAACGTCTTCGGCGTCGTCTACAGCATCGAGGCGGTGTTACCCGGAATGTTGGCCCGTCGGCGCGGACACATCGCCGCTATCTCCAGTTTGGCCGGCTACAAAGGCTTGCCTGGTGAGTGGGGCTACACCTCCAGTAAGGCGGCAGTGAACAATCTCATGGAAGGCCTGCGCATCCAATTGCGCGACAAGGGCATCTTCGTGACTACTGTCTGTCCCGGCTTCATCCGCACGCCGATGACGGCCAAGAACAAATTCCACATGCCCTGGCTGCTCGAGGCCGACGACGCAGCCCGCCGCATTGTCCGCGCTCTGGAGCGACGAACCAAGGTCTTCAACTTCCCCTGGCAAATGAACTGGCTGATGGGGCTGACGCAGTGGCTACCGGACTGGTATGTGGCCCGGCAAATGGCCGCCTACAACGAAGATCCTCCGTTCCCAGACGAGCCGCTCTGAGAGACACCGCTACTGCGGTCAAGGGTTCTGTGTTCTGTCAGCGAGTTGTTTCGCGAACGCCAGTTCTCTACGCAGACCCAGGCGAGCCGGCACTTTCGACCAGCCGGGAGCCAGACAAAACAGATCCCATTGTTCGCCCTTGTAGCCGTGCTGCCGAACGTACCAGTTATCCTCGTCATCGCGTTCCAGAGGAAACAGCGAGCAGGGAGCGGGCTTGTAGCGAAAGCGATCTCCCTCGATCAGACCGACCTTGTGCAGCACGCAGCCGGCATTGAAGAAGATGCACCAACCGCCGACCACACGCAGCATGGGCGAGCCGGCCTTGATGCGTCGGCTCAGGTAGCCCGCCTGTTCGACCGCCTTGCGGGCCTGAACGGTCAGGTGCGGCAAGAATTTGTGCAGGTTCTCGTCGATGCGTTGTTGTTCGTGGGGTTTGACCGGCGGTCGGCCGTTCTGACAACAGATTCCCTCGCAGCCCTTGCCGAAGGTGCATTCAAAGGTCACCTCGGCCAGATTGAGAACTGGCAATGCGGTCTTGCGGGTGCGCGGCATGGTCAGCAATCCTTCCTTCAACCGGCCAGTTGGTCGAGACGGTAACGCTGGGTCAGCGGCGTTTGACGGCGATTGAGCATGTTGCGAACGAGTTGCAGCACGAAGTCGTCGTAGGCAATGTTGGCCGCCCAGAGATTGTTCGACAGAGCGCGATCGGGAGCGAAGTCCGGATTGGGGTTGACCTCCAGAAGGAACGGGGCATCGTCCCCGGCGCGGATGCGCCAGTCCATGCGGGCATAATCCCGGCAGCCCAACAGTCGAAAAGCGCGACGCGAGTATTCGGCGATACGGCTTTCCAACTCCGGGGGCAATTGGGCGTGGAAGTGGTAGTCGGTGGCCTCGAACTCCCGTGAGCCGCGCGTCCACTTGGCATCGTAGGTCAGGATCGGCCAGTAGCCGGGCAAGTCCTGGGGGAAAATGGCCTCAGTGGCCGGCAGGAAGCGGAGATCCGGCATCTCGACTATGGCGTAGGTCAACTCGCGACCGAAGATGAACTCTTCGACCAGGCAAGGCTGATCGAATTCCTTCAGGACATAAGCAATCCGCTGGTTGAGTTGCTCGAGACTGGTGACCACGCTTTGCTGATCTACGCCCAGAGAGGCATCTTGCAGAGCCGGCTTGACGATGACAGGGAAGGCCAGATCGCAGCGAGCCAGCGGCCCTTCCGCGAAGAGAAAGGCCGGAGTAGGCAAGCCTTCCGAGACAAACAGCCGCTTGGCCAGAGGCTTGTTGCGAGCCAGCACCAGACACTGGAAAGGACAGCCGGTATAACTCACCCCCAGCCATTCGAGAAGACCAGCGGCGTAGAGTTCGGAGCCGGGATGTGTCGGCGTACCCTCATAAAGATTGATCACCCCATCAGGGGCGAACCGACGTATTGTCTGGATCAACTCCTGCGGATCGTTGGTCAGACCTAGCGATTCCACCTGATAGTGGTGTTGCTGCAATAGATCGCCGACAGCCTCTACGGTATCGAGGACCTCCACTTCAGAGATGTAATCGGGATGGCTCTCTGGAAGAAGAGGCTCGTTGTACAATAAGAGGATTCGTTCCTGTGGCATCATGCGCCCCGTTTCTTCGTTCTACCCGGCCCGCTTTTGGGTGGGGCTGATCAGGCCGGCCTCCTTGCCGGAACACTTTTCGGGCGTAAAGCGCATACTGACAAATGCGCAGTCTTCACACAATGCCAGTTCACCGCCATTTAACGGGTCTGGCCGACGCCGGTTACGACCGCCTGCGCCGGCCCTGGCTAGGTGCGGTCAGGCGCACTGTGCCCATTTGTCTTTCATCAGTTGCAACCCCTTGGTGTAGACCTCCTCAGCGGCCGGGAAAAGATCGCGCCAGACCTTGGTAGCGGCGGCCAGATCCGGTAAGGCCCGACCGAAAGCCTCGATGACCATCCAGCCGTCGTAACCGACCTTGCGAAGAGTGCGGAACGTCTCGTCCCAGTGGACGTGTCCAGTGCCCGGCGTGCCACGGTCGTTCTCGCTGATGTGGACGTGGACGAGGTGCCCCGCCAAGCTCTCGATGGCTTGGCTGATGTCCTTTTCCTCGATGTTGGCGTGGAAGGTGTCGTACATTAGGCGGAAATGCGGATGATTGACGCTCTGCACCAGAGCCTTGGCATCGGCCGCCGTGGTGAGGAAATAGCACTCGAAGCGGTTGAGATACTCGATGGCTAGCATCACCTTGTGAGCCTGAGCAAAGTCGGCGGCTTGTCGGAGAATCTCGATGGCTCGGGCTTTCTCGTCGGCAGTGGGCGGATGCCCAGTGAACTCGCCCAGTGCCGAGTGATAGGGGCCGCACAGGTTGTCGCCGCCCAGAGCCGCCGTCCACTCGATGGCTTGTTTGATGTGATCGAGTCCAGCCTGACGGATTTTCGGATCGGGGCTGATGGGGTTGGCCTCCTTGTTACACACGGTCACCGTGGTGCAACCCAGCCCCAGATTCTTCAACTCCGCGCCGATTCGCTGATAGTGAGCCACCGTGCCACCGAAGAGCGGCAGTTCCACACCATCGAAGCCGGTCTGCTTGAGCTTCGCCATTAGGGGGAAATGTTCTTCGGTCACATGAGCCGTCCACAGCAGCAAGTTCATGCCGGTCTTCATGATGCAATTGACTCCAGGAGAGAAAGTTGATGTTGGCAAGATGGTGGCTATTGTCGGCTGGCATCGCCCGACCGGCAAGACAGGGGCCGCTCTTCTAAAAAGACAACGCCCACCCGGTTCGGGGTGGGCGTGGCCGCGAGATACCTGGAGCGGTGAGCGGCTCATTTGCCGGGCTTGTTGCTGTGACCGTGGCCGTGGCCCGACTCATGACCGTCCTGGTAGGTGCGGTACTTGGGATTGGCACCCGAGACGACATAGGCCAGCAGATCCAACACTTCTTCCTTGGTGAGTTTGTCTAGCAAGCCTTTGGGCATCAGCGAGGTGGGGGCCTTGACCCGCTCCTCGATGTCGCTCTTCTTGATGACCACCGGCTTGGCGACCGCCAGCGGATTCTCGATGAGTTCGACCGCGTCCGGCGTCTCCTTGAGGATCATGCCGGTGATGCTCTTGCCGGAACTCAGTTGCAAGGTGTAGACCTGGTACTTGTCCTCGATCTTGAGCGACGGTTCGAGGATATGCCGCAACACGTCGGCCGTCGTGTACTTGGGATCCATTTTAGTCAGATCCGGGCCGAACTCCTTGCCCTCCCCGCCGAACTTGTGACAGCCGACGCAGCTGGCGACCGTGAACAACTGCTTGCCCGCCGAGAAGGAACGGCCGGTCAGTTCCTTGGTGAACGGTTCGAGATCCTCGAACTTCCATTCCTTGCGCGGCCGATTGAACTTGAGCAACGGGTCGGCGATGTCGAGGGGATTCTTGTTCAGATACCCTTCGGGATCGGCTGTGTAGGCATCCAGATCGGCGACGACGTAGAGCGCACCGTGCATACGTCGCCAGTGTCCTGGATAGGTGCAGACATAGGGATACACGCCGGGCTTGCTCGGAGCGGTGAAGCTGATCCGCTGCACCTCGCGTGGCTGAAGCAATCGGCTGGCCAGCAGGATCTTCTTGGAGAGCGGCACATAGTGGCGACTGGCCGCTGCCGGATCGTTGGCCGTCGCCTCCGCGAGATTGCCCACTTCTTCCAGGGCACCGGGTTGCAAGAAGACGAGATTGTGTGGCATGCCGTCGGTGTTCTCGAAGACGATCTCGACGGGCTTGCCGGCCTGAACGACGATGCGCTCACGATCGTAGAGCATCTGCTCGACCAGCGTGCCCAAACGGACGACGCGAACGCCGAGTTCGCTCAGTTCGATGCGGGTCTTGCGCGCTTCTTCGGCAGGCAACTGGCTAGCGAGGGTATCGGCGAGTTGCAGCATGTCCACAACGGCCTGCTCGGTTCGTTCCTTGACGGGCACCCGGCGAATCGCTGCCAGCAGAGCCGTCAACGCGGGGCGAGCTGCTCCCTCGGGCCAGAGTTGGGCAGGGATCTTCTGTAAAGCAGACACGGCGGCACGGCGATCGCCCTCGTCCTCCTTGAGGAAAGGCAGCAAGCTCTTGACGGACTCGGCTTCCTGACCACGCATGCTGGGCAGAGCCTGCATGGCCAGTCGGCGGATCTGTCGGGCCGGCGACACAGTGCCGACCGCCAGGGTCACTTTCACCTCGGGAGCCGGGTTGTCCCTCTTCTGATAGACCACCTGGCGACTACTGTCGAGGATCTTGAGCGTGAAGCCTTCGAGCCGATTCCCCAAATTACCGTCAGTACGGTTGTAGACGACGATCGACTGAATGGGCGTGTTCTTGCCCAGATCGACCTCCCACCAGGGGTTGTTGACTCCCTCGCGGGTATGTGTCTGGCCTGCTGCGTTGTAGCTACCGTCCTTGTTACCGTCGATGGCCCGGCTGGCCTCTCCGCCGTGGCTGGTGCTGTGCTGAGACGCCTTGCCCTTGCGAGCGACGTTCTGACCATCGGAGAACACCTCCACCTCGGCCAAGGTGAGAGTGCGCTGTCGTCCGGGCAATTCGATGCGGACATAGCGGCCAGTGACCGCTTTTTCCTCGCTGAGCGAGCCGAGTTCTTTCGGCAAGGCTGTCAGCAGGGCCGACACACGCGGATACAGGGCAGCCCGATGACCCGGATCGCGGAGCAAAGGCACAGCATGGATGAAATCATCCAGGCGGGTTGCCGATTGGCTGGCCAGTGCCCACGCCTTGTCTGGGCCACCATCGGCAGCGACCAGAGCGACGTAGCCGAGTTGCCGGGTAACCGCCTGTCGGGAGGTTGTGGCCAGCTTTTCCAACTCGGCACGAGCAGCGGTCAACTCGCTGATCGGCCGACTCGTCAACAGACGAATCAGATCGAAGGTGACGCTCTCGTCTTGACTGGTCTCCGAGGCATCGTGATTGCTAATCGCCTCGAGTAAGACCTTCAACTCGTCCTTCTTCTGCGAGCGGGCCAGCCCCTGCAAGGCTTCGCGACGGAACTCGTCACGAATGCCTTTACGGAACAGCATTTCCAAGAAGACGCTCGGAGTCCGCTCCATCTTCAGCAGATCCTCAGTGCTGACCGTCCGCAGGAAATAGCGGGCACCAGCAGGCGTGGCGAAGGCGATGGGTCGCTTGTCGGCGATGGCCTTGGCGATGTGTGGCTGCAAGGCGCGCATGGTTTCCCCGCGAACGAAGTCGATGAAGCGATCCTTGGGCTTTTCATCAGCCACCAAGAGAACTTCCAGAGCTTCGGGCTGGGTGAAGAAACTAGCGGCGCGCACCGCTTCGAGGCGAACACGCGGATGCTCGTCGCCGGCCGACTGCCGCAACAACGCCAGCACGTCCGGCACGCGATCGCGCCAGTAGCACAGCACGCGGGTGGCGGCGGCCCGAGCGCGGAAATCAGGGCTCTTGAGAACGCGCTGCAGCAGTTCGACATCGACAACATTGTGGAACTGATGTAGCCACAATCCCTCCAACACATGATGCTCGTAATCCGGATCGGTCTTGTCGAGGCCAGCCAGCCACTTCTTGCAAGCGGCGATCACGTCATTGGTTGGGCGATCGGACAGTTCGATGCGGGTGCGATAGCGGACGCGATCTTCGGGCGACTTGAGCAGATCAAGCAACTTGTCGATCGGCTCGCCTGCGATCTTAGCCGGCTTGGACAACGGTCGGCCCTCGTAGGTGACGCGATAAATTCGGCCATGCTCGCGATCACGGCTGGGGTCGCGAAGATTGTGCTGCATATGGCCGATGATCGGATTGTGCCAGTCGCTCCAGTAGATGGCACCGTCCGGCCCGATCTTGATGTCCGAAGGCCGACAGTTGCTGTCCGATGAGTAGACAATGGGTTCCACCTCGGTGCCGGCGAAGCTAGCTCCGTCATCGCGAAGCTTGTACTGCAAGATACCCTGGAAGCCGATGACGTTGCCGACGAGCAGGTTGCCTTGCAGTTCCGGCGGGAAGTGCGAACTGGACAGGATCTCTATGCCAGGGCAGGGGCGAGTGCGTTGCTGATAGACCTGGGGCGGCCGGTTGTGCTTCTGCGGGAAGGGCAGATAGCCCGAGAACAGAGCCGCGTGATAAGGTTGAGCCCCCGTGCCATCGACGACGATGTCCTGGCCCCAGCGATCGAAAACGTGACCGTGCGGATTGGCAAAGCCAAAGGTCACATACACTTCAAACTTCTGGGAGCGCGGCTCATAGCGGAACACGCCAGCGTTAGCGAGTCGCTCGGAGGGTTTCCAGGGCGATTCGACCTGACTGTGGTGGAAGGTGCCTTCTTGGAAGTACAGCGCACCGCCCGGATCGAGGACGAAGCTATTGGAAGCATGGTGGGTGTCGGCCGAACACAACCCGCCGAGGACGCGCTGGCGGACATCGGCCTTGTCGTCGCCCGTGGTATCCTTGAGGAACCACAGATCCGGAGCCTGAGCGACCATCACGCCGCCGTTGACCAGTTCCAAGCCGGTGGGGCAGTGCAGCCCATCGGCAAAGGTGATGCATTTGTCGGCCTTACCGTCGCCATCGGTATCTTCGAGGATGAGGATCTTGTCGTTCATCGGCTCGGTGGGCTTCCAGTGCGGATAGGTGGGCCAAACGGCGACCCAGAGTCTGCCCTTGGTATCCCAGGTCATCTGCACAGGGTTGACCAGTTCGGGGAACTGCTTTTCCGAGGCGAACAGGTTGACCTTCATGCCCTTGGCGACGGTCATCTTTTCGATGGCCTTTTCTGGATCGAGGAAGACGTGTTTGCCTCCCTGAAGAGGGCCGGGCTTGTTGGTAACCACGGGAATGAAGGGCGGGATATTGTCATCGTTGACGGTGAAGTCTTTGCCGCGTGCCAGACTCTGGATGCGGAGATCGCGATTGGCGGTCAGCACATCGAGGACTTCCATCTCGCGTTGCATGACGACACGATTGGTCTGCCCAGCGACGAAACGCAGATCGGCGCGACCGCCATAGATCGAGTAGCCATCGGTAGTGCGATACCTGTGGAACCAGTAGAAGTTTTTGTCCACGATCGCCTGACGGAGTTTTTCGAGCGCCTGGGGATCGCGATTGCCGGCTGGTTTACCGGCGAACAGTTTGCCGTCGATGATCTCGGCGACGACCCGATTGCCGTGTTCGGTCAGATGGACACCGTTGAAGGTGAGCGGTTTGTCAGCCGTGGCGTAATGCTGACGGGTAGCATGGAACAGATCGACGAAGGGAATGCCGGCACCGCGAGCGACCTCGGCCATCGCGGCGGTATAGAGAGCGAGGCGGCGATTATTCTCCTTGCCATCGGGGAGATTAGGATTCTTGAGATCCTCATGCGCGATGGGCGAGAAAAGGACGAGGCGAGGAGCTGATTTGCCGTTGTACTTCTGAGCCAGCGTACTATCAATAAATTTCTTCAGGTCAGCCTTGAACTTGTCGAGGCCTTCTTTGTCGGCATAGGACTCGTTGTAGCCGAAGAAGGCAAAGACCACATCGGTCTGTGTGCGAGTGAGCCACTCATCCGGGCTGCCAAACGCACTGGAGCGCAGCCGCAGGGTCAGTTCATCCCCGGAAAACCCGAGATTGCGGAAGGACAGGTTAAGATCGGGGAATCGGCTGTGGAGGTAGGTTTCCAGCCAGCCGTCGTGCTGCATGCGTTCGGCAAGGGTGTTGCCGATCAGGCTGATGCGATCGCCTTTCTGAAGCATGAGCAGACCGTGTGACAGATCGGCATCAGCGGATTGGGCAGGTTGCTGGCCCAGAAGTAGCAGACAGACGAGCAGTATCAGGCTGGAACTACACAGGGTTCGGAGCAAGGATCTCATCGAAGGCACCATAGAGGAAAGTACGAACCGGCCAATCGGGTATCTGTGGAGAGTGATCACAGACCGGGATGGAGCACCGGCCTAGAGGGTTCGACAAGATTCAGTATAGTGGGAGACGGGTGAGAGGAGAACTTAGAAGCTACCTAAAAAATGAACTGTGTGATGGACAGCCGTCAGACGGTGCCATCGTTATGCTAGTTGGTAGCAACGAGTGAACCGTTTTGGGGCGAGGTCATCCGAGCAAAGGAACGACGATGGGCAAGGTACTAGTGTTGTACGATTCGGTCAGCGGAAACACGGCGAAGATGGCCGAACTGGTCGGCCAGGGAGCGGCCAGCATTCCAGGGATCGAGGTACGCGTCGTGGCGGTGGATCAGGCCACGGCAGAGGACGTGTTGTGGTGCGACGGGCTGGCACTGGGCAGTCCGACGAACATGGGTTTGCTGTCGTGGAAGATGAAACGCTTCTGGGACGAAGCGATGGGGCCACACTGGATGAAGGTGGACGGCAAGATCGGGTGTGCCTTCTCGTCATCAGGCGGTTGGGGCGGTGGCAGCGAGTTAGCCTGTCAGTCGCTGCTGACGGTGCTAATGAATTTCGGGTTTCTGGTATTCGGGGTAACCGATTACGCCAGCAAACTGAACACGGCCCACTATGGAGCGGTGACCGCACGCGAACCGCGTGAGGAGGGCACGCAAGCCGCCTGTAAGATTTTGGGCAAGCGACTGGCCGAATGGGTTGCGGTCTTCTGCGATGGCCGAAAGGATCAGCATCCGCTGAACAAATCGGATGTACGGTTAGCTCCGAGTTGAGGCAAGTCAAGCGAGGAGAGAGAGCGGCGATTCCTTACTCGCCAGAACCTGCAGTGCTTCGAGAGGTGATTGGTCATGCAGAAAAACCTTCCGAGGCACGGTTGCGAGGACAGAGGGGGATTGCTATGATGAAGTATGCTGCGAATGCGCCCGTAGCTCAATTGGATAGAGCTTTGGTCTTCGGAACCAAAGGTTACAGGTTCGAGTCCTGTCGGGCGTGCTAAGCAAGTGGCAAATCAGCCAGCACTTGCGTCAAGCCAGTCCCAGCCGCACAGCTAAACGAAAGGGAGTAGTCCTACTCCTCCCTTAGTGTGTACGAGTTCGCGGCTGGTGGGGTTGGCGAACGCCTCGACCTTGCCGAGGACATGGCCGTTTCTCTTGATGAAGAAAGAATACGAACCCGACCACCGTTTGCCAGAATCGACCACCGCACCCAGTTTTTTCCCCAAGCCCCTTGTTAATTGCCGGTAATCTGAGTAAGTTAGAAGATGCGGGAGTGCATTGATTGATGAGCGACCTTACCCGTCGTCCCAAGTATGTTCGTCCCCTTCGACCACCGTGCTGCCGAAGGCAGGAGCTACCCCAATGTGTAAAGCAACACAAGCCTTGGAGCGTTACAGATATCGGATTGTTCTCCTGGTACTGTTGTTGTGTTGTTCTGCTTCTAGCTATGCCGAGCCGCTGCTGAGCTACACCGGCTACACGCGGATTGGCAACCCGAATCTGCGTAGATCATATGAACTCACCGAAGTCAGCAACGAAAAGAATGCCGTCGGTGTCACGGTCTACTTCACCGTCCTAGAACAGATCGCTGATCAGGTCGGTAAGGGCGATACCTACGGCACCGGCGTGGCCAACTTCGATACCTTCTTTCGCTCCAGTTACAAAGGCAAGCAAACTCTCGATACGAGCAGCCGGTATCTCTACCTTTATCAAGTGGTGAACGATAGCGGTCGCACAGGCTCCATTCGGGCCTGTTCGGTGCGATTGCTCGTACCCCAGGAACGTATCACCAGCCTGGGCATCTTTGGGGATAATGGCAAGGCGGTCAAAGGACTTGGTTTTGCTATTTCCGCAAAACGCCGCTCTGACCAAGCATCTGGCGTTTCTGAAGGACAAACCGTACCCGTATCCACGGCGTACCCGGCCATTTTGACACTCGATCAGTCCTATACGAATCCTGCCAAGGCTGTTCGTACCCGACGAGCTTATCGCTTTGTCGATATCGACCTGAACCAGGGAAACATTGCCTTGGCAGCACGAGAACTCGGTGAAGATCCCGGTCGGGCACCCGATAAGGCTCGCTTTGTCGCGGATGCTGTTCGTTACGACGAGGTCGATGATAAAGTGCCCGACAAGCAACCGCAGATCGGTCGCGACGACAAGGATTCGCCGGAAACCCGATTTGAGGCCAAAGGCTCAGCGATTCGGTTTATCTGGGAAACACAACCGCTCAAGCCACGCGAGCGATCGCCCGTGTTCGGCTTCACTAGCAATCTACCTCCCACTTACGCCCGTGTCGTGCTACACACGAAAGAAGCGGATGGAATTGCTCCCGCAGCTCCTGGGGATGAAGAACAGGTTCTCTTCCAACAAGAAGATGGCCTGGAATATGTGGTAGGAACGGTGCCGACTGCCGGTGGCGATACGGCTTTGGATGTATTCGATGAGGCCAACTGGCGAGACTTTTTCGGCCGCCTCTCCAACCTGAACAACACCTCAGGCACTTCCACAGGGCAATCAGGGGGAATGGGTGGGTTTTCGGGGTTAGGAGTTAATGGTCTAGGAATGGGCTTTGGTGGAATTGGCGGTTTCGGTGGTGCTGGGGGTGGTGGTGGTTTTGGCGGTGGTGCTGGGGGCAGCGATGATTCAAGTGGCCTCGGTGGCGG
>Ga0272446_1004894_pt1 | contig 15328 bp, 11 predicted proteins | sample YNPCB0061_FD_194587 | JGI IMG/M metagenome (GOLD analysis project Ga0272446, IMG submission 194587) | Hot spring microbial mat communities from Yellowstone National Park, WY, United States - YNP-CB-006-1 | ecosystem: Environmental > Aquatic > Thermal springs > Hot (42-90C) > Sediment | place... | reverse complement strand
GCGGCGCCGTCCCTGTCACACGCATCCCGCCGCCGGGGCCGCCCCCGGCGTGGTGCCACGCCTGCCTGATTTCGCCGATTTTACATACCAAAACAGACACTTCACATTCTTCACTGTCCAAGTTGGGCCAGGCCGCAGCGTCTCTTCAACCAGCCGCGCCTTGTCCTCGGCCGAATACCCTCGCCGACCACTGCGCGTGACGATCTCCACACGCTCCAGCCCAGCACCCGAAGCCACAGTGCCAGCACCAGTGCTGGCACCAGTGCTTGCCACACCGTTCGCCATCGCTCCACCTCCGCGACGGCATTCCTCCCAGACCTCAGCCCGCCAACACAAGAAGGGCCACAGCACAACGCTTACCCCCAGGCCGCAGCGTCTCTTCAACCAGCCGCGCCTTGTCCTCGGCCGAATACCCTCGCCGACCACTGCGCGTGACGATCTCCACACGCTCCAGCCCAGCACCCGAAGCCACAGTGCCAGCACCAGTGCTGGCACCAGTGCTTGCCACACCGTTCGCCATCGCAACACCTCCACGACGGCAGCCGTCCCAAACTCAACCCATCAGCGCAAGAAGGGCCACAGCCCAACGCTTACCGATCCTCGAACGGCTCCATAATCATCCGGTTCACGGGCTTGGCCCCAACACGACGAAGCTCTTCGGCCGGATCGAGCGGCATGCGTGGCGGAGCGGTGCGCCACATGAGCACTACTTCGTCGGCCGTGAGACCATAGGCGGCGTTGACGAGATCGGAGAGCTTGCGTTCGAGGGTGAGAACGTCAGCCGCCGCGTTGCGGGCGGTGACGTTGGCCCTCTTTCCCTTCGATAATTGGCCCTCTTTCCCTTCGATAATAATTGGCCCTCTTTCCCTTCGATAAATGGATGTCCAAGGAAAAGAGGGCCAGCTCAGGGATCGCCGCAAGGTGGCCTGAGCGCGGCTCCGCCGCAGCGATACGCCTCCGAGGGGGGGGCGCCAGCGATTGTGCCGCCCTCTTCCTGTTCATGCCCCCAAGTCTCTGGACATCCGGCATCGCACACCGCATCATCCGATGCGCAAATCCGTGCCTGGAGGCATCCCCTGCGCACCACCCTCGCCCTCGATGACGCCCTGCTCGCCAAGGCCCAGGCGATCACGGGGGTGTCGGAGAAATCCGCCCTGGTGCGCGAAGCGCTGAAGGCGTTGATCGAGCGTGAGAGCGCCCGGCGAATGGCTCGTCTCGGCGGCAGCGAGCCTGAGCTCAACGTCCCGCCCCGTCGCCGGCCTGCCGACGGCTGAGCCCAGCCGAACCCTGAGCCTCGTCCTCGTCGACACCTCCGTCTGGGTCGACCACCTCCGCCGTGGCGATCCCGCGCTCGCCGCCCTGCTCGAGGCCGCGCGGGTGCTGTGCCACCCCGCCATCATCGGCGAGATCGCCCTCGGCACGCTGCGCGACCCGGGGCTGATCGACCTCCTCTCGGACCTGCCCGGCGCCAGTGTGGCGACCGACACCGAAGTGCTCGCCCTCGTGCGCGGCCATGGGCTTGCGGGAACCGGGATCGGCTGGGTCGACGCCCAGCTTCTGGCCGCCACCCTGCTGCCCCCCGGCGCGCGGCTCTGGACGCGCGACCGGCGCCTCGCCGCGGCCTCGCTCAGGCTTGGGATCGTCTATCCTGAGGAATGACCCCGCCATCGCGCAGACGGTGGAGCAGCGCCGCCTCCTCCATCGGCCCCTTGGTGGCAAGCGCCCAGAGGTCGAAACAATCGTGCCCACGACATCCGCAGCCGACAGAGAGGAAGGTGGGCATGGCTACCACGCCTTGAGCTGGAACGCCTCGTCATTCAACAGCCGCATCGTCTCGCCTGAGGGGGCAAGTACAAAGAGCCCTTTACGATAGGCGTAGGCAGCCACTTCGTCGGACACGACCATGGCAGCAACTGCCCCCAAAAGCCTATAGCTGCCATACTCTGGCCAATAGGTCTTGAAGTACGCCAGGCGCTCGAGGTGTTCATTGACGTCATCGACCGAGAGATGGCTTTTGCACTCAATGACAATGAGGGTGTGGCTGTCGATGACCACCAAATCGACTTGTGCCAGTAGCCGTCCGTCATCATTACGGTAAGTAAGATTTTTCATCGTGCGATGCACTTTCAAGCCTCGCGCCTGGAAAAGCGCCACTACTGCTGGCTCGACCATCTCCTCGACAAACTCGCCAAGCCGATTGCCTAGGCGACCCAGATCCCGCGAGATGCGCTCAACCAGGTGGCGGGTCTCGCGCATCTGCGCTTCGGTCTCCTGGAACTTCCGGTCGGTCTCACGAAAGAGGGCCTTGATGTCGTCCCAGCTCATCTCGGCGGCGTTGGTGCTCATGGATCACTCCCCTGGAGAATTTCGGCGGCACCACATATCACGCAGCGGTGGACGGGGCGTTGCCCGTCGAGCGCGGGCGCCGCCCGTGCGTCAGAATTTTGTCCGGCTTCTGCCGTCTGGCGCTGGTTTGTCCGAGCTTTTTTTACCAACACAATTCACCTCGCGAGCTTTGCCACCCACTCAAGCTGCCGGGGCAAACAGACGCGCTTCAGGTCATAGTGCGCCTGAGCAAACGCGCGGGCGTTGGCGCCCAGCCGCTGCCGCGCCGCCGGGTCGTCAAGGAGCGCGCAGATTTCGCTGGCCAGCCCCGCGACATCGAAGAAATGCACAAGCCGCCCCGTCTCGTCGTGTCTGATTGCCTCGTGCAGCGGCTGGGTGTCGCTCGCCACAATCGCGCAGCCCGCGCTCATCGCCTCGAGCAGGCTCCACGACAGCACGAACGGATAGGTCAGATAGACATGCACGGTGGATAGTTGCAGCAGCGGGATGAAGTGCTCGTACGGCACGTTGCCCAGAAAATGCACCCGCGCCCAGTCGGCATCCGCAATGCGCGGGCGCACCTCGTCGATGAAGATCTGCCGCCAGCTGCGGTTGCCGTAGCGCTTGGGATCGGGGCGCGCGCCATAACTCACCTCATTGCCACCGACGATCAAGACGCGCGCATTCGGGCGGCGCTCGAGAATCTCGGGCAACGCACGCATGAAGAGGTGGTACCCCCGGTAGGGTTCGAGGTTGCGGTTGACGAAGGTGATGACTTCGCTGTGCCGGGTGAGCGTGACCTGTTCGCCTGCCTGGGTGGTGAGGGTCAGCGACACGCTGGGGTTGGGGGCGATCGCGTCGGTGTCGATGCCGTCGTGCACCACGGTGATCTTGGCGCGAAACGGCTCCGGGAAGGTGCTTGCCTGCCAGTGGGTGGGGCTGATGGCGGCATCGGCCACGTCGAAATGGAGCAGGTGGTTGAGGTTCTTGAGCCGCAGCCGGCACGCTTCGCCTTCCGGGTCGGTCGAGGGGAATTCGGGGTCGAACCCCGCATCGGCCCCGTCCGGGTGGTAGAAGAATTCGGCGTAGATGGCGAGTTTCGTCGAAGGCCAGACCTCCTTGACAAAGAGGCTTTCGCCCCAGCCGGGGTGGGCGATCACCGCGTCGGGCGCAAAGCCTTGGGCTTTCAAGGCGAGCATCGCCCGGAAAGCGGCCTCGGCCCGGATCACCTTGGTTTCGAAGTCGGCGACCCACGGGTGCATCGTGGGCGAGGTGCCGCGGGCCACCGCGTAGGGGATCACCCGCACGCCTTGCCAGGTGGTCTCGGGGACTTTTTGCAGCGTCAGCGCCACCACCTCATCCCCTTGCGCCGCCAAGGCAGGCGCCAAGTGCTTGAACTGGCCGGGGAAGTTTTGGTGGAGGAAAAGGAGTTTCATCGATCGTCCGGCCGCGAATGCGTCAAGCGCTGGAGGGAGCGCTGCCGGCACGGGCAGGCGGCACCGCCGGAAAGTGCGCAGCTGCCAGCGCGCGCAGCCCTGCCTCCTCCATCAGCCCCTTGGTGGCAAGCGCCCAGAGGTCGAAGCAGGGCGCAAAGCCGCGGCGCAGCGCGGCGACGCGGGTAAACCCGACGGCAAGCAGCGTATGGGTGAGCACCGCCTGGGTGAATCCGCAGCGGTGCGCCATGTAACGGTTGCCGCGGGCCAAGGCGGGGCGAAAGCCGTAGAGGATGTCGATCGGGGCGATCGGTCCGGCAGGCGCGGTGTAGCAGGGTTCCAGGAGCTTGCCTTCGGCCACCAGCGCGCAAACCGATTGCAGATCGGGGCAGGTGATGACGGCAAAGCCGTCGGGCTTCAAGACGCGCAAAAACTCCTTGAGGGCTACGGGCACCTCGTGCGCTTCCAGGTGCTCGAGGTTGTGGCTGGAGAAGATGGCATCCACCGACGCATCCGCCACTGCCGCCATGTCGGTCATGGTGCCCACGACATCCGGGGCGACACTGGGATCGATGTCCAGGCGCAGTTCCTGCCACTCGGGGGTGTTGAAGCCGCGCGTGGTCTGGTCTTTGCGTTTGGGGCCGCAGCCGACGTGGAGGAGGGTGGACATGGATGCCTTTTGCGGATGGGGTTTGTGATGGGGGCGGAAGCAGCAGCCCCCATCAAAAAACCCCACCCCGGGGTGGGGTGGGGTAAGTTCAGAGCACGTGATGCAAGCGGGATGAGTGCAATCCACTCATCCGCTCGGATCCTCGTTAGGCCGTGGCGGTGAAGACACCTCCTGCGGTCAACGTATCCGCAGCGCCTGTGTCGATATAGCCCACAAGCACAATACCCGCCCAGTTCCCGCCAGCAGCGGTTCCGTTATCGTCGTAGATGAACAAGGAATCATTGCCGCCGGTATCAACGGTGAATTGCCCTGTGCTTGCATTATATGTACCTTGTAACAGGATCACCTCACCAGCAGTGGCGGCTCCAACCGTCCCGGCATTTTTGACGATAGCGTTGGCGGTGTAGCTGCCACCCACATTGATTTTATCACCGTTGCTGAAGTCCGTGATGACATCAGCGCCTGACACGTTGAGGACTTGGCCATTGGCAGGCACGGCTGCACTGAAGGCGATGCCAGAGATTGTGCCCGTCTCGCCAGTGGCGGTGTATAGGAATACATCGTCGCCGGTACCACCAGCCATGACGTCCACACCAAGACCACCGATGATGGTGTCGTTGCCCGCACCGCCGTCGATGGTGTCGTTACCCGCACCGCCGTTGATAGTGTCGTCGCCCGCACCGCCGTTGATGGTGTCGTTACCCGCACCGCCGTTGATGGTGTCGTCGCCAGCCCCGCCGGTGATCGAGTCGTTGCCCGCACCGCCGGTGATGGTGTCGTTGCCCGACGAACCGGTGATGGTGAAGTTTTCGGTTTGGCTGGTCAGGGTCAGCGCCTGGCCGGAGCCGTTCAGAGTGATGCTGGCGATGTTGACCAAGTCGACATCATTCGGGGCGCTGAGGTTACCCGCATCAACACGCAGGGTGTTGGTGCCGCCGCCGCCGTTGATGACGTCTGCCGAAAAGTTAGTCGCATCGGCCAGGATGATGGTGTCGTCACCTGCGCCCAATGTCAGGGTCGCGGCATTACCGGCACCGCCGTATGCGGCCACTTTGATCGTAAAGTTTTCGGTCTGACCGGTGAGGTTGAGGGTCCGTGGGTTACTAGCGTCATCAGGCGTCCAATTCACCGTCTGCACATCCACCAAGTTGGCATCCGTGGTCGCTGTGCCGGTACCGGTGACCTTCAGGGTGTTGGTGCCAGCACCGCCGTTGATGACCGTGGTGGCGGTGAGGACGCCCGTGGCGAACCTGAATTCATCATCGCCGTCTCCACCGAGCAGCGTATCGTTGCCAGCGCTGCCGACGATGGTGTCGTTGCCCGCACCGCCGGTGATGGAGTCGTTGCCCTCACCGCCGGTGATGGAGTCGTTGCCCGACGAACCGGTGATGGTGAAGTTTTCGGTTTGGTTGGTCAGGGTCAGCGTCTGGCCGGCGCCGTTCAGAGTGATGCTGGAGATGTTGACCAAGTCGTTATTATTCGTGGCGATGAGGTTACCCGCATCCACACGCAGGGTATTGGTGCCGCCGCCGCCGTTGATGACGTCTTCGTTCGTCTTAAAGTTACTCGCATTGGCCAGGATGATGGTGTCGTCACCTGCGCCCAATGTCAGGGTCGCGGCATTACCGGAAGTGCCGTATGCGGCCACGTTGATCGTAAACTTTTCGGTCTGACCGGTGAGGTTGAGGGTCCGTGCGTTAGCAGCGTCATCAGGCGTCCAATTCACCGTCTGCACATTCACCAAGTTGGCATCCGTGGTCGCCGTGCCGCTACCGGTGACGTTCAGGGTGTTTTTGCCAAAACCGCCGTTGATGACATCGGCGGCTTGCAGCGTGCCTGTCGGAGCATTGATGGTGTCATTGCCGTCGCCGCCGATGACCGTATCGTTCCCCGCAGTCAGCGTGAAGGTCTTCCCCGGCGTCACCGAGGACAGTAAGTCGATCGCATTCCCCCCCTTGTCGAAGGCCGCGCGACCCTCCTTCGCCCCGAACAGCAGATAATGCTCGAAGCCGTTGCGGAAGGCCCCGCCGGATACTGCGGTGTTCACATCGGCGTTCTGCGCCAGGTATTTGGCGTTGTCGAACAGCCCAGTGAACCCAGTCGTGCCGTTCGGGCTGCGGCCCTCGAGAATGCCGAAGAGCACGAAGTGATTCCAGGCGCTGACCCAGCCCGGGGCCGTCGTCGCATTCGCCACGTCAGGATTGGCGAGCAGATAGGCCTGCGTGTTGAAGAACGGCAGCAGCGGCCGGTCTTCCCAGTGCCCGAAGGTCGAGAAATGCCCGAAGGCCGTGGTCAGCCCCTGCGACACCGCCGTCAGCACATCGGGGTTGCTGTTGAGATAGAAGGTCTGGTCGAACAGTTTCTGCGAGAACGTCTTCGCTTGCGCGGAAAGCGGAACCGTCATGCCGATACTCTCCCTTTACCCCCGGCCCGGACCCCCGGCTCAGACCCCCATGGCCTGACCGCGTCCGGCACCCTTCGCCCGACGGGAACCCGTGCCGCCATGCCATAGGCCCGCCCGAGACGAACCTCCTTGCACGCGATCATCGAGCCCCCTCACGGAACCAACCGGATCACCACGATCCGGCTGTATAGTGATTACTGGACGAGGCGCCGAGTCGCAAGGGGGAATTCCGCCCGTCGAGGGCGACGCGTCGCTCCGCCACAAAACCGCCGATGCCTGTTGCGAGGATGCCACAGGCGCTGTCCGGCCCCCTTGCGCGGCGACGCGAAACCTCCGACACCTGCGCCGCACCCGCCCGCCTCGGGCGACACTCGGAGACGCTCATGTCCGATGCCAGCAACGCCGCCTCGCTCGCCATCCGCGACGAGGTCTTCCTCCCCGCCCTGCGCGAGGCCGTCTCCCAGGCCATGCGCCGCGGCGCCACAGGCGAGGTGCTGCTCAACGCCAGCACCAATGCTTTTGCCCTCATGCTCATCGAGACCCTCGGCCGCGGCGACGCGGCACGCGTGCTCCGCGGCCTCGCCGACCACATCGACGCGCAAGGCTGACCGGGAGCTCCTGACGCGGCGCGTTCGGTTCGGCCAAGCCCCCAAAGCTTGCGCCGTTGACATCCTCCCCGGCCTGAAGGCCGGAGATTCCTGCCACGCTACGCATGGATGGCTCCGTGCGCAGTCGTCTCGGTGGGTTCCTGCTTCCGACCTCCAACGAGGTTCGATCCACAGGCCATCTGGACTGACCCAGGCGGACCATCCGCCTGAATCCCAGCCGAAGCGTCGGCCGTGTCCCGCCCTTCGTCTCGCAACAGTTGCATCCCGCGAGAAAGGATATTGATCGCGCCGACCACGTCGGCGTGATTTTCGTAACCGCACCCGACGCACTCGAAGCGCGCTTGCGTCTGGCGATTGTCCGCCGACACATGGCCGCAGCGCGGACAGGTGCGGCTCGTGTTCTGCGGCGGCACCGCAATCAGATGGCCGCCTTTCCACGCCAGCTTGTAGTCCAGTTGGCGGCGGAACTCGAACCAGCCTTGGTCGAGGATGGATTTGTTCAGGCCGGACTTGGCCCGAACGTTCTTGCCCGGTGTTCCGGTTGTGCCTGCCGCCGACTTGGACATATTACTCACCTGCAAGTCCTCGATACACACCATCGCGTGGTTTTTGCTGATTGTGGTCGAGATCTTGTGCAGAAAGTCACGGCGGGCGTTGGCAATGCGCGCGTGAATGCATTGAACTCTTGCTTTCGCTTTCCTCCAGTTACGGCTAAACCTTACCTTGCGCGAGAGCGCCTGCTGCGCTCGACGCAGCCGATCCTCGTGCCGCTTGAAGCTGTTGAGTGGAGCCAAGTGCTCGCCGCTGCTCAGAGTCGCAAAGCGCACAACGCCCATGTCGATGCCGACCGCGCCACCCTGCGGGATGGCCTGCTCGACCTCTCGCTTGGTCTGAATGGAAACGAACCACTTGCCGCAGGCATGGCTTATGGTGACGTTGCGCAGATAACCCAGCACTTTCCGGCTGTTGCGATAGCGCAGCCAACCGAGCTTGGGCAAAAAGATACGGTTATTGCCCTGATCGAGTTTTATTTGCTCTGGGTCGGGATAGCGGAAGCTGTCCGACCGCCCCTTTTTCTTGAAGCGAGGCAAGCCAGCGCGCTTGGCGAAGAAGTTTTTGTAGGCGCGGTCCAAATCCTTGAGTTTTTGTTGCAGTGCGTGAATCGGTGCATCGGCCAGCCATGCCGTATCTGCGCTATTGCGCCACTCGGTGAGCAACTTGCATAGCCTGACATAGCCGAGCTTCTTCTCGCCACGCTCGTAGCGCTCCTTTTGCAGCGCCAGCGCCTTGTTGTAGACGAAGCGACACGCGCCAGCAAAGCGGCGCATCTGCCGCTCCTGCTGGCTGTTTGGCATGAGTTCGAATTTGAAGGCTTGGAGCAGTTGCACGACTCAATCATACTCTTGGTCTATGAGTGATGACAACGATATTCGACATGGACGGCGAGGACGATCATGTCCACCTGCTTGGTGGAGTACCCGCCCAAGCTCGCCGTCTCCAACCTTGTGAACAGCCTCAAAGGCGTGTCCAGCCGTCTGCTGCGCAAAGAGCGGCCAGACATCCAGATGTGGTGGCGTACCAATCTCCATCCTGCGCCAGTACATCGAGCAGCAGCAGACACCGCACTGAGATGCACTGAGATAAATCCAAAGGACGGCTCCGCCGTCCGCGCTATCCTTCCCCGCCCTGAACGGCGGGGCTTGCCGCGCACCTGGTCACGCGCGGCGCAGGCCCTCCTCCCGCGCCGCGCCGCTCACACCTGCATCTGCGCCAGATCGATGACGCCGACGAGCGTCAGCGCGAGGCCATCGCCGACCGGCAGCGACACCGGCATGGTCCTGGCGACCGAACTGGACACCACCCCCGCCAGCCGGTCATCCTCGACCATCAGGACGCCCGGCATGAGCTGGACATGATCAAGCGTCAGCCAGGGCGCGTCGAACACCAGAAGGGTCTTCACGCTGTCGAGCGGCACATCGGGCTCGAGCGCCCGCCGCACCGCCCAGGGATCGACCGACCAGCGCGACCACTGCGAGTCGAGGAAGGAGAACAGCAGCACCGAGTTCGTCGGCCTGGGCTCGGCGACCAGCGGCGACGCGTCACCTTCCTTGGCGGGCTCCTGCGGCGTCGCCGACAGGATCGGTGCCGCGCCGAGCGGGACTTCCTCCCTGCCCGGCCCGGATCCCGCGACATGTGATGTCGGGCTCGCCGGCGTCGCCGGCTCGAGCCGCAGCAGCTGCGCCGCCTCCGCCACCACCAGCCGACCGCCTTCCACCTCGACCAGCGACGCCGCGACAGGGTGCGAGGTCACCGCGACCGGAACTGCCTCCACGCCGCGCGGCGCCTCGCCTCCAGCCGGGGATGGCTCCATGTCGTGTTCGGCCGGCCTGACGGCGCTCCGCACCGCCACGCCAGCCGTCGCCACCTCGACATCCTGCGGGCCAGAAACCCCCTGCCCCGCCTCCTCGACGACCCTCTGGACCAGGGGGAAAGGCTCCGCGCCGCGCGCCGTCGAACGCGGCTCGCGCACCCCCAGGGCCAACCCCCCATCCTCGACATCCGCCATGGCCGTCAGGACGAATTCCGTGCGCTCCGCCCAGGGCACCGGGGCGCTTGCGCGATCCTCCGCGATGACGGGCTGACGATGGTGGTGGGAAGGGACGCCTGCCTCCCAGATTCCCTCACCCTCCTGCCAGGCGGCGAACGCCGGAGGTGCCGGCGACGGCTCGGCCGCCTCGCGCCCGGCGCCTGTTTGGGGCGCGCTTCCGAGCAGCGAGGCGATCATCCCCTCCGCGTCGGTCGCAAGCCGAGCGCCGCCAAGGCCATGCAAGGCGGCCGCGACCGCCGAAAGCGACAGGGCCGCGGCGGCGAAGGCCGCCGCCTTCGCTTGGCTTGACGCCAGGAACAAGCCAGAGGCCTTGCCCGCCTCCGGGGCATGGCCCGACGCCTCCGATCCCCTGCCTGTCCGGCCGCCATCGCCAGCGGGGGCGGGCTCCGCCGCCGCCTCGGAATGCGCCCAGGCCGTCGCGATCAGCACCGCGAGCAGGGTCGCGGGATGCAGCAGCACCTTGCCGCCGGCCTCCCGCGACAGGGTCGCGAGCGGTGCCGCCCGAAAGGCAGCGGTCACGACATCCCGAAGATCCGACCCCCAGCGGGTCGGAGACCCGGCGCCAGCAACCACATAGTCGCGGCCGACGCGCGCCAGATGCAGCAGCACCTCGCCGGTATCCTCCCGGACCACCACGGCCCAGGGCTCGCCTTCGTCGGAACGGCCGGTTTCCAGCGCGACGGGAAGCCCCTGCCGCGCCAGAAGCTCGACCACCCTGTAGCATTCGGACAATTCCGCCGGTCGCCAGCCGATCGGCGATGGCCGCTCTCGCCCGAAGAACAGGATCCCGCCCATGGGCCTTGCGCCGCTACGCGCCGAAAGGAACCACCACGCCGGGCGGACCCTCAGGCCGACTCGACATGGGCGCCTCTGCGTCGAACCCCTCGGGTCCGAACAGCGCCTCGAAGGTGGTCGGCTCGTAGAAATACAGCATGGCCCGCACGAATTCCCGGCGATCGGCACCAAGTGCCTCCGCCCAGTCGCCGTAGCGTTCCGGGGGGATGCGTCCGCGCCCGGCCTCTATCTGCGACACGAAGGTGTAGTACTCGATGCCGACGCGTTCCGCGAGCTGGCGCTGGCTCAGGCGACGCGCGTCCCGGAGCCGGCGCAACCACGCGCCGCCCGCGCGCCGACGCTGCTGCGTCCCGTCCTCCGTGCCCGGCACTCGCGACGTCCTCATCCGGAGCCCTCCGCCTCTCTACACTAGGGACGTCCATGCCTTCGCCGCAAGAGGCTCGGCGAGGCCTCGCCTTGCCGCTCCGCTCACGCCGGCCCAAGCGCCCAACGGATCATGGCCTCCTCCTCCCAGAGCCTCGCCTTGAGCAGGGACAGGCGGAGGCGCTGCAGGTCCGCCTTGGCGAAGCCGCGCGCCTCCTCGCGCCCGCCGCGGCCGAGCTCGACCGGAAACTCGCAGCCGCGGGGTTCGCCGATGCGAAGGATGCGCCAATCCGTCAACCCAAGCCAGGCGAGATCGAGCATGAGAAGCCGGAACGAGGCGGGGGTGAAGCGCCAGGCATGAGCGTCCCGATAGGGGCCCTCCGCCGGCGGCGGTCGCAGGAACTCGAACAGTTCCTCCGGATCGTGCTGGAACCGCATCTCGCCCCACCGCGTCTGCCCCCAGCACACATGGCCGTCCATCGACACCGTGAGGGCCTTCTGATCGAACAACGTCGCCACGCCGTGCCGCCGCCTTCCCGCGTGATGCGCCTCGAGCACCTCGCCCGTGCTCGAGGAGGAGCGGAAGCAGTCGAAGCAGAAGCGCCTGTCCGGCAGCGCCAGGAACACGCGCCCGTGCGGAATGGTCAGCATCTCCAGGGAGCGGAGGAAAGCGATCGGATCCGGAATGTGTTCCAGCACGTGGCTCGCCGCCGCGATCTCGAAGCCCCCCCGCCACTCGGGCGGGATGCAGTCGTGCAGGGCGCCGTCGCGCCAGACGAAATCCACCTCCTCTATGCGGTCGACGTCAACCCCCGGCTGGTCGGCGTATTTCGCCCGGAGTTCCGCCGCCGTGGCGTGATCGACGCTGCGCGCCCGCGGCCACTGGGCTTTCGGAAACCATGGGTTGTAGGACGGTCCGATCTCCAGGATCGCCGCCTGGGCGGGGGGCGTGCCGAACCATTCGCGGGCCGAGGACATGGCCCGCCTCACGCCTCGCGCCAGGGCGGACGGCGTCGGCACGGCAGCGCCGGCACCCACCCCCCCTCGGTCCGGGAGAGGTTCGGATTGAAATACGGATCGGCATCCAGCACCGGTCCCCAGGCCTCGCGCATGTAACGGGCCTCGCGGCGGAACCTCTCCACCTTGGAGGGTTCCTGATCGCTGCCGCGCGAGGCGGATTCGTGATGCACCGCCTCGGCGAAGGGCGTCCAGACATGCCGGAGGCCGAGCCTCGACACGCGCAGGCAGAAATCGACGTCGTTGAAGGCGACCGCCAGGTTCTCCTCGTCCAGCCCGCCGACCTCGAGATAGACGCTGCGCCGCACGGCGAGACAGGCGGCGGTGTTCGCGGAGACGCTGCGGCAGACGATGTTGTGGCCCATGTAGCCGAAGGAGTCCCCCGGCTCGCCGATGCCGAAATGCCCGGCGACGCCGGGGCCGCCGTCGAAACGGCCGAGGCCGAGGGCGACGCCCGCGTGCTGGATGCGACCGTCCGGATACAGGAGACGCGCGCCGACCGTTCCGACCCCGGGACGCAGCACCTGCGACACCATCTCCCGAAGCCAGTCATGGCGGGTGATTTCGATGTCGTTGTTGAGCAGCACCAGCACCTCCCCCGTCGCCTCCCGCGCCGCCCGGTTGTTGAGCCGGGAGAAGTTGAAGCCGCCCTCGTCGCGCAGCACCCTCACCCGCGGGTCGCGGGCCGCCTCCTCCAGGAGCGCGCGCGTCGCCGCCTCGACGCTGCCGTTGTCGACGACGAGGACCTCGAGCGGAGCATAGTCCGTGCGCCGGAGCACCCCCTCGAGGCACACCCTGAGCAGATCCGCCCGGTCGCGCGTCGGCACCAGGATGCTGACGCGCGGCGGTTCCGCGGGCAGCGGCCAGATCACCCGATGGAACCAGCGGTGCCAGGGGTTGGGAACGACGACCGCGCCCTCGCCGCCCGGCAGGCTCCTCAGATGCTCGGCGACGGCCCTGCGGGAGGCGTCGGCGCAGCGCTCGAGATGCCGCTCGGAGAAGGACTCCCCAGGCCGCAGACGCCAATGGTAGAGCACCGCCGGAACATGCCTGATCCGCTCCGGCGATGTCGCGCGCGACACCCTGAGCGCAAGGTCGTGATCCTGGCTTCCCTCGAAGCCGGGACGGAAGCCGCCGACGGCCGCCACGACGGAGCGCCGGATCGCCATCAGATGACACACCGAGTTGAGCCCGAGAAGCATGTCCGGATCCCAGCCCGGCTTGAAGAAGGGCGTGTGACGGACCCCGTCCTCCAGCCGATCCTCGTCCGAATACAGCATGTCCACGGCAGGGTGCCGGTCGATCTCGAGCGCCATCTCGGCGAGCGCCGTCTCCGCGAGCACGTCGTCATGGTCCAGCGGCGCCACGAAATCGCCGCTCGCGAGCGCGAACGCCGCGTTGGAGGCGCCGGCGATGCCGAGATTGCGCTCGCTCCGCGCGAGTTTCACCCGCGGGTCCGAGGCGGCCTCGTCGAGAATCCGTCGCACCTCCGGATCCGTCGACGCGTCGTCGCAGATGCACAGCTCCCATTCCTCGAAGACCTGGCGACGCACGCTGTCGATCGCCGCCCGCAGATCCTCAGGCCGCGGATCATGCACCGGCATCAGCACGGAGAGGCGGACGGGTTGCGTCATGCCTTCGAGCGCCTCGCGCAACCGGCGGAGATCCCCCTCGGTCGGGGTTCCGCACCCGAGGATCCAGCGCCCATAGGCCTCCCGGTCATGCACCGATCCCGGCATGGGCGCGGGGACGACGGCGCTGCCGGGCGCGGACGACACCGGCAGCGGATGCCGAGCACGCCACCACGCCTTGACCCGGCCCGGCAACTGGCCGCTCACGGTCCACCAGCCGAGCTTCGCGGCGCGCCGGAACAGGCGTTTCACCGGGACGGGCAGGCGTCGCCCGACGGCCCGCACCGGCGCGGTCAGCCGCCAGGAGGTCGAACTCCGGATGAGCCCGATCTCCTCCCGCAACGAGGCGACGAGGAGCCGCGACGTGTCGCGCTCGCGCTCCGCCGCCTCGGCGCGCGCCACGAGCGCACCGGCCCGCGCCGCCTCCGCGGCAAGCGACGCCTCGGCCGCCTCGGCCCGCGCCGCGAGCGCAACGGCCCGCGCCGCCTCCGCGGCAAGCGACGCCTCGGCCGCCTCGGCCCGCGCCCTGGCCTCCGTCGTCCGCGCGATCTCCGTGGCGAGCGCCGCCCTCGCCTCGGCAAGACGCCGCTCCGTCTCGCGATCCGCCATCCTGAGCCGCATGAGCGCGGCGAAGGCGTCGAGCACCGCCGAGGCGACCGGCCCCTCGGAACGCCGGAACAGCATCGCGTGCGGCGTCAGGAACCCGGCGTCGAACTCCGGCACCGGTGCGAGCCCCGCCTCGGCGAAGCGATCAAGCCACCAGCGCACCGGCCGGACGCAGAGATGCGTCGGCTCCTCCGTGTCGGACGGCGTCGAGGAAAACAGCACCAGCGGCGCCGCCTCGGCGAGCCTGCCGATGGCGATGATCGCCTCCGCCTCGGGCAGATGCTCCAGCACCTCGATGCAGGTCGCGAGATCGTAGGGACCCCCCAAGGGCTCGGTGATCGAGCCGACAGCGACGAAAGGACGGATGTCGGGCCGCGCCTGCGCGATCGCGTATTCCGAGATGTCCCGCCCCGAGGCCTCGACCCCGCGATCCCACAACGCCTCCACCAGGAAGCCGTGCGCGCAGCCGGCATCAAACACCCGCCTCGGCCGCAGCCTCGCGACGATCTCGTCCGCCACGCCACCGAAGAACCGCGTCCAGTGCGGAACCTCCCGCGCATACGGGAAGGGTCCGCAATGCGAAGCGAAATACGCCGCGCCGTAGATCTCGCCCGTCCCGCAACCCTCGTCGGCCATCCCCACCCCGCCCTCTCGCCACCCCGCCTCGCCGGAAGCGACCGCCGGATCGGCACCGGCCAAGCCCTGGCGATCATCCTCGCGTCCATTCGCGGCAGGCCCGGACCGCTGCGCATTGCGCGCCTCGCGCCGCCCCTCTATGACGACTACAGCACTCGCGCAACACCCCTCCGCATCGGAGCTGGAATGACCCTGCTCATCACCGGCGGCCTCGGCTTCATCGGATCGGCCG